>Ga0272444_10001081_pt1 | contig 26976 bp, 20 predicted proteins | sample SSMForm13_FD_201033 | JGI IMG/M metagenome (GOLD analysis project Ga0272444, IMG submission 201033) | Marine sediment archaeal communities from Little Sippewissett salt marsh, Falmouth, MA, United States - SSM-Form-13 | ecosystem: Environmental > Aquatic > Marine > Wetlands > Sediment ...
TTCTAGTTCTTCACAAATGACCTGATTCAAATTCAGTTTCTGGCGATCCGATGTCGCTTCCTTACGACTTTTGGCCAGCAGGCCGGAAAGCATCTCCTCTGACCTTTTGATCACTTGGTTGATCTTTACTTGCAAATCTGAAACCCTTTGCAAGGTATTTACGCCGCCATCGGTAGGTTCTACCTCTCCATTTAACATTTCCTTGGTCAACAGTTCGGCGATATCGATGTTTCCCTGTATCGCCGTCAACGGCTCTCGCAGATTGTGTACGATGCCCTGCACCATACGGCCGACCATGGCCTCATACTCTTTTTCCATCAATTCCCGGGTGCGCTTGCGGACGAGCTTGCCGAGCGACTGGTTCAGGTCATGCAGTTGATCCTGTGTGTTTTTCAGCCGCAGCAGGATTCTGACTTTGGCCTTCAATTCCTTGGAATCAAATGGCTTGGCAAGATAATCATCCGCATCCACACGGTAACCGACCAGTCGATCGATTACTCGATTATAGGCCGATAGCATCAAGACCATGATGTCGCGTTGATTCATATCGGACTTGATGATCCGGCAAAGTTGGTACCCGTCCATTTCCGGCATGGCCACATCCAGAATGACCAGGTCGGGTTTGAATTCAGGGAGAAGCGCAAGGGCGGCCTTGCCGCTATCGGCAAAGGCCAGGAGAAAGTCACTGTCGTTGAACAGCCGCTGAATGGCTTTCAGATGATTGGCTTCGTCATCTACGACCAGGATTCGATTCTTTTTCATGTCCATATCTCTTTCTTTCATTTTCTAACTCACCGGTTGGCACTTTTGTTCGCTTATGATGGCCTGCGCTGGCAATCGGTTGCTACACGACCTGGCCGATAGATTGGAACTGGGGGGAGGCAATCGGAAGGGTAATGGTGAATGTGGTTCCTTCGCCCTGTTCACTTTCAACTCCGATAGAGCCGCCGTGGGACTTTATTATGTCATAACTGATGCTCAGTCCCAGGCCGATGCCTTCTCCCACCGGTTTGGTGGTAAAGAAGGGGTCGAAAATCTTGCCCAACACGTTTTTGGGAATCCCCGTGCCGTTGTCGGCAATACTGACCACAATTTGCTCATCCGCTTTTCGGCGGCCGTTTTTGACGAATCGCGTGGAGATCCGGATTTGTCCCTTGTTGGTGATGACTTTGGCCGCATTGATCAAGATGTTCATGAATACCTGGCTGATTTTTTGCGGATATCCAATCAGCTCGGGAAGCGTTTCGTAGTCCTTGATGACGTCGGCATTGTACTTGACCTCATTCCAAATAATATTCAATGTGGCGTCTATACAGGCATTGATATCGATGGCCCCGGTTTCGGTGTCATCGATGCGGGAAAAGGTTTTCAGGTCCAGGACGATTTTTCGGATTCGGTCCACGCCTTCCAGGGATTCGTCAACCAATGCATCGAGATCTTCCAGGATAAAGTCGATGCTCTGATCCGCTTTGAACTGCCGGACCTTTTCCAATTGCGCACAAAGATCGGCGTCACCATTGTGTTGGGCCCTGGTTTCCAATTCATTGTAGACATGCAGCAGGTCGATGATTTTCCGACCGTATTTTTTAAGCGCGTTCAGATTGCCGTTGACATAGGAAATGGGGTTGTTGATTTCATGGGCCAGCCCGGCAGCCAAAATACCGATGGATGCCATTTTTTCCGACTGAATTAACAAGGCGGTCTGAACCTTGACCTTTTTTTCAAGGTTGCGGTTGATCTCTGCCAGTTGTTGATTAGCCTCTTTCAGCTGACGGGACAACGCGTTGCGTTCATTTTCCAGGTCCCACGCATGGGTCAGCGCACGGGCGAGCTGGCGGATTTCTTCCGGATTGAATGGTTTTCTCAAGTAAAACATATCATCGCGCCCGGTCACGCGAATGATGTCATCGGGTGTGTGCTCACTATAGGCGGTGACAATGGCGATTTTTATATCTGGGTCGTGTTGCCAGATCAACCGGGCTGTCTCAGCACCGTCGATTCCGGGCATCATCATATCGATAAACGCCAGAGCAAACGGGCGCTGTTGGGATAGGCTGGCTTCCACAGCGGCGACGCCCTCGGTGCCTCTGTCGGTAATGGTCAGGCGGTAATGCTCCTTGATCGCAGCGGGTTCACTGGTTGGTTCACCAAAAAGAGCCGCTCCTTTGGACTGGATATCGGTCGCTTCCTGTGGCGCGAGGATATCGCTGTAAGCATCACGGATACCTGGGTCATCGTCAATAATCAGAATCCGGTTATTGGTTTTCATGGTAATTCTCCATGGGGGGGGATGGCGGCGGTGCCGGGGATTGTGGCCGTTCGGGCTGTGATTGCACCGGCTTTTCAAATCGAATGCTGACCGTGGTCCCGCAATCCATGCCATCGCTTTCGATGGTCATGTCGCCCTGGTTGGCTTCCACAAACATCTTGCAATAATAAAGTCCGAAACCGGAAGATCCCTTACCGGAATGCCCCAGATCGAAAAGGCGCGACAGGTTTTGCGGATCCACGCCGATGCCCGTATCACTGATCGATATACCGATGCTTGTGTGATCGATGAAGGTGCGAAAGGTCATGCCCTTTTCGTGTGCCTGACCATTGAGCTGGTCAATGGCCTCATAACCGTTTTTAATGATGTTGACGAGCACCTGCATCAATCGATTTTTATCGATGATAAGCGGCAACAGGTTGGCATCCAGTGACTTTTGGACCTGGATATTCCTTTTTTCCAGGGCGCCGGCCTGCATGCGGATTGCATCGTCGACGAGGGTATTCAGATCAATGCGGCGTTTGACTTCATGTTCCGAGGCGGCATAGGCCTGCTGCATGGTTATGATTTCCGAGATATACCCCACGGCCTCGGCGATTTTCTTCTCCGTCCGGCGATTCTTATTGTAAGCCTGGCCCAGATCGTCGATCAATTGCGCCATGAAGCTGAAGATTTCGCCGCCCCTGGCATCTTGGGAGATGAATGCTGTCAGGTCGTCCTGGTGATGTTTCAGTTCGGCATAGCATCGAGATAGGTGGGCCAGGGATTGACGCAAGTCGTTTTCCTGCATGCCGGACATGAAAACACCGATGGGGGTCAGGGCGTTGCCGATGTTGTGCAACACCATGGCCGATAATTGTGCCCGTCCGGCCTCCATGGCTTTGTTGATCAGTCGGCTCTGCGCTGCTTTCAGATCGCGGGTGCGCTTTTTCACGAGGCGCTCCAGGTTTTCCTGGTATTTTTTGATGGCCTGTTCGCGCTTGGCGGTCTCCTCCAGACGGGTATGCAGAACCATGTTTTTGGTGTTCAGCCGCCATAGGGTGGCGATGCCGACAATGATAATGAACGTCAGTATCCCCATGATCAAAGACAGATGACAAGGCGGTGTGCCACCGAAAAGGGAGCCAATCGGCGCGATGACGACAATCGAGAAGGGCGTTTTACGGATAGGAATCCGAACGGCCAACGACGGCTCTTGAATGATCTCAGTTGTGGTGCCGGAGGAAATCGTTTCGGGGTCTATATATATCAGTTTGTCGGTGGTCGATTCGGCCTTCAAATGCGCGGGAAATAGCCGTATAGCGGTGCTGTCGTGAAGAGACCCATCCTCGCAAAGCAGTTCCATTTGCCTTCTGGAGGCGTTTGATTCAGGTTTCAGCAAATGGTCGAAAATGATCTGCTGCGATAATACCGCCACCAGTTGGCCGGCATAATGTCCTTTGAAAAAATATCCGGCCGAGATGATGACGTCGAGGTAACTTTCTCGATGGGATTTAAAAATTTCGATTGTCTGGCGGCCAGGGGTGCGGTAGGCAAGCCAGGATTCATTTCCGGCGGTCACGCCCTCGGTTTGAGGAATATCGACGAGGACCTCTCCGGATTCATCAAGAAAAAGCAGCCGGGTATAGATGGGATCATTGTAAAAGCGCTTGTTGTCCAACACATTTTCGAGTTTCTGGGCGATAGTCAGCAGGCTGGCGCGCAATCCATAGGCCATGGACATCCCCAGGGCCTGGTTCTCGAAGAAAACGGACAGCTCCCGGTTTTGGGTCAGATCCCTCAGATCATCCTTACGCTCAGTGAAAAAATATTCCAGGTTGACCGCCTGCCGCTCGGTATCATGAAGCAATCGGGACGTTGCCGATCGGCGCAAGGCCATTTGGGCATTGTAATTCATCCACAGGGTGCTGCCGATCATGGCAATCAACAGCAAGCCAAAGATGATCATGGCGATTTTTATCCGATTGATCATGATCCCACCGATTCATTCCAGTGTGCAATGATTCGCTTCACTGCCCTGAAAAAAAAATGGATAATATCGGAACACCGCCGGATAATATTTTTTCACCAAACTGATGAGGGTGCCATCGATTTTACACTGCTGGAGAAAATCGTTGTAGGCTTGCCTTAGTTGTGGCGACTGTTTGGCAAAACCGGCGGCCATGGTCTGCATGGGTGATAAAGGACCGATAACTTTTATTTTCCCAGGCCATTTTTCAAGGGCGATCAGGGCATCGGGAACATCCAGCAATGTGCTTTCAGCCTCGCCGTTGATGATAACCGGGGCTAGTTCGTTGAGGTTTCCGCTAAAAAGATGCACCATGGCGCCGGTATCGGCGACTCGATAGAGGGAAGGTTCAAGGCAGGTATTGGCCACGCCAAGGATGCTATGCCCACCTAACAAGGATTTGACGGCAGCGATATCAAGGTCGATCTGATCCGTTGGTTGAATCGGCTTAAGCGTTGAATCGGCGCGGGCCATGACCCAGATTTGGGTGGGGAAGGTCGCTGTGCCATAGTCGATGATCTTTTGTCGCCAGGGGAGCACGGTAAATCCATTGGCGATAAGGTCGCCGCGAATGGGATGGTCACCGATGATTTCGATTTCGGTGCCCATGGGTTTCACCGTCTTGCCGGTCAGATCGCCGATTACATCTTTCCAGGAGGTCTGCACATATTTATAGCGCACGCCTAAGTGGGCGGCAAAGCGCTGAATCAATTCTACATCCATTCCATCACCGCTACCAGTGATGAAGTTGGCATAGGGAACGCCCAGATGACGGATAACACCTGCCTGAAGAACATCGGGCAGGTCGGAAGGGGGGGCGGCGCTACCTGCGGCTGATGGTTCAATCCATCCCCCTGATATCCCGGCAATCAAGATAACCGCGATAATGATTGCTTTTTGAATTGGTTTCATGTTGATTCCTCTTTTTGGCAACCGGTTACCAGCATTGCCGTGCGTTGTTATGGAATTGAAAACAAAATTTATGCCAAGACTTTTGTGTTAATAATTGTTTGAAAATATGGAAGATTTTTACTGGTTGCCCTGCCATGGTGGATAATCTCTGCCAAATTGATGGGCGCCTGGTAGGCTCATCATCATTTTGACTGATTCCACCTGATGATTTGGCGGTGGAAATGTGGATGAGGGAAACGGATGGTCAATCCAGATCGTATCGTTTCATCTTGCGATAAAGGGTGGATTCGCCGATTTCCAGCATTTGTGCTGCATGACGGCGATTCCCATCGCTTTTTTTCAGTGCATTTTCAATGGCCATCAATTCATAGGCGGCCAGCGTATCCGCCTTGGGCGCGGCTTCGTCAGGTGACGATGGTGTGCGTCCGGTGATTTCCGGCGGCAGGTGGGTGTCATTGATGGTTGCTTTACCGCACATGGCGACCGCTCGATGGATGGTGTTTTCCAATTGGCGCACATTGCCCGGCCAATCAAAGTTTTCCAATAATGTGGCCGCTTGCGGGGCAATCTCTGCCGGGAGATCATCATCGGTTTTATAGCGTTCGATGAAATGCCGGGCCAGCTGAATAATGTCACTGCCGCGCTCCCGTAAGGGGGGAACAAGAAGGCCGATCACGTTCAGCCGATAGTACAGATCTTCTCGAAATGTTCCGTCGGCTATGGCTTTATGCAGGTCCCGGTTGGTCGCGGCGATGATCCGGATATCCACACTGAAGGTTCTGTTGCCCCCCACGGGACGGACCTCGCGCTGCTGGATGGTTCGGAGCAGTTTTGCCTGGATGATGGGCGCCAGTTCTCCGACTTCATCTAAAAACAGGGTTCCCTGGTCGGCGGCACGCACCAGGCCAAGGGTGGTTTCGTGGGCTCCGGTGAAAGCGCCCTTGATGTGTCCGAAAAGTTCACTTTCGGTAACCGTTTCACTAATCGCCGCACAGTCAACCGGGATGAATGCTTTTTGGGCGCGTCGGCTGTGGTAGTGAATCGATCTGGCAACCAGTTCCTTGCCTGTTCCGGTCTCGCCCAGGATCAGAACCGATGCGTCGGAAGGAGCGATTTGCGCTACCGTGGTTTTAAGATCGAGCATCGGCCGGGAAGTGCCGACGAGGTCATCATAGCCGAAACGGATCCGGGCTTCTTGTTTGAGCTGTTCGTTCTCTTTTTGCAAAGTCCAGATTCGATGCATTTGGTCGACACGGCGAATCAATCCTTCCGGTGGATAGGGCTTTTCAATGAAGTCTGTTGCCCCCTGACGGATAGCCTCCACGGCTTCGCTTACGCCGCCACGTCCGGTAAGCATGATGACCTGCATAGTGGGGTAGGTTTGGCGAAGGTGCCCCAACAACGTCATCCCATCCATTTGGGGCATTTTAAGATCAATAATGGCCGCATCTGCTTGATCGCAGACCAAGAGATCCAGGGCTTCCTGACCGTTTCCGGCAGCCATGGTCGAGTAGGCATCATTGCGCAACGTGCGTTTGAGCGATGCAATGACTGATGGTTCATCATCTACCAGCAAGAGCTTGAATAAAGCCTTTTGCCTTGTATTCATAAGTATGGCGTCCACCCAATGAATTATCGGTTTCAGTCGATGAGCATGTAGCCGTCTTCGTCGCGATCCACTTTGGTGATACCCGGATGCTTTTTTTCCAATTCCTTTAAAATGGCATCGCGGCTCTTGACCTTTTGGAGCAACCGGTCCCGCTCCGAGATCAGGTCGATGGATTCCAGGGCCCTGCGAATCGTAATCTTCAGATCCGCGTCATCCCATGGTTTCTGGATAAATTTATAAACACCGGCTTCATTGATGGCCTGGACGGCAACCTCGATTTCCGCCTGCCCGGTCAGCATGATGGCCAGGATATGCGGGTAGAGCGCCTTGACTTCCTTGAGAAATTCCAGGCCGTTCATGTGCGGCATGTTGTAATCGCTGATGACCAGGCTGACCTCGCGAGCCTCGAGAAGTTTGAGGCCTTCCTCTCCGCCTGTTGCAGTCATCAAGGTGTAGGATTCCTTGCGCAAGGCACGCTGAAACGATTTCAATACCTGTGGCTCATCATCGACAAACAGGATGGCATGGTGTGTCATCATTCTTTCCTTTCAGAAAATAGTAAAATTATGCATCCACCGTCGGCGGAGGAGGATCAGTGTCTTTCATGGTCCTTGCTTATTCTTTAGCCAACGCCGGGGAACCGTTTGCGATGTCAGTTATCATCAACCATTTTTTTCGACGGGCAGACGGCCGTGCCGCATTGGGGGCAGTGCCGCCAGTCCTTGACCAGCAGCTGGCCGCATTGCCCGCACAGCTTTATCAGCTCCTTGCCGCAGTAAGGACAAAAACGGTGTCGCTCTTCCATCAGGGCATTGCAGTGCACACAGGCGATCTGGGTTACATCCTGGGGGCCCAAAACCCTGAGCGCCTCCTCGCAGGTGGTCACGCCCTTCCTGATCTTGGCGATAGCATCATCCAGCAAGGTGGTCATGCCGGTTAACCTGGTCGCATGAAGCAACTCCGGTTCCGTGGCGTCGCGATGGATCATGCGCTTGATTTCCGAATCCACTTGGAAAATTTCATACACCCCGATGCGCCCCTTGTAGCCGGTGTCGTGGCAACGGTCGCAACCGGTGCCTTTGAATGCCTTAAAGTCGGGATCGCTGATCTTCAAGCCGCGCAGCATTTCCTCGGGGGGACTATCGGGGACGCGGCAGTATTCGCAGATTTTTCGAACCAGTCGCTGAGCGACCGCCCCCACCAGGGCATCGGAGATCACATACGGTTCCAGCCCCATGTCCCGCAGGCGGGTAATGGCGGCGATGCTGGAATTGGTATGCAGGGTGGAGAGCACCAAATGGCCGGTAAGCGCCGCGTGAAAGGCCACTTGCGCAGTCTCCTGGTCCCGGATTTCACCCAGCATGATCACGTTGGGATCCTGGCGCAGGATTGAACGTAATACCATGGAGAACGACAGACCAATCTTCTCGCGAACATTCACCTGCTCGGCCATGCCCATATAGTATTCCACCGGGTCTTCGATGGTCGTAAAGTTCTTTGTGATTTTGGCTCCCTTGCGCAACAGCCCGTATAGGGTCGTGGTCTTGCCGCTGCCGGTGGGGCCGGTGGCCAGGATGATGCCCTGGGGCCGTTCGATAAACTGGCTCACCGTGAACAGATCCTTGCCCGCGAAGCCCAGTTCCTCGATTTCCTTGCTGGCGGCGTTTTTGTCCAGAATGCGCAGGACCACTTTTTCGCCGTTGATAGTGGGCAGGGTGGAAATGCGCATGTCCACCATGCGGGTGGAGGTCTTGACCGTGATGCGGCCATCCTGGGGCCGCCGACGTTCGGCGATGTCCAGTTCGCTCATCACCTTGATGCGCGAGACAATGGCTAAGAGCATGTTCACGGGAATGTGCAGCTTGTCGACCAAAAGGTCGTCGATGCGGTAGCGAACCATGATGAACTTGGTCTTCGGTTCGATGTGTACATCCGAGGCCCCATGGCGCAGGGCATCCGAGATGATGGCGTTGACGATCCGAATGGCCGGAGGCCTGTCCTTGGCTCGCAGGAGTTCCTCGATATCGGAGCCTTCGTCGGCCTCATCCAGGATAATTTCAATCTGTTCGGTGGGATCGATGAGATCGATTCCCGACAGGGCGGCATCGAAGGTATCCGATTCGCCGTAAATCTCTTTGATCTTATCCAGGATCTCCTTGCTCAAGGCCACGACCGGCTGTACGGGCATGCCGGTAATGAATGCCAGATCGTCGATTTTGGCAAAATCCGTGGGATCGGCCATGGCGACGATGAGCTTTTGGTTGCTGCGTTTGAGCGGCAGCAGCACATTCTTTTCACAGATCTCCCGGGGGATCAAAGACGCCAATGCTTCCGGTACGTTGAATTCAGCGGGGGAAATACGGTTGATGTCGGTGTGCGTTTCAATGGCACCGAGTATTTCCCTTTCCTCGGCGGCGCCGATATTGACCAGGATTTTAGTCAGTACCGAGTTTGACTTAGCCTGAATGGAAAGGGCTTTTTCCAGGATGGTATCATTGATCAATCCGGCTTTGATCAAAATCGGGCCCAGCTGGCTGTGGTGGGCATTGACGAAACGGCTCAGCCGCTTGATCTCTTTGGTCTGGGTTTCGGCCTGTCTTTTGAGGGTAGTATTTTCGCGGATCAGATCATACTGCTCCAGCGCCAGCCCCACGGTGAGTCGCAGGTCATCGTCGTTCCATGGCTTGGTGATAAACTTATAGACAGCGCCCTCATTGACGGCCCCCATGACGGCATCGGTGTCCGCATAGCCGGTGAGCATGATGCGGATGGTATTCGGATATTTGACCTTGATCTCTTTAAGCAATTCGGTCCCGGTCATGCCCGGCATGCGATGATCGGATATGATCACATGCACGGGTTGGCTTTTTTCAAGCAGCGCCAGGGCTTCCGTTCCTGATCCGGCGGTCAGCAATTGGTAGTTTTCCTGGCGGAAAATCCGCCGCATGGCATTGAGCACGTTGGTTTCATCATCGACAAAGAGAATCCGGTACTTCTCCGGAGGTTCCCCTTCGGTGGCAGCGGGTCGGCTGCTCTGGTCCGCGTTGTCATTGAGAAAAAGCGATGCAAATCGAGACATGGTCAGCGCTCGGTATTAAGGGTCATGATGCTTGCCTAACGGCATTCTTTCTTGCTGATTCGGTGCGCGGAACCCGTATGGTAAATGTGCTTCCGCTCCCCGGCCGGCTTTCAACGCCAATGCTGCCTCCCAAGGTGTGGATGGTATGGTAGGCATGAAAGAGTCCCAAACCGATTCCACTGCCCACCTCGCGGGTGGTGAAAAACGGATCGAAGATGCTGCCAAGGTGTTTTTCCGCGATACCGCAGCCGGTGTCGATGATGCTCACGATCACGGCATTGTCGTCTTTGGACGTCTGGATGGTGATTTCACCTTGATCACCCACGGCCTGGAATGCATTTTTCAGAATGTTGAAAAATACCTGGTTGATTTCCCGCAGATGGCAGGTGACGCGATGAATGTCTCCATATAGGCGGGTTATCCTAATCTGTGGTGTCATATAACTGGAAAGAATCGCCAGCGTGGTTTCCAGGCAGTCGTTGAAATCAACGCTTTCGGCCGTCTCGATGCTGGGGTGGGTAAAATCCTTCAGGTTCTGAACGATGATTTTTACGCGCTTGGCTCCGTCCAGGGATTCATCGATCAAGTTGGTCGTGTCTTCGATGACAAAGTCCAGGTCCATGGTTTCGATGAGCCGGTCAATGGTGGCCAACTGGCCCTTAATCTGAATCACGGTCTGTTTTCCGGTGGAATGATCCGTTAAAAGCTCCGCGAGCTTCCGATAATGGGCGATGAGGCTCATCATTTCCTGGGTGGTTGTTTTCAGCGTGCTAAGGTTGCTGATTACAAATCCGACCGGGTTGTTGATTTCATGGGCCATGCCTGCGGCCAGCTGGCCGATGGCGGCCATCTTCTCCTGTTGCAGCATGCGCAGTTGGGCCGCCTCGATGGCTTGTGTTTGGCGCTTTACCTCGATTTCCAGGTTTTCCGCCAGTCGCCGGTATTTTTCTTCGGAGCGTGCCAGTTGGTCGGCTTTGGCCTTGAGGCGGGCATAGGAGTCCGCCACCACCTGACCGTGCAAGCCGGCAGTCATCTGGTTGCGGTAGTTCAGATCGATGCATCGGTTGATGACGCGGGCAATGAACCCTCCCATGCAAAGCAGGGCTTCATCGGTCATTGCCATCGATTGAGCGTCGGCTTCGAGAACCAGGAATCCGATGGCTTCCAGTTCATGGATGAGGGCGGCCACGGCCCACCGTCGGTTCCCCTCTACGATGAGGGTCGGGCCGTCGGCCGGTCCCATGCCATGTTGACCGATGCATGACGGGTACGCTGGCTTGCCTGTGCCGCCGTTGAAATAGGCTTGCCCATCGCTATACAGAATGGTCGCCGTCAGCTGTCCGTCAATGGTCGCCAGCAGTTGGCGGGCCAAGGGCTCCGGGAATAGCTCGGCGAGTTCGTATTCACGATCGAAAGGAGCAACGTGAAGATGGTCCGAGTCTGTTGTCATGGCTGCTCCAGATCCGGTAGGACGGTGGAAAAATGGTCAGAGCGAATGCCGTACCGGGCATTCAACCCATAAAGCGTATCCAGATGGTGATAGGTCTGTTCTATAAGGCAGCTAAAGGTTGCCCGGACCCCTTGCCCCTTCAGGGCCGAACTGAAGATGATGGGCAGGCCGGTGGGTTGCCAACGCTGCAGCACATCGGTCTCGCTGACGATATCGGACAGATCGCGCTTGTTGAACTGGATAACCAAGGGCAGATGATCGAAATCGAGTCCCACCCGGCCGGCGTTCTTCTCCAAGTTGTCAAAACTTTCAAAATTGCTCACCGCCTGGCTGTTTTGAGAATCGGCCACAAACACCACCCCGTCAGCACGAGAGAGTACGGCCTTGCGGGTGGCATCATGGGCGACCTGCCCGGGGACTGTGTAAAGCTTGAATTTTATATTGAACCCGCTTTCGGATCGTATCAAAAGGGGCAACAGGTCGAAAAACAGGGTCCGATCGCCTTTGGTTTCAAACGTCATCAATTCACCGCAGCTGTCACCGGCCATCATATCGTGCAGCCGCATGAGATTGGTGGTCTTCCCACTCAGGGCAGGGCCATAGTAGACCAGCTTGATCACCATTTTTTTACTTTCCGGTATCCACTCAGCCATGGATCATATCCTCGCCGTTCTTTTCGCTTAGCATGCATCCATCGGGGGCCGCCAAGGTGATGATGGCGCCCTGGCCCTTGTACCTGCCAGTCAGGGGCGTCAAATCCATGTCAAACGTATGCCCGGCAATGCAGGTACCGGTGATCCTCATTTTTACTGCTGAAGAGAGGCTGTCGGCCAGCTGCTGGCTGACATCGAATTCGAAAAGATGATCCACGTTGTCTCCCAGCTGGATAGGCGGGGCGTCCCCCCAGAGCCGATCAAAGCACTTATTGACCATCACGACCATTAGTTCCGAGCTGATCCCCATGATCGGGATCGGCAAATCGTCGAGAATGGCATGCGAGATTTGCAGGGCTTTGTTCTGAATTTCTAAACTTTGCGTCCTTTCCAGAATCAAGGATTCCAGATTTTCGTTGATCTTCTTCAACTCCTCGTTCTGCTGAAACACCTGGTCGTGCAAGCGCCGGTTATCCTGCACCAATTCATACTGTTCAAAGGCTTGCCTGATTTCCAGTTTCAAATTCTGGTCATTCCAGGGTTTTAAAAAGAATTTGTAGATGTGCCCTTCGTTGATGGCTTCGCCGATGCTGTCTACATCTGTGTAACCGGTAAGAATAATACGGATAATGTCTGGATGAGATGCCTTGACTTGTTTCAAGAACTCGGTGCCGTTCATCTCCGGCATGCGCTGATCGGACAACACCACATGCACTTCATTTTCCGCCAGGACTTGCAAACCTGCCTTGCCGCTGTTGGCGGTCAGCAGCCTGAAATCCTCCTTGCGCAGCAGCCGTTTCAGGGCATTTAGGATATTGGGTTCATCGTCGATGCACAACAGGGTGCGTTTGGTTTTATTCATGACATTACCTCTTGATGAAGAAATCGCAGGCCGAGGCCATTTCCTGTTTGATCCGGGGAAACCAGCTGGCGCTATCCTGAAGTGTCTGCAGAACAGGCGCACGGATGGACTCCGCAACGGTATCGGTGCCGAGGCGGTGCCCGGGGGTGCCTTCCATGACATTGACCAGGGAATCGGCGGTGGCAACCAATTCCGGAAAGGTCCCGTCCAGGTTCTGGGCAATGGTGCCATGGTGATGGCGGATGGCCAGATCCAGCGCTTGCGGCAGCATCCAGCGCCGGGCCAGGTTGCTGCCGATGAGGTTGTGCGGGTAGGTGTCTCCCGTCTTTTCCGCCACGTAAAAGGTGATCTGGTCTTCTGCCGTTTGTTTCATGAGGCTGACGAACACATCGGGGAAATGGCTGACCAGCACAACCTTGCCGATGTCGTGAATCAGTCCGGCGGTGAAGGCTTCATTGGGAACGGCCAATTTTGTCTGGGCAGCCAGATGGCGGCACATGACCGCCACACTGAGCGAATGGGTCCAAAAGCGGGTGATATCGAAGTCTTTTATGTCTGTTTCGGCATTGAGGCTGTCAATGACTGCCACCGTTACCACCGCATGCTGGACCGTGCTATAGCCCATGAGCGTTACGGCGTGACGCAGGTCGCTGATTTTACTCCTGAAGCCATAAAACGAGGAGTTGACCAGGCGCAGGATCTTGAGAACCATGGACTGGTCTTTTTCCAGCATGTCGACCAACTTCTCGATCGGTGCATTCTCATCCTGAAGCAGTTGGTTGATTTCCATGGCCACCGTGGGCAGGGTTGGCAGATCCGAAATACGGTCGAGCTTGTTCATCATCTGTTGACGGTTCATGGCTTATTTTTTTCTCCAATGCGAATCGGGGCATTCATTTTTACGGCAATAACGCCTTCGATCATTCCACGATTACCGATGGTTTGTATGCTTTGCAGCGAACCTTCGCCCAACGTGGTTCCTCGGGTCAGCAGCAGGCGGCCATCCTTCAAACGCAGATCTTGCGCTAACACCATGCCTTCTTTCAACAGATTATAAGCCAGTTGGTTGATCGTCTGCTTTGTCGTGTCGCTACCGATGCTTTTAAGGAAATGACGTACGATCACCCCGTCGTAGCGCTTCCCGGCCCCGGCGACGATCCGTTTCTCGGCAATCGCCTGGCGAACCGCCTCTTCTTCGCCGATCTCCATGGAAGACAGGGTCTCACTATCCAGATAGCGACGGGACACGGCGATCAGGCGCTTTACTCCCTTGGGCCATAGGTGCAAAACCGTACAGTAGTCAGCTGCCACGGCAAGTATCCGGGCGCCGACGGATAAATCATCACCCATGATGCGGTGGGGAAAGCCGGAGCCATCCAGATTTTCATGATGGGCACCGACCAGTGCGCTGATTTCCTTGAGTCCCTCCACCGAGGAGAGAGACAAGGCCGCGATTTGCGGATGGTGGGTATAGGCTTCAAATTCATCGGGCGTCATGGAACGTTCGTCTTTTTCCAGGATGGTTTCAGGCATGCCCAACAGACCAATATCATGGACCAGACCCGCCATTTCCACGCGGTCCTGCATGGTCTGATCCAACCCCGCCGCCTCTGCTATCTGCCGCGCCAGCTGGGCCACCGCCTTCATGTAGCGACCCAGCCTGGGGTTACTGGATTCCACCAGTGCGAGCAGCAGGCGAATGGTTTCCATGAGGCTCTTTTCAAGGCCCTCGTTCATGCGTTGCAGGAGCTTATTTTGGTATTTCAGGGCCCAGGTCCGTTCATTGACCTTCTCCTCCAATTGCTTGTTCAGATCAGCCAGTTCCTCGTTCTGCCGCCGGATCAGCTCGGTCAGACGAATGTTTTCCCGCTTCAGCTCGACCTGCTTCAAGGACTCGCGCACCAATAGCAGCATTTCCGAGTCATTCCAGGGCTTGTTGAGGTATCTGTCGATTTTGCCCTTGTTGACCGCGTCTACGATGGCATCCATGTCGGAATACCCGGTGAGCAGAAACCGCACAGCATCGGGGCAGACCGCGATGGAACGCTCCAGAAAGGTGGCGCCGTTCATGTTTGGCATGCGCTGGTCCGATATGATCAGAGATACTGGTGTTTCGGTTCCTTTGAGCAAATCCAAGGCCTGACGCCCTCCGTCGGCCGTCAGGATCTGGTAGCCTTCGTGCCGGAACAAGCGTTTCAATGCTTTGAGGATGGAAGGCTCATCATCCACCAGCAAGAGCGTGTGCTTGTAGGTCTGTGACATAAAATCTCTCCGGCTCTCCGGTCATTCCGCAATGGTCTTCCCGGCCGATAAAGCGGTATCGTCATCTGGCGCTGATCCCGCGGGCAGCTGAATAATGAAAGTGGTCCCTTCACCGACGGTGCTTTCCACGCGGATATCGCCGTTGTGCTTGCTGATAATATTGTAGGCGATGTTCATCCCCAGTCCCGTGCCCTTGCCCACGTCCTTGGTGGTGAAAAAGGGATCGAAAATTTTGTTGATGTTCTCCTCGGCAATTCCGCAGCCCGTATCACTGATTCGAATCTCTGCCTTACCGTCCACGGTAGTGGTGGTGATTTTGATTTCGCCCGTTTTTTCGATGGCCTGGGCCGCATTGACCAGGATATTCATGAACACCTGGTTGAGCTGCTGGGGATGAGCCTGGATAATTGGAAGCTCACCCAACTCTTTGACAATCGTGGCTTTATACTTGAGTTCATTGTAAACCACATTCAACGTGGATTCGATACCGGCGTTGATGTCGGTTTCTTTCATTTTATCTTCCCCGGGATGGGCGAAATGCTTCAGATCATCGACGATTTTCTTGATTCGCTCGGTGCCTTCCCGGCAGTCGCCGATTAAATCGTCAACATCTTCCTGAATGTATTCGATATCCACATCCTGTTCGGTCGCTTCCACTTGTGAGAGGATTTCGTTGACCGCTGCCGGCAGCAGGTTTTCGGGTAATGCCTTTAAGGCCGATTTCAGCTTCTGATAATCGGTGATCAACTGATTCATATCGTGTTGATAGTCACTCAAAGTTTTCAGATTACTGCTCACAAAGCCGGTGGGATTGTTGATTTCGTGAGCCACGCCGGCCGCCAATTGACCGATGGAGGCCATTTTTTCTGATTGCAACATCTGGGTCTGGGTGCGCTCCAGGTTTTTCAGGGCATTCTCCAGCTTCAAATTCTTCTTGATCAGTTCGCTGGATATTTTCTTCAGTTTTTCATTCAGGTTCTTGATCTCCTCATTATGTTGATGAGACTCGGTGACGTCCCTGGAAACCAAGGTCACGATCAGAACACGATCTGTTTCGTCCATCACCGGCAGGGCAGTGCGTTCCTTGATCACCGTATGGCCTTCGTCATCCTGGAAGCGGTCCAGGCAATATTGTCTTTGCTTCGTGGTGAAGACCTTTTTAATCAGATCAAGCAGCACCGGCCCATTAAATATCGATTGGGTGTCCTCCTCCAACGGGGTGCAGCAGGGCCGGTCGATATGGGATTGGTAAGCGCCTTTTCTGGTTTGCAGGGCCGCTTGGTTCATGGAGACGATCTTCAGCTGTTGATCCACGGAGATGATATCTTCGGGCAGGGCATCAAAGACGGTACGTATTTTATTGCGGCTGCTGATCAGTTTTTGCTGCAAGGCTTTGTGCGTATCCTCAAGCTGGATTATCCGTTTGCCTGTTTTAAAGCGTGCTTGCAACTCGCGGGGGTCAAACGGCTTGGTTACATAGTCGTCGGCGCCGGCCCCAAAGGCCACCAGAAAATCTTCCTTGTCCTGTTTACTGGTCATGATGATGATATAGGTATAGTCCGAGGACCGGGATTCACGGATTTTATTGCACAATTCGATGCCGGTCAGGGCCGGCAGCATCCAGTCGCTGATTACAATTCTGGGTTGGTCTTTGTTGAACCGCTCCCACGCCTCGGCACCGTTCTTGGCCGTGATAATGGATGTTTCGGTTTTTTCCAGCGCTTTTTTCAACAAGGCCAAGGATATGGGATCGTCCTCGACGATCATGATTTTCATGCAGGGCCTCCACTGGTGTGGTAATTTATTGAGGTTTGCGTTACAACATCGTCGTTGCCTCCTAACGGGAGGTCGATGAAAAACTCGGTCCCTTCACCGGCACGGGTTTCAAAATGAATGCTCCCGCCGTGCTTTTCCGTAATGACCGCGTGGGCGATGGCCAATCCCTGACCGGTACCCTTGCCGAGGGGTTTGGTGGTGAAAAACGGATCGAAAACCCGCTGATGGATCGACATGGGGATGCCATTTCCATTGTCGGCGATGCGGATCTGGGTGTTGCCGTTAACAAGCCGTGTGCTGACTCGGATCAATCCCTTGCCCTTCTTCCCGTCCTCGTATTTTTCGCCAATGGCATGGGCGGCGTTGATGATCAGGTTCAGGAACACCTGATTCATCTCCCCCGGCAAACAGGGCACGGCCGGTAAATTGACATCGAGGTCGGTTTCCACGTCGGCCACGTACTTCCATTCATTGCGGGATACCGTGAGAGTACTCTCCAGTGCCTGGTTGAGATCGGTTTCCACCTTGCGGTCGGTTCCTGGATGAGAGAATTGCCGCATGGCCTTAATGATCTTGCTGACGCGCTGAATTCCTTCCAGGCTCTGTTCGATGGCGCTGGGGATCTCCTCTGCCAGGTATGCAAGATCCGCTGCCTCAAGGGTGGCTTCCACATCGGCGATAATCGCCTTGGAGACCTGGCCCGCCTTTGCCGCGCTGAGCACGCTGCCATAAGCGGTAATGGCCGAATTAAGGTCGCTAAAGGCATCTTCCAAAAAACGGGCGTTGTCACCCACATACTGTATCGGTGTGTTGATTTCATGGGCGATGCCGGCGGCCAGCTGACCAATGGCCTCCAGCTTCTGTGCCTGACGCAGATCCCGTTCCAGGGCGAGTTTCTCGGTAACGTCCTCTACCAGCTCGATGACGGCGGTGATCTTACCGCCTTCATCCCGAAGGGGCGAGGCGATGATACGGAAACATCGTTTGCCAAGGGATTCGGGGTTGCCAATCAAATCCTCGCATACGGTACCGCTGGCGATGGCTGCCATGGCCGGGCAGCCCCTGCATGGGCGACTTTTGGATCCGTTGGCGAAAAGTTGAAAACAGGGCGTTTCCTTTCCGGGGTCGATCCCGGGAAACCAGGTCCGCATTTGCCGATTCATCTCCAGCAGCCGTTTATCTTCTCCGATGACTGCCACGCCAATGCCGATGTTGTCGACAATCTGCCGATATTTTTGCTCCGACGCACGCAAGGCCGATTCCATTTTTTTACGTTCGGTGATGTCCAGCATCACCCCAATCATGCCTGCGATCTCGCCGCGGCTGTCCCGATATATTGCCTTGCTGAACATCACCTCGTGCAACGTCCCATCGGCAAACGGCACCGCTTCTTCATAAACGCTGCATCCCCCTTCATCAAACAAGCGGTCATCCATCTGTTGAATGATATCGGCTGTTGCCCTGGGCGCCAAATCGTAAACCGTCTTGCCGATGATCTCCTTCCTTCTTCTGCCTAAAAAATTTTCAAAGGCCGTATTGCAACCCAAATAAACACCGTTGCGGTCTTTATAGAAAATGGGACTGGGAATAGCCTTTAACAGCATGGTCATGAAACCGATCTGGTTGTTCAATTCCGCCGTTCGTTGTTGAACCGCCATTTCCAGATCGAGCAGATAATCCTTTTCCCGCATTTCCAGCTGATGGTGCCTGAGGGCGTTTTCGACGTTGATCAACACGATATTGCGGGTGAATGGCTTGACGATATACCCATAAACGCCGATCTCCAGGGCTTCTCTGACTTCATTCGGGTTGTCGATGACGGAAACCACAACCAAAGGGGTATCTGGATAATTATGTCTGACATAACGAAGCAGATCGATACCCGATTCGCCGGGCATCATGATATCGCTGAGGATCAAATCGAAGCGATGGCTTTTCAATTCCCGCTTGGCTGCTTCAGCACCATCCGCCGTTCGGCAATGGTAACCGGCTTCCTCCAGGTTTCTTTGAAGAAGTCTTCTGATGGATAGTTCATCGTCGACAATCAGGAGTTGACGCATGGATGATATCCCTTTCAAATTTCATTGGGACAAATTCGAGACCGCATCTGTTTCTGTCTTCGACCCTTCAAGGGCCAGGGTTACGGCTGAAAGCAACATCTTCCGATCAATAGGTTTGGCGATCAGCATCAGGGGACCAAGTCGGGATGCCTCCAGCATCAGATTCCCGTCCGGATATCCGGTAACCACGATAACGGGGATGTCCGGACGAATCTTCTTTAACTCTCCGATAAATGCAGGCCCGTTCATGACCGGCATTTCCAGGTCCAGCAGGACCAGATCAATGGATTCGGTACGCAGGTAGACAAGCCCTTCGGAACCACTGGGCGCGGTGATGATCCGATATCCCGCAGGCTCCAGGAACCGTTGGATCAGTCGGCAGATTCTGGCATCATCGTCGATGGCCAGGATGCAGACTGGTTTCTGGGTCACCGGATTCCTTTCCGACCAGCTTAACAGGACGGCCTTGCGAAACCGCCAGTCCTTGCCGATTTTATAGGCCGGAATAATGCCCTTACGGGCCATCCGGCGAATCGTTTCCACATGTGCACCTAACAGCTCAGCGGCTTCCTGGGCAGTCAAGACCTCATCGTTTCCCATATTCATTTCCTTTCCAATGGCGCTCAACATCTGTATCCGCAAATTGCTTTTCCATGGTGAATACGTCTGAAAATACCATCATCAACCCATCTATCGGTCAATAGAGGCTCCACTTTAGCGTTTTCGGTTGCGTTTAGTTGTGTTTAGTCGTGTTGTGTTGGGCGATAATAAGGGGCTGGGGATGGATCAACAATTGAATTTAAAAGGCAATCGGCGGAGGCACACAAGTTAATTCGGGTGTTTTGGAAAAGGCGGGGTCGTTGGCAGTCATGCGAAAGGGCAACGAATACGTGTCACGGCAATTGCTATGCTTCCTGGAACCGACCCTTGATTTGGAGAATCCTTTCCTGGATTGTAAAGAAGACCTCCACAATATCAGGATCGAAATGCGTGCCCTTGCTTTCGGCGATGATGCGGTTGGCCTTTTCGATGGAGAACGGTTCTTTGTATGGCCTGCGGGAGGTGAGTGCGTCAAACACATCCGCCAGGGCAACGATGCGGCCGATCAGTGGGATCTTGCGTCCCTTGAGACCGTTGGGGTAGCCGCTGCCATCCCATCGTTCATGATGGGTCAGGGCGATGACTTCGCCCATGCGGACAAAGCCGATCTTGGATCCGTTCAGGATATCGGCCCCCATGGTGGTATGGGTTTTCATGACCGTCCACTCTTCTTCACTGAGCGGGCCGGATTTGAGCAGGATGGCGTCGGGGATGCCGATTTTGCCGATGTCATGCATGGGAGCGGCATAAAGCAGCGTCTCGATGGTTTTCTTCTTCAACCCCATTTTTTCGGCGATGGCGGCGGAATAATGGCTCATACGCTTGATGTGTTCGCCGGTTTCGTTGTCACGGTATTCTGATGCCGCGGTGAGCCGCCAGATTACCTCCAGGGAGGCTCCTTTCAAACGCTGCAGAGCCAGGGCCAGCTGGCTGGATTTCAGGGAAATGATGTTGTGGCACTGGGTTTGATCATCGTGTAATTGGTCCAGAATGCGCTTGCGCTTGAGGTGATAGTTTACCCGGGCGATGATTTCGGATGGGTCGGCGGTTTTGGTGATGAAATCATCCGCGCATTCACCCAGAGCACGGGCCAGGACATCCGATCCGTCTTGACCGGTGTTGATGATGATGGGGATGTGTTGCCATTCCGGGTTGTCCTTAATATGACTGGCAACTTCAAAGCCGTCCATCCCGGGCATGGACAGATCAAGCAGGATGATGTCAACCGGATTGGATTGAACTTGGTCCAGTGCCTCGGGGCCGTTGTACGCAGAAAGAAAATCAATGGGATGATGCCTGAAAATGCGACAAACCATCCGGTGAATGGATGGTTCATCATCAACGATCAGCATATTGGCCTTGACGGTTTGCATACCCGATATTTTCGGCAGGAAAAAAATGATCTTGAATGCTATATCAAAAATAGTAGGTCAGCCAGAGGTAGACTTGATCACTGGGGGCCGCGTTGAACACGGCGCCCTCGGTGTTGACATTGAATCCACCGAATTCCGTGCCGTCGGCACCCCAATGCCACTGGACCCCGAGGATGAGTTGGAGGTCGGTGGCCATATCCCACAACACCTGGGGGTGCAGCAGCCCCGATGGATCGGCCAGGTTGAAGATGGCTGTTGTGTGCCATTGAACCAAAGGATGCAGCTCCACCTGAATTTGACCGGCCAGGTAAAAGCGGCCCATGGTAAACATCTCGCCGCGCAGGAGTCTTCGCATGAGTGCTTCGTTGTCCAGCGCCTGCTGATAATCATCCCGGCGGCCCAAACCATTATAGTAGAATTCCAGCAAGCCGTAGACGTTTTTTGTGCCCCACATCCAGGCATAGTCCAGGTTGGCGACCACCTGAAAAAAATCATCTTCACGGCACGCTGATGATAGATGGGTGTAGACCGTATTGATCCGCCAGGCGGATTCCCCCAGGTAACCGCTGGCGCCAAGTCCGCCGATGGTATCGTCAAAATGGCGGGCTGCCATGGCGCTGGCTTCGATTGACCCAGCAAAGGCGTGATACTGTAGCGCAACCGAGGATGCATCGGTCTTCACATCCCCGGTTTGTGGATCACGCCGAGGGAGATAAAGCAGCTGCGCGTCGCTCTTACCCACCGGCAATTGAACAAGGGCCATGTCATCCCCGGTTTTGTAATCGCGCTGCACGGTCGTGGGTGCAAAGGGGCTGACCAGGTCCATGGGATTGAACACCAGGCCGTCGCCCCAGGTCAGCGCCTGGCGGCCCAGGCGAACGGTTCCCCAATCCGGCGACCAAGTCAGGTTGAGACGATCCAGACGGTGATAAACCAGGGTGTCATTGGTTTCAGTCAATACATGGGTAAGATCCAGCAGACGCCGGTCGTCATCCATGGGTTGGTTGATGAAAATGGTGGACGATGAGCCGGGAAACTGATCCAGAAGCCTCTGATCGGTTTGTCGGGTGTCTCCACCAGCGGCCACCAGCTCATAATGGGTTTCCACGGTCCAGTGCGATCCGATGGATAAACGGTTTTTCTGACGCCATTCGGCCTGCCCGTCGATGTAGGGACCCTCATCGACCTGGTCGTAAAGGGAGTCGTCAGCCACCGTGGTCAGCGTTCCAATGGCCCTTGCATACCCGCCCCATTCCATCTGGATGTCGGTGAAACGCTTTGGTGCGACATCACTACTGGAATCGGCAATCGCATGGGGTGGCAATCCAAGCAAAACGAGCAGACCCCAGGCGAGCGCACAGCAAACAATAACTCGGATTATTTTTCTCATCTGGCCAAGTCGTCAACGATCAGTTTTGTTCTGGTCACTGTCGATGCGTCCGTCACGGATCATGACAATGCGGCGGGCGAAGTCCATGACCATGTTGTCATGGGTGGAAAAGATAAAGGTCACCGATCGCTCCCGGTTCATCTGGAGCATCAGCGCCAACAGGCTTTCGCCGGTTTTGGAATCCAGGTTGGCCGTGGGTTCATCGGCCAGCACGATGGATGGATGGGCGACAATGGCCCGGGCCACGGCCACCCGCTGCTGCTGACCACCGGACAGTTCAGCGGGGCGGCGGTCGTATTTACCTGAAAGACCGACTGTATCCAATACTTCTCGTGCCCGTTCCCTGCGCTCGTCGGCGGCAACGCCCTGCAGCAGCATGACATACTCCACATTTTCAACAGCCGACAGGACCGGGATCAGATTGTATGCCTGAAAGATGAATCCGATCCGATGCAGGCGCAGATCCGCCATTTGTGAACCGTTCAAGTGGGTGTAGGTTTGACCGTCCACCTGAATCGTTCCGCTGTCCGGGTTGTCCAATCCGCCGATCAGATTGAGCAGGGTGGTTTTACCTGATCCCGATGGTCCGGCCAGGGCCATGAATCCGCCGGTTTCAACCGACAGATCGACGTTTGTCAGGGCGTTGACCGTTACCTTGCCCTGCTGATAGGTCTTTGATATCCCTTTGCATGATACGATTGTTGTCATGGTTTTTTACGCTTTCCTATACCTACCACAATTTATTGAGATGTTTCTGCTCAACAGCTAACAGCTAAAGGCTAATTATGCACCATGGCTTCCACCGGCGTGAACCGCGCCGCCTTCACCGCCGGGTAGAGGCAGACCAGCAGCCCCAATAGCAGGACCACCAGATTGGCACCGAGAAGATCTTTGGCGATCACCTGGGGGATAATTACCCTCGACATGCCGGCATACTCCACCCCTTGGGCCAGGGCTGACAGATTGATGCCGTGAAAGGATAGGGCATAGCAGCTGAAAAGTCCCAGCCCGTTGCCGATGAGTATTCCCACAAATAAAATGATCAGCGCTTCGGTGAGAATTCCCTTGACGATGCGGATAGGGCGCATGCCCAGGGCTTTGAGCAGGCCGAACTCACGCATACGCTCGAAAACAGCCATCAGGGTGGTATTGAGGATTCCGAAGCCCATGGCCACGAATACCACTACAAACCAGATCAGAATGAACGAATCGTAAAGTTCAAGATACGACTGTAAAAGTGGCAGCGCCTCCTGCCAGGATCGCACCGCCAGCTGCTGGCCGGCCAATTGTGTGTCGAGTCTCTGGGCGGTTTGTGACGCCTGATCCGGTGAGGGAAGCAGGATGCTGATCTCAGACACAGCCGGCCCCATCTTCAGCATGTTTTGGGCAGCCTTACGGGTAATGAATAGATAGGATTTTTCGGTTGATTCCATTTCGGCTTGGAAGATACCGGCGATGCGAAAGGCCTTGGAGGCGATCTGGCCGGTATTATCCTGGGTCATCAGGATGAGTTTACGCCCCGGTTTGGTTTCAAAGCGTTTGGCCAGGGCCCGGCCGACCAGGATGGCGTTGGTGTCGTCGGCCTCCAGGTAGCGCCCCTGGGTGACGGCAGAGCCGATAAACGACAAGGCTTTCTCCTTTGGCGGATCAATTCCCACCAGGGTTACACTGGCATTATGGCGGGCATTACTGGCGATGGCATTGACCCGTACGCGGGTTGCCCAATGGCTGCCGTCCGACAGTTGCTGCTCGAGTACCTGTGTGATTGCCGCCGGGTCATCGATGCTGTTGTCAATGGATGGATCGTCGGGATACTGCTGTTGATGGATCTGTACGTGACCGGTCAGGGTGGTGATGCCGTTGTGGATCATGCCGCGGATGATGCCACGCATCAACGCGCCCAAAAAGATCATGCTCCATACGCCGATCACAACGGCAATCAAAATTACGGTAGTTCGTCGGGGGTTGCGCCAAATGTTACGCCAGGCAATTTGAAGGTCCATGGATAATAATCCTTAACTTTATTGATGCAACGGTGGGGCTGACCATCGGCGTCAGCGCTGCCGCATGGCCTCCACCGGTTGAAGGGTTCTGATTTTAAATGCCGGATAAAACGCCGCCAGTAGAGTAATGAGGAAAACGGCCAGCGGCCCGGCCAACATTGAAACCAAGGTCAGTTTTGGATAGAGAACACTGGGAATGCCAAACTGGCGTGAGATTTCAGAAGCATCGCCCAGATTGATGCCATGGGCCATAAAATACATCGTTACCAGGCATCCGATCAGCATCCCGGAGATGACGCCGACCAGCGTCATGCCGATAGATTCGGTCAGCACCAGACGGGTCAGGCGAGCAGGCCTCGTCCCGATGGCCATCATTACCCCAAATTCATAGGTGCGCTCGAAGATAGCCATTAAAAACGTATTCAGAATACTGAAGGCTACCACCATAATGAGAATCAGGTAGAATATCGCGCCGCTGACCAGGTCCATGCTGATGGCCTGTTTAAGGCCCGGCATCAGCGACTCCCAGTCGAGCGTGACCAGCGGCGGCCTGGTACCGATCTTCTCCAGGGCAGGAACAAGCGCCGCTTTGATGGCGGCGGTGTCGGATAGATGGTGGCCGAGGATGACGATTTCATGCACGGCGCTGCCCAGGCTGAAGATATCCTGGAATGCATTGAGGGGAATCTGAATGGCGCTTCGGTCAAACTCGTCCATCCCGGCATTGGTGATGCCGTGCACGCGCACCATGGTGGCGGCGATGGATCCGTCGTATCCCTGGCCCAATAGGGTGAGTTCATCTCCGACGCTCACTCCCAGATTGCGTGCCAGCAGATGGCCGACCAGGGCACCGGGCAATCCATCGTCCGGGGGGGCGGCATCCAGGTATTTGCCCTGGCGAACAATGTCGGCCAGGGTCGAGACCTGTTTCTCCGCGACCGGATCAATGCCTTCCACCATAATGCCGTAGGTGCGGTAATTAGAGGAGATGAGGGCGAATGCCCGGGCCCGCGGGGCATGGGCCTTAACCTCGGGGATAGCAGTAAGGGCTTTTTGTACTGGCAGTGGATCGGCAATGGTCAGCCGGATTTCATTGTCGGCCTGATAGCCCTGGGCCTGAACCTGCAGATGGCCGGTGTGAACCGTTACCGATGCGTTGATCATGGTCTCATAGCTGCCCAACTGAAAAGAGAACATGAAAACCAGCAGGATGCAGGCAAAGGCGATGGCCGTAACCGTGAGCAGAGTCCGGCGAGGGTTGCGCCAGATGTTGCGCCAGGCCATTTTGATGTCCATGGCAACCATAGGATTATCTCCGGCTTCCGGTTTTTAATTCATTTAGCGTAAACTGCCGATCCGGCAGGTCGCCCAGAAAGTCGATGGAATGATAGCGCAAAAGGGTGTATTCACCAGTTTTGTCTGTTTCCTGCATCCGCCAGACTTTGGGGAACATGCGTCCGCCCATCATTTGAATCTCGTGGGCGGTCATGCGCTTGACCGAGACCAGATCCTCGTCAAAAAATTCCTGTTCGATCAGAACATGATCGTCGCGGACCTTGCTGACCTGCATGCCCCAGATCACCGGTGCGTCTGGTTTGGGCATCGACTTGATCGTATACACGGTATGCCCGTCAATGGTCTCGGTGTCCATCAGGCTGTGGGTATAGTCGACGAGGATGCTGTCGCTTTTGGCCAGGTCATTGTTGGAGAAATCAGAGCCCATCCAGCTTTGCGACATCATCGCCGGTGGCAGTTTGATCACCCGGTTGACTTTGGGGTTGAAGGTCCACATCTCGATCCCGTTTTTTAGCGTGCCGTTGCCCTCATCCTTGGCCGGTGCCGTGATGCGGATCAGGCTCTTGTCCTGGCCTTTGGTCCAGCCGACCATACGCATGCTTCGCTCCCAGGTGGGGCGGTGGATCACCATTTCCACATCCGCCTTGGACGCCATGCCACGATAATGGTCAAAGCTGGCCTGGATCAGCGCCGCCGGATCAGGGGCGGAATCCGCCGCCTGACATGGCACCAGTGAGAAAAACATTGCCACCGACAATCCGATAAGTATCCACATGACGCGCATATTTTCCTCCTTTTTAGCAAAACGGTAGCGCTTGTCACTGTTGCGGTTGAGTAATGTTCGCCGCTCCAAGTCCGCGAAGCACCACCTTCATAAATGAACGGGATGTGGCCAGGGCGTCGAATTCCGGATCCAGCCAGGCCTGAAGCAGCAGGGCATCCCAGGTGCCGACGAGCGCCGCGGCAACCTTGTCGGCGTCAATATCCTTAGCCACTTCCCCGGCATTTTGAGCTTCTCGGATCAAGTCGCCAATAATGGCTCTAAGATCCCGATAACCGGCCTGAAAGACGGTTTTGAAGGACTCCCGGCTGGGTGAGGATGCCGTTGCCGACCAGAATTCCATGACCAGGGCGTACATGTCGATCTGACTCAGCCAGGATTGAATGACGCTGTCCGCCAGTGTGTTAATGCGCCGGGAAAAGGATTTACCCGCGGTATCGCCGGCCTGGGCGAGAATCCCGGTGGCACCTTCCATCATCGACTCAAAAACGGCGAAAAAAAGGGCTTCCTTGCTGCGGAAATATTCGTAAATGGTTCCCTTGCCCACGGAGGCAGCCTCGGCCACTTCAATGATTCGGGTGGCGGTATAGCCT
>Ga0272444_10001082_pt1 | contig 26973 bp, 21 predicted proteins | sample SSMForm13_FD_201033 | JGI IMG/M metagenome (GOLD analysis project Ga0272444, IMG submission 201033) | Marine sediment archaeal communities from Little Sippewissett salt marsh, Falmouth, MA, United States - SSM-Form-13 | ecosystem: Environmental > Aquatic > Marine > Wetlands > Sediment ...
TAGTGCGCCTGCTCGTGCTGGGGCACCTGGAGGGCGTATTCGACTGGGACGAAAAGAACAGGGGCATAAAGGGTTTTGACGAAAGCGTGATACAGGAGATGTCCGCGATGGGGGCGGAACGCTTCGCCGCTTTTCTTAACGCGAATGAGGATGTTATTTTCGAAAGGACCGCGCACGGACATTACAGCGGCCTTGAGGAACATGTACTGGACGATTTTTTCGCCATTCTGGAAGTGCTTGAGAAAATAGAACGGGAAACCGGCAAAAGGATCCTGGTGGTACTCGCTTTATATGACTTCATGCTGGGCGACGGAAAGACCGCCGAAGGCCCCTTTCTCGCGTATTCGGTCGGGGAGCATCCGGAGATCGTAACGGACACTCTGACCAAGACAAAAGCCAACGCCCTTCTCTGGAAGATAGTAAAAACACTTTCCCGGGACGACCGTTTTTACCGGTATGTGGCCGGCGTGGAGGTAATGAACGAACCGGCTAACGCTTCCGCGCTGGCGACAAGAGAGAATTTCAATGACCTGCTTAACTTTGTGGGAGAAAACCTCTATCTGCTCAAGGACGCCGCGGGGCCGTCTGTCCCGGTGACCGTCGGTTTTCGCAGCTGGCCCGGCGACCTGAGATACTGGGCTCCCTTTGCCCGGGGCATCGATATTCTTATGCCTCATTACTGGGAGAGCCTGGAATCTTACAATATAGATAAACCGGGGTTGTGGTCGCTGGATACGCCGGCGGAGAATTTATGGGAATACCTGGGGACTACGGCACAGGGCCGCCTTACCGGTATCGGCGAAATAAGCCCGGGTGCCGACATAAAGAAAAACCTTCTGCGCGCGGAAAGATCCGGATACGATTTCGCGTTGGTGTGGTCCTATTCGGGCCATGACGCTCATGACGCGAAGGTCGTGCTTGAGGATATTTCGGAATATCAGAGAGGCAGCAAAAAACTCAGTGAGATCAAAAAAATATCGCCCGCCCTTTTCAAGCAGGCTGTGACCTATCTGCTTAAAGCGATGTACGCGTTTGACGGGAACGATGATATCGCCCTGAAATCACCCGGCCACGACGGAAAATTCCGGGAATATCTCGCGGGAATACTGGATAAGTCGGGCAACACGGACCTGAAAAACACCGTGCGGGAGATCATCGACATCTGCGATCTTAAAAACATAGAACTTGATTACCGGTCGATGCAGAGCCTTATTCTTTAGAGGCCCCCGGCCCTTGTCATGAGGGCCACCAACCTGATATTTCTACACACTTCCAAACCGTTCATGCCGGAAAGCATAATGTCCAGTATTACAAGATCCGCTTTTTCTTTGCCCAAAGCCTTCAGGGCTTTCTCCCCGTTATACGAAACGCCGCAACCCGCTCTTTCTATCTCCTCGCCCTGCCCTTGCCGGAATCGGTCACTGCCATGAACTCCTCCGGGTAGGGCCTGAAGAAGGACTGCCTCAGAAGGTATTCCTCTTTGAACCTGATTATATAGGAACGCAAGAGGCTCACCGGCACGCTTAAGGGCACCTGTTCGCGCCTGTATTCCTCAAGTTCGTTGAGAAAGAACTTTTTCTCCTCGGGAGAGAGTTTTTTGGAAAAGTGCCCCAGGCTGTGCATGAGCACGTTTATATTGGAGGTGTGCCCGGGCCCTTTTGCGAGGGCCTCTCCGAAATGTTTTTCGTATTTACGAAAGACCTCTTCGGGCTGTTTTTTTTCATGGTTGGCGACTATCTCACCCAGCAGGTGCATCTTTTCCTGGTCGTAAGCCATTAAAAGGAACTTGTTCTCCGTATGGAACCGGACGAGATCCCCCATATGCAACCTTGATTTTATGCCCCTGAACCTCGCGAAAGCGAAAATACCCGTCAGAAAATGCTCCCTGATATTGTAATTGGTCAGCCTCGCTTCTGTCTCGACCGGAAAATACGGGAACTTTTTAACCACCGCTTCCGCGAAAAAACCGTTTGTCCTGGCTATGACGCCGGCGGGTTCTATCCCCGGGTAAACTTTCACGTCCTTAATACCGCATGAGGGCGACCTGTCCTTGAGTATAAACCCGTCCACTTCCCCAAGGGAATCCAGGTACTTTTCGGAAAAACCGCTCATCTCAGAAGTCACATCCCTCGCGGTATTGAGCTGCATCAGGTAATACTTCCCGTCCTTTAGGACTATCCTTATCGGATCGCGCGGAACTCCCAGGCCTATCTCCACTTCGGGGCAGGCCGTCACGAAATCCGCGTGCTTTTTAAGCTTATCCACGAAAGTGTCCGGTATCGTCACGCCGTTCCACCTGCACGCGGCGAAACCCAGGCATTTGCTGGCGAATATCTTCGGCCTGAGGGAATCCGTCATAACCATTTTTTCTTTCTGAAATAGACCAGAAGCGTCCCGGCTACAAGAGCCATAAGGCCCAGGACGGCGAAATACGCCCAGTGCCAGTTAAGCTCGGGCATAAATTTAAAGTTCATGCCGTATACGCCCGCGATAAAGGTGAGCGGTATAAAGATCGAGGCGAATATCGTCAGGAACTTCATCACTTCGTTCATCTTGTTACTCATGCTTGAGAGGTAAATATCAAGCATGCCGGTCACCATGTCCCTGGATGCTTCAATGGTATCCATCACCTGGATGGTATGGTCATAAATATCCCTGAAATAAACAAATGTGTTTTCTCTGATCAGCGGGGATTCCGCCCGCTGCAGGCCGCTTAAAACTTCCCTGAGGGGCCACACGGACCTCCTTAAAAGGATGGTGTCCCTTTTGATCTTGTAAATGGTCCTTAAGACATCCGGGTGTGGGTTGGTCGCCAGTTCCTCTTCTATTTTCTCAATATCATCTCCGAACACCTCGATGATGGCGAAATAATGGTCCACCACTGAGTCAATAAGCGCGTAGGCGAGGTAATCCGCCCCGGCTTTTCTCACGTGTCCCTTGCCCTGCCTTATCCTGGCCCTGACCGGGTCAAAAACATCCCCTTCCTGTTCCTGGAACGAGATGACAAAGTTGTCCCCCAGCACCAGGCTTACCTGCTCGACGATTATCTCTTCTTTTTTTTCGTTGTAATAGATCATCTTGAGCACGATAAAAATATATTTATCGAACTCTTCCACTTTGGGCCGCTGGGACGTATTGGTAATGCCTTCCAGCACAAGCGGGTGTATCTCAAAACGCTTGCCTATCTCCTCTATTATGTGCGTGTCATGTATGCCGTCCACGTTGATCCAGGTGACGGTGGAAGTCTCCTTGTAGGGAAAACATTCTTCGACGGTCTTGACTTCCCGCGCGTGGAACTGTTTTTCGTCATAATCAAATACCGTGATCCTTACTTTCTCGGCCCTCTTTTTGCCTATGTGCACGACTGTGCCGGGCGCGAGGCCCGTTGTCTTTGAAAAACCTTTTTCAAATCTTGCCATCGCCTGCCCCCTTTTATACCGTAGCTATCAGTGAAAGGTAATCCGTTATATGACGCGTTATAAGAAAGTTCCTTCTTGTGTAATCCCTTCCGTTCTCCCCCATCTTGGCCGCGATATCCGGATTGTTCAGGAGGTACCTTATCCTGTAGGCGCATCCTTCTATCGAATTTACCGTGTAACCGGTCCTACCGTAGACAAGCTGGACGGTTATGCCTCCGACCGCTCCCCCTATAACTGGTTTGCCCTTCCACATGGCTTCCGCCACCGTGAGACCGAAACCTTCCTTGGTGGACTTCTGCAGGACTACTGCCGCCGCCCGCTGGAGGGCGTTGATGGTCACGTTAGCGTCCGGCGGGAGGTCCAGTATGAAAATATCCTTGTCTATTGAAGCGGCGTTCTTTATATCAGAAAGGACCTGGGCGCCTTCGGGATCGTCCGCCGCCCCTCCTCCGGCCAGGACAAGGCAGCAGTCATTGTATTTTTTCGCCATCCTGTACGCCGCTATAACGCCCATGGGGTCCTTAAACCTGTCAAAACGCGAGACCTGGAGGATCATCGGCTTGTCACGGGGGATGCTGTACCTGCTTAAAGTACCGCTTATCTCCTCTGTCGTAAGCTCGCGGTTCTTGTCGCTCAAGGGATCTATGGAAGGATACACAAGGAACTGCGGGATCGTGAGTTTCTGCGCGAAACTCGGAAGAGAGAATATGGCTCCGTCATATTTATCAACATACCGCTTGAGGAACTGCCATACGTTCCTCTGCGGCCTGGATATATCTATGTGGCACCGCCACAGCCATTTCGCTTTTTTGGGTTTTACTTCAACGAACCCCGCGGGCTGCGGATCGTGTATGATCGCAAAATCAGCTTCGAGCGGCAATCTGGCGGCGTTCTCGTTGTTCACGCGCCTGTGTTCCTCGTACATCTCGGAGGTCACCGCCTGTTCCTGGCCCTGGAGCGCGTTATGAAAACTTTTAGTGGTCCTGTAAAAAAGTTCCGTCCCCTCCATGACCTCCCAGCGGGTCCTGATGCCGAGCTCATTAAAAAGGGGGACAAGCCGATGGAGCATTTCGGCGACGCCCCCGCCGTAACGCGTGGAATTCACGTGAAGAAATGTCTTTTTCTTCACCCTTCCCGCCAGTTTCATAATAAGATCTATCGCGCCCGGCGGCGCCACTTCCCTGTATGACTCGATCGTAACGTTTCCCACTTTATCTCATTTCCTCCCCGCAAAGAGAGATGATCTTTTCCCTCAATCCTTCCAGGCTGTACATGTAACAGTCTATCTTTTCTATTTTTCCGGCAAGCCCGTGAAGACCGAGCACTTCGTCAAACCAGATCGCGAAATCGCTTTTGCCTTTTTTCACCCTTAGCCTCGCCTCAAAAATGTGATTATATACGGCGCTGGCGTGGACTTTCTCCAAAGCCTTTACAAACCCGGCAAGGTCTTTCGTTTTTACGCCGAGCGGCACTTCTATTATCCGGGACTTCATGAAATAGAAAGGTTCGCCGTACACCACCGCCGGCACCATTTTTATCTCCGAAAGATGGTCGTCCACGATATCAATGATCTCTGCCCTGACGTCCTCTATGCTTTTGGGCGGAAGCAGCGTCACGGCGCCCAGTTTTTCCCCGAGCACCCGATCGCGCACCTGGATCGCCGCCCAGTTGGCGAAATCGTTGGGGTATTGGCCCGCGAGGTAAAAATGCCTGAGGAAATAACTGTGTGTGTGATAATAGATACAGTCCGACGGCACTTCTTCTATTATTTCCATGAACTGGAGCTCATTGTCGGCTTTTCTGCCCAAAAGCTCCTTTATCTCTATGCATCCCGTGAATTCAAATTCTTTCAATTGTTTTCCTGTTTTCCTTCTTTAATAAAAAGCAGCGGAAATACTATATCACTTAAACAGCATGGTATCCACACCGAAAGAAAAAGAAAGATGAAGATCCCGAAATATTTGACCGCGGTCAGACCGCCCGCCAGCGCCATAATAACGTGGAACAGTGACGCCCAAGTGCTGAGGAGCACGTGTCCGGCGTGCGGAAATTTTGTCCTCGGCCAGAAATATCCTATTGCCACGCCAAGGACCGCCGCGGGGTTCACCAGCCACCACTCTTCTATGAAGCCTATGTGCATCTGAAGATTCGGAAGCCGCAGGAGAAATTCCCCGGAATACGGTATCAGGGAATCACTTAACGTCGCTATGCCGATGGACCCGACATAGCCTATTGCAAGCACCGGCCAGAAACTGCACCTGCCCTCTTTCGTGCATTTATGCAGTTTGAACATCGCTGAGGTCACCACAGCGCTTAGGACCACGTGCATCGGATGGAAAAAATAGAAAAGCGTGTGCGCCTCTTCATGCGACATGTTCCGGAAGACCAGCATGAGGATTATCCCCGTAAGGGCCCCGAAAGCGGTAAAAGGCGCGTGATGTTCAAGTTCATGCATTATCCTGTTCATGTCAGTCCCTTCCCTTTCTAGAATTCGCCGCGTCTTTTTCTTTCGGCTACCGAACGGAAAAGCTCGAACCTGTCCAGGTGCCTTTCCTGGAAGGTCTGCATGTAAAGAAAGATGCCCGGCGTCACAAAAAGCGTTATTACCTGCGCGAAAACAAGCCCCCCCACTATCACAAGCCCCAGCGGCCTCCTGGAGGCGCCGTCAGCACCGAAACCCAGGGCTATCGGCATCGCGCCCATTATCGTGGAAGCCCCGGTCATGAGTATCGGCCTGAAACGTATGATGCACGCGTTGAAGATAGCGTCAAAAGCGGTCGAGCCCTCCTCTTCCAGGTTCTGGTTGGCGAAATCCACCATAAGGATACCATTCTTTGATACTATGCCAAGAAGCATGAACATGCCGATGTACGCGTATATGGAAAGCTGCGATCCGAAAACAAAAAGCGTCAAAAGCCCGCCGAAAGCGGCGACCGGCAGTGTCGTGAGAACGGTAAAGGGGTGTATGTAACTTTCGTAGAGTACGCCCAGTATGACATACATCACGAAAATAGAGACAAAAAGCAGCACCGTCAGCCCGGCCACCGCTTCCTCGAACTCCTGGGCCTCCCCCTGGAAAAGACCGTTTACCGCGGGAGGCGTCACTTCTTCGGCCATGTTCACGAGAGCCGTCGTAGCGGTACCGAGAGGCACTCCGGCCCTCACGTTAAAAGAGATAGTGGCGGAATTGCGCTGGTCATAATGCGGTACGTTCTGCGGGCCTACGTCATCTTTCCATTTAGCGACGGAACCGAGCGGGACGAGATCGCCGGTCAGGGGTGAACGCAGGTAAATGCGCGCCAGGTCGTCGGGGTTCCTTGAGTATTTCTTTTCCACTTCCGTGATGACGTAATACTGGTCGACGTCAGTTTTATAAGTGGTGATCTTGCCCTGCGCGTAAGCGAGCGCAAGCGCCTCCTCTATCTGTCCGGCGGTGATGCCGAAAGTTGAAGCGCGGTCGCGCAGTATCTCCATGTCAAGCTGCGGCATCTCGAGTTTTACGCTGTTCTGCACGTCGGTGAAATAAGGCATCGCTTTCATCCTGCGCTCTATCTCAAGGGCCGCCTGGTACACCGCATCCTTTTCTTCTCCGCTCAATACGTATGAATACTGGCTGCCGGCGGCGGTGCTTTCGCCACCCGTGCTTAACTGCAGCGACGGCAGGGGCCTTAAGAAAGAGAAACCGAACGGGAGCACCGCCATTTTTTCGCGTATCCGCTGGGCCACCACCTGTATGTCGGGCCGCTTGTCGGAAGGCTTTAATACGACAAAAAAAGGCCCGGTCGTCTGGTCTGCGCCCGGCTGGAGCCCAGTCGCCGAAATGACCTTTTCCACGGCCGGGTCGCCCTGGAGGATATTATTCACATAATCCTGGAACTTCTGTATCTGCTCGGTGGACGTGCCCAATTTGGCCAGCATCTGGCCGGTTATAGCGCCTGAATCGCCAACGGGCATGAAATCTTTGGGAAGTATGATAAAGAACATAAGACTTCCGCTGATACACAGCGCCCAGACAATAACGGCGATCATCTTGTGTTTAAGGGTCCAGATGAGCATGCCTTTGTATTTTTCCACCATCCTCCCGACGAACCTTTCCGTGAACATCTCCGTCTTTGTCTTGATCTTCTTGCCGGCCGATAACATGCGCGCGCACATCATGGGCGTCAGCGTAAGCGCCGCTATGGTGGAGCAGATTATGGCAAATACCACGGTGAGCGCGAACTCGCTGAAATTGCGCCCTATTACGCCGCCCATGAAGACCAGCGGAATAAATACGGCTATCAAAGCGACGCTGGTGGATATGACAGCGCCCGTTATCTCGCCCATGCTCTTTATCGCCGCGGGCAGGGGTTTTTCGCCTTTTTCAATGTGGCGTACGGTGTTCTCGAGCACGACTATCGCGTCATCAACGAGAAAACCAACGCACAGGGTGAGCCCCATCAGTGAAAGGTTATCCAGGCTGAACCCCGCCGCGAGCATTATTATAAAGGTGCTTATTATGGATACCGGCAGGACCGTGCCGGGTATCACCGTATCCGACAGGCGCCCCAGAAAAAGGAATATCACCATTACAACAAGGATAAGAGCGATGATTATCGTGTTCTTGACGTCCCTCACTGACGCGATTATCTGGACCGCTTTATCATAGAAGATGTCCAGCTGCACCGATGCCGGTATTTCCTGCCTGAGCTGTTCCATGGTGTCTCTTACCCTTTTGCTCAGCGCGACCGTGTTCGCCCCGCTCTGGCGGTAAACGGGTATGACCACGCTGCCGGAGCGCATTTTACCGTCGGCGCGGCCGTACATGACGTTGACGACATCGTTCTGCAAGCTGTCAATACAGGTCGCGATATCCCCGAGGTATACCGGGGCGTTATCGCGGTAAGCGATAATAAGTTTCTTGTAATCTTCCGCTTTCAGGAGCTGCCCCTGGGGTTCTATTGAAAAAGCGCGGAACGGGCCGTCCAGGCTTCCGCCGGGTATCGTTACCGTCCCCTTTCTAAGAGCCTGCGCCACTTCGTCTATCCCTATCCCATACGAAGCGAGTTTGTACGGGTTCACCTGCACGCGCACGGCGCTCTTGGCACCCCACACCTGGATCTGTGAAACGCCGCTCAGGATATTTATCCTCTGCCCCACCACCCTGTGGCCGTAATCATAAAGCTGGCCGGGCGTCATGGTGTCCGATGTCAGCATGAGATACAGCACCGGCGTGTCCGAGGGGTTGGTCTTTGTGTAGCTCGGCGGTTCGGGCAGATCGTTCGGCAGGTCGCCGGCGGCCCTCGAGATGGCCGCTTCAACATCGGGCGCGGCCAGGTCGACGCTGCGGCCCAGTTCAAATGTCAAAGTAATGGTCGACTGGCCCATGGTGTTCTGGGATATTACCGTCTGCAGGCCCGGTATCTGCATGCACTGGGTCTCAAGCGGCGAAGCCACCGTGGACGCCATCATCGAGGGGCTGGCCCCGGGATAATACACGGTGATCGTGATCACCGGGTAATCCACCGAAGGCAGGTCGCTTATCGGCAGCCTGTTATACGCCGCCACGCCGAAAATGAGCACCGCGACCACTATGAGAGTGGTCATTATGGGTTTTCTTATGAACCTTTCGGAAAATATCATCTATTTTTTCTTTCCGGCTTCCATCTTCTCGGTAACGTCCACCACGGGAACGCCCGGGCTCAGGCCCAGCTGGCCCACGGTCACGACTTTTTCGCCCGCCTTAACGCCTTCCCAGATGACTATCATATCGCCTTCCCTCTGGCCGATATTCACTGTCCTTAAGTCCGCTTTCCCGTGCGTTATAACAAAAAGATAATTGCCTTCCTGTCCGATCTGCACGGTCTCATAGGGCACCATTACCGCTTTTTTCAGAATGCGCAGTATAAGACGCACATGCACGAACTGTCCGGGCAATAGTTTTTCTTCCTCGTTCGGGACTATCGCGCGTAAAGCCACGGTCCCCGTGCTCTCGTCCACGGTGTTATCCAGGAATATCACTTCGCCTTCGTAAGGCCCCCCATCATCCCCGTCCACGGTGATCTCCACTTTCAGGCTGACTTCTTCCATGGCTTTACGCACCTCTGCCAGGTGCCTTTCCGGAACGGTAAAATCCAGATAAAGCGCATCTATGGTCTTGATATTGACCAGCGTTACCGCGTTCACTTCCTGGACGAGGTTGCCCACATCCAGGAGCCGCTTGCCGGTCTTCCCCGGAACGATCGCCCTGACATAACAATAATCAAGGTTTATTTTCGCCAGCTCCACCGCGGCCCTGTCAAGTTCCACTTTGGCGGAGGCTTCAGCCACATTGGTCTGGTATTGCTCAAAATCCTGCCGGGAAAGAAGCTGTTTTTCATAAAGGGGCCTGTTCCTCTCCAGCGTGTCCCCGGAAAGCTTGAGGATAGCCAGGTCCTGCGCGAGCGCCGCTTCGGCCTTGTCAAGTTCCGCCTTGTACTCGCTGGGGTCTATCACGAAAAGCAGGTCACCCGCGCTCACTATGTCGCCCTCCTTGAAATGCACTTCGAGGATCTTTCCGGTCGCCTGGGCCATCACATTAACATTGTTAAGGGCCGTAAGGGTGCCGAAAGAATCTATGTAAACTGGCGCGTCTTTTGTTATGGCGGACTGGAGCTGCACCGGCCTCGGCTGTATGACCGCCTTTTTGGGTTTCCCCTTCATGCAGCTGTGCGCCTGCAAAAGCGCGACGATGCCGAGCGCGACAAGGGCGACGCGTATGACATATTTGCGCTCCCCAAAAAGTTTTTTATGATCAAATGGCTTCATCTTGCGGCTCCTTCTTATTTTCATCGGGTTACGGCGGCTGCGTTATCCTCTTCCCTGACGTTCATAGACCCGGTGGAATGCGCGAGCTCCGCGAGCGTAACAAAAACATCCCTGCGGGATCCTATGAGTTTACTCCGCGCCTGCGCGAGGTCCGTCTGCGCCTGCAAAAGGTCCAGTATGCTTTTAAGGCCGTTATCATAACTTTCCAGCGCAAGGTCATAGGCTTCCGTCGAAGTATCATACAGGGCCCTGCTGAAACCGAGCTTCTGCACGGCTGTCCGGTAATTATAATACTTGGTCCAGACGTCGGCGCTCGCCGCGAGTTCCGCCTGTACGAGTCTTTCGCGCTCGGCTCTCTCCAGGGCTTTCGCCTCTTTCACTTTAGCGTAATTGCTGAAACCGTCGAACACGTTCCAGTCAACGCTGACGTACCCGCTGTAGCCCCGGTCCCAGCCGGGGTTGGTTTCATCGTCTTTTTCGGACCCGTAGTATTTGTAATCATCCGCGAAAAGCGACCCGCCGATGTTCAAGGTCGGCCACATGTCGGAAGACGCCACCACCACCGCCGCTTCCTTAGCGCGAAGGCCTGCCCTCATGGCGGATATATCCGGCCTCTTTTTGAGAGCTTCCTCGATAAGGCCGCCTATATCTTCGACCGTTATATTGATCGGTATCTCTCCGAAAGGATCGGATATCTCAAGGCCGGCGTCAGCGGGCACGCCTATTGTCTTCGCGAGATCAGCTTCGGCGGCCTTGACCGCGCCCCTTGCCCCTTCAAGAAAATAAAGCGCGTCATCATATTTCGCCCTCGCCTGGAGCACATCAAGTTTTATCGCCAGTCCTGTTTTCAGTTTTTGTTCGGCCGCGGCGAGTGACATATGCGCGTCTTCCACGTTCTTTTCGGCTGCTTCCACTTCCGACTTGGCGCTGTAAAGATTGTAATAGGCCGTTTCTGTATCCAGCAAAAGGTCCTGGAACGTCTGGTTGAACTGGAAATTCGCCGCTATCATCGTCTGTTTCGCTTCCTTGACGGACGCGGCCCTGCCCCCGAGATCGAGCACAAGAAAAGTCGCGTCGCCTTCGACGCTGTCATCCGCCTGGTTGAGATCGCGGAACAATTGATCGGCGTGTAAATAATTGTAAGTGCTGCTCATTGACGCCGTTACCTGAGGATACCATTTGCCCTCGGCCTCTTTTATGCGCATCTGCGCGGCACGGGCCTTTTCCCATGCTTCGCGCGTTGAAGGGTTTCTCTGGAGGGCTATATCAACGAGTCCCACCAGCGTAAGGGGTTCCCCGCCGTTTATTTCTTCGCTCCGGATGGAACTCCACACTTTATCGGGCATTTTCGTGGTCTTTTCCCATTTCGGGGGCGCCCACATCCGGTCGGGCTCAGGCGAGGTCTTGAGGGCGGAACATGCGGTGACAAAAAAAAGCGCGGTCATGCCAAGAGCAAAGACCGCGCCTCTAATAATAATATTTTTGCCCGCCATGGAGTAATTATAACTTATCCAAGCGGCAAGTAGAAGTAAAAAATAATATGCCCGTCACGCTTCCCGCAGGTAACCCCATGTGTGCAGCCTGTCGCAGTCCTCAAACCACCTGTCGCCTATGTCCGTCCGGTAATACATGTTCGGTATCATGATGTTCTTGACCCTGTTGTAAACCTGCGTCTGGGCCTGTTTCATCGTGGGGCCGGTGCCGACGACGGCCAGCACCACTCCGGAAGTCCCGGCGACCAGCCACTGGTCGCCTATTTGCTTGACGTCTTCTATGTGCACGCCTTCCTGGTGGTCCTTTTTCTTGAAAAGTATGGCGGCGTTATTGGAATACCTGTCAAAAGTGTCCTGGTCCTCGAAGGGATACGGCGGGACGACTATCCTCACTCCCACCTGGAAACCTTTTTTCGTCTTGAACTGGCTGAGTTCGCCCGTGGCCATGCCGTAAAGGAATTCGCTGACGGGCATCGAAATGCCTTCCTGCTGGATGAATATCGTGGGATACCCGAAACGCACGGTGAATTCAAGAGGATATATGCCGTTGGCGTTGACGATGCAGTTTATGTCTATATACCCTTTATAACCCTCTTCTTTCAGCTTCGGCTCCAGCTTCGCCAGGGTGGAGTTAAATATCTTGTTGGCCCCGCCCCAGTACATGGACGTGCCCATCTCCCCGGTAGCCGGCCCTATGTGCCCGGGGAAAAGTTTTTTATGCTCAAAATTGATGTTTATCGGGTACATGAACTGTTCACCGTTGAAAAAAGCCCCGACGGCGACTTCCACCCCGGTGACCCTCTTCTGCAGCTGGAACACTTTGATGACATCGTCCTCGGTCGATACTTTCTTATACGCCTCCAGGACCTGTATCACGTCTTTTCCGTCCTCTTCCTCCCCCACGAAAAGCATGCGCTTGATGTTCTGGGCCTCGCCGCTGGGTTTGATGACATATTTCGCCGGGTTGGCTTTCACGTATTCCACCGCGTCATCATATGAGGTGAATTCGCCGTAAGTTATTATATTGATCCCGTGTTTCTTAAGTTCTTCCTGGCCGAAGGCCCTGTCATCCTCGAGCCTGTCAGTGTATTCCGTACCGCCTATGACGGGCTTTCCTTTTTTGCGGAGTTCCTGGGCGAATTTACCCAGGCCCAGCACATCATCAAAAACGATCACGTCCGCCCAGTCTATTTCTTTTTCCCAGTCATCCGTCTTCGGCACGAAACCGTCGGCGATATCCCGGTTCTCCTCATCCTTGATGTAATACCTGGCATCGTGCCCTTCTTTGATCACCTGCCAGGCGATATCCCCTATCAGTCCGTCCAGTGAAACAAAAAGAAATTTTTTCTTGTCCATGCCCCCGCCTTGTTAATATTCCGGATACTTTTTAGCTCGTCTTACGGTTTTGGTTACGATACCCGTATCGTCTCTCGGTCACGTTTTACGTCACCTTGACCGATACGAGCCTCTTTACCGTAACCGTAACCCTATTAATACTTCATCTGCCCGCTGTCCAACACGCTGAACATCATGTATTGTACACCCTATTTTGTATTTTTGCCAAAGAGAAAAGATCGTGCCGTCTTGGGTCTTGAGTCTTGAGTCTTGAGTCTGGGGTCTGTCCTTCAAACTTGTATTTCACCGTCTTTCGATGTATGTTATAAACAAATGAGCAGCATACTTCTCGTAGGCGTCATACTTTTCATCGGGTTCGTCCTGGGGCAGGAAGTCCAGCGTTTCAAGATGCCGAAGATCATCGGCTATCTCCTCGCGGGGGTGCTCTTGAACCCGCAGATCTGCCCCTTCGTGCCGGCAAGCATCGTTGACAATACAAATATAATAGAGAATATCGCGATAGCCTTCATAGCTTTCGCCGTCGGCGGCAGCATAATATTCAAGGACATAAAAAAACTCGGCAAAGGCATACTTTATATCACTGTCTTTGAAGCGGAAGTGACCTTCCTGGCGATAACCGCCGGATTCATCGTCATACTCCCGTTTTTCGTGCACATCCCAAACGCCAACTGGATGGCGACGTTCATACCGGCGGCCCTGATACTCGGATGCCTGGGGTCCCCGACGGACCCGTCGGTCGCGCTGGCGGTGACGCACCAGTACAAGGCAAGGGGCGAAGTGACTTCCACCATGCTCAGCGCGGCGGCTTTTGACGACGTGCTCGGCATAATAAATTACAGCGTAGCCGTCGTCATAGCCCAGACGCTCATGGCCCAGCAGCGTTTCAGCGCGGTTAGCGCTTTTCTTGTGCCCTGCCTGATAATAATCGGGTCCGTGCTGCTCGGTGCCGCCTTAGGTCTTGTTTTTATATTTATCGCCGGCCGCGTTAAAAAAGAAAGCGAAGGGGTCCTCTTCGTCCTTATACTTAGTTTCCTGACGCTGTGCTGGGGGCTGGCGACCTTTATTCACGTGGAAGAGATCCTGGCCATCATGGTGATGGGCATCGTCGTGACAAATTATCACTCGACCGCCCAGAAAATATTCAAGATGATGGAACGGTATTCCGAAGAACTGATCTTTCTGGTATTTTTCACGCTTAGCGGCATGCACCTTGATTTCAAAGTGGCGCCGATAACTTTTGTGCTTCTTATATTTTTCGTGATCTTCAGGGTCATCGGGAAGTTCGCGGGAACAGCCGTAGGCGCGGGAATAGCGAAGTCCTCCCCCAATGTCAAAAAATACACGGCGACGGGGCTTATCCCCTACGGCGGCATAGTCATAGGCCTGGCGCTTATAATGCAGCAGAACCCCGCGTTCAGCAAGATAGCCAATTTCCTCGTGAGCACCGTCGTGGGTGCCACCATAATAAACGAACTTGTCGGCCCGATCTTCGTAAAAAAGGCGCTTGAAAAGTCCGGTGAGTTGAAAGGAGAAAAATGATGCAAAACACCATAATGATTTCCAGGATACTCGGCCCCATGCTCATGATCATAGCCGTCGGCATCTTAGCCAACGTGAAGAACTACCAGAAGATGATAGGGGACTTCATGTCAAGCCCCTCACTGGTCTACCTGGGCGGAGTAATGGCTCTTATTTTCGGCCTTCTTGTGGTGAATTTCCATAACATATGGGCGGCGAACCTGGCGGTCATCATCACCGTTTTCGGATGGCTCGGCATACTTAAAGGCGCCGTCCTCATCATATTACCGCGCGCCATGGCCAGGACATGCCAGATGTACCAGAAGAACGACGCCCTTATGGCGATCCACGCCGTCGTCATCTTCATCATCGGCACCCTCTTCTGTTACATGGGGTTCCGCATGTAGATCGTTTGACTCAAGACTCAAGACACAGGACTCAGGACTTTTTCCGGTCTTGCGTCTTGGGTCATGGGTCTTGAGTCTTACGTTTACGCTATAAAGAGACTCTTCGTCACAAAATTGGGTTCACTGGTGAGGTTTATCCCGAGCTTTCGCAGCCCCGCTTCGTCTCCCGGGGTGGGCATGTGCGTGAGATGCGCGTCGCATCCGTGAAGTTCTTTCAACTTTTCCATCGCGAGCTGCGCCGCCGGGTTCGCGGCCGCGCTTATACTGAGCGCTATCAGCGTCTCATCCAGGTTGAGGTTCACCGTCCTGTTCCCGGCCAAACCGGCCTTGAGTTTAGTGATGGATCCTATCGTGGCCGGCGACAAAAGATGTATCTGGTCGGGGATATCCGCTATTTTTTTCACGGCGTTAAGCACAAGGCTTGAAGCGGCATGCATGACGGGCGAATTTTTTCCGGTGACTATCGTCCCGTCCGCCAGGGCTATGGCCGCGCCGCAATATATGCCTTCATTTCCTTTGTTTTTTTCCCGGGCTTCCCGCATCGCTTTCCTGGCGGGGGAGACCACGGCCCTGTCTTCGGGTTTCATCCCGACTTCCTCAAGTATAAGCTCCGCCCTCTCGACTGTCTCTTTATCCGCGAAACCCATGGCGTATTCACACCTGCACCGGAAATACCTTCTTATGATCTCCTGTTTCGCGGCTTCTTTTACGAACGCGTCGTCCGTTATACCGAACCCGGCGCGGTTCACGCCCATATCGGTAGGTGATTTATATACGTTATCCCCGCCCATTATTTTCCCGAGTATCCTTTTTATCACGGGGAACACTTCCACGTCGCGGTTATAATTGACCGCCGTCTTGTTGTAAGCTTCCAGGTGGAACGGGTCTATCATGTTGAAATCCCTGAGGTCGGCGGTCGCCGCTTCATAGGCCACGTTCACCGGATGTTTAAGAGGTATGCTCCATATGGGAAAGGTCTCGAACTTCGCGTAGCCCGCACGAACGTCCCTTTTATGTTCATGGTATATTTGCGAAAGGCATGTAGCGAGTTTGCCGCTGCCGGGACCGGGGCCGGTCACCACGACAAGGGGTTTGGTGGTCTCTATGTATTCGTTGGCGCCGTAACCTTCGTCACTCACTATAAGGTCCACATCCGTGGGGTAGCCCTTGGTGAAACGGTGGGTGTACACCCGCACGTCGCGACGCTCAAGTTTGTTCTTAAAGACCTTTGCCGAAGGCTGGTTCTCGAAACGCGTCACCACCACGGACGACACATCCAGCCCCCGGTCCCTCAGCTCGTCTATCATCCTGAGTATATCAACATCGTAAGTTATGCCGAAATCCGCCCGCACCTTGCGTCGTTCTATGTCGCCGGCATAGATGCACACGATTATCTCGGCCTTGTCCTTCAGCCTTTCCAGCAGCTGCATCTTCACGTTCGGCGCGAACCCCGGCAGGACCCTGGAAGCGTGGTAATCATAGACTATCTTTCCGCCGAATTCCAGGTACAACTTATCCCCGAACATGTCCACCCTTTCAAGGATGGCTTTGGTCTGCTCCCTGAGATATTTTTCGTTGTCAAATCCCGTTCTTCTTTTATTCATATTTACCTTTTTTTAGCCGGCTATTTTCGCCGAGACCCTGTCCGCGCCGCCTTTCGTCTCGCTGTAGTAATCCTGCAGCGCCTTGGGCGCGCTTTCGCCGGCCCTTACTGCCCTTATGCCTTCAACACTTGCCACCGCTGCGGCGATCGTAGTGACATACGGCACCTTGTGCTGTATGGCCTGCATGCGTATGTAACTGTCATCATACTGGCTGCTCCTGCCTACCGGGGTGTTGATAATAAGCTGGATCTCGCCGTTCTTGATCGCGTCGGAGATGTTGGGCCTGCCCTCATGCAGTTTTTTCACCAGCGTGCTCGGTATGCCTTCTTTTTCCAGAAAGCGGGCCGTGTTCTCGGTGGCGTAAAATGAAAATCCCAGTTCACGAAGCTCTTTCGCGACCGGCAAAAGCTCCGGTTTGTCCTTGTCGGACACCGTGAGGAGCACGTTACCGGACATGGGAAGTTTTGTCCCCGCCGCTTCCTGTGACTTGTAAAACGCGGTCCCGAAACTGTCGGCAAGGCCCATGACCTCGCCGGTCGCTCTCATCTCCGGGCCCAGCAGCGGGTCCACTTCCGGGAACATATTGAACGGGAACACCGCTTCTTTCACGCCGACATACGGCAGCTTGGTGTCTTTAAGTTCCGGGAAATCCTTCAGTTTTTTCCCGAGCATCAGGAATGTGGCTATGCGCGCTATGGGTATGCCTTTTATTTTTGAGACAAAAGGTACCGTGCGTGAAGCCCGTGGGTTCGCCTCAAGGATGTAGACCTTGTCCTTGTGTATCGCGTACTGGATGTTGATGATGCCGACCGTCTTGACCGCGCGTGCGATCTTTTCCGTATACTCTTTTATCGTATCCAGGTTTTTCTGGCTTATCGTCCTTGAAGGCAGGGCGCACGCCGAGTCGCCTGAATGCACCCCGGCGTGTTCTATATGCTCCATTATGCCCGCCACAAAAGTGTTCTCGCCGTCACAGAGCGCGTCCACTTCGGTCTCTATGGCCCTTTCAAGAAAACGGTCTATAAGCATCGGGTATTCGGGGCTCACCTGTATGGCCTCCACGGCGTACTTTTTGAGCATCCCTTCATCGTATATTATTTCCATGCCCCTTCCGCCAAGAACGAACGACGGCCGCACCATAAGCGGGTAACCTATTTCCCCGGCTATCTTTACCGCTTCCTCAAGCGACCGCGCAATGCCGCTGTCCGGCTGGGGTATGCCGAGTTCTATCATTTTTTCGCGGAAACGTTCGCGGTCCTCCGCGAAATGGATGCTCTCCGGGGACGTGCCCAGTATATTGACGCCGTTATCCTTAAGCTCCTGCGCTATATTGAGCGGCGTCTGTCCGCCGAACTGCACGATCGCGCCCTCGGGCTTTTCCTTTTCGTAGATCGCCAGGACATCCTCCACCGTGAGGGGCTCAAAATAAAGTTTGTTGGACGTATCATAATCCGTTGACACCGTTTCCGGGTTGCAGTTCACCATTATCGTCTCATACCCCGCGTCACGGAGCGCGAACGCCGCGTGCACGCAGGTATAGTCAAACTCTATGCCCTGGCCTATCCTGTTCGGGCCCCCGCCGAGTATCATGATCTTTTTGTTGGATGATACCGGAACGGTATCTTTATCCGAGCAGTACGTCGAGTAATAATATGAAGCGTTCTCGACGCCGCTTACCGGCACGGCATCGTAATTGGCTTTTTTGCCGAGGGAGAGCCTTCTTTGTCTTACTTCTTTCTCTTTGACGCCGAAAAGCTTTGCGAGATATTTATCGGCAAACCCGTATTCTTTCGCTTTGATGAACTTGTCATCCGCGAGATCCTTCCATTTATATTTAAGGATCTCTTCCTCAAGATCTACAAGCTGCCTCATCTCGCCGATGAACCACCGGCCGATATGCGTCAGCTTGTAAAGCTCCTCCACCGTCATGCCCTTCCGCAGCGCTTCGTACATCAAAAACGCCCTTTCGCTTGAAGGCGTGGCGAGCTTTTTTTTCAGCTGGTCCAGCGGGAGCTCCTTGAAATCCTTGGCCCCGCCGAGGCCGTACCTGCCTATCTCAAGCGAACGGATGGATTTCTGGTAGGTCTCCTTGAAGTTCTTGCCGATGCTCATCACTTCGCCGACGGCTTTCATCTGCGTGCCTATCACGTCTTTCGCCTGGCGGAACTTCTCGAACGCCCACCGGGCGAACTTCACCACGACATAATCGCCGCCGGGCGTGTATTTCTCAAGCGAACCGTCGCGCCAGTAAGGTATCTCGTCCATTGTGAGGCCCGCCGCGAGTTTGGTGGAAATGCGCGCTATGGGGAAACCCGTGGCCTTGGAAGCGAGCGCCGAGGACCGCGAGGTCCGCGGGTTTATCTCGATCACCACCAGCCTGTCATCTTCCAGGTTATGCGCGAACTGTATGTTGGTGCCTCCGGTCACTCCTATCGCGTCCACTATCTTGTAAGACGCGTCCTGCATGCGTTTCTGCAGTTTCTCGGGCACCGTAAGCATCGGGGCCACGCAGAAACTGTCGCCCGTATGCACCCCCATCGCGTCAACGTTCTCTATGAAACAGACCGTTATCTTCTGGTTCTTCTGGTCCCTTACGACCTCCAGTTCAAGCTCTTCCCAGCCAAGCACGCATTCTTCCACGAGCACCTGGCCGACAAGGCTCGCGCTGAGACCCCTGGCTACGATGGTCCTGAGCTCTTCCACATTGTACGCTATCCCGCCGCCCGTGCCGCCGAGCGTATAAGCTGGCCTTATCACTACGGGATAACCGAGCCCTTCGGCTATTTTCTCGGCTTCTTCCACGGCGGTGCATATCTCGGATCTGGCCACCTCAAGGCCCAGCTTTTTCATGGTATCCTTGAACGCCAGGCGGTCCTCGCCGCGCATTATCGCGTCCTCTTTAACGCCGATGATCTCCACGTTATATTTTTCCAGTATCCCTTTTTTATGCAGGGCTGAAGCGAGGTTGAGGCCCGTCTGCCCGCCCAGGTTGGGCAGGAGCGCGTCCGGCCTTTCTTTATCTATGATCTTTCCGATGCTCTCCACCGTAAGCGGCTCGATATATGTTTTATCGGCTGTGTTCGGATCCGTCATGATCGTGGCCGGGTTTGAATTGACCAGCACGATCTCGTACCCTTCCTCGCGAAGCGCTTTACACGCCTGCGTACCGGAATAATCAAATTCACATGCCTGCCCTATGATTATCGGGCCCGACCCGATGATGAGGATCTTTTTGATATCGTCGCGTTTCGGCATTTGTACCCCCTGGAGTTGATTTGCACAAAATAAAGGCGATTTCCGCCTGTTAATGTATTACGATCTGCTGTATTTTATAGTATTTCGCCCGGTCTTTCAAGGAATAAAAATCCGGCTATCCCCGTTCACTTGCTTATAGGCAAAATATAGAATATACTTACTACAAACCGGTTTTTTTCGATCTTATCCGAAAGGAGAAAGACAAAATGATGGAAAACAGCTTAAATCCCAACGGGCATCTTGTAGGCGAGCTGCAGGAAGCCAGAAAATGCAAAAAGCTGGTCTATGCGGTCGCCCTTACCGCCGCGCTGGCCGGGCTGCTTTTCGGTCTTGATGTCGGTGTGATCTCCGGGGCGCTTCCCTTCATAGCGCAGCAGTTCAAGGCCGGAACGGAAAGACAGGAATTAATAGTCAGCTCTCTTTTGATCGGGGCCGTGATAGGCACACTTCTGAGCGGCATACTTTCACGCACGTACGGCAGGAAGAACACGCTGCTTGTAAGCGCCGTGGTCTTCGCGATCGGGTCGATCTTTTCGGCGCTTGCCACAAGCGCGAAAATGCTGATATACGTACGGCTTTTTCTCGGCGTGGCGGTCGGCATAGCTTCTTTTACCGCGCCCCTCTATCTTTCGGAGATGTCACCGCCCCGCGTAAGAGGATCCCTTATATCCATGTACCAGCTCATGATAACCATCGGGATACTGTCCGCTTTCTTAAGCGATACTTTCTTAAGTTACAGCGAAAACTGGCGTATAATGCTGGGCATCCTCGTAGTGCCGTCGAGTTTGATGTTCATCGGCATCACCCTTCTTCCCAAAAGCCCGCGCTGGCTTGTACTTGCCGGCGAAAAGGCCCGCGCCAGGGAAGTTTTGAACAGGCTGCGCCACGCGGAAGAAGTAGAAGCCGAGCTTGACGATATTGAAAGGACGCTGGAGACTAAACAGGGCGGGTTTGAGCTGCTCCGCAGCAATAAATATTTCCGCAAGGTCATTTTCCTGGGGATAGTCCTGCAAGCCATACAGCAGTTCACGGGAATAAATGTCGTGATGTATTACGCCCCCAAGATATTCAATATCGCGGGCTTCACGTCGACCTCCCAGGCCATGTGGGGAACGGTGCTCGTGGGCCTGATCAACGTGCTTTCCACGTTCATCGCGATAGCGCTTGTGGACCGGGTAGGCCGTAAACCCATACTGTTCGCCGGTTTCATCGTCATGGGCCTGAGCATGGGAACGCTTGGAACGATGTTCCACATAGGGCTTCAGGATTCACACACGCTCCAATACGCCGCTATCGGGTCCCTTTTGATGTTTATCGTTGGTTTCGCGATGAGCGCGGGTCCGATCATATGGGTCATATGTTCCGAGATATTCCCCTTAAGCGGACGTGACCTCGGCATAACCATCAGCACGGCGACCAACTGGCTTTGCAACGCGCTGGTCGGTATGACTTTCCTGACCATGCTCAACGCTATGGGTCCGGCGCATACTTTCTGGATCTACGGAGGGCTGAACGTGCTGTTCATGGCGGCCCTGCTGCTGTTCGTGCCGGAGACCAAAGGTGTTTCTCTGGAAAAAATAGAAAGTAATCTTATGTCCGGCAAACGCCTGGTCAGGATAGGGCGCTGATATGATCTTGCGGGAACTGTCATGATGCTTACACGATACAGGAAGATCCGGCCCAGGCGCCTCAAAAAAGGAGATACCATAGGCATAGTGGCTCCCGCGTGCCACTTTAACCCGGACAAGTTCCGCGAGGGCGTGAAGCGCCTGAAGGACCTGGGGTTCACCGTAAAATTCGATCCCATAATATATAAAAAATACTGGGGCCTCGCCGGTAAGGACCAGAGCCGCGCCAGGCAGATAACCCGCATGTTCGCCGACAGAGAAGTGAAAGCGATACTGTGCGCGCAGGCCGGGTACGGCTCCATACGGACCATCCCCTACCTTGACGGAAAAACAATAGCGCGCAACCCGAAAATATTCGTCGGTTACAGCGACATAACCGTGCTCCTGTATTACCTTCAGAGAGCGGCTAAGATGATAGTTTTCCACGGGCCGGTGGTCTCCGGGGAGATCCATGACAGGATGAACCCCAAAACACTGGAGTATCTTGTAAAGGTCATCTCGCAGCCGAAACCCCTTGGGGAGATACGGGCCCGCACCATGAAGAAACTGCGTCCTGGCAAAGCCACCGCCCAGCTTACCGGGGGGAACCTTTCCATGATAATAAACACCATAGGGACACCTTACGAGATAAACACCGACAACAAGATACTTTTCCTTGAAGACGTGGGTGAAGAACTTGAAAGCATAGACAGCTTCCTGATGCATCTTAAGCTCGCGGGGAAACTTAAAAAGGTCAAAGGCATCATCTTCGGCAAGATGAAGGATTGCGTGGATTTCTCCGGGGCCAAATATTCCATCAACGAAGTGCTGGACGACCTGCTCGTCGGCCTGGATATCCCCGTGATCTACGGTTTCCCTTCCGGGCACAGGGTCTCGGGAGAACTTAACATAACCCTGCCCCTCGGCGTAGCGGTGACAATAAACGCGGATAAGAGAACGGTCATAATAAATGAACCGGCCGTGGCCTGAAGCTACTGGCTGACAAGCTTTTTTATCTCCGGGAGTTTCTCCATGGCCTTTTCCCGGCCTGTCTTTATGAAAAGTTTTCCCTTGTAGAACTCGTACCAGTCCGCCGCTTCGGGCACGGGGTGCAGGTAAACGTCGGCCTGCTGGCATGAATTGACCGCGATCGTGAATTCCGCGGCCTGGAAGCTGTGCACTATGATATTGTATATGTTGAGTTTTTTCCGCGCAAGGCCCACCGTATCCCTGGGCGAAGGAAGGACGTTCACGGCGATTATCTTTTTCACGCCGCTTCTGGACAATATGTCCACCGGCACGGGATCGATGATACCGCCGTCAACAAGCTGGGTGTCACCATATATGACGGGCTCGAACACTCCAGGGATGGCCGTGCTCGCCATGACGGCGTCCACGAGTTTCCCTTTATCTATCACGAACTCCCCGCGCGTTCTTATATCGCAGGCCATTATTTTGAGCGGAAGCCTGATGTCATGGAACGTCTTATCCCCGAGATAATACTCCAGCACCTTTCTGACGGCCCTGCCCCTGACAAGGCCCCTTACCGGCAGGGCCGGGTCTATAAGGAACAGGGTCCTTAACTTGCTTTTGAAACTGTACGCCATCTTTTCCATCTCCGCGATGCTGAGGCCCGAGGCCCACAGAGCCGCGACCAGCGCGCCCATGCTGCTGCCGGAGATAATATCTATGGGGATCTTCTCTTCTTCCAGGACCTTCAGGACGCCTATATGCGCCAGGCCTATCGCCGCGCCGCTTCCCAGGGCTAACCCTATACGGACCTCGGCGGTCTCCCTCGCTATGCGGCTTATGGTCTTTTTATAAATATCACTATCATCGGACAGAGTGGCGTATATCCCGCGGGAGAGTATGGCGAACTTGTCTTCATAAGAGGTCTCCTTATAACAGCTGTCCTCCTTCAGTATCACGGAGATGTTCTGCGAGGCGTATTTGCCGAACATCCTTTCCAGTTTCCCGGCGAGCACAGCGGTTTTACGAAGTGACCTTTTATCCGAAGGGCTTATCATATGAGCGGCATCGGACTGTTTCATTATCTCCATGCCGGCCTCTTTGTCATAAGGCGACACGTCTATGATCACATAATGATTTTCCCCGGTATACTCGCTTAATTTGGGGGATACTTCCCCGGCGTTCTTTATCAGTCCGGACGCGACGATCGCGGCTTTTTTCCCTGACTGTTTTTTAAGTTCTTTCGCCAGGGATACCGCGTAAACGCGTGAATCCGCCGGATCGCCCGAACTGTAAACGGCTATTATCCTGCTTTCAAATATCTCTTTCACCGGTTTTTTGCCGAGCCGCCTTGACAGGGAACGGCTTAAAAGGACGCCGAGCCCGGGTATCTTGTGAAGTATGACCTTGAAATCCTCAACGCTCACCCTGAGCACGGCCGAATCGTTCACGGCCCGTGCGCTCACGCTGTGGGGCTTGCCGGTGAGGGCCGATATGGAACCGAAATAATCGCCTTTTCTGACGTATTCTATGGTCCTTTTGTGATTTTTCCCGTAAGCGGGATGGTATATCTCCACCCTGCCGGTCACCATGCAGTAAAAATGATCCGGCGGATCGCCTTCATTATAGATGACATCCCCTTTTTTGAGCTCGACTATCTGGCATTTTGAAGCTATGAACCTCTTTTTACGGAAAGGAAGGTCCGCGAACAAAGGAAGGTTACTCAGTATTGATATCTTATTGGCGAAATATGTGGTGTTCATTGTTTCCAAGAAAGATCGGCGTTGTGACACAAGACACAAGACTCAGGACCCAGGACTTTTCCGGTCTTGGGTCTTGAGTCTTGAGTCTAAAGTAAACTTACTTTATCGTGGGCTCAGTACCTCTTTTTACCGGAGCGGTCTTAGTGGTCGTGGTAGTCTTCGTGGTAGTGGCCGTTGACTTGGCGGAACCTTTCCCCCAGCTGGATATATCGTCATAGACCGACTGCCATCCGCTCTTCTTCGCGCCGGACGTATCCGCGGCATAAGCGGCTACGGTGCACGCCACAAACAACACAACAAGCGCCAACACAATGATCTTTTTCATTTTTCCCTCCTTGGATTAGTGGGCTTTAAATGCCTGATAATATACCTGTTTTTTCCGTAAATGAGAATAGCGGTACCGAATTTAAACGTAATAAGGCAAAGGGACGGCGCCGCAAAGATGCGGGACCGTCCCTTTTATTATGTTACCTCTTGATACAACTTAATAGCTGCGAAAGTCCTGTCTTGGCTTCTTTTTGGGTGGCTGCGCCTCATCAACCCGGATGGTACGTCCCCCGAAATTCTGCGAATTCAAGGCGTTTTTCGCCGCTTCCGCCTCTTCAGGCGTGGACATCTGCACAAAACCGAACCCTTTGTTCGGTATTATGTTGACCTCCTGGACCGTTCCGTGCTGGGAAAAAAGTTCCCTGAGTTCGTCTTCCGTTGTGGCGTAATTCAAATTCCCAACATAAAGTTTGCTGCCGCTCATTCTTTTTCTCCTCTTTCTTGGTCGTTACATTTCGCCGGGGGTACCCCCCGGGCTCCGATAAATATTATATCAGCAAAAAGCGAAATAACAAATAAATTGCGTTTATTCTTCGCCGGCCGCCCCGGGAGACGCCGGGGAGAACGCCGACGGCGTTTCTTCCTCCTCTATCGGATCAAGCTGTATCCTGGGTTCCTGGAACTGCCAGAAAACGTCCCTGCGCTGCGCTTCTTCGGCCGGGGAGATCTTCTGTCCCGGAGCCTTCTGACAACCTTGGGCCAGCAAAAGCACAGCAATGATCAGCAACAATCTCATCTTATTGCCTCCACTTGGATATTTTTTGCGCCGAATCCGGCAGCCACTTGTTGTCTTCGCCCGTACCCCAGTAAACTGTCCTGTGCGGAAACGGTATCTCAATGCCGAGTTCGTCAAACCTGTTCTTCAGGCGCCGCTTGAACTCCCTCATCACTTCCCACTGTTTTATGGGCCTGGTCTTTATCCTGAACTTTATCACGACGGCGGAATCGGCGAAGTCATCAACGCCGAACATCTCAAGGTCGTCTATTATCAATTTTCCGAAATACGTGTCTTTTCTCATTTCCTTGCCGATATCTTTTATGACCCCTATCACCTTGTCAACATTCTCTTTATAAGCGACGCCGATATCAAGAAGGGCGTGCGAGTATCCTCTGGTGTAATTGATAACGGCTTTGATCTCGCCGTTAGGTATGATTATGACGCGCCCGGCAAGGTCCCTTAAGGTGGTGATCCTCAGGTTTATATCCTCGACAAGCCCGCCCATGTCGTTTATCTTCACCACATCGTGTATCCGATACTGTCCTTCTGCAAGAATAAAGATCCCGTTGATAAGATCCCTTATCAGGTACTGTCCCCCGAATCCGAACGCCAGACCGACTATTCCCGCGCCGGCCAATAGCGGCCCCAGGCTGAAACCGAAAGTCTCCAGCACCATAAAAAGCACGATACCGAATATAACGAAACGGCCCAGCCACTGCAAAAGTTTCGTTATGGTCTGCATCCTGAGTGAAAACTCATCCGCACGGATCTCGTCTGTCCTTACAAGGGTTTTTTCCAGTCTCCCTACCCCGAAATTCAGCAGAAAAAAGAGTACAACGCCGATCAATATACTGCCGGCGGAAACGGCGAGTTTTTCAACAAGGCTCCTCTTGGTGGTTTTCTCTTTTTTTATAGCCTGCACAAGTTCTTTTAATTCCGCTATCTTTTGCTGGTTTAGGGTGATCTTCTGCTCAGCGAGCATTTCTTCCAGTTCTACTTTTTTCAGTTCTTCGGCGGTAACATCCGCCTCTTCTTTAAGCTTCTCTGCTTCGGCCTCGGCTTTTCGCGCTTCCTCAAGGACCTTTGCGTCTCCATTAAGCTCGGCTTCTTTCCTCAGAGCTTCCGCTTTTTCTGCGGCTATTTTCGCTTCCTGTTGTTTTAAAAGATCGGCGGCTTCGGCTTTCTGCTTTTCTTCGGCCGTCTGCTGGACTTCCTGCTGGATCTCCTCTATGACCGCTTCTTTCTGCTGAAGCTCCTGCTGGGTCTGTTCCTCCTTTTTCTCAAGCTGTTTCACTTCTTCCTTTAAGGAAACGGGTTTTGTATCCTGGCAAAAAGACAGACCGGCGGAAAATATGAGAAAAACGAACACAAAAAAAGTTATCGTTGACATTTTCCCGGTCATATGTCTGGTCTTCATCGGAGATCCCCCTATGAGTGGTTTTACTCTTACATTTTCGCGAGCGCTTCCTGGATCAAAGGAAGGATGCTTTCGGCTTCCTCTTTTGAGAGCCTGCCCAGTTTGGCGAATTTAAGGCCGCCTTCCCTGTCCTGTCTTTCCCTGCTTATCTGCAGTTTTTTCTGGCCCTCATTGTAAGACATTACTTTGACCGACAACTGCCCGGTCTCGCTTTCAACGGTCCTGCTGAAAACTTCCTTGTCTAACGCTGGATCGTACGGCATCACTTACCTCCTTAATAATTTACATAAAATGTATTGTACACGAAAAACGGTATTTTTCCAAAGATAAAAAC
>Ga0272444_10001083_pt1 | contig 26931 bp, 26 predicted proteins | sample SSMForm13_FD_201033 | JGI IMG/M metagenome (GOLD analysis project Ga0272444, IMG submission 201033) | Marine sediment archaeal communities from Little Sippewissett salt marsh, Falmouth, MA, United States - SSM-Form-13 | ecosystem: Environmental > Aquatic > Marine > Wetlands > Sediment ...
GGTCCTATTCGGGCTCATCGAGCTGATCTTGTGGCTGCAGGAGGCCGGACCGCTTCTGGATATCGCTGGTGGGGCCGGCATTTCGGTCCTGGGTGGCCTCATCTATCTCCTGGCCCGTCGGGAGCGGCTGCGCCTGGCGGGGATATTGATGATTGCCTTGCTGACGCTGGTGCCGACCTATTTTCTCTTTGTCGAAGGGCCCAAGCTCAGCGGGATCCTGATATTTGCGGTGGGCGTGGTCTTTGCCGACCTGGTGCTCGGCGGCCGTGCCGGGTTGCTGGTGGCAGGGCTCAACTCGCTGGTATATCTTGGGGTTGGGCTGGCGTACGAATTTGATCTGCTCTCGGCAGTCTCTCCCCCTTTCTTTATCGCCGACATCACCGCGGTGGCGGTGATGCTCGTGGGCCTGGCGTTGGCGTCGAGCATGTTCACCCGCGGCATGCGCCAGGCGATTTACAAGGCAGAGGAGCGTCAGGCTGCGTTGCGTGCTGCGGACGAGGAAAGGGTCCGGCTGTTGGCTGAACTGCAAAAGCGCGAAGAGGCTCAGCGGCAATTGTTGGCCACGGTGCAGGAACTGGCCAGCCCGATCATCCCCCTGGCCGCCGGGGTCGTTGCCCTGCCGGTCATCGGGGCGGTGGACAGCAGGCGGGCCGATCAGATCCGTGCGGCGTTGCTGCGAGGTTTTGTGGAGCACCGCGCCCGGGTTGCCATCCTGGACATTACGGGGGTGGCGATGGTGGACACCGCAGTGGCCCAGGCGCTCATGCAGACGGCGCACGGGATCGAACTGTTGGGCGGGCGGCCCGTCTTGGTGGGGATCCGTTCCGAGGTGGCCCAGACGCTGGTCGAGATGGGCGTGGATCTCGGTGGTATTGTGATGCAAGCCACGCTCCAGGAGGGACTGGAATATGCGCGGGCCGTCGTGCAGTCGTGGGGCGAAGGTTGGGCGGAGGATAGTGCGGCCGGCCGCACTCCGGCACGAGAGCAGGTGAAACCATGAACTGGCGCCGGTGGATCGAACCGCGGGCAACCGACGAGCGGATGGCGCAGCAGGAATTGCTGATCAACATCCTGTCCTTGGTCGCGCTCGTGTTCGGCATCCTTTACCTGGCTGTTTGGGTGGTGATCGCCACGCTTCTGGGCGGGCCGGCCCACGTTGTCTCGATCCTCGGCGGGGTGCTCAGTATCACTTTGGCTGTGGGTGCGTATCTACTCTCGCGCTCTGGCCGTATCCGCGCCGCGGCGATCGTGGTCGTGTTCGCGGGGGCGGCGATCGGATTTTACTCGGCCTATGTGCGGGGTACCATCACGGTAGCCGCGGTCATGATCGTGCCGACGGTCCTCTTTGCCAGCGTAGTCATCAGCGGCCGCGCTGGGGCGATCACGGCGGCGTTGACGATGGGTTGTTACGTAGCGCTCACCGTGGCCCAGGAACAGGGGTGGGTCCGTCCGGCCAGCGAAGGTTTTACGACGCTGACTGGATTGGTCCTCACTGGCTCTGTCTTGGCCCTGGTCGCCGCCGTGCTCTGGCAGACCCTTCACGCCCAGGATACCTTCCTGCGCCAGGCCCAGGAGCGAGAAAAGGCGCTCCAGGCCCTGGCCGATGACAAGGACCGTCTGCTTGCCCAGGTACAGGCCCGAGACGAGGCCCAGCAGCGGTTGCTGGAGACGGTTCGCGAGCTGGGCAGCCCGATCATTCCCTTGGCCAAGGGAATTGTCGCCCTGCCCCTGGTTGGGGCGATGGACAGTCAGCGCAGCCAGCAGGTGATGAGAGCGCTGCTCCGGAGTGTCGCGGCTTATCGGGCCCGGGTGGCTATTGTCGACATCACGGGCGTGCCGGTCGTGGACACTGCAGTGGCAGGGGCTCTGCTCCGTGTTGCCCAAGGCGTGCGCCTGCTTGGCGCGAAGACGATCCTGGTCGGCATCAGCCCGGAGATCGCCCGGACGCTGATCGAGATGGGGGTCGATTTCGAAGGTTTGGTGACCCACTCCAGCCTGCAAGAAGGTCTGGTGGAAGCACTGAGCATGTTGGGGGCCGAGATTGTGGCGGTCGAGGACGGTTCGGAGGAACAGGTCGCGCTGAAAGAGCTGCGCGATGAACAGTAAACAGGTAGGGGCGGCCCTAGTTGGCCGCCCGACCAGCGCGCCGGGAGGCGCAGGGTGGCTGCACAGTGCTGCCCCTACGGGAAGTAACCCGTTTTTGAGATAGGTGCGACGATGGACTTGCGCAAGTGGATTGAGCCACGTTCCAGTGACGACCGTGTTGCCCGCCAGGAGCAGTTGGTCAACATCCTCTCCCTGGCGGCGGGCGTGTTTGCCCTGCTATACGTGGGCAACCTGATCGTCGTTTCTGTGCTCTCTGGCCAGGGTGTGCACATCGCCTCGTTCCTCGGCGGCGCTTTGGCTGTCCTCCTGTCCTTTGGGTCGTACGCTCTCTCGCGCAGTGGCCGCGTGCGGGCCGCCGCGTTGGCGGTTACCGCCGCGGCGATGATCGTCGCCCTGTACTCGGGCTACGTGCGGGGAACCATGAGTGTATCGGCGATTATGCTGACCCTGGCCGTCCTCTTTGCCGGTCTGGCCGTCGGTGGGCCGGCCGGGGTGATCGCCGCCATGATCGAGCTGGCCCTTTATGCGCTGCTGACGCTGGCCCAGGTGCACGATTGGCTGCCCAAGCGGGTGGTCCCGCCCTCGCCAGAGACGGGTATGGTCCTGGTCATCAGTTGCCTGGGCCTGATCGCCTTGTCGATCTGGCTGACGATTCGGGCATTCGAGGCCGTGATTCGCAAGTCCGCGGAGCGGGGTCAACGGCTCCAGTCCCTGGCCGACGACAAGGACCGCTTGCTGGATGAGCTCCGGGCCCGCGAGGAGGTGCAAAGCGGGCTGCTGGAGACGGTCCGCGAGTTGGGCAGCCCAGTGATCCCGCTCGCTCCGGGGATCATTGCCTTGCCGCTCATCGGCTCGATGGACGGCGACCGTGTACAAGAGGCGATGAGCGCCTTGCTCAGGGGCGTGAGTCAGCATCGGGCGAGCGTGGCAATTGTGGACATTACCGGCGTCGCGGCGGTGGATACAGTAGTGGCCGCTGGATTGTTAAAAGCGGCACAGGGAATTCGGTTGCTCGGGGCCATACCGGTGCTCACTGGCATCCGAGCAGAGGTGGCCCAGACGTTGGTGGTTTTGGGACTGGAACTTGGTTCGGTGGTCACGAAAGGCACCCTTGAAGAAGGATTGGCCTACGCATTGAACGTAGGGGGAACTCGATGAGTTGGTGGCAACATCGCGGTTTACGTTTCAAAATGGCCCTGCTGGTGGGCCTGGCGCTGGCTATTGTCTTGGGGGCAATCTTTTCCACGTTCATTTTGGTGACCCGCAATTATCTCCGGCAGCGGGAAATGGAAACTGCAGAGCAGACGACCCAAGTGTTGCTGGACAGTCTGCGTGGTGAAATGCAGGCCAACGATTGGGAGAGTCTTGCAGTGGAGGCTAGTACATTTGGGGAGGCCAGCCAGAACCCCCCGATTGAGACGATTGTCATCTATACCGAACGGCCCGATCCGGGGGCGATCGACTACATGCGCACGGTACTGGCCGTTTTTCTCACCGGGTTTTCAGAAAGACGAGACGTGGCCCGCAGTAACCTGGAAAGGAAAGAATACAGCGACGAGTGCGCGGTTTGCCATAACCTGGAGCCGAAGGACCGCCGACCGTCGCTGCAAACGCAGGTGGCAGGGGAGCAAGTTGTGCGCACAGCGCTGGGGATCGAGAACGAGGAGAGCTGCAAGGAATGTCACGACGCCGATCGGGCGGTGCTGGGCATGATCCTGGTAGATTATAGCCAAAGCCGCTTTTTCCGGATCTCGCGCTTGACTTCCGGGGCCCTGCTGATCACAGCCGTGTTCACCCTGGGGCTCGTCGCGTTGATCCTCTATGTACTGGTCAATGCCTTGATCATTCGACCGCTGCGCGGGATGGTGGCGACGACCCAGTCTGTGGCACAGGGCGATTGGACACAGGACGTGCCGGTACGCAGTGGGGATGAGGTAGGGCAGTTGGGGAAGGCCTTTAACGAGATGACCGGGCAGTTGGCGACGGCCTACACCGATTTGCAGCAGGCGCTCACTGCCCGGGGGAAAAAGGCGGCTGAACTACAGCAGGCCCTGGATGAGGTGCAGCAGAGCCATGCTGCGCAGGATCGTCTCGTGCAGATGATCCGCGAGATGTCCACGCCGGTCATTCCGGTGCAGCAAGGGGTCCTGGTGATGCCCTTGGTCGGGGTCATCGATACGGCCCGGGCGCAAAACATCTTGGCGACGCTGCTGGCGGCCATTGAAAAAGAACGCGCCCGGGTGGTGATCCTGGACATCACCGGCGTGCCGATGGTGGACACGGCGGTGGCCCAGACGCTGCTTCAGGCTGCGCGGGCCGCGCGCCTCTTGGGTACCGAACCGGTGCTGGTGGGGATCAGGCCGCAAGTGGCGGAGACGATTGTTTCGTTGGGCGTGGACCTGGCCGATTTGGTGACCAAGGCCGATTTGCAGAGCGGTGTGGAGTATGCCCTGCGGCGGTCGCCTAAAGCCCGAGGAGGCCAATCGTAATGGGCTGGTTCCGCGAGCACTTTTTGCCTATCTTGGAGCCTGGTGAACGACAGCGGCGATTGGAGCTCTTTCGCACGCTGGTGGTCATCCAGTCCGTGGCGGCGGCCTTTATCGCCGTCAGCGGGGTGCTGGACAGCCTCGAGGCCCCGCGCAATGTACCCGTCGTCGTGGGGTTTAGTGTGGCGGCGATGCTGCTCACGATTTTGGGATATATCGTTGCCCGCCGGGGGGGCTTGACCGGTGGGGGCGTGATGCTTGTAGCCGGGATCATGGTCATCCTCGGATATTTCCTGGCGTTTTATGGGACACGAGGATCGATACCCTTCTTTTTCGTTTGGCCGATCCTGATCAGCAGCATCTTGTTGGAACCGGCCTATACCCTTGTCGTAGCGGTGCTGGTGAGCCTGTTGATGGCTGGCTTTTCCTACAGCGAGTTTACCCAGCTTTTGCCGATCCCACTCTTTCAACGGGCGGATACGGCAGCGGTAGGCAAGTTTGTTTCCTTCACCGTCGAGGTGATTGTCATTTACTGGGCTGCGGCCCTGTTCAACTGGATGGTTTCCCGCAGTCTGCGCCAGACGGCCAAGCGGCTTCAGATCCAAGTGGAGGAATCGACGGCGCGCGAGCAGGCGCTGCAGGCAGCGACGGAAGAACTGCAGCAGGCACTGGATGAACGCGAGGAGAAGACGGCCGAGGCCCAGCACGCGCTGGAGAAGGTTCAACGCAGCCAGGAGGCGCAAGCGCAGCTTCTGGCGACGATCCGGCAGATGGCGACTCCGGTGGTCCCGGTTTACCGGGGCGTGCTGGTGATGCCGCTGGTCGGTGTGATCGACGAGGTGCGGGCCCAGACGATTGTCAGCGCGCTGCTGAGCGCGGTGGAGAAGGAACGGGCAAAAGTCGTTATTCTGGATATTACCGGTGTCCCGGTTGTGGATACGGGGGTGGCCCAGTCCTTGCTCCAGGCCGCGCGGGCCGCCCAATTGGTGGGGGCTGAAGCGGTGCTGGTGGGGATCTCGCCCCAGGTTGCCGAAACGGTCGTTTCACTGGGCTTGGACCTCACCAACTTGGTCACAAAGTCTGACTTGCAGGCCGGTGTGGCCTATGCCTTTGAGAAAGTGGGCCCGTGATGACAAACGTTACGATTTGTGGTAAGATATAGCAATTCAGGGAGTGTTTTGGGCAAACTGCCGGGAGAACGGCTGTCAGGATCGGCGGATTTGTCCAAAACGTTACACAAATGTCTATCGCTAGATTTTAGGAGGCGACGATGAGCCTGTCCTTTGCGGAGCTATTGCTGCAGAACAAAGACTATATCGTCAAGGAGCTGGCCCGGCAGGTCAAGGATAGTGGGGGTGCTACCTACGCGGTGACGCCGTTGGAGCAACTCCACAAACGTATGCAACTTGTCTTTGAGTCGACCTACCAGGCCATCGCCCAGAACGATGTTGGTGTTATGGAAGAGTTTGTGACGTCGTCGGTGCGCCAGCGGGTGCAGGAACGCTATGCGATGGACGAGATCCAGACGTTTGTCAACATCCTGCACGAGATTGTCCTTGACCTTGTCGAGACGGCGTACGAGGAGGAGCCGGCCCTCTACCGGGCCAGCATCCGGCAGTTCGAAGAGCTGGCACATTCCACCCGCCGGAAGGCCTTTGAGGTCTACCTGCACACCTATGAGGAGCAGATGGAGGTGCAGCGGCGGACCCTCGCCGAACTCTCGACGCCTGTGATTCGGGTTTATGAGAACGTCTTGGTCTTGCCGCTTGTCGGGGCAATCGACACGGAGCGCTCTAATCGTATTATGGAGGACCTGCTGGTGGGGATCACCCACCACCAGGCCGAGATGGTGATCATTGACATCACGGGTGTGCCGTTGGTGGATACAGCCGTGGCCAATCACCTCTTGCAGACGATCAAGGCGGCTCGGTTGTTGGGGACGCGCTCTATTCTAGTCGGGATCCGCGGGGAAGTAGCGCAGGCTTTGGTCCATTTGCAAGTGGATCTGACTGGTGTTGTAACCCGCTCGAACTTGCAGGCGGGAATCGAATATGCCCTGGAACAGATGGGTCTGGAGATTGCCCCACGTGTTGAGAGCTTTTCTGCCGAGGACGCCGAGCCCTCGGCGGACGCGTAGGGGATGAGAGGAGGTGCCTGGATGGCCACAGAGTTGATTCGCATTCCTATCCTGCAGATCGAGGATTTCCTGGTTGCTTCGATCCAGGTGGCCTTGCACGACCGCAGCGCTGTGCAGTTCCGGGATGATCTTTTGCAGCGCATTTTTGATACCAAGGCCAAGGGATTGATCATCGACCTGACCGCCGTGGACATTGTGGACAGCTTTATTGGCCGGCTGATCGGAGACGTAGCGGAGATGGCGGCCTTGATGGGCACACGGGTGGTGGTCTCGGGACTGCAGCCAGCGGTGGCCATCACCCTGACAGAGTTGGGTCTGGAACTACCGGGGATCATCACCGCTCTAAACCTGGAAAAGGGCATCGCCATTCTGCGCCGGCAGGTCAGTCAGGATAGTGATACTGAGGAGGAGGCGCAATGATTCAAGAGCGCACCCTTCTCATACGTAGTGACCTGGATATTGTCAGCGCTCGCGTAGAGGGTCGCGATATGGCCAAGGCCCTGGGCTTTGGGACCATTGACCAGGCGCGCATCGCCACCGCCATTTCGGAATTGGCGCGCAACGTGGTCCTCTATGCTGGCGAAGGCACGGTGAGCATCCGGCCGGCCGAAAAGGGGGGCCGCAAGGGGATCGAGGTCGTTTGTGAGGACAAAGGGCCAGGCATCGAAGATGTGAGTGTGGTTATGCAAGATGGTTACAGTACTTCGCGCGGCTTGGGCATGGGTTTGCCCGGGGCCAAGCGGTTGATGGACGATTTCGAGATCGATTCCCAGGTGGGCGTGGGCACAAAGATTATTGTCAGAAAGTGGTTGCGATGAAATATGGTGTTTATGCGCGCGCCAAGCACGAGCGTAGTGTCTCTGGTGATGCCTGTACGGTTCAAAAAGATGGCAGCAAAGTCCTCCTGGCGCTGGTCGATGGCCTGGGTAGTGGGGAGGAGGCTGCCAAGGCGGCGCAGATTGCGATCGAGACGATCGAGGAGCAGCAGTCCCTGCCGCTGACTGAAATCCTAAAGCACTGTCACCGTGCTCTGCGGACAACGCGCGGCGTTGTGCTGGGCATGTTGCGAGTCGACCTGGAAACGAACAGGATGCGTTACGTCGGCGTGGGCAACGTCGGTATCCGCGTCCTGTCCCAGGAGCCGTTCCATCCGATCTCTTACAACGGCATTGTGGGCTATCGTTTGCCCCGGGCCCGCGAGTTTGTGGGCCAATATCATCAAGGGGACCTCATCGTCCTCTACAGTGATGGCATTGACAGCCGCTTTCACGGCGATGAACTTCTTCTATACGGTGAGCAGGACCTCGAGTCCATCGCCAATACCATCGCGATGCGTTACGGCAAGGAAGATGACATCTGTGTGTTGGTCGCCCGCTGATGATTCTCTATATCTCTCCCCGAGCCCGCGGTGGTGTGGATGTCTGGATGGAAAACATCCAGCGGGCGATGACCCGGGTCGGGGTTTCCAGTACGTTGCGTTTCCTTCCCCATGGCTACAATTTTATCCCCTTTTTGTTGCCCCTGGCACTGCGGGGCAACTGGGCTGGCGCTGCCCAGTTGGTGCACAGCGGTTCTCGGGCGGGGTTTGCGCTGCGGGCTCCTGGCCGGCCGCTTGTGGTCACCGTGCATCACTTGGTGGCCGATCCGTCCTACCGCCCCTACACCAGTCTGGCCCAGCGTCTCTTTCACCGCCTGGAGCGTATTTACGATCGACGCTCCATTGCTGGTGCTGACGCTGTGGCCTGCGTGAGCGACTATACCCGGCGGCAGGTTGTCGACCTGTACGGCCGCCAGGATGCCCAGGTTGTCTATAATGGGATCGACACCGAGCTGTTCCGGCCGGTCGGGTCCAAGCCGGCCGCTCCCCCCTTTCGCCTCCTCTTTGTCGGCAACCGCACCCGGCGCAAGGGGGCCGACTTGTTGGAACCTCTAATGGCCGTCCTGGGGGCTGGTTTTGAGCTGTGGTATACTGGCGGACAGCGGGAGGACGAGGTGCCCATCCGGTCGCCGCAGGCCCGGCCTCTGGGCCGGCTTTCGGCCCCCGACCTGGTGGCGGCCTACAACGCCTGCCACGCCCTGGTTTTTCCTTCCCGCCTGGAGGGGTTCGGCTTGGCTGTAGCCGAGGCGATGGCCTGCGGGCTCCCGGTGGTAACCACTCGCGCGGCCTCGCTCCCCGAACTGGTCGTCGAGGAGCAAGGTGGTTTGCTCTGTCCCGTGGACGACGTCAACGCTCTGGCGGCAGCTGTGCGTCGCCTGGCGGAAGAACCGGAGCGGGCCCGGGAGATGGGGGCCTGGAACCGGGCGCGGGCGGAGGAGATGTTTTCCTTCCCCCGGATGGCGGCCGGGTATCGAGAACTGTACGCCCGGCTGGGTGTTGCTTGACGCTTTTCGCCGCGTCAGGAAAGTCGCGGCGGTGGTGCCCTGCGAGGTGGCCACGCCAAGCCTGCCCTGAGCGCAGCGCAGGGGACGCCCCTATGGATTTTTCGCTTTCATCTCAGCATCGTTCTGGAGCAGTCTGGCGGAGGTTGCGATGACGTTCGATCCGCGCGAAGCGATTCCCGTGGACAACGTGGGCCAGGAATATGCCCACGTCACCGCCACACCCTGTGCGTGCGGTGGCTGCTGGCGGGTCACCGGCCAGGCCCTCCTCTTGCATGAGGGACGTTACTATGACCGGCTGGAGGTGGTCTGTACCCGGTGCGGGGAGACGGGGGTGTTTCTGTTCGACATCGACGCCTTTTTCAGGGCGCGAGCGTAAAACGTTAGAGATCAAAAGGAGACCGATATGCCGATCCAGCAGGCCGAGGTTATCTGGTTCAATGGGCAGTTTGTTCCCTGGGACGAGGCGCGCATTCATGTCCTCGCGCACGTCGTTTCGTACGGTTCCAGTGTCTTTGAGGGTATTCGCGCCTATGCGACGCCCAAGGGGCCAGCTATCTTTCGCCTGGCGCCCCACGTGCGCCGGCTCTACGATTCGGCCCGGATCTATCGGATGGACATTCCCTACTCCCTCGACCAGATTAGCCAGGCAATTGTGGAGACGGTGCGTCGCAATCGGCTGCCTTCGGCCTATATCCGGCCCCTGGTCTTTCGTGGCTATGCTGAGCTGGGCGTCAACCCGTTAAACTGCCCTATCGAGGTGGCGATTGCGGCCTTTGAGTGGGGTCGCTACCTGGGCAGCGAGGCCATCGAAAAGGGGGTCAAGGCCTGTTTTGCCTCCTGGGCGCGCATGGCCCCCAATACCTTTCCGGCGATGGCCAAGTCTGGGGCGAACTATGCCAACGCCCAGCTGATGAAAATGGAAGCGGTGCACAATGGCTACGTCGAGGGAATCGCCCTGGACCCGAGTGGCTATGTGAGCGAGGGCAGTGGGGCCAACGTTTTTGTCGTGCGCGACGGGATCCTCTACACGCCGCCGCTGGCCTCATCTATCCTTGCCGGCATCACGCGGGAGGCGGTCTTGCTCCTGGCCCAGGAACTGGGCTACCGGGTGGTCGAACAAGTGCTGCCGCGCGAGTTCTTTTACATCGCCGACGAGGCCTTTTTCACTGGGACGGCGGCCGAGATCACCCCGATCTGCGCGCTCGACGGCATTGCTGTCGGCGCGGGGGAACCTGGCCCCATTACCCGGCGGTTGCAGGAGGTGTTTTTCGGCATCGTCGAGGGACGGGCAGAGGATCGGTACGGATGGCTGACACTGGTCACAGCGTAGAAGCGGGCGCCGGGCGCATCCGGCACCTACATCGTTGGGACGTGACGACAAAAGAGGCCGTGGCTTTGCAGCGGGAACTGCGTGAGCAGCTCCAGCTGCAGCCCAACCTCGAGGTGGTCAAGCGCGTGGCCGGGGTGGACGTTTCGTTCCGCAAGGGCCAGGCCCAGGCGGCGGTGGTTGTGCTCTCCTTGTCGTCGCTGGAGCCAGTGGACCGTGCCTGGGCCAAGTTGCCGATCACTTTTCCCTACGTCCCGGGCTATCTCACCTTTCGAGAGGGGCCGGCCGTGCTCGCTGCTTTTGAACGGCTTACCCTCTGGCCGGATCTGGTCGTCTTTGACGGGCAGGGCATCGCCCATCCTCGCCGCATGGGTTTGGCCGCTCACCTGGGCCTCTTCCTCGACCTGCCGAGCATCGGTTGCGCCAAATCGCGCCTTTGCGGGACGCACGACCCGCCTGGTCCCGAACGCGGCGATTGGGCGCCGCTGTACGATGGCGACGAGGTCATCGGCGCCGTCCTGCGTTCCCGCCCAGGCACCAAGCCGCTGTACGTCTCCCCCGGGCACCGGATGGATTTGCCCACGGCCGTTCACTACGTGATGGCCTGCTGTTCCCGCTATCGGCTTCCCGAGACGACCCGTTGGGCCCACCGCCTGGCAGGGGAAGGGCGATCAAGCGTTTCATAAAGTTTGTTTAATAAGCTAAAAGCAGCCCCGAACATCAATAGGACTTTTGGGTGATTGTTGCCATGGGGCAGCTATGCTATAATGGCAAGTACCATACATCTATCCACATCGGCACCTTCCGTGCCAGGAGGCATCGATGGACAAGACGCGCAAACCCTGGAGAACTCTGGTGATTCTGGCGATGGCGGTGGTGGTCGGCGCGACACTTTTCCTGTTCGCCGCTTTCCCCGCCTGGGCGGCCCAGTTCTTTTTCCCTTTCACCACGCTTCAGGAATTCAATGAGGGCCGATTTTATCACACCGCCCTGGCCTTGAACGGCGATGGCGAGGTCCGGCTCCTGCCGATCGGTCTGGATCAGCCCTGGCAGCCGGGGAACAACAACGGCCTGCCCCCGCGGGCCGGCCTGGCCACCGTCTATGCTAACGGTTACCTCTATGCCATCGGCGGTGACGAGTACTTGGGCAGCGAGAAGAGGGATGTCTTCTACTCGCAGGTCTACACCGACATTCTGACCCCGACCGGACGGCTGGCCGATTGGGAGCCGACTACCGCGCTGCCGTCCGATGTCTACCCGGAAGGGGTCTGGCAGCACGCTGCCGTGGCCCTGGTCTTTACCGATACCCAAAAGACCTTTCTCTATGTCTTTGGAGGGACCAAGGTCCCATCGGCGGTCTATACCGATGTCATTTACGCCGAGGTGCTGGCCGATGGGACCCTTGGCGAGTGGTTGGAGACGTCGCCGCTGCCTGATGCGCGTTTTGGTCACACGGGCTTGGTCCTCAGCGATACCATCTATGTTATCGGGGGGGCCGATCTCTCGGGGCTCTCCCGGCAAGAAGTGTACTATGCAAGACCAGACCCGGTAACCGGCGCGATCTCGGCCTGGAGCCAGACGACGGCGATGCTGCCAGACCTGGGAGTGGGAGGATATCACCAGGCTGCGGCCAGTTTCAGCTATGGGCGGATCTATGTGTATGGGGGATCGACGGGCACGTCTGGTCCCACCTATTCCCCCTATGCCAGCTTTGCCCACCCGGAGCCGGACGGGGACATCACTTTGTGGACTTTGAACCTGGAGCCCCTTCCCGTCAGCTGCTTTGCCAGCGAGGGCGCGGCCTACCGATCGGGCCTGTTGCTGGCCATTGCCGGAGCGTGGGGAGGGAACACCCCCCAGGGCGACGTCCAGGTCGCTCTGGCGGATGGTGAGACGGGCCAGACGAGCCCCTGGTACGCTACCATTGCCATGGATATACCGCGTTTCTACCACGCGGTGGCCCAGGATGACGCTGGCTTTCTCTACTCGGTCGGGGGTACGCTGGGTTATGGGGGCGAGCGGATCAACAACGTGGATATTGCCTCGCCGTACGGTGGGGGTGGGGGCGGCTTGTTGAAGACGAAGGCGGATTTGGACGCTGCGGTGAGTGGGGCACCGATCTTTGCCCCGGATGGTTATTACACTTCTCGCTACATCGATGTGCGGGTGATCGATGAGCCCTGGTACCATGCCAAAATCTCCAGCTTTGCCTGGAACACCACGATCACAGACTCTGAGGGGATGACCCTCAGCATGTCCTACCGCTACTATAGCCATACCTATCCCGGCGGCTGGGTGCCCTGGTCGGATCCGGTCCTCTCACCGCCCGGCGTGAATGTTACCACCACGCTCGATTTTCCCTCCGGCACGGTGGGGGACTATTTTCAATACCGGGCCTTTTTCTACGCCAGCCGGCTGGTCACGGCCAGCGTAGCGGCCATGACCCCGTACCTGAACTCGGTCCAGATTGGGGTGTTGTCGCCGCCCGATCTACAGGCGATGACGCTGACGGTGCTCTGTGAGAGTTGTCCGGAGGTGATCCCGGTCGATCAGCCGGTTCAGATCGAATTCTCGGGGATCAACAAGGGGTCCAGTCCGCCGCTGAACTTTTATGCGGCAATCTTTTACACCACGACGGAGAACTATACGCCATGGCCGCCTGATGAACCGCCGGGGTGCGAGGGGTACAATCCCCCCACTGTCACTTGCCCGCTGGTGTTACCCCAGTACAGGAGCGATTATCTCGAAGGGCTGCCGCCCTACAAGATGCAGACCGTTTATACCTTTACCGTGCCTGGGGAGTACTGGCTGGTCGCGCAGGTGGACTATAACAATACGCCGCTTCATAGCGCCCCGCGCTATGATATCGACGAAATCATCGAGACCAACAACATCACCCGCCTGCAGGTTAGGGTGGGCTTTAAACGCGTCTATTTGCCCCTGGTCACCAAGGGGTGGCAATAAAAGACGGGATTGAAACCACAAACCGGTGGGCTAGGGCGCGGAAGCGGCCCCAGTCCACCCAATCGGGCGGCAGGTTTTCCAGTTGCGCCGCGATGGCTGGCAGGCCGTGCATCGGCACCCAGCGATAACCGCTGATCTGTTCCTGGGGATCCTGCTTGGCCGGTGGCAAGTCGGGGACAATGAGCATAAAGACCGCCGAAGCGAAGTGAAGCGCCTGCTCTCCGGCGGTGTGTATCTCGTAGGTTAATACGCCTAGCGGCCGGCTCCCCTCGGCCGCTAGGCCCGTTTCTTCTGCCAATTCTCGGCGGACGGCCTCTCTGATCGCTTCCCCTCGCTCGACGCCACCCGTCGGCATGCGCCACGTCTTGGGTGGATAGGAGGACTTGGTATGCAGCAGGAGAAGCCCGTCCGGTCGGCGGATGGCCAAGACGACCTCGCCGTCGCGCCGACCAGCGTTCCTGTTCATGTGTTCGTAAAAGTCCTCCCCCACCACCAGGTCGTAGTGTTCCCAGGGCAAAGGCTGCTTGGTCAATTCCTGCCAGGCGGGGGATAGGGGTTGAGCGGGCATAGGCACCTCGTGCAGTTGGGTCCACAATTCAGTGATCGCTGCTTGTTGATTTCTGCCCAATTGTACTAGGCAGTGTCCAGTTCCACGGCCCGCTTCAGGGCAGCGATGGCCACCTCGATCATGTCGTCGTCCGGCTGGCGGGTACTGAGTCTTTGGAGGAGCAGGGCCGGGGCCAGCAGTAGGCGTACGGCCGGCCGTTCAAAGTGATTGGCCCCCAGGCGCATGATCTCGTAGGAGATAGAGGCCAGCACGGGTACGAGAGCGATCCGTGAGAGCAGGCGCCAGATAAAGGGCAGGCCTCCGAACGGTACAAAGAGGGGAATGGAAAGCGCCACCACCAACAGTAAAAAGGCGGTGCCGCAGCGCGTATGGGCTGTGGGAAAGGGGCGGACGGAGGCGACGTCGAGTTCGGCCCCGCCTTCCAGGGCATTGACCGCCTTGTGCTCGGCACCGTGGTAGGCAAAGACACGTTGGATATCGCGCATTTGGCTCACCGCAACAAAGTAGAGCAGCAAGATCCCGATGCGGATGAGGCCCTCCAGGACGACCTGGACCCAGGGAACGGCCACGTTCTGCCGGATCAACTGCACCAGCAGGAGGGGGGTGACGAAAAAGAGGGCCACGGCAAAGACCAGCGACACCGCGACCACGCCGGCCATCTGGGCCGGCCCGACCTGGTACTCGCTCTCTCCCAGGGCCACGTTAGCCGAATAGTTCAGCGCGCGCATGCCCAGGTTCAAGGTGTCCCAGAGACCAAAGATGCCGCGGAAAAAGGGCCAGGTTTTCCAAGATTTGCCCGCATCCGGTAGTTGCTCATCGTGGAGGACGATCTCGCCCTCCGGGTTCCGCACGGCGATGGCCATAGCCGTGCGTCCCCGAATCATGACCCCTTCGAGCAGGGCCTGTCCGCCATAATGCCATTCACTCACAGTGTTTCCTCCGGTATGTAACGCACCCACGAATCGGGTGACTCGTATACCTCGACATAGGCCAGGTCAACGGGCGCCTCACCGAGGGCGTCCCCTATCCATTCGTAGATCACCCGGGCCAGGTTCTCGGTCGAGGGGTTGAGCTGGTCAAAGGGTGGGACCTCGTTGATGCAGTGATGGTCCAGGCGGGAGAGCACCTGTTCCTTGAGAATACGTTTCAGTTGGGTAAAGTCGTAGCCCAGGTCGATCTCGTCGAGCTGGGTGGTCTCCAGCGCCACGATGACCTCCCACCGATGGCCGTGCAGGGTCTCACATTTACCCTGATAGCCGCGGAGGTAGTGGGCGGAGTCGAAATGATCGCGAACGTGAATGCGGTACATGGGAGCTCCTTATCTCAGATCAATTCCCCACAATCGTGCCGCATTGCCTCCGAGGATCGCTGTGCACTCATTTTCCTCCAAGGAAAGCGCGCGGAGGTGCTCGATATAGTTCTTGGGCCGGATCAGGGGATAGTCGCTGCCAAAGAGGATTTTGTGCACGCCGACCATCTGGATGGCGACGGGGACGATACGCCAGCGGTAGAGATAGGGCGAAGCGGCCATGTCGTAGGAGACGTTTTGCAGTGCGGCGGCGACCTCGGGCATCAGTTCGTAAAAGGGCAGCCCACCACCCCAGTGGCCGCAGATCAGGCGCAGTTCAGGGAAACACTCGGCCAAGGCGATGACATGGCCCGGTTCGGTGTGTCCCTTGCCGTGGTAGTCGTGGCCCACCGGTTCGCTGGTGTGCGTGAGCAAGGGCAATTGGGCGGCTTGTAGGATGTCGACCAAGGGAGCCAGCAGGTCGGTCTCGTCCAGGGTAAAACCCTGGCCATCGGGAAAGAGTTCCCCCAGTCCGCGCAGCCCGCCCTCCAGGCAGCGCCGGAGCTCGCGGGCGGCGGCGGCGCCAGCCCGCGGCTGCACTGCCGCGATACCGATCAGGCGGTCCGGATAGCGCGCGACGCAGTCCAGCAGATAGTCGTTGTGTGCTTGACAGAGTCCCTGATCGGCCCAGGCAAAGCCGCCGATCACCGCGCGATCGACCCCATCCAGGTCCATGACGGTGAGTAGGTCTTCAGCAGAGGCCATGCGTGCGTGGGGGTTTGTGTAGAGGGTGCCGAACCACGCGTCGCGGGGCAGGTATTTTTCCCGCTGGTCGCGGATCTCGGGGGGAAAGATGTGGGTATGGACGTCGATGATCATTGCGCTTTCCTCTGCTTTCTGTTGTGCTCGGCTGTTCAAGCGGATCCTTTTTCGGCCGTGGCGTCGGCTTTTTTTTCCCAGGCGACGACCATGGCGATGGCCATGCTGCGTTCGTGGGAGAGGCTGACGGCAAAGCCGGTCAATCCCAGTTCGGCGGCGCGGACGGCGGCGCGGCCGTGCAGGTGCAGGAGCGGCCGGCCACGTGGGTCGGAGAGCACCTCGACCTCGCGCCAACCTACGCCGCGCCGGCCGGTGCCGAGGGCCTTCATCGTCGCCTCTTTGGCGGCAAAGCGGACGGCAAGTTCAGCCGGCCGGCCGCGGGCGCGCGCTTGCTCAGCCGGCGTGTAGATGCGGTCGAGGAAACGCTGGCCATAGCGGTCAAAGATGGCTGTGATGCGATGAATTTCCACTAGATCGACGCCGACTTGGAGATTCATGGGGGGCCATCTCCCGTGCCGATTGGCATCTCATAGACCCGGTATCGTCTTAGTAATTTCGCCCCCAATCGCCGCAGGGCATTGTTCATGGGGGCGTTGTCCTCCAATACATAGTTGATCTCGACCCGCACCCCGCGCGGATAGAGTGCCTCGTACGTCTTGCGGTAGAGAAGCGCGTCCACCGCCCGGCGTTGATATTCGGGGAGGACACCCAGGGCCCAAAAGCGGTATTGTTTCAGCCGCGGCAGCCCTAGGAGCAGTTTGAGCCAGCCGAAGGGAAAGAGGCGGCCGTTCATTCCCCGCAGCAGCACGTTGATGTCGGGCAGACAGATAGCGAAACCTACCGGCTGGCCGGACGGCCCTTCGGCGATGAAGACGGCTCGGGGATCGATGATCTGCTTCAGGTCGTGGGCCAGCGCCCGCCCCTCAGCCTCGGTTACAGGATAGTAGCCCCAATTCTGGGCGATGGATCGGTTGGTCAGGTCGACGATGATGGCTACCTCTTCCTCCAGCCGGCGGATGTCCACGGCCCGCACTGTGACCCCATAACGGCGCTGGACCGCGTCCGTGAGGGTCAGGTAGCGAGGGGGGATTTGGTAGCCCTCGGCTGGGTCGGCGTAATAGACCAGGAGATCCTTGACCTTGCGCAGGCCAAAGACGGTCAATTGCTCGTTGTAGTAGGGCGGATTGTAGGGGGCCATGATCACTGGTGACGGCTCAAACCCCTTAATCACCAGGCCCCACTCCTGGGAGGCGAAACTCCACGGCCCGCGCATCGCCCGCATGCCCTGCTTGTGCAGCCACGCGCGGGCGGTTTCCAGGAGCATTTGTGCGCCCTGGTCGTTGTCCACGCATTCGTAGGAGCCAAAGAGGCCGATCGGTTCTCTCCAGGCTTCAATGCCCAGGTGGTCGATAAAGGCGGCGATTCGCCCCACAACCTGCCCGCCGTCCAACAGTAGGAAAAGATCGTAGGTGCAGTGGTCCAGCATGGCGTTGCGCCGCCGGTCGAACTGGCCCCACTGCTCACTGCGCAGGGGCGGGACCCAGATCGGATCGTCCTTGTAGAGCCGATAGGGCAGTTCGATGAAGCGGCGGAGGTCCCTCTTGGTTTCTACACGCCGGATTTCCATAGAAACTCCTGGGAGCAAGTTCTCTTGGTCATTTTGTCATCTTGCCATCTTGTCATCTTGGTCATCCTATCAACTTTTTATTCCTGCCAGGAGAGACAAGATGACTGAACGACAAGGTGATCGGGAAAAGTTACGGTCTCCCCACGCCGTAATACTGGAACCCCAGCCGGCGCATGTCGGCCGGCTCATAGACCAGCCGGCCGTCCAGCAGGACCGGTTTCCGCATCAGTTCGTGGACGTGTTTCATATCCAGCTGTTTGAACTCGTTCCACTCGGTTACGACGAGCAGCGCATCGGCTTCTTTGGCCGCATCATAGGGGGTGGCGCAGTAGGTCACCCAGGGCATAATCTCTTCAGCCCGGGCCATCGCCTGGGGGTCATAGGCCTTGATCGTCGCTCCCAGTTCGTGGGCCCGGGTCAGGATGTCGAGGGAAGGTGCATCGCGCATGTCGTCGGTGTTGGGTTTGAAGGACAGGCCGAGCACGCCGATGGTTTTCCCTTGCAGATCGCCGATCATCTCCACCAGGCGGGCGACAAAACGCAGTCGGGCATCGGTATTGATTTCCATCACCGCCTCGAGCAGCTGGGGATGGCAGTCCTGTTCTTCGGCCATATAGGCCAGGGCCCGGACGTCCTTGGGGAAGCAGCTGCCCCCGTATCCTACGCCGGCGTTGAGAAAATGCGGTCCGATGCGTTTGTCCATGCCCATGCCCCGGGCTACCTCGCGCACATCCGCGCCCAACCGCTCACAGATGTGGGCCATCTCGTTGATAAACGAGATGCGCGTGGCCAGAAAAGCGTTCGAGGCATACTTGATCATCTCTGCCGTGCGCAGGTCGGTGATGATGATCGGCGCGCCCAGCGGGGCGTGCAGGTCGGCGACCTTTTGGGCGGCCGCTTGGTCCACCGCACCCAGGATGATGCGATCGGGACTAAAGACGTCGGTCACCGCGGAGCCTTCGCGCAGGAACTCGGGGTTGGAGACCACGGCAAAGTTGGCCGGGTCGGTGTGGCCGCTGAGGATCTCGGTCACCAAGTCGCCGGTGCCGATGGGCACGGTGCTCTTGTTGACGATGATCGTGTAGCCTTCCAGGTGTTCACCAATACCCTCGGCTGCGGTGCGGACATACTTGAGTTCGGCTGCCCCGCAGTCGGACATTGGCGTGCCGACGCAGATAAAGATGAAATCGGAATCGGGGACGGCTTTCGCATAGTCCAGCGTAAATTGCAGCCGGCCGGCCGCGGCATTGCGGGTGATCAGCTCCTCCAGGCCGGGTTCGTAAAAGTGCGGTTTGCCCTTTTTCAACATGTCGACCTTTTGGGGGTCAATCTCGACGCACCAGACCTCGTTGCCCAGGTCGGAGAAGCAGACACCCGTGACGAGTCCAACGTAGCCTGTACCGATGACGCTGATCTTGGCCATAATAGGAACCTCCTTGCGAGTGAGCGATAAGGCGAAAAGGCGAGAAAGCGCTAAGGCGTATCAAAGACGCGTGCTCATAGAAAAGGGTTATACCTTTTCTCGTATCCAATCGTGGTCCGCGGGCCGTGGCCGGGGTAGACGACCAGGTCGTCGTCCAGCGGCAGCACGACCTCCTCCAGGCTGCGCATCAGCGTTTCCATATCGCCCCCGGGGAGATCGGTTCGGCCGATGCCTTGCTTGAACAGGGTATCGCCGCTGAAGAGGACGCCGTGCCCCAGCAGGCAGATGCCACCCGGCGTATGGCCCGGTGTGTGCAGCACTTGGAAGGAGAGGGTTCCCACCTCCACTGTGTCTCCGTCCTGCAGCAGGCGATCGGGCCGGCACGGTTCGCGGCGCAGTCCCAGGAGGATCGAAGTGTCGTACTGGGGTGCGTGGAGCAGCGGCGCATCCAGTTCGTGGACCGCCAGGGGGGCGTTGGTCGCTTGCACGAGGGCGGCATTGCCCATGATGTGGTCATAGTGGCCATGGGTGTTGACGACCAGGGTGATGTCGAGTTCCAGTTCTTGGGCTCGGGCCAGGACTGGGGCAATCTCCCCGCCAGGGTCCAGGACCATGGCCTGTCGACTTGACGGACAGCCCACAAGGTAGCAGTTGGTTTGGAACAAGCCGAGTGGCAATACAGCCAATATCAGTTCATCCATTTCGCAAGCCTTTCTTTTGGATTCAAGGGTTGTCAATCGTTGTTCAATGTTGCGATGAGCGATACATTTGCGACCCAACTCCGATAATCCTGGCCGGAGGCCAGCAACTCGATGCTGTTCAGGAGCACGGGTTGAGGGCGAAGGTCAAGCAGTTGGAGGGTAACGTGCTCCCAACGATAGTTGGGAAAGACATAGGCCTCGCCGCTTTGCGGCGTGGTCTTGTAGCCCTCGGAAGTATAATAGTAGAAACCGTACAGGTACTGCCGGCTGCGGCCTTCGGCGTCCTGGTAACGGATACGCACCGCAAAGGGATAGTTCTCTCCCCCTGGTCCACCGCCGGGCAACCCCTGGTACTTGAGGTGGAGATCGAGGTCGAGTTGCACCAGGTGGTAGGGCGAGAGGTCCACTTCGGTTTGCTGGGAGAGGATCGCAGCGCACAGATCTTCTGTTCCCCCCTTGCGCAGCAGCTCGATGACCGGGACGACGCGACCGCCGACCATGTCCTGGAGCAGGCTATACACGGCGTTCTCGTCGCCGCCATCGCCATATTGATCGGAACGGAACTCCCAGTGCTGTAGTTCGCCGCCGATGACCTGCGAAAAATCTCCGTTTTGAATCAGCTGCCAATGGGCTGATTCCACCTTTAGCGGTGTGTTGGCTTGAATGACGACCTTCTCCCCGGTCCCAATGACCGCTGTACCCGAGCTGGTCGCACTCCAGACCTGGGCCTGCCCGCGGCGCACGGCGACCTCGGGCACCGGTTCCGATCGCACCAGATAGGTTCCGCCGGGGGCCAGTTCGACCCGTCCTCCTGGAAGGAGCACGGTAAAGTGGACCTGCTGGTACTGTCCCGTTTGGGCTACGCCGATGATGGTTTGGCCGGCCTGCAGTTCTAGGACAACGTCCTGGAATTGGTCCGAGTACAGGGTCGCTTCCAGGCGTCGCAAGACGATGCGTGTTCTGGCGTAGAGCTGCAAGGTGCTGCCATCCCAGAGGGTCAGGAGCGCAGCCTCTCCTGGGGAGGCGCTCTCCCCGATGTGCACCGTTTCCCCCTCGTGTAGGAGGACGGCCGGCCCCAGCGGGACGCCGATGGACTGCTCTTCACCGGCGCGGATCCGAAAGACCGGGCTGGCAAAGGCCTCCAACGTATTGTTGTGCTGGGGGCCGATGATCGAGGCCCGTAGCCGCCACAGGCCATAGCCCGCCAGGATACAGAGGACAAGGAAACAGGCCATTGCCAGGCCCAGGACGACCCAGGCCAAGCGGGCCGTTTCTTTGGCTGTGCGCGGCGCTTGGGGTCGCGGCAGGCATTTGGCCATCGTCTGCTCCTAGCGTGCCAGTCGATGCAAACCGAAGGATAGGGCGGTCGCTACGGCTTGCTGGTAGTCGTCTTGGGTGATCCGCCGGCGGAGCGCGGCAAAATCGTGGGCATGGTAATAGGGACGGTATTGGGCCATTACGTTGACATAGGTATCGGGTGAGAGTTTCTCGGCCAGAAAGCGCATCACCTGGCGGGTTCCGGCCAGGTTTTCTGGCAGCACGAGGTGCCGGACGATGAGGCCGCGCCGGGCGATGCCCTGCGCGTCGACGACGAGGTCGCCCACCTGGCGGTGCATCTCGCAAAGGGCCTGTTGATTGACCTGTGGGTAGTGCGCAACTTGCGAAAGTTGGTGGGCGATCTCTTCATCCGCGTACTTGGCATCCGGCATATAGATGTCCACGACGCCGTCCAGCAGGCGCAGGGTAGGGAGGGCGTCATAGCCGCCGGTGTTGTAGACGAGGGGGATACGGAGGCCGGCCGCGGCGGCCTGGTTGACCGCCGCCAGGATCTGGGGCACGACGTGGCTCGGTGTGACCAGGTTGATGTTGTGGGCTCCAGCCTGCTGCAGTTGGAGCATAATGTCGGCCAGTTCCGCGGTCTCGACCTCGGCGCCTTTGCCCAGTTGGCTGATATCGTAATTCTGGCAGTACTGGCAGTGCATGTTACAGTTTGTGAAAAAGATGGTCCCGGAACCGCCCCAGCCGACCAAGGGGGGTTCTTCTCCAAAATGGAGGTGGGCCGAGGAGACGACTGCCCGCCGGCCGGTGTTGCATTCACCGCGCTCGTCGGCCAGCCGGTCGACCCCGCACGCGCGGGGGCACAGACAGCAGCGCTCCAGCATTTTCCCGGCTGTCTCTGCCCGCCGGGCAAGCTCCTCGTTGGGCAAGAGGGCCCGATAGGCCGGCCAGTCGGTGGTGCCTTTTGTGCTCAAAGTTTGCTCCTGCGTGTCTGCGACACGGCTTTACCGAGCGCCCCCGCAATTATGGGGGCCGGGCGCATTGTACTACAAGGTGCCCCGGTCCGCAACTGCGGAAGGTGGGGGGATTTCGAAGCAAATCGCCAGTTCGTCGGCTAAATGTTCTTCGACCGCTCTTGGCAGACTGTAGCGGCTTGTGAACCCCTTCGAAAACCCGTTTTCAAAGCAAGCGCCGGCTGGACTCCTTTTTTCATGATCAGCGATGCGAAAGAGGCCTTTCGATGCCCGGCAAGTCTTCTGCTTCGAAAACCCGTGGGCAAAACCCCATCGTTCGTAGTAGGCGCTTTAGCGCCGTAAGAGCGCGCTGAAGCGCGCACTCTCGTTGGGCCGGTCTCCTGACCGGCACCTCTGTTGGCGCTGGTCTCTGACCAGCTCCAACGGGATGAGATCCTGCAACAGCTGCCCCCGGCTGCAGCCTATTACCCAATACCCGTATAGGACAGGGCGGGCACTTGTGGTATTCAAGGAATTATATTAGAAAAAACTTGACAAATCCTTTCATCTGTGGTATAATTCCCTCAGTACCCTTAGGGGGTATATCAATAAGGAGGTAAATGCAATGGCAGTTATCAGCTCACGGGAACGTATTGTCGAACTCTTGCGCATCCACAACACCCTCACCTCGGCCGATTTGGTCCGTCTTCTCGAGATCACGGCCACCGCCGTGCGCCAGCACTTGGATCGTCTTGTGGCGGAGGGCTTGGTCGAGGTGACCGGCCTGCAGCGCGGACGCGGCCGGCCCCGCAAGGTCTATGCCCTATCGGAAAAGGCCGATGAACTCTTTCCTCACTCCTACGATACCCTGGCCCTCGAGTTGCTGGAAGCGATTTCCCGTCTTCCGGAGGGGGCTGACCTATTGAAGCGGCTCTTGGCCGCCCGCCGCGAGATCTGGAGCGAGCGGTATGGAGATCGCGTCGCCGGCAAGTCCCTGGAGCAGCAGGTGGCTGCACTCGCGTCCCTGTTCAATGAAAAGGGGGGGCTGACGGAGTATGAAGCCCAGCCTGACGGGACCTACTTGTTGATCAAGCGCAACTGTAACATTTCCAAGGTCGCGGAGCGGCACCCCGAATTTTGTGAGGTTGAACGCGCGTGGCTTGAAGAGATCCTGGACACCTCGGTGGAAGAGATCGAGTCCCGGGCGCTCGGGGCACCGGCTTGCGTATTTCGCATCCAATCTGCGCCCGAGGCCACTTCGGCCGACTAGGAAAGCTTATTGGAAAAGGAGAGTGATATTATGCGGACAGGTTCATTTCCCCCTTTATTTCAGAAAAAGCGGGATCCATGGGCGGCTTTGAAAAAAACTGGCCAGAGCCGCAGCTTTAACCGTAAGGACATGCTCGCCCGGGTGGGCGATTCGGCCGACGAGCTCTACCTGTTGGAGAAGGGACGGGTACGCCTCTTTAGCAGCTCGCCGCAGGGCCGCAATCTGACCCTGAGCATTGTCGAAGCCGGCGATATCTTTGGCGAGCAGGTGCTCTTTCCCGGCCAGAATTGGGTCAGTGATGCCCAGGCCTTGAGCGATGGGGTGCTGTATGCGATTCCCCGCCAGAATCTAGAACTGCTCCTTGAGCAGGAGCCGAACCTCGTCCTCCAGATTATGGAGAACCTGGGCCAGCGGCTGCAGGCGGTCGAGCGGCGCCTGGGCGATTTGGTCTTTAAATCGGTGCCCGAGCGTCTGGCCGCGTTGTTGCTTGACCTGATTGGACCCAAGGCCCGGCAGAGCGATGGCCCCACGCCGGTGCCCAATCGTTACACACATTTGCAGCTGGCGGAGATGATCAACACCCATCGGGAGACGGTGACCAAGGTCTTTAACCGTTTCCGTGACGACGAGGTCCTTGATTTCGATCGCCAAAAAATCATCCTGTTGGATATGGAGCGCCTGCGCGAGATGGCGCTGCGTTAGGATTACACGGATTTAGACACAGATGTAGGGCTGGAACAAGGAACAATCCAGTGTTCCTTGTTCCAGATATGAGCACAAGATCGCTTTTGTAGCGGCGGCCCGGTGGGCCGCCTTTTTCGTCGTGAGAGACTTTCTGGACGCAAGAGATTCCTCGACTTTGTGCTCCTCGCTTTGCTCGGAGCACTTCGCTCGGAATGACGCCTCCAAGTTTCTGGGTAGCGTTTGCGCTCTCTGCGGTAAAATTCTCAAGGTACAGTTTTTTCAGTGGAGCCATCTTTTCATTCTGAGCAGCTCCGCCGCTCTTCTGAGAAAGGCCAAACTTTATGGGCACCTTGGGTTGCCTGGGTGTGCACCATACGCGAAGGGCAGGCTCTTGCGGTCGCCCCGCTTACGGGCTGGGAGCAAGCCCCGCCTCTACAATAATGGTGTGCGTCCGGTTAGTGATCTATGCCCTGGGATCGAGCAGTTCCCGCAGGTCATCTGGATCGCTGACCGGCGGCCGGCAAGTCGCGCCCGTGCAGACATAAGCGGTGGGCTGCCCGTCAAGTAGATTTCGTCCTTGCAGGAGGGGGATCGCCGCGGGATCCGCGCTCGGGGCCCCCAGCGCCACCACCTGATGCGGGCGATAGCCGTCCTGGGCCACTTGCAGCAGTTCCTGGGCGCCGTCCGCCGCGGCGTCACCGACGATGGCCAACTCGCGCGGTGCGACCAGCAGGTAGTCCAGCGCGATCAGCCACTGTCCAAAGCCCAGCGGATACTGGGCCAAGAGCGACTGCACGGAGCGGAGGCTCTCCTCCGCGAGTTCGTGGTAGCGTGGTTCCACCGCCAGGCCGGCCAGCCGGGGCAGGACGTACGCCGCCATACCGTTCCCCGAGGGGGTGGCATTGTCCTGTAGGTCGCGTGGGCGGACGACCAGGGCTTCGTGGTCGTTGCTCGTGTCGTAGAAGCCGGCCAAGCCTTCGGCTTTGCCGCCCTCCGGGTGGCGGAAATGGGCGACCATCGTTTCGGCCAGCTCCTGGGCTGCCGTGTACCAACGCGGTTCGAACGTGGTTTGATACAACTCGAGCAGGCCCTCGATCAGGTGTGTATAGTCCTCCAGGTAACCGTTCAGCTTGGCCTGTCCCGCGTTCCATGTCCGCCACAGCCGGCCGTTTTCCCGGCGCATCTCCCGCAGCAAAAAGTCGGCATTGCCCACGGCGACCTGCCGGTAGTCCTCCCGTCCCAACGCGCGGGCCGCTTCGGCGAAAGCGGCTAGCATCAGGCCGTTCCAGGCGGTGAGCACCTTGTCGTCGCGCCCGGGATGAACGCGTTGTTCGCGGGCGGCCAGCAGCTTTTCCCGGGCCGGGGCCAGGGACTCCCGTTCCTCCACCGAGCCCAGCAGGTGGAGGATGTTTTTCCCCTCAAAGTTGCCGGCCTCGGTGACGCCATAGGCGGCCATGAAACGTTCGGCCTCGTCGCCCAGCACCGCCCGAATCTCGGCCGGCCGCCAGACAAAGAACTTGCCCTCCTCCCCCTCGCTGTCCGCGTCCTGTGAGGAGTAGAAACCACCCGTTCCGTCAGTCCAACCGTCGGAGCGGTGCCGATTTCGCCCAGGCGACATCGGCGAGGTGGCGGCGTTTGCGCCGCCACACGTCATTTCTCGGGTGACATAGTCCAATATCTCCTCGCTGATGGTCCGGAAAAAGACGTTGCCGGTCACCTGCCAGGCGTGGAGGTAGACGCGGGCCAGTTGGGCATTGTCATAAAGCATCCTTTCAAAATGGGGTGTCCCCCACCGGCCGTCAACCGAGTAGCGGTGGAATCCGCCGCCCAACTGATCGTATATGCCGCCTCGGGCCATCGCTTCCAGCGTCTGGGTGACCAGGTCCAGGATTGCCGTTTCCCCTGTGCGGTGGTGCTGGCGCAGCAGAAACTCGAGGGCCATCGGCTGGGGGAACTTGGGCGCCCCGCCCCAGCCGCCGTTCTCGGCGTCAAAGGTTGCCTGCAGGCGGGCAACCGCGGCGGCCAGCGTGGCCGGCCGGAGCGCTGCTTCAGTTTCTCCATAGCCGCCGCCCTGCTGCTGCTGGAGCACCGCCAGCACCTGCTGGCTGCTCTCAACGAGTTCTGCCCGGCGGTCGCGCCAGCCGCGGACGATGGCTTCCAGCACCTGCTGGAACGAGGGCAGACCGTAGCGGTGTGTCGGGGGGAAATAGGTGCCGGCGTAAAAGGGCAGCCCTTCCGGCGTGAGAAAGACCGACATCGGCCAGCCGCCGCTGCCGGTCATCGCCTGCACGGCGCCCATATAGATCCGGTCCAGGTCAGGCCGTTCCTCGCGGTCGACCTTGATGGAGACAAAGTGTTGGTTGAGGATCGCCGCCGCGTTGGGGTCCTCGAACGACTCGTGGGCCATGACGTGGCACCAATGGCAGGCCGAATAGCCGATGCTGAGGAAGATGGGCTTTTCCTCGGCCTGGGCCTTGGCCAACGCCTCTTCTCCCCAGGGATACCAATCCACCGGGTTATCGGCGTGTTGGAGCAGGTAGGGGCTGGTTTCTGTCGCCAAGCGGTTGGTCATTGAAATCTCCTTGTTTTCTTACACTTGCCTTCAGGGTACCATACTGCCTGGTTTAGGGCAAGGGCAGACATCACCAAAAACTGCCCGCGTCGTGGTCCAGGGTGGGTGGTGGGGCAAAAGTCTAGGAAGCGGATCTGGCCTCCGCCCCAAGAAGCAAGTTATCTTTCCCCCCAAAACCAACTTGCCGCCACTGGAAAAACAAGGGACTTGCGGTCCAAAAGCCACTTGCTCCCGGAGTAAAAACAAGTAGCTTTCATTGGCAAAACAAGTGATCTCTCCTCCAAGAATCACTGATCTTGGGTCCAAGAACAAGTATCTTTACCAGAGAGATCAAGTGATTCTTGGT
>Ga0272444_10001085_pt1 | contig 26871 bp, 20 predicted proteins | sample SSMForm13_FD_201033 | JGI IMG/M metagenome (GOLD analysis project Ga0272444, IMG submission 201033) | Marine sediment archaeal communities from Little Sippewissett salt marsh, Falmouth, MA, United States - SSM-Form-13 | ecosystem: Environmental > Aquatic > Marine > Wetlands > Sediment ...
ACTCCGTGGTCTCTGCGAGAGACACAGTAGGACCCTTTGAGGGTCCCAATCAAGCCACCCCTTCTAGGGGTGGTTATTGACTGTGGGGCTGTTGCCTAAATCTCTTCTCCCTTGGTTCTGAGCCGATTCTTGATACATCCAAGGCTTGCTCCAGGCGATGCCAAAGCTCTCCGCCGGGGCGGATCAAGCAGTTGGCATCGCTGATCTTCCGATTCGCCAAGATGTATTGGCAGAACTCGGCTCAATGAACCGCTCGAAGAGATTTTGGTTGGGGCAACAGCCCGGTTAGCTTTAACCCATGGCTTGATACGGGAGAGTTCATTCGTCTGGTTGATGGGGTTTCGCTGACGGCAACAGAATGGAATTGCTGGATTTTTTTGTCGAGGTTTTTAGTCCTTTGATCTGATCGTGTCACAGGAAGATGGTTGTCCGGGGAGTGCATAAAACAGCTCGGCAAGCCCTGGGTCCAGGGAAGTGAGACCCGTGGACCATTGTTTTCTTGACATGGGGAGATATCTACCGTACGCTTTTATGAAAACGGTCCCCCATAGCCTTCTCCTGGGTTTGTTATCATAGGAAGGGGTGGGATCGGGTACCGCAGATTGGGCACCTTATTTTGGGACGCGTTTGGAATCGATCCTTTGCCTTAGCGATGCGATTTTGCCGTTCAGTCCAAAGTAACACCTGACAAGCTGTACGAAAGAAAAGGAAAGGAGGGCATTCGCTATGGCAGAAGGAACAGTAAAATGGTTTAGTGACCAAAAAGGCTTCGGTTTCATTGAGCGGGATGGGGACACAGACGTGTTTGTCCATCACTCAGCCATTGAAGGATCTGGATTCAAGACACTCGCTGAGGGCGACTCGGTGACCTTTGACGTAGAACAGGGTGCTAAGGGCCCTGCGGCAAAGAATGTTACCAAGCTCTAGCCGGGAGTTGTTCGACTAACATGGGCATCTCGTTACGACAGGACGAGATGCCTTTTTTCTGTCGTTAGATGAGTTTGTGAGAATCATGGCTGTGAGAGGAGTGGAATCCAATACATGAAAGACCAGAGCCCCAGGGCATGGAGGTAGGGATGCGAGGTAAGAAACTTTTTGTGGGAAACCTTAGTCATTGTGTGGCTGCTGCTGAAGAAACCGAGCAGTTGCGGAAGCTTTTTTCCGACTACGGAGCAGTGGAGGGGGTCAACATAGTAAAGGGCAAGCGTTATGGGTTTGTGGAAATGTCCAGCCCATCGGAGGCCGAAAAAGCCAAGAGAGGATTGAATGACTTCGAGTTCAACGGCTCTTCCCTGACAGTAAACGAAGTCCGCCCCTCAAAACGACGACCAGGAGGGCGGGGTTACCGAAGATACTAGCCTCTGTCCATCCATATATGACCCCTTTTCCCATGAGCGACGTTTACGGAGAGGTTACGGCGCACTTGATGTGCGGCCTTGGTTATGGAAAGAACCGGCCATTTTCAAACCTATGGATCTATCGGCCCTTTATGGATGGCCACCGGTTCATTGCAACCACTGCCGGGGACGGGAAAAACACCCTTTCTACGGGTTCCCTTGCGGTGCAGAGGCCTTGTACAGAGGCATTAAGGCATCAAACAGGCCGGAAATATCTTCGGCTATCTTACCGGCTCGGGCTATGGTATCCTTTTTACATGTGATTTTTGCGATCTGAAGATCAACGGAGGCAGTAGGGGGCAGTTCTTTAAGAAAGGCCCCTAAGGACTCCACGTTTTTCGCATCTCCGCCACTTTTCAGGCACCAGCATCCATCAGCGACCGTGATCTGTCCGTCAAAGGGCTTTTCATCTTCTTTTGTATCCTGGACACACAGATCATACTTGCCAGCGATTTCTTTCAGCCACGATTCATTCTCGTCATCGCTGAGCCATTCAACGAAGCCGTCCCAGTGGTCCTCGGCCTGGGGTTCCTCGTCGGAGCGCTTTACGTGGAATCCGTAATACAGATACTCCTTGTCCAGTCTAACAAAAAGCTTTGCCTGAAGCCCCCTTTGGTTTCTAGGATCTTCAACATCCGTCCAATGGACTTCAGGCATTCCAAACACGGCCCACGAGTCGACCTGGGGACCACCGGAGCCCAGCAGTGCGGCAATGGTGCCGCCCAGGGCCTTTTGCGTTCGCCACGTTGTGCCGGCCACACTTTCGGAGAAATCACTCTCATCAAATCCCTCAAACGGGGTGATGGGAACAGGAGGCGGCTTCCGCCCTCTTGGCTTCTTGACAGCCGTGGCGGCCTCAAACTCAAACCGTCTTCGTTCAATGATACCTCTTTGAAGGGCAATGGTGGTTGTCACTTCCTCGCCGCTTTCCCACTTGATGGCCATGGCGTCACTGCGCTCATCCAAGGAAAGGACCTCATAGATGCCCTTCTCGTTTTCATATGCGTTGCCGACTTGAAATTGAACTTTGTTCATTGATCTCTTCCTCCTCAACTATTTGAAAAGCCGCCGTTTCCCGGCTTGCCTGCCCTGAACTCCCATGGGGAGAAGGGCGAAACCAGACAAGGAACCCGATGGCGGATGACCTCCTGCACGACATCTTTTGAGGTATGTGCTGGTAGGATCCGTGTCAAAGCACAAAGGGCACCCCACCTGTATCGATGGAATGCCCTGTTTTGGCTTCAAAACACGACCTAAGCGACGGTAACGTTTACAGCGGCAGGACCTTTTGCACCTTGCTCCACATCAAAGGTCACACTGTCGCCTTCATTGAGAGATTTGAAACCCGTTGAGTTGATCCCTGAATAATGGACGAACACATCGGGGCCATCTTCCTGTTCAATGAAGCCAAAGCCCTTTTGGCCATTAAACCACTTTACAATTCCGTTGGCCATAGTGACACCCTCCTTTCAAAAAAGTCTCAAAGCTTCATACTTCAGGCTGCCACTCTTGACAAATAGGTTTTCCCTCAGAACGAAACCGGGGCCCCCAACAAAGGCGGCCCCCCTTGATTGTTTAAATGATAGCCTTCCTGGCTGGGCGAAGTCAAGCTATTTATCCGCGGCTTTTCCATCAGGACCCTTCAGAAGGAGAGCATGCGGTGCGTTCAAGAACAGATCATGTGTCAACTGCAGGGCTGTGAGCCGAGGGATGTGATGGATGGAAACTGGCTATGGGCCACACTGAAAACGCCAACTGTTCATGGTGTCCTCAAGACAGGTGCTGGAGCCTTTTTCCTCTAGGAGGCTGTCCACAAAAGCCCATCTGTCCCGATTCATCGGGATTATCCTCATCCTTCGTCACTGCGACGCACCGCAAAATACGGTTCTCCGACAGGCTCCTAGGTGTGGATGACGAAAAGGGGGCTGTAGGGATGATTTTGGCTCCATTAAGGTGCAAGCGTGAGGATGCATCCACTCGTTTGGGTCTCCCCCCGTTGAGACAGGCAAGGCCGTCCGAGTCCGTGGTTTTTTGATTGACACGAAACAACTGAGAAGATATTGTGTCGCTATCGGTCCGACGATTGCCTTGCCCTGTATCCCTTGTCATATAAGCGGCGCGGACGGCGGGCGGAAATCACCATCCCTGTTCTGGAGCCGCTTCCATCTCATCTTTTGCCCAGCGATAGGCTTGCGCACCTTTTTCCGGTGAACCCGTGAGCGGTGTGTGACACAAGACGCAAGGAGGACAGTGGCCGCATCACAAGGCATGGTGCCAGGGTCAAGTCCGGGATTGTTTGATCGCTCCCGCACGTAACCAACGTGAGGCCCAGTGCTTCATGGGGTGTTCTTGCTTTTTCTCTTCAAGCTGTCCTACCCATGCACAGAGACCGCAAGTGTAAGCCTATCATTAAGGGAGGTCGCAGATGGCAAAAAGCTCAGGATCCACGCCTGGAAAACGGTACAAGGAGATCAAGCGCATGGACAGGCGGAAGGCCAAAGAAGCCAAGCGGCTGGAGGCCAAAGAGCGCAAGAGTAAGGCAAAGCCGAAGCCAGGCGACGAAGATCCCGATATTGCAGGGATAAAGCCCGGCCCTCAGCCGCTGCCAGAGCAGTGGAACGATTTTGCTGAAGAGGAATAGGGCAAATAGGGGCAACGAACGCGGGTGAAAAGCTGAAAGGTGGTCGGTAGTTGTCAAAAAGGTCCCTTCTGATTCACCGCGCCATACCTGGAACCGAAGACGTCATGTCGAATCCTGTTCACCACCCCCGCTTTTTTCCTAAACGATCACCGTGCGCTTGATGATTTTTGCCACTTCGTCGGGGTCATCCACTAGGGTTACCAAGTCCATATCCTCGGGGGAAACAAGTCCTCTATCCAAAGGATTCTTTTTCACCCATTCCCACAACGGGCCCCAATAGTCAGAGCCCACAAGAACGACGGGAAAGGGCTTGATGCGCCTCGTCTGTATGAGGGTGATGGCTTCAAATATTTCGTCCAGTGTTCCGAAGCCTCCGGGCATCCCCACATAGGCCTGGGCATATTTGACCAGCATCACCTTTCTGACAAAAAAGTATTTGAATTCTACCTTGATGTCGGTGAAGGAATTGCATTCCTGTTCCAGAGGCAAGTGGATGTTGACGCCTACAGATTTCGCCCCTCCCTCCTTTGCCCCCTTGTTGGCGGCCTCCATGATCCCAGGGCCGCCACCGGTCATGATGTTGAAGCCATTTTCAGCCAGTTTATTGGCGATGGCTACGGTCTTGTCATAGGTTTTTTCGCCAGGGCGGACCCGAGCAGAGCCGAAGATGGAAACGCAGGGGTAGATGTCGGACAGGGTTTCAAACCCATCGACAAACTCCGCCAATATTTTAAAAAGCCGCCACGATTCGTGCATGGTGATGGCATCGAGTAGATATTGTCCTTCAGGCATGTTCATTTAATACCTCTCTATGTTCTCCCAAATCGAGAAAAGCCTTATGGCTGTGCGAAAATCGATTCGTCACCTTTGCCGGCTCATAGGCCCAATGAAGGGCCGGGCTGAGATCGCCCCCCGGATGTCCTGCTCACCATGAGACCAGGAAATGACTCACGTATCTTGGGTCCAGGTCTTGTATGGAGACCGGGCCGTACTCGTTTTCGAGCTCTTTGAGCAAGGTGTCAATGGTCGTGCCGACCTGGTCTTGCAAGTCATGGGCGGCAAGCCCTGTGCGCCCCACGAGCCAGTCTATAAAGGAGCGCCGCATGTTTGGGTCTAGGGATGCCGGCGTTTTCCCTTGTTCCCACAGATCTCCAAAAAAGGCCCTTAGTTGGTCCGTTTCAAGGGGCGCTATCTCTTCCGACAGACCGAGGTGGTCTCTCGCCCAGGAGGTCAGGAGAAGATTCATCCAACGAAGGGGCTGGTAGCCCCTGGGGGCGGCAATGGGGGCACGGGCCAATACCAGAGACAGGAGGCGATCAATGGCGGCCATCTCATCGAGGGCCTTGTGACAGGTTTCTATGTCTGACAAGTCCTTGAACTCTCGGTATAGCTCCCCATCTGAAAGGCTTGTGTAAAATAGGGGCCGTTTCCGAAGAAGGCCTTCCAAGACCCCTTCCCATTGATCTCCCCAAAATGTGAGGCCAAAGGCCTGAGTGACAAACCAGCTGTTTTTCAACCATTTTTCGGCTTTCCATTTCAGTTCAAGCCCTGCTCCGTATCCCACGCGGAAGATCTGGTCCAGAGGGTATTTTTCTATCACGCCGGCCGCCTTGGACGGGGCACCGCCGCCCAATTGTTGAAGCCCGATATCCAGATACCCGCAGGCCTTTCTGACCACAGACGCCAAAGCCTCTCTATCCCGGACTTCAAAGCCGTCTGCAGAGATGATCTGATTGCACATCCCTGCAAATTCTATCTGGAGTCTCTCCAGGCTGCGGCTTCCCTCAATGTGTTTCAAGGACCGGTGAAAGAGGTCCTGCTCTTGAATGAGTAGGGCCGTGGAAAGGGGTATGGGCTGAAGAGGGTCCGGCTCTGTTACTGTTTTCCGGATTTCACGACGATCCTCCAGGAGGGTCCTGGGGCTTAAGTGCTGATAAATCCCAATGGCCTCTTCAAAGGCAAGGAACCCCTTTTCGGCTAACCGGATATTTCTGCGTCTGTAAATGCCTTCTTCTGCCTCGGCAGGCAGGACCCCGGCCAATTCCAGCAGAACCTCGTGAAACTTTTTTAGATCATGGGCTGCAAGGCGTTCAAGGAGCTCTCTAAGGGTCTGTTCGTGCTTGTCGTCACGGATGCGGACATAAAATACGCCATCAAGGCTGAAATAGCTGTCATCCATGTCTGATGGCGATTCATCTTCTTCCTTTATTCGGACGTCAATATTCCTGTAAAGATGTAACTCCAGAAAATCCAGGTTCTCTCGTAGTATCCATATCAGGAATCTTTCCGGATCTGCCTTCAGTAGGAGGGTCAACCACCGGTTCACCGAACCGGGGTCCAAGCGGTCCCTATCCCAGAGTTCCAGGTCCAGGAGATAGTGCCACTGATCATTGGAGGCAACGGAAAGGATGGGCAGCGCATCTTCGGGCCCCACATCCTGGACAAGCCAAAATAGGTCCTCCTCGGCCAGCGATTGCACCAAATGAGCTGGCGTGGGCGATTCAAGTATGAGGTTCAGGGCCTTTTTGCCAGGAAGTCTCAAGAGCCCCGCAGGGTCTGGGCCTGAAATGGAAACAGGCACCCTTGAGCTTCTAGGGGTGGACTCTTCCATCGTTATCACCTATTTCAATCCGCTTGGCGTCTGACCAGAGGCCCTCAAGGTCGTAGAACATCCGTATGGGTTCGTAAAAGACGTGAATAAGGACATCACCGTAGTCCATGAGAACCCAATGCCCTTCTCGGAGCCCCTCGATGCCAATGGGTTTGATCCCCTTTGTCTTGAGGGTTCTTTCAACATGTTCTGCGATGGCTGAAACCTGTCGGTGCGAGCGGCCGCTGCAGATGATGAAGTTGTCTGCAAAAGAGGCCAAGCCTTGCACATCGAGTACAACCACATCCAAGGCCTTCATCTCCAGAATGGCATCAACGTGGTGGTCAATAGGTGACGTCATCGATAAAGACCCTTCTTGTGTATGAATTCGTCCACCATGGGGGGGACAAGGAAACGGATGGAACGCCCCTGCCTTATGAACTCTCTAATTTGCGTGGCTGATATGTCAAGCAGCGTCACCTTCAGGCAGAAGATGGAGCACCACAGCGGGTGTGTATATCGGTTGCCTGCCCTGTCGTATTGGTATTCTTCAGATAGGTGGGTGTGGATAAAATCCTCTAAGCCTTTTAGTTTGGATCCAGGCCGGGCCATGACAATAAAAGGGGCTGTGGCAAAAAGCTCGTGGTACGATTTCCAGGTGGTGATTTCCGAGAAGGCATCTTGGCCGACAACAAAATGAATGGTACTGCCCTTACCAAAGTGATCCTGAAAATGTCTCAAGGTGTCAATCGTATAAGAAGGCCCTGACCGGCCCAGCTCCACATCGGATGCTTCAAACCAAGGCATGTCGTTGATGGCCAGTTGGACCATTTCAAGGCGCTCTTCGGCGCTGGCCATGTTGTCATCACTCTTGTGAGGTGGATTGGCCGACGGGATCAGCAGAAGTCTGTCCAGCTGGAAGGCCTCGCCGACTTCTACGGCGGCCCGCAGATGGCCGATGTGGATGGGATTGAAAGTACCGCCAAAAAGGCCTAAGCGCACAAAGACCCCTTATGTTCTGATCTGTCCGTCTCCGAGGACAATAAACTTGGTTGTCGTCAGTTCTTCAAGTGCCATGGGACCGTAGGCATGGAGCTTTGTGGTGCTGATGCCGATCTCGGCACCTAAACCCAGTTCTCCGCCGTCGTTGAACCGGGTGGAGGCATTGACCAAGACCACGGAGGCATCCACCTCTCTTAAGAATCGCCGGGCACGGTTGTAATCTGATGTGACAATCGCTTCGGTATGGGCCGAACCATACTCGGCGATATGTTCTATGGCTCCGTCCATAGAGGAGACCACCTTTACTGCAAGGACCAGGTCGAGATACTCTGCCGGCCAGTCCGCCTCCGTGGCTTGTTTGGCCTCCGGTACCATCTTACAGGTCCTGGGACACCCCCGAAGTTCCACCCCCGCCGTCTTGAATCTGCCGGCCATTTGGGGCAAGAACGCCTCTGCCGAGGCTTCGTGGACCAAAAGCGTCTCCATGGCATTACACACCCCTGGTCGCTGGACCTTGGCGTTGTACGAGATTTCCTCGGCCATGTGGAGGTCTGCTGTTCGGTCCACATACACGTGGCACACCCCTTTGTAGTGTTTCAGCACCGGGATCTTGGAGTTTTCAACAACAAACCGGATCAAGCCCTCTCCCCCCCTTGGGATAATGAGATCCATACACTCTTCTTGGAGCAGCAAGGCCTTTACGGCGGCCCTGTCTGGAACCGGAACGACCTGGGCGGCCCCTTCCGGTATGCCGGTTTCTCCAAGTGCCTGCTGAATGATACGGGCCAGAACCGAGTTAGAATGAATGGCCTCGGACCCGCCGCGCAGGATCACGGCATTTCCGGCCTTCAGGCAGAGCCCGGCGGCATCGATGGTGGCATTCGGTCTGGCCTCATAGATCATGCCGATGACACCAAGGGGGATGCGGACACGACCCACCTGAAGCCCATTGGGTCGCAGCCACATGCCGGTCACACAGCCCACTGGGTCTGGCAGGGCGATGACATCGCGCAGACCCGTTGCCATGGACTCGATGACCCCGTCAGTGACCGTGAGCCGATCCACCATGGCATCTGAGAGCCCCTTTTCTCTGGCATGTGCCAGGTCCCTTTCATTTTCCTCTTTGATGGTCTTCGTTTCTTCAAGGAGTTTTTCGGCAACACGCTCCAAGGCCTGGTTCTTTTTGTCTGTGCTCAAAACGGACACAACCTTGGCGGCCTTTTTAGCAGCCAGGGCCATGTCGCGTATGGTCTCTTCTACCGACATGTGCACTCCCCCGCTTCGTCTAACGTCATCACCAGGTTATCTCTATGAATCACCTCGTCGTAGTGCTTGTGGCCCAGTCTGTCTTCGATCTGGTTTGTCTTGAGGCCCATGAGTTTTCTGATGTCAGCGGCTCCATAGTTTACAAGGCCCCTGGCAAAAACGATTCCGTCCGGGTCGAGACAACGGACCATGGCCCCCTCACGGAAGTCTCCCTCCACATCCGTAATGCCGATGGGAAGCAGACTCTTGCCTTGCCGACAGATGGCCTTTGCCGCTCCACGGTCTACCCTAATAGCACCCTTTGCCTTGAGGGTAAAGGCAATCCAGCATTTTCTGCTTGTCATTTTTTGCCTTTTAGGCAGAAAAAGGGTCCCAATATCCTTGCCTTGGAACAGTCCTTTTAAGACATTGGGCTTCAGGCCACTGGCAATCACCATGGGGATGCCGCTTGTCGTGACCTTTTTGGCCGTCTGCAGCTTACTCGACATCCCTCCCATGCCCAAGGCGCCAGGAATCTCACCAGCCGCTTGTTCCATGGCCCGGTCGATTTTGGAGACCAGAGGTATGAGCGATGCGTCCTCATGGGCCTGAGGGTCCTTGTCATACAAGCCGTCTGTGTCGGTGAGGCTGATCAGGACCTGGGCATCCATCAAGTGCGTGATCATGGCCGATAAGTTGTCGTTGTCTCCAAACTTTAGCTCATCCACAACGACGGTATCATTTTCATTGATGATCGGCAGGACCTGCCAGTCCAACAGGACGTTCAGGGTATTGCGGGCATTCAGATGGCGCCTCCGGTTACAGAGGTCATCCCGCGTGAGCAGGACCTGGGCGACCTTTCTTTCATACCTTTGAAAGGCCTTTTCGTAGGCCAACATGAGCGTCGGTTGACCGACAGCCGCGGCCGCCTGTTTCTGGGGGATGTCCGTCGGTCTCTGGGTGATACCCATTTTCTTTACCCCCGAGCCGATGGCCCCTGAACTCACAAGGATCACCTCATGCCCCTGGTCGACCAACCAGGATATCTCCCGCACGAGCCGCCTGATGACCTTCACATTGAGATCATGATCTAGGGTAAGAACCCCTGTGCCCACCTTGATCACGGCCCGCTTGACGCGACCAAATAGGTCCTTTCGGATCTGTATGCGCTCCTGTGTTGACGTCATCTCTTCACCTGCCTGAGGGCCTTTGTGCCGGCAATCCTGTTTGACGAAACCATCCTGTCTAAAGGGCAAGGGCGTTCGAACCGATATCACGCAGCCGCCTTGCGAGCATTTTCCACGAGGGCAGCCAAATGACCTTTCAGCGGCCCCAGCCCTTCTCCTGTGAGGGCCGAAATGATCCAGACATCTGGATTCAACTTCTTTAAAGCGTCGCAGGCTTTCTCCGCCAGAATCCGTGCCCCTGGCTGGTCCACCTTGTTCAAGACAACCACTTGACACTCCTTGGCAAGGTCTTGGTCATATTGCCGGAGTTCTTGGTTAATAATCCGGTAGGGGCCGAGAAGGTCTTCTGAGGGCAAGGCGGCAAGGTCGATCAGGTGCAGCAACACCCTGGTACGTTCCACGTGTTTGAGAAATCTTGTTCCCAGCCCCACCCCTTTGTGGGCCCCTTCAATGAGGCCAGGGATATCGGCGATCACAAAGGGGCTTATGTCGTCGGACCCGACTACGCCGAGAGACGGTGTCAAGGTGGTAAAGGGATAATCCCCGATTTTGGGACGGGCCGAAGAGAGCCTTGAAACCAAAGTAGATTTGCCGGCATTGGGCAATCCGATGATGCCCACATCAGCCAGGAGCTTGAGTTCCAACTTCAGATTTAGTATCTGGCCCGATTCACCCTTTTGAGCATATCTGGGTACCCTATTTCTTGACGATGCAAAGTGCTGATTTCCCGAACCTCCCCGTCCGCCCACGGCGGCTGCGAAGGTTTCCCCCCTTGCCGTAAAATCCTTTAGGATACGACCAGTTTCTGCTTCCTTTATCAAGGTGCCATGGGGGACTTCAATCACCAGGTCCTGGCCGGCTTTTCCGGATTGATTCTTCCCTCGCCCATGGGCGCCTCTTTGGGCCTTGAAATGTTTCTTAAAATGAAAGTGGTGGAGCGTGTTCATCCGGGAAGTGCTCTTGAGGATGATGTCCCCCCCCTTGCCACCATTGCCTCCGTCCGGGCCCCCCTTGGGGACATATTTTTCTCGTCTGAAACTGACGCAACCGTTGCCGCCGTCCCCGGATTGAACGGTAATCAAGGTTTCATCGACAAATTTCATGGCAATTGAATCACGGGATGTCCCCAACGGTCCTCTGGGGCTGCAGTGCGAAGGGGGCTCTCAGGCCCTTTCGTGTGGGCTAAGTGCAGCCCTTATTACCGACAAAAAGAGGGGGGGACGCGGGAACTCCTTTGATGAAGCGGTTGAGGGATAAGGCCTGGGAAGTCATGTGGTCCGCAAAGGGCGGAATCGTCTGTTGGGACCGTGAACCTGAACTATGGCTGGAAGACAAAAGATCAGGCAACCAGTCGTCAGGGCAGAGCACTCTAAACAGAGGCGGGATAGACACTAGCCCTCTTCCGGGTGCGTCCCACTTTTTCAAACCTAACAATGCCGTCTATTTTGGAAAACAGGGTGTAATCCTTTCCCATGCCCACGTTGATGCCGGGGTGCACCTTGGTTCCCAACTGACGTATGATGATGCTGCCGGCTGAGACCGGCTCCCCGCCATAACGCTTGACGCCCCGCCTCTGGCCATTGCTGTCCCGACCATTTCGTGAACTGCCGCCTGCCTTCTTATGTGCCATTTCTCTGTTGCTCCTTTACGGTACTTTTCTTAAGGGCCTCTTAAGGGCCATTGATGCCGTCAATCCTAAGGGCCGTATAGTACTGCCGATGGCCCTGTTTCTTGCGATAACCCTTACGCCGTTTCCTTTTGAAAACAATGATTTTTTTGGCCCTACCCTGTTGGACAATTCGACCCGTCACACTCATGTCGGCCAGTGTTGGCTGGCCCACTTTGACGGTGTCACCATCAGAAAAGAGCAACACCTGATCAAATGAGACCGGTGCACCGACCTCACCTGGAAGCTTCTCCACCCTAATGGTTTGCCCTTCCGACACCCTGTATTGTTTCCCACCCGTAGATATGACAGCATACATGGTCCTAACCCCTCAAGATCTGTTGCATCGGCAGCCTGGAGAAAATTGGGCTAGCGATGAAAAACTATAATATTAAACTCCCAAATAAAATATTGTCAATCTATTTTTTGTGCATTTCATACATCTCGGACTGTTCAAGATGCAAGTGCTGATCAGGACGAATAATGATTTCTTTCTTCAGCCACCCCTCCAGATGCGCTACCATCCCCTGCTCCTCGCCCAGGAGCAGGTCGGCAATTTCTGGATGGACCTTTAACGTTATATATTGACCCATGATTTCACGGGACTCTCGTCTCATGTCCCGATAGATATTGTAACAAATGGTCCGTTTTGACTGGAGGTATCCCTCTCCTTCGCAGTAGAAACAGGGTTCACAAAGCATGCGATTGAGGGTCTCCCGTGTCCTCTTCCTGGTCATTTCGATGAGGCCCAGTTCTGACATGGGCACCACATTGGTCTTGCTCCGGTCCTTTTTGAGTGCGTCTTTCAGCACGTTAAAGACCCTTTCACGGTTCGACTTCTTTTCCATGTCGATGAAGTCGATGATGATCAGGCCGCCGATATCCCGCAACCTGATCTGGTATGCAATCTCCTTGACGGCCTCCAGATTTGTTTTGAGGATCGTCTCCTCCAGATTGTGCTTCCCCACGAAACGTCCGGTGTTCACGTCAATGGCCACGAGGGCTTCGGTATGCTCGATGACAATGTATCCTCCGGATTTGAGCCAGACCTTCTTTTTAAGTGCCCGGGATATTTCCGATTCCAGGTTATAGGCATCAAAAATGGGCTCTTGGTCTTCGTACAGCTCCACGGAGTTCTTGAGCCCAGGCATGAAGGTATCCAAAAACCGCAAGATTTCTTCATATCCAGACCTATAATCGATAACGAGTTTGTCCACCTCCCGCGTAAAGAGGTCCCGTACGGCCCGCAGTGTGACATTCAGCTCTTTGTGCAGCAGGCTCGGGGTGGGGGCATTCGTGTTCTTTTTCTGGATTTCTTCCCACAAAGAGACAAGAAAGTTCATCTCGTCGGCGAGTTTTTCCGTGCCAATGCCGTCACTAACGGTCCTGGCAATAAGGCCATAGTTATCCTGCCTGATGGTTGCCAGGGCCTCCTTTAATCGTCTTCGCTCATTTTCATCTTCAATACGACGTGAAATCCCAATATGGTTTGTCGTGGGCATGAGGACCAAGAAACGGCCCGGCAACGATATTCGGGACGTAATCCTCGCCCCTTTGTTCCCAATAGGCGCCTTGGACACCTGGACCATAATCTCCTGGCCTTCGTGAAGAAGCTCTTCAATCATGAAGTTCTGATCCAGGGAAGGGGGCCGTTCGCGGGTATCAGGGTCGGCCAAATCGTCTTCATCTTCTTCACTGGACGACTGCATGAGTTGCTCGAATTCCTGGTAGTTGTTCAGGACGTCGGCCACATAAATGAAAGCGGCCTGATTTAGACCTATGTCTACAAAGGCGGCCTGCATTCCTGGAAGGACGCGAAGGACGCGGCCCTTGTAAATGTTACTCGCAATATCGCCCTCTGCGGGTCTTTCGATAAAAAGTTCTTGGAGGATGCCGTTTTCCACAAAGGCGACGCGGGTTTCGTGGTCCGTGGCGTTTATGATCAGTTCCTTAGACATAATACAATACTAACACAGCAAGACGATAATTTCAAATTTCTCTTGACCTGTTCCATCCGTTTCGATGGTATCTGGTTAGGCTACTCTATCGGGCTGGACCTCTTTTCTGTCTCCCTTTGGCATCACTTCGCCTTTATGGTGGTCAGCATCTCTTTCCTGGGGTTCAGGGCTGTGCTCTTTCTTGCCGCCCTCTTTTGCAGCTTGGTCCTTGGGGTATTAGTCCTCCAAAACCTTTCCCACCATGGGCACAAAGACCACGCCTAGTAGGTGCTCCACGTCGTTGCCTTTGGGGATCTTGGTGATCTTGGTAAGCGTTTGATAGTGCGTGGTGCTTCCTAGGGGAATGAGAAGGCGACCACCCACCTTGAGTTGTTCTATGAGAGGCTGAGGCACATGATTGGCCGCTGCTGTCACCATGATGGCATCAAAGGGGGCCTCGTCGGGCCATCCAAAATATCCGTCTCCATGCTTTACCTTCACGTCGCTATATCCTAAAGCGTTGAGTCGCTCAGAGGCACTCTTAGCCAAAGGCTTGCTAATCTCCATGCTCCAGACCTTATCTGTAAAATGGCTCAGCACGGCGGCCTGATAGCCGGAGCCGGTGCCGATTTCAAGAATCTTTTCTCCTGGTTTCACATCCAGGATCTGCGTCATGAGTGCCACAATGTAAGGCTGTGAGATGGTTTGACCCTCAGAAATGGGAAGGGGATGATCGGCATAGGCCTGGGAAGCAAGCGCCGGGCTGACAAAGAGATGACGCTTCACCGTGCCCATGACCTTTAAGACCTTGGGATGGGTAATATCCCGGGCCTTGAGCTGGCTTGAGACCATGCGCTCCCGGGCCTGGACATAGGGGTCAGGAGATGCGGCACGGGCGCTCAAGGGCAGGGTCATGTATACCGCCAAGAGACAGATAGTTGCTGCAAGGGCTGGCCGAAGCTTTGGCATTTGGCTCCCAAAGTCCGATTCTTGGTGACAGGCTAGACCTGACTTCAAAGGTCCAATGTGTGTTTAGAATTTCAGGCGAGAGATAACACGATGTAGCCCAACTCCACAAAAGAAAAATGGTGCCTTCATTGATGGATTCGTAAAAAGTTTCCAAACACCTCTTTCTGTCATTCCGTCAAAAGCCGGCATCCAGTTTATTCAGCTAGTTAAAAAAGCTCTGGGCTCCGGGTTTCACCGGAGTGACGATTTTTTGCGCGTTCATCTTGACAAACTCGTAGAAAGTCGAAAAATTGGCTTTTCCGTCATACCGGCGAAAGCCGGTATCCAGTCTTCTCAATATGTTCTGGACTCCGGCATTCGCCGGAGTGACAAGGTTCAGCACTTTTTACGACTCCATCCATCTTAATTGACCCAATAAAGGACCGTGAGTTCCCATTGATGAGGATATCAGCGAATCTTGCCGCGTCGAAGTTGCAAGAAGGAACGTAATTTGGTAGGGTTGGATAAATATGAACAAGATGCCTTCCCATGATCGTCAGGAAGAGACCATTGAAGCCAAGGTCGCCTGGTTCAGATCACTTCCCCTCTCCGAGAGGATGGAAATATTTTGCTCCTTTACAGACATAGCACTGGCATTGAACCCGAGATTGCCGGATTTGAAAGATGCTCAACAGACTAAAGGACGTGTTCAGGTCCTTTCAACTCCATGAAGTCAAATATGTCGTGATCGGAGGCGTCGCTTCGATCTTACACGGAATCCCGAGAGCTACCTTCGACCTAGACATCCTCATTGAAGCCTCGCCACATAATGCTCACAAACTGCTTGAAGCCCTATTGGATGCGGGGTTAGGGACTGCATCACTCACCAGCGTCGAGGGTCTTCTTGCCAACGAGATTACTATTTTCAAGGATAGGGTTCGCATTGACGTGCAGACGTCCACTCCAGGCCTGCAATTTCAAGGGGCATGGGAGCGACGGGAAACCATGAATTATCAAGGGCAGGATTTCTTCGTGGTTTCAAAGCCAGATCTGATTTCATCCAAACGAGCCGCAGGTCGTGACATTGACCTTGAAGATGCACGTTTGCTAGAGCTGCCAGACACTCCGGGAGAATAATCCCTGCTCTGCCACTCGGCTTTCCTCATTCTGTCACCCATGAACCTACTTGATAATCATGCCGACAATGGAGTCAAGGCCAGATCTATCGTTAACGCTGGCGGTTCGGGTCTTGTTCGTCCTCGTTCAGCAGGAAATACACCGGCGCCAGGGTGCTTGGAAGAGTGGTGAAGGAGAGTTCCTCTCCATAGGCCGTGTCTTCCGCATTCGTGGCATAGGCCCTGACAGCACAGGTGGTGTTGGGGGTAAGGCCGGTCATGTTGGTGGTAAAAGCACCGGTTGCGGCCACCGCCCCTTCATCAGTGCTGTTGTCGGCCAATGTAGGGGCGCCCGCAGTATTCCACACTACGCCGTGGGCCGTGGGATTGGGTATGCCAAGGACTGAGATGTCGCCGTTTCCCGTGGCTGAAGAGCTTCTGGTGTCCGTAACCGGCTGGGTAGTCACGGCGGGGGCCAGCTGGAAGGTCCAGCCGGTATTGAGGCCGGAATCGATGCTGTTCGTGCCGGCCGTATCGATTGGTGTCCCGCTTGTGTTGTTCGAATCCTTGACGTCCAGATAGGCGACGGTGCGGGCCCCCCGGGGATCGATCTCCCACTGGTCGCCGTCAGAGCTGCTTCGAAGCGAAAGCCGCGCTCCGTCCGCTCCCTGCAGGGTGAGGGTGTTGGTGACCGTGGTGGTGCTGCCGGCCTGAAATGTCAGGGTGTCGGCCGATGAGACGGTTTTAGTGAGATTATAAAAGGTATATCCGGCCGGAAGGCTCTGGGAGGCGCCGTCCAGGGTCACGGTGCCCGTGCCGCAGGTAAAGGTGCCCAAACTGGTGATCGTTCCACCCAGGTAGAGATGTCCCGCTCCCGTGAAGGTGACTTCTCCGCCGGTGGCGTCAAACGTCCCATCACTGTCAACACTGCCGGTGGCGCTGATGCTGATACTACCGTTAATATCCAGATTGCCGTCGCCATCCAGGGTGCCGTCAATGGTGAGATCCGTCCCATCGCCGTCTGCCACGGTGAGGGTGACACCGGTGTTGACGGTCAGGGTTGTACCGCTGTTGACGGTGGTCTGGTCGATGGTCACGTCGGCATCCACGGTAACGTTCGAATTGATAAAGATGCCATCAGAATTGTCCGCATTCGGGGCTTCCGTGGCTGCGGTGGTATAGTCGCCCGGGTCGGTTCCGCCGGTCATGTTGGTGTACCAGATGGCGACACTGCTCCAGTTGCCGTCGGATTTCGCCATGTAATAGGCTGGCGGCTCTGAGTAGGCACCGATGCTGATGGCCGTCCCGGCTGGAATTTCCACCCCGCGCTGGTCGTAGTAATTGCCCCCTTGTGTGGGCGAGCCGTTCCAGACGCCGCTTCCGGCATCGGCGTAAGGGATGGCGTCTATAGCAAAACTGCCGGATTCTAAAGCCATCGTCTGGGTAGGGCCGCCATTGTCGGCCAGGGTGGCCAGCAGGGGATCAAGGTACGAGGCATGGGTGCCCACATAATCAAAGTTTCCATTGGGCAGGCCTGACGGGAAGGTGCCCAGCGTCAAGTCGCCGTCATTATCCCCGATGATGTTATAGCCTTGGGTCGTGAGTGTCTCGGTGCCGTTACCGTAGTGAGAGATCTCTCCGGCAGTGGCAGGGTTGTTGCCGGCCACAATGGTGTTCTTCAATGTCACGTTGGCATATGACATGGGTGAATTACCGCTTGTATAGAGAAAAATGCCGTCCCCGGCTCCATTGCTGCTGTTGGCGGTAATGGCGCAGTTGGTGATGACTGCATTGGCGCTTCCGCCGCTTTGTCCGCGGAGAGAAACACCGCCTCCTCCGTTATAGCCCTCACCGCCTGTGGCGGTATTGCCCCTGATGGTGCAGTTTGTCAGGGTCAAGGATGCTGTTGAACCGTCAGGGGAATAAAGGGCAATGCCGCCACCTGTACCGTGGTAGGAAGAGGTATAATATGTGTTGTTGTTGATGGTACTGGTAGTGATGGTGCTGTTGGCAGATTCGCAATAGATACCGGCGCCATATGAATCGGCACGATTGCTCCGGATGGTGGAGCCGGATATGGTTAGATCGCCGGCACTGTAAATGCCGCCCCCATATACCCTTTCCAGGACACAATCGGAATTGTTGGACTCGATGAGACTGCCGGTAATTGTCAGGCTGCCGTCGGCACTGCAGTAGATGCCGCCCCCGCTTCCGGCATAGCCGTCTTGTTCATCGCCCTCTCCGCCGGCACCGAGCTGGTTGTAGCTGATGGTGCAGTTGCTGATGGTCAGCGCTCCTGCGGTATAGATCCCTCCGCCGCACCCGCCGAAGTAGCCGAGATCTTCGTCACTAACACCCCCAGCACCGCTTGTGTTATTGCTGATGATGCAGTTATTGATGGTCAGTGTGCCCTGGTTATTGATGCCGCCTCCGTCTTCACCATCAGAATCTTCTGCTCCGTTCGGGGCCTTTCCGTGGCGGATGGTGAGGTCTTCGATCGTGACGGTTGCGCCTGAGTCAATGGTGAAGACCCTATCGGTGGCCGTGCCCTCGGTTGCGCTGGCCTGCACGATGGTGGACCCGGCGCCGTCGCCCCTAACGGTCAAATCTGCATCAATGGTAATCCCTCCGGTGGCCGTGGTGGTTCCAGAGAAGGTCTTGGTTCCGCTGCCGGAAAGAACGATTGCATAATAGGTAATGCTGTCCGAACTGCTGTTTTTTATGGGTTGATCGGTGCCGTCATAGGTGATGGTACCGGTCCCTGCCGTAAATGTCCCCAGGCTGGTCATCGTGTTTCCGAGCCTAAGGTTTCCCGCACCGGTAAAGGTGACCGATCCCCCCGTGGCGTCAAAAATGCCGTTGGCATCATAGGTTCCGGTGGAAATTGTAAGGGTGCCGTTGATGTCCGAGACACCTTCCACGGTCATGGTATGGCCGGCCACGGCCAGGGTGGTGTCTGCGTCGGATACGGTCAGGTTCGAACCCGCTGAAGCGTTGCCGCACAGGGTTTTGGTGCCGGAGCCGCTTAAAGTCAGGTTGTAATAGGCCACATCGTCAATGGATTGAGCGGCGTCTGCCGAGTAGTAAACCGTGCCGGTTCCGCAGGCGAATGTGCCCAGTGCGCCGCAGGCTGCCGTACCGTCAATGGTCGGTGTTCCGGCACCTGCAAAGTTGATGGCGCCGTCTGAGGCATCCAGTTCGCCGGTGACGGTCAGGGTATTGGTCCCGTCAATGGTCAGGGTTCCGCCTGAACCCACGGTCAGATCCTGGATTTCAGCATCCGTATCCAGGGTCGCGTTATGGGCGATGATCACGTTCTGGGTGGAAAGGGGGACCCGTGCGTCCGTCCAGGTGTCGGCAGCGCTCCAGTTGCCGTCGGCCGTGGTTGTGTCCGTAGTCGGACGAGTGGCGAATGACACCTGATCGCCGTAAGCCGTGCCATAGGCGTTGGTGGCATAGGCCCTGACGTAATAGGTCGTGCCCGGTAAAAGCCCCGTGATATCGGATGTAAAGGCACCGGTCTCACTGGCTGCCCCTTTTTCGGTGTGACTGCCGGCAGTAGTAGGGTTTTCACTGGTGGACCAGCACACCCCGTGCTGGGTGGGGTTTTCATAGCCGAGATCTGTTATGGTGTCGTTTCCCGTGGCCGAGGTGAGACCGATCTCAGTGGCGGCCTGGGTGGTCACCGTGGGGGCCAGGTATTCAAAGGCCCCGATGTCGTTATCTGTTACCCCGTTGCGGTCAAAGCCGCGCTGATCCGTGGTGATGGTCGTGCCGGAAATATCCGTATTGGTGTCGGCCGCTTCGCGTGCCTGGCTGTCCGCGGCGATTGCCATGGTGCGGGTCGGCCCGCCGTTGTCGGCCAGGGCACTCAATGCCGGGTCCACCCCGGTGATGTTGCCCGCGCCGGTATTGCCGTCGCCGCCTGCAATGTCCAGGGTGAGGTCCGTTGTGTTCTCAATCAGGTTGTAGCCCCGGGACTGGATACGGCCGTAAATGTCAGGCCCATGGACACTGGCGCTGTTGTCGGCAACGATGCAGGCCTTGAGCACCGGCCCATGGTTGTCATCGCTTAACATGGTAAGAATTCCACCGCCGGCCCTTGCTGAATTGCCGGCGATGGTGCAGAAGGAAAAGCTGTCGTCTGCATTTGCATAGATTCCCCCGCCGTTGGCTTGTCCAGGTTCCATGGAGCTGGAACCTTCGAAAACGCTGTTGCCAAAGATGGTGCAGTTCACCACGCTCATGGTGCCTGTCGCGGGATACGGGGTGCCTATTCCGCCCCCGAAAGCGCTGCCACCATACATGCCATCACTGTCACCACCGGTGGCCGAGTTTTCATCTATCAGACAGCCGGAAAGGGTGAGCGTGCAGGCACTATCAGTGAAAATCCCGCCGCCATAAGCATCTTTTTCAGAATCCGTTCCCTCGGCTGTATTTCCGGTGATCGTGCTGTCAATCATGGTGAGCGTGCCGCTGTTGCAGATGCCGCCGCCATAGGCATGGCCGTCGCCCCGGGCGTGGTTTGCCGCAACGGCGACACGCTCTATGGTACAGGTGCCCAGGTTATGGATGCCGCCGCCACGGGCGGGATTGCCGTCGGCTACACCGTGGCGGATGGTGAGGTCTTCAATCGTGACGGTTGCGCCCTCGGCAATGGTGAGGACCCGGTTGGTGGCCGTGCCCTCGGTTGCGCTGGCCTGCACGATGGTGGACCCGGCGCCCTGGCCCGTGATGGTCAGGTCTTTGCTGATATGAAGTTCAGAAGATAGCGTGATGGTGTAGTCCCCATCAAAAGTAATCTCTTCCCCGGAACCTACGTCAGCAATGGCCTGCCTCAGAGAACCTGCCCCGGAATCGCTGTTGTTGGTTACTACCTGATTAGCGAGGTGATAGGGATAGTCCTGAATGTTGACCGCAGCGGTTTCGATGGTCCCGCAGTGATAATCAAGGTCCCAGTTTTTCCCGGAGCCCATGTCTCCTCCTGTAGGAAGAGTTGCCGCTGCCACATCAGCGCCGGTAAGCTCTGCAATCTGCGCGACCAGGGCCTGCCCCCGGGCAGTTGCCGCCAGGTTGCAGCCATAAAGTAGAATGTCCCCGCCTTCTGCCAGGGCATTACCCCAGGCCATGATTCTGTCTCCATTATCCGCCACGAAATAGCTGTGGACGATCTCTTTGTTCAGTACGAAATAACCTGCGTTGCCGTGGGTGATGATGCGGATGGCGGCGATGTTCTCTTTTTCCTCAAGGTAGTCGCATATCTCCTCAACGCCATTTTTACCTGAGGTGAGCCTGACGACTTCCGCGTTTTCCCCGAGATCGTCGATGATCTCTTCGGCATCCATCACCGATGGATCTATGAAAACAATCTCCGCGCCTGTCCGTGGGCAAGCCCCACTCCCCGCCAGGCCTGAGAGTGCGTCAGCAGGGCCGTGAGCCGCGAAAATCAGAGAAAAAGACCCGAAAAAGAACAGGCCGATCATGGAGACAATTATCCGCATCCTCTGTCCTCCCTATGTACCCCACCTCTCACTGATTTGAGCATTTCATGGCTCGGTTTAGGGGTGGGGCAACTGTTTGATGGCACCACAGTGTCCGTATCGGTCATGGCGACGGAAAGTTTACCCTAATGTTGCATAAACAAGATGGCAAAAGGTTCTAAAAAGCATTGATAGTCTTGCGTTGCGCCGTTTTTGGACAATGTTGTCGAATGGACTACCGGTGACATCCACGAAAAGCAAAAAACCTGCCATGTTGTTTACTCTTAGAGAAAGCCGATACTATCCCGACGAGTCGGGACGTTGTCAAGGGTTCGGCGTCCCGATGAATCGGGACAGCCTCACCCTCGACGCCTTGGACCTACGGCATCCTCGACTTTTGCAGCGTTAGGGTTTAGCGCACTTTTGCAATCACGAGTTATCGGCTCCCCCCCCGCCGCGGCTCTTGTTCGTCCTCGTTTAGCAGGAAGTACAAGGGCGCCAGGGCGCTTGGAAGGGTAGTAAAGGAGAGTTCCTCTCCGTAAGCCGTGTCTTCTGCATTCGTGGCATAGGCCCTGACAGCATAGGTGGTGTTGGGGGTAAGCCCTGTCATGTGAGTGGAAAAGGCACCGGTTGCAGTCGCCGCCCCTTCATCCGTGCTGTTGTCTGCCAATGTGGGTTCGCCCGCAGTATTCCATACCACACCGTGGGCCGTGGGATTGGGAACTCCCAGGTCCGTGATGTCGCCGTTTCCTGTGGCTGAAGAGCTCTTGGTATCCGTTACCGGCTGAGTGGTCACGGTGGGGGCCTTCTGAAAGGTCCAACCCGTGTTGTGACCGGAATCAATGCTGTTCGTGCCGGTGATGTCTGTCCCGCTTGTGTTATTCGAATCCTTCACATCCAGATAGGCGACGGTGCGGGTCCCTTGAGGGTCGATCTCCCACTGGTCGCCGTCGGAGCTGCTGCGAAGCGACAACAACTCGCCGCCAGCCCCCTGCAGGGTGAGGGTGTTGGTCACCGTGGTGGTGCTGCCTGCCTGGAAGGTCAGGGTGTCGGCGGAGGTGACGATCTTGGTGAGATTGTAGAATGTGTATCCGGCTGGAAGGCTCTGGGAGGTGCCGTCTAGGGTCACGGTGCTTGTGCCGCAGGTAAAGGTGCCCAAACTGGTGATCGTTCCACCTAGGAAGAGGTTGCCTGCTCCCGTGAAGGTCACGTTGCCGCCGGTGGCGTCAAAGGTCCCGTCACTGTCAACACTGCCGGTGGCGCTGATGCTGATGCTACCGTCTATATCGAGATTGCCGTCGGCATCCATGGTGCCGTCAATGGTGAAATCCGTCCCGTCGCCGTCTGCCACGGTGAGGGTGACACCGTTGTTGACGGTCAGGGTTGTACCGCTGTTGATGGTGGTCTGGTCGATGGTCACGTCGACGTCTACAGTGACGTTCGAATTGACAATGATGCCATCTGAGTTGTCCGCATTCGGGGCTTCCGTGGCTGCGGTGGTGTAGTCGCCCGGGTCCGTCCCGCCGGTGGTGTTGGTGTACCAGGTGGCGACACTGCTCCAGTTGTCGTCAGATTTCGCCATGTAATATGTTGGCGGATCTGAATAGGCACCGATGCTGATGGCCGTCCCGGCTGGGGTTTCCACCCCGCGCTGGTCGTAGTAATTGCTGCCAGTAGTGGGGCTGCCGTTCCAGTGAGGATCGGAGCCGTGCGGAATGGCAGCGAAGGCGAAACTTTCTGCTTCCAAAGCCAGAGTCTGGGTAGGGCCGCCATTGTCAGCAAGTGATGTGGCAAGGCTGGGGTTCTGGTTGGCCAGGTCTGAGTTGTTCTGGTTCCACGTGGAGTATCCGGTAGTCCCGTCGGCTTTGGTGTTGTAGAGCATGTCAGTTGTCGCAGTGAAGGTCTTGCCACTCCCTGTCGATGTGCCATCCTGGTATTCTACAACATTGTACCCATTGTCGGTAAGAGATCCGTTGTTGTAGTAATAGTCCGTTTGAGTGGCCCCTGAGTTACTGTCATTATTTACTATGACACTGTTCTTGACTGTAAGTGCGCCATCACAGTAAATGCCTCCTCCGCCATTGGCTGTGGCCGTGGCGTTTTCCGCCACAGTGGAATTAACGATATTTAACGGTACTGCACCAGCAAGATAGAGACCTCCTCCCAAAGCTGTCCAATCCGCCCATCTTATCGTTTCGTTTCCTGCAACGGTACAATCGGTTATACTACTTGTTCCTCCACTAGTGCTTATGTAAATACCGCCACCCAAACCGCGCGTCGTATTTGACGCTATTGTCGTCTTTGTCAGTTCGATAGAGTTTGTTGAGTAGATTCCACCGCCCCGCGATCTCGTATAGTGATAATGATTGTTAGATTGGTTGCCTTCAATAGTAGAATTTGTTATGGCGAGCGAAGCTGTTGAATAGATGCCTCCACCTTCTGTTCCATAATAACTCAGTCCTGCTGTGGTTGTATTAGTCGCTATCGTCGAATCTGCAATCGTCAAGGCTGAAGTTGCATAAATACCCCCACCCCTCCCACCATCGCGGTTCTGATCAGAAGCCGAATTAGAAGAGATAGAGGAATTGGTCATTTCAAGCGTTCCGGTTGAATAGATCCCTCCGCCAAACTTCGTGGTATTGTTCTCCGAAATATGCACATTCGATAACGTCAGGGTTCCCCCGTTATAGATGCCACCACCGTTTTCAACTGTCTTGCCATACCTTACAGTCATATCAGAAAGGGTTACTGTATTGCCGGTTTGGATATTTAAGACGCGGCTTGTGGCAGTCCCTGCAGACGGAGCAGCTTGAACGATTGTTGTAGATGGGCCGTCGCCGCAAACGGTCAAACTTTCACTTACCGTAATTCCCGCCGATGCCGTTGTTGTTCCTAAAAAGGTTTTCGTGCCGGTGCCCGAAAGGAGAACGGCGTTGTAGGTTTTTGCGGGAACAGTTTGATCCGCCCCATCGTAGGTGATGGTTCCGCTGCCGGCAGTCAGTGACGAAATAGTGGGTGCCGCACTGGCAATGGATATGGTTCCGTTGTTTGCTCCGCCGTCATCAAAGGATAGAACGCCGCTGCAAGTAAATGCAGCGTTGGAATCGACAGAGGCGCCACTGTTGATGCCCAGCGCGCCAATGGCGCTCACAGAGAGGTTGCCGTTTGCAGTCAAATCTGTGCTGTCACCGTCTGCGATAGTCAGGGTCACAGCGGTGTCCACGGTCAAGGTCGCTCCAAATTCAATGGTGGTCTGGTCGATGGCAACATCGGTGTTGACCGTGACCGTATGGTCGTTTCTGATGGTAATTCCGAGGCTCGTATCGGTCGGTGTTTCGCTGGCGGCTTCCCACGTGATGCTGTCTGAAGACTGCTCCCAGGTGCCGGTAACGTCCCAGTTGCCGTTACCAGCGCTGCGGTAATAATATGAAGGAGTGTAGTTTTCCGAATACGCCCCGATGCTGGTATTCTGGCTGTCGGTTCTGGCAACACCGCGCTGGTCGGCGACTGGGCTGTTGTTCCATGTGCTGGCTGGCGGTATTCCTGTCGCAGCGCTTGCCGCCGCGAAGCTGTCTCCTGTAAATGCCAGGGTCTGGGTGGGGCCGCCGTTGTCGGCGAGAGACGTTGAAAGGTTTAAGGAACCTGAAACGGAATTACCGCCCTGCGTCCAGCTTGAGAAAGCGGTGTCTGCCTGATTGTATCTGGTATTGTAAAGAATGTCGGTGGCGGCATTGAAGCCACCGGTAGCATTAGCGGCAACATTAGAATATTTAACAACATTATAACCGTCATCAGTAAGAGAACTGCCATGATAATAATAATCTGCACCGGCAGGAGTTACACTGTTAACTGTATTATTAGCCAGGATCGTATTTCTGATAGTTGTATTATTTGTTGCTGTTCCTTCATCGCCGGCTCCTACACAAAGTCCCCCGGCCCAGCCACTACCAAAGGTCAGATTGTTATTAGCTATTGTACAATTGGAGATTGTCGTTATGGTGCCATCGCCTTCGGCATTGATACCTCCACCCTTGAATGTGGCGGTATTTTCGCAGAAAGTGCAATTCCGAACGGCAGTGATGGATCCCGATTCATTCTGGATACCACCACCGTCGTTATTACCAGTATTTCCGCTAATCGTACAATTCTGAATGGTTGTGATAGTTCCACCATTGTTGAGTATACCACCGCCGTCAGCTCCTGATGTATTATTGCTGATGGTGCAATTCGAAATCAGAGCGATGGAGCCGCTTGCGTCAACTTTAATACCTCCACCGCCTTGGCCGGCACTTGTTATTGTTGCTTGATTGTTGCTGATGGTGCAGTTTTGAATCGTCATGTTGCCGATGTTATAAATTCCACCGCCATGAAGTGCTTTTGCATTTGAAACTGTAACGGTGTCAAGGTTAAGCGTTCCGGCCTGATGGTATATCCCGCCGCCCAAAGCGGCGTCACCAGACTGCCCTGAAATATCGCCGCCTTTGATGGTCATATTGCTGATGTTTATGGATTCACCTGAAGCGTCTATATGGAAGACACGGTGGGTTGAGGTCCCCGGAGTTGTAACCTGGACCGTAACGTTGTTCCCGGTGGCATTGTTATAACCATCAATAGCCATGCTCTTGCCGGATATAGAAAGGTGTGATTCAACTGATACCGTATCGCTGCCTGCAATACTAAAAGTGATTTCCTCTCCGGCGCCCACATCCGCAATTGTCTGCCTGAGAGAACCTGCGCCGGAATCGTTGTTGTTGGTTACTACCTGGTTGGCAAGGTGATAGGGGTAATTCCGGATGTTGAGAGCCGCGGTTTCGATGGTCCCGCAGTGATAATCAAGGTCCCAGTTTTCTCCGGAGCCCATGTCTCCTCCTGTAGGAAGAGTTGCCGCTGCCACATCAGCGCCGGTGAGGTCGGCAATCTGCGCGACCAGGGCCTGCCCCCGGGCAGTTGCCGCCAGGTTGCAGCCATAAAGTAGAATGTCCCCGCCTTCTGCCAGGGCATTACCCCAGGCCATGATTCTGTCTCTATTCTCCGCCACGAAATAGCTGTGGACGATCTCTCTGTTTAGTACGAAATACCCGGCGTTGCCGTGGGTGATGATGCGGATGGCGGCGATGTTCTCTTTTTCCTCAAGGTACTCAGATATCTCCTCAACCCCATTTTTACCTGAGGTAAGCCTGACGACTTCCGCGTTTTCCCCGAGATCGTTAATGATCTCTTCGGGATCCATCACCGATGGATCTATGAAGACAATCTCTGTGCCTGCCCGTGGGCAAGCCCGACTCCCGGCCAGGCCTGAGAGTGCGTTGGCCGGGCCGTGAGCCGCGAAAATCAAAGAAAAAGACCCGAAAAACAACAGGCCGACCATGGAGACAATCATCCTCATCATCCTCATCTTCTGTCCTCCCTATCTTCCCCACCTCTCTTCGATTTCAGCATTTCATGGCCCGGTGCAGGGTTGGGGCAAATGTTTGATGGCACCATAGTATCCGTATCGGCCATGGGGAGGGAGAGTTTAGTAGAGAATGGCAATGAGATGGATAAGCCCTTGGTTTTCGTCATTCCGTTTTTGTCATGACTGTGGCATTATCGAGCTTGACAAGAGGCTTGGGGGAAAGAGAAGGGGGGGTGGGCAAGTCTGGTAAGGGTCATCAAGGGGCAGG
>Ga0272444_10001087_pt1 | contig 26835 bp, 18 predicted proteins | sample SSMForm13_FD_201033 | JGI IMG/M metagenome (GOLD analysis project Ga0272444, IMG submission 201033) | Marine sediment archaeal communities from Little Sippewissett salt marsh, Falmouth, MA, United States - SSM-Form-13 | ecosystem: Environmental > Aquatic > Marine > Wetlands > Sediment ...
ATTTTCAGACGCACCTCTCCTCTGCTTGCCTTTCGCGGTCACTTCTCAGGGTGCTATCCCATCAGGTATTGCAGCGGGTGGTCTTTTTTTCGTTTTTCACGCTCTTTGGCAAGCAGGACCGTTCCCAAGGTCTGAAGATTGCGGCCCATTACCGCAGCGGCGATGTAACGTTCGTATGCGATGACACCCTTGTCGCGGCACACCCCCATGCCGTTGCCGCTTACCAGGGCATGAATTCTGGATTCCACCCCCGCATGCCATTTGCGGATCTTTCCGAACGTTTTGGCCCCTTCGCGCTGTTGGTCCACCTTCCGGCGCTTACCCTTTTTGGGCAGCACCACCAGCGGGATGATCTCGCTCAGACGCTCCAGGTTATTGGGTGTCCAAAAGCCTTTGTCGAAACTGGCCGCCCGAATACCACCGGCAAAACGCGTCTGCAGCCGCTGCATCACCTCGAAGATCACCTTTTCATCGGTCAGGCCTATGCCCATCTCCTGGCCGTAGAGAATAAAGCCGGCATGGTCTTCGACGATCAACACCCGGTGGCCAAACTCGATCGGGTTGGGCCGTTTGCCGCGGTTGATCAGTTCGGTATCCGGTTCAAACAGGCTGAACACCTTTTCCGGGTTGGTGAGCGTTTTTTCCTCCAGTACGCGGCGCGCGGCCATCTCGCAGCTGTATTCGCATCCGGCGATGAAGTACTGGAGCTCACCGATCCATTTTTTCCAGAACTCGGCGATTTGCAGTCCGTCTTTTTGCACCAACTGGTCGAGTTCAAACAGAGTCCGGTCGGCTTTTTTCACCACCTGCCGGGCCTGCTCGATCAGGTCCAAATAGGCGGCTTTCATGCGAAGCTCCCGCTCGGCGTGCTTGCTGCGGGCGATCCGGCTCAAGGTTCTCGAGCTGCGCTTGGCGCGGCGCTTGAGGTAGTCGTGCTGACGCCAGCCCGTCAGGGAAAATTGGTCGGTGATCTTTTTGGAAATGCTGATGACCTTGCGAATGCCATCGACAATCAGGGAGGCGTCGGTGGGGTGGTGGATGTTCTTTTTCAACACAAAGCTGTCGCCGCGCACCTGTCTGAGCGGATCCTGAACCAGGTCGTGGCCGCAGGCGACAATCAACTCATCGATACGCCGGATGGTCTCCGCCCGCAGACGACAAAAGTTGTCGTGGACGGTTGAGCGTTTGTAAGGATTTTCATCCCACTGGGACAGGCCCAGGATCTGGCGGATCTTGCGATGGTTGGAGGCCAAATCGGCCAGTTGGTCAAAGTCCAGATCACAGCCCAGGCGCAACGCGGCCAAAACGAGATTTTCCCAGTGGCTCATGCCAATGCAACCGCGTTTGGTATCCCTGCCGGGGTTGATATCACCGGCAATCAGGGACAGGATGTCCTCTACAACCGGACTGCAGTTCAGATACAAATGCTGCAGGGCCATCAAAATCGGAACCAGTTCATGGCGGGAGCCATAATCAAATTCGATCTCCGCCATGGGCGTTGCCCCCAACGGAAGCTGCGGGATGAAGGGATGTCGCATGTGGATTTCCTCCGAAGAATTCCTTGCTTTTTGCCGAAAAAGGGCCGGTTTGGCGTGTAACACACTGAAATTACGTAATTACTCTATACCACAAGAAGGAATTCTTCAGAAGACTTTTTTAAACTTTTTCCAATTATTTCAATGAATAACGATTTATCGGACAGACACTAGTTAGTTTCAGTACTGCTCAATATCTTCTTTTTTTGCCCGCCTATTGCGTTGCCTTTATCGACGCGGATCCCGATGCGACTCGTCGTATCCGCCGGTAAGGAAGATTTGTAGACGTAACGGACTTTTGTGCGCTTTTGTGAGGCTGTTTTTTACCATGATCTTTAAGGGCCTCGGCAAGAAATAATTCCACATCTTGCTTGTCTTTTGGCCCGTCATCGGCGTTACATCCGCCGGCACATATCCCGATATACACCGGCGGACGAAGCTACCTTCGTCTGGTTTAATTCGAAGGGAGATGAGGTCTTGGAAAGGTTGAATGGTGAGCGCTTCAACCGCAGAGAGGAGATGGCGAGGGCACACCTGAGAGGGGATGTTGTAGGCCATCGCGAGGCGCGTCGAAGAAACGAGTTGCTTGGTGGAGGTGGACACAATGGCTAGTTACTTACACCCGGGAGTCTACATCGAGGAAATCCCCAGTGGCGCCAAACCGATCGAAGGCGTGTCGACTTCGGTGGCGGCCTTCATTGGAGCCGCCAATCGCGGGAAGGCGGGCGTGCCGACTTTGATCGGTAAATGGGACGACTATGCCCACGAGTTCGGAGGCATTGCCGGTGAGCGCGATTACATGGGACTTGCCGTCCAGGCGTTCTATCTGAACGGCGGCGGTGCTGCCTACGTCTGTCGTCTGGTGGGTGCAGGATCCACTTCGGCATCGGCATCCGTCAACGGGCAGGGTGCGGCGGGCGGGGTGCCGACGGCGTCACCGGTGCTGGTCATCACGGCAACCAGCCAAGGCGATTGGGGCAATGATGTCTACGTGAAGATCGTGAAGCCGGACCCCGACGCGTTGTCCTTCACGCTGCTGGTGGGGCATCGCAAGGACGGCAAATTCGTTACCGATGAAACCTTCGAGAACCTCACCATGCTGGCCGATGACGACGATTTCGCCCTAACAAGGGTCAACGGCAACTCATCCTACGTTGAGTTGTCTCTCGGCGCGGCGGCGGATATCGACGATGCGGGCGAGCAGTACCAGGGAGCGACCCTGACGGGGGCTCAGCTTCCGGACAGTGCGGATTATTTCTCCACAAGCATTACCAGCGCCATGACCCTGACCCTCAATATCAACGGAATGGGGGCCGACCAGATCACCATCGATCCAACGGGCGATTTCACGGACGACAACGCGGCAGACGGTGCGGTGGCGGCTCAGGCGATCCAGGATGCCGTTCAGGCCCTGGGCACGGCGGATGCCTACCAGGATTTCACGTGTGCCTATTCGGGCACCCGGAGGTTCGTTCTGAGCAGTGCGGAAGATGACACCAGGGCCACCCTCGAGGTCTACAGCGGAGACCTGGCCGAAGCCCTTGGTCTCGACCCCTCGCAGACGGCGGTCCTCGCAGGAGCGGCCCTTGCCAATACCCCAACCCTTTTCAGCGATGCGGTCACCGGTATTCCCAGCCTGGCGGACACCAGCCTGACTTTGGATATCGACCATCATGGTGCCATCACCGTGGCGATTCAAGCCGACAGTCTGGGTCTGGAGGGAGCGAATGCGGCGGACGGCGAAGCCGTTGCCCTGGCGATCCAGAATGCGGTGCGTGCGGTAAACATGAATATTCCCTCCTACAAGGATTTCACGTGCGAATACACCGCAGGACGGCAGTTTTTGCTTACCTCGGGCAGCAGCAGCATCCGGCGCTCGGGTATGTCGGTCACCAACAGCCCTCTGGCCGATCTCCTGGGTCTCGCCCCTGCGGACAACCCGGTGGAGGTACCCGGCCGGCAGACCGAGGCGGGATCGGCACGGGTTATCCCGGTTCAGAGTCTGGGGACCCTCTCCCAGGGTGTGCCGCTGGCCGGAGGCAGCGCCACCGCACCCACCGCCAATGATTACGCAACCTTCTACGGCAATGTTTTGCGCAAGGTCCGCGACGCGAGCGTTCTGGTGCTTCCCGGGCAGCCCTGGCCATCGAGCGGGCCACACGCTGTCATCGATCAAACCCTGGCCCACTGCGAAGCCATGAAGAACAGGATGCTGATCGTCGATCCCCCGCAGGGCTTGGAAATCGACCAGGCAGGCAAGGTGACCCAGCTCGGCCTTCCCACATCCACCTATTCGGTGCTGTATTATCCGTGGGTGAAAGTTGCCAACCCGCTCTACAATCAGGATACCAATCCCAACGCTCCCAAGACCCTCACCATCGCACCGTCAGCTTTTGCAGCCGGCATGTGGGCCAAGATCGACTCGCGCCGAGGGGTCTGGAAAGCCCCGGCAGGGGTGGAAGCACAACTCATCGGAGCAGCCGACCTGGAATACACGGTGGAGGACCTCGAGCAGGGTCAGCTCAATCCACTGGGGGTGAACTGCTACCGCAAACTGCCCGGCTTCGGCTCCGTCATCTGGGGCAGCCGAACGCTTGCCACCAAGGCCAACCCCGAATGGCGCTACGTGCCCGTTCGGCGGACGGCGATCTTCATCGAGGAGAGCATCTACCAGGGAATCCAGTGGGCCGTCTTCGAGCCCAATGACCACCCGCTGTGGGGATCGCTGCGCAGCAATATCGGCTCCTTCATGAACGGGCTGTTCCGGGCGGGAGCTTTTCAGGGCAAGACGGCCAACGAGGCCTATTTTGTTCGTTGCGGCCTGGGAGACACCATGACCCAGGGGGATATCGACCGGGGTCAGGTGATTGTAATCGTCGGCTTCGCCCCCCTCAAGCCTGCCGAGTTCGTCATCGTGCGCATTCAGCAGAAGGTGGGTGAGCAGTAGAAGGGGCCGGAAAACGTTAAACAGAATCGCTGAACACAATCTCCGGATGAGGCATACCACTGCATGCCGGCGCCGGGAGATGGCGCTCCTGGTCTTCAACTAGGGATATACCCAGCCATAACGAGGAGGACAGCAGATGGCAGCTCCCATGTTTCCCGTAAATGCCCACCGCTACGATCCCTATCGGACCTTCATGTTCCAGGTGGTGATCGATGGAAAGCCCGTTGCCGGGCTCAAAAAGATGAGCGTGCTGAAAAAGAGCACCGAGGCGGTCAAATGGCGGTCGGCCGGAGACCCGGCCCATGAGCGGGTGATGCCCGGCGGCACCAGTTATGAGCCGGTGACTCTCGAACAAGGCCTCACCCACGACCCTATGTTTGAAAACTGGGCCAACCTGGTCAACAACATCCAGGGAAATGCCGCCATGTCCTTGGTCAACTATCGGAAAGACATCGTGATCAACGTCCTCAATCTCCAGGGGACCGTCGCCATGTCCTATAAGCTCTACCGGGCGTGGGTCTCGGAGTTCCAGGCGCTGCCCGAGTTCGATGCCGGCACCATGAACGCCGTCGGCATTCAGACCATCACCGTGCAGCACGAGGGGTGGGAGCGTGACACCAGTGTGGCCGAGCCCACCGAGAGTTAAGCATCGCGACGGTTTCGAGGTAAGTCCATGGAGCTTCCCGGAGGTTTCCTGATCGGAGGCGTGTTTCGGCGCTCCTTCCGATTCAAGCCTGTTACGGGTGCGCTGGAGCTGGCCCTGAGCGAGAGCGGTTGGTCGGCGCGCAACCACCCGGCGAGGGTGACGGCCGTTCTTTGCGCAGCCCTCGATTCTCTGGGCGACGAAAATGCGGTGGGTTCGGACCTTGTCCGGAACCTGAGCGTCGGGGATCGGCAGTTCCTCATGAGGAGGCTTGCGGCTCATATCGATGACCGGCTCTTCTGGCTAACGGTTCGCTGCGCCGTATGCGGAGAAAAGATCGATGTGCCGGTACGCCATTCGGATCTGCCTGTTAAACCTGCCGGCGAGAAATACCCCGAAACCACTGTGGAGACGAGAATCGGGGCCTTGCGTGTTCGCGTTCCCACCGGAGCCGATCAGGAGGCCATTGCCGACATCGAGGACGACGATGCGGCCCTCCGGGTCTTGCTCGCTCGCATCACCTCGGCGCAAGATTTGGATGGTGGGGGCAGCGGTCTGGACGTCTCCAGTCTGAGCCGCGAAGACTTGGCCGCCATCGAATCCACGGTTGAAGCCATGGCGCCGGAGGTGGCCGCGCACGTGCTCACTGGATGCCCTTATTGCGATAGGGAAAACCTGGTCCCCATCAGTCCCTACGGGTGTCTCGAGAAGTCCGTTGGCGAGCTGTTCTCCGAGATCCACCAACTGGCCTTCTGCTACCACTGGAGCGAACGCGAGATCCTCAGCCTTCCGCGCTCCAGGCGGCAGGTTTATTTGGACTTTATTGACCGGAGCCGCGGCATGCACAGCGCAAAGCAGTTCCGGAAGGTGGGCTGATCATGGGCTTCTTTCTGGATATCATCAGGGACAGCCGCCGGACGGTTGTGGGTCAACCCGATGCCGGGAGTGTCCAATGGGATGAAGTCGTGGAAGGGCATCTCGGTCCGGAGCAGGGATCCGTCGCGGGCCTTCGTGATGTGGAGCCGCGTCTTAAGAGGGCGCCTAACGGGCCTTTTTCGCCGGGGCCTCCCTCTGTCGAGAGCCGGGATGCCGGTTGGGATGAAGAGCGATTCGTGTTTTCCCGGCCCGAGAATCCGGCTGACGACGCCCTTGCCGAAAGTCCGGAGAATGAGGCCCCACCCCGGAAAACGTATCGGCCGGCTGAAGGTTCTCGGAGCGCGGTCAGCAGCCGAATTGCGCGACCCAGCGGTTATTCGGCTCTTCAGCGAAAGCCTTTGGCATCGGCATCGGTCAACGCGGAAGGGGCGGACCCCTTGGGAGGCGGCCTGAGCCCGGACTCATCGGCGGAAACGGTCGCCCGCCGGCGCCAGTCGAACCAAAAGGGGGCTTGCGCGGTTTCTTCTGCAGTCGCGGAGGTTGATGGCCTGCGCCCCTCGGGGGATTCCGAGGCGCCATCACCGTTTCCGCTTCCGGCCAACCGGTCGGGGCCGGAGACCCGCCTGCACGATCCCAGCGCCCCTTCAGCGGAGACTCATTCCGCCGGGCGGATGAGAGGTGGGGATGGATCCACCGAGCCCCGCTATGCTCCCGGAAGCGTGACGGCGGCGAAACCGGCGGCGGGCTCCGGTGCAGGCGGCACCTCGATAAGGTTGACTTCTCCGCGCAGAGAGACGAGCCCCGAGGGTTCGCACCCGAAGGTGCGCATCGGCCAGGTCAACGTGATCGTGCAGTCTGACCGGGCAACCCAACGGCCAAAATCCTCGTCAATCCAGGGGGAAGACCTCGCAAGCCGAACCTTTTTGAGGAGCCTTTAGCATGGCGCTGCCGGAGTCTTCACTGTCCATCATTTGTTCCTCCATCGCACAGTTTGTTCGCAACGGCGTCAACGCAGCTGCGAACAACATCAGTGTCAGCATCGGCGCTCCCGGCGAGATAGCGGAAGGCGATGAGCAGCACAAGCTGAATCTCTTTTTTTATCGCTTTGAGCCCGGCGGGTTCGACAGCGATGTCCACCCCAACGACCCCTGGCGCATACGGCTCTTTTGCATGATCAGCGCCTTCGGGGTGGACGATGACGGGGTGCCCGCCGGTGAGAACGACCTGCGGATTTTGGGCGAGGTGCTGCGCATCTTTCGTGAAACCCCCGTTCTCGGCACTGTGGGGGTCGACGGCGAGCAGGTGCGGCTGCAGGTGGTTTTCAGTCCAGCCACTGACGAGCAGATCAACCAGATCTGGTCGACCCAGGGCGACACCACCTACAGGCCATCGGTGATCTATGAGATGGCCCTGGCGCCCATCATGCCGCATCAGTTGCGTGTGGCGCCGCCCTTAGCGGGTGCTTTGGGGAGTGAGGTCCGTGCGGTGCCCGCGGGACGTTTCGCAGCGTTTGCCGGAACCGTTTATCCGCCGCGGGTTCCCTCGGTCATGATAGACATCCAGAATCCCCGTTGGGCCCCGGCGATTTGCTGGGTGCACCAGGGGCAATGCGCCCACACCCTGAGCTTTGATGCGGCGAGCCCGGAGTTTGCCGCTTTCACTCCCCAGGTTTGGTTGGCGGGAGACCCATCCGCGAGTGTCCAGCTGGTCTGGGAGATTTGGGACCGGGACGGCTGGCGGCAGGCCGCAGCTCCCGTGACGGCAACGCCTTTCAGCACCCGCATCGATCCCGAGAACCTCCCGGCTGCGGTGGCCGGGATATTTCCGCTGCCGCTTGCTTCGCCGGTGAGCATTCCGGCGGGTGAAAACGCGGCTCAGGGGCTTCTCTACGCCGGGAGGAACGTCATCCCCTTTCCGGGGGGGCCTTCGCTGACCGTGCGCAGCAATCCACTGCTGATCAGCCTTTACAGAACGGTTTAGACCATGACCGTTGCAGTCGAATCCATATCACCATCGGGGATCCAGTTGGAATTGGCGCGGGTCGAGGTCCTGGCCCAGTGCCTGTTGACCTCCAGAGCGGGCAGGGAGCCCGACCCGGAGCAGATCCCCCGCTTGAAGCGGCTCCAGCATCAGGTCGAACGGGTGCGCCGCTCGGAGACCAGCCCGTGGTTCAGGCTCCCCACCCGGGGCCTGTCCCCTCTGGCCCTGGATGTTCTGGCCTGCATCATGGCCAGCGAGGCCAAGCCGCGCATCGGCTGGCTTTACCAGGAGCTCCAGCCGGGCAATCCCCAGCCTTTCCCGACGCCGGCCCTGCTGCATTTGCTGCTCGCCCTCGAGGATGACGAGATTCCCGAATTTAAGACGCTCATCGGCCCCGGGGGGGAGCTGTGCCGGCGCAACCTCATCGAGGCGGACAGCGACGACACCTTCGCCGCGCTTCGCCCGGTAAAGAGCGCCGTTGCCCGGCTCATGGACTGGCCCCAGGCGGAGATAGCGCCTCCCGGCGCCATTCGGGTGCGGCAGCGGGCTTCATGGGAGGAATTGGTCCTGCCGGCGGAGCGCGAGATCATGCTGCGGGAGTTTCTGTTGTGGCTCAAGCACCGTGACACGGTGGTCCACCAGTGGGGGGGCAAGACCGTGGGCGGGCCGGTGGCGCTTTTCAGCGGCCCCTCGGGCACCGGAAAGACCTTTGCCGCGACGGTCCTGGCCACGGAGCTCGGGTGGCCGCTTTACCGGGTCGACCTGGCGCGGCTCGTGAGCAAGTACATCGGCGAGACGGAAAAGAACATGGGGCGCCTGTTCGACGCCGTCCATGGCCGCCCCATGGTGCTCCAGTTCGACGAGGTCGACGCACTGATGAGCAAGCGCGGCGAGATCAAGGAGGCACGCGACCGGTACGCCAACATGGAAGTGAGCTATCTCCTGACCCGCATCGAGGACCACGAAGGGCCGTGCATTCTGACAACCAACCTGCGGACCCAGATCGACAAGGCCTTCTCCCGTCGCTTTCAGATCGTCGTGGAATTCCCGCGTCCCGATGAGGCCGCGCGCATGCGGCTGTGGTCGCTGATGGTGCCGCCGCGCGCTCCGCGCCACGCGGATGTGGACTTCGATCTGTTGGCGCGCGCGGTGAATCTCACCGGCGGCAATATCAAGAACGCCGCCCTCCATGCCGCCTATCTCGCCGCCGATGACAACCGGTGCATCTCCATGGCCCATATCGCCACTGCCGTTTTTCGAGAACTGGCCAAGGACAGGCCCCAGCTTTCGCAAAACGATCTGGGGCCTCTGGCCGAGTATCTGCCCGCTGCCATCACGGGCTCCGGGGAGGTGTGATGAATCAACGCCCGGAATTTTGGATCGATACCTTGAACATCACGCTGCCCCCGGGATTCGAGCATCGCGCCGAAGCCATCGCCAGGGAGACCGCGCGGCAGCTGGCCCGGATGCCCGTTCTGCGCTCGAATCAGATGGCGAACCTTTCACTGCCCGCGATCCGTGTGGGCGGCGGCGAGGCCAATGGCGTCATCGCCCGCCGCATCGCCGGGGCCATTCACCGCCGGGCGATGATCGGTGCGCAGCAGGGGGTGAACGATGCTGATTAACCTGACGAGAGGGCTGCTGGTCGAATACGGCCTGTCACTGCCGCCGCTGGTGCTGCAGTTCGAGTTCAACCCGGAGACGGTTTCGCGCACCCGGACCATCAATATCGTCACCGGCAATGCGCCCGGGACGCGCGGTGGTTATGACTTCACCCTCCCAAATGAGACGCCGCGGGTGGCTCAGGGGGTGACCGTGGAGCCCGAGCAGTTCAGCCTGGAAATCCTCCTGGATGCGACGGATCGCATGTCCGATCCGAACCTGCCCGGGCACCCCATCGCCAACGAGTTCGGCATCGAGCCCGAGCTGGACACCTTGCGCAGCATGGTGGAGCCCAAATCCCAGGGTCCGGGTGGGGTCCAGATGCTCTCCAGCCTGGGTCTCGGGGGCAAGAAGGCCTTTCAGCGGGACGAGCATCCATCGGTGCTGCTCTTGGTGTGGGGCACCCACATTCTGCCGGTCTTTCTCAAGAGCGTTCAGGTGGAGGAAACCGCCCACTTGCCGACCCTGCGACCCTATCGTGCCCGGGTGACGTTGAGCTTTCAGGTGATCGAAGGCAACAACCCATTCTACCAGGTCGAAAAGGTGCGCCAGATGGTGGGAGCGGCCATGAACCTGGCTGCGGGGCTTTCCGGGTCGTTTTCGACGTCTTTCGGCGGTTCCCTTTGATTGACCACAACAGGGCGGTGCAAATGTTGGTGAAGAAATCCAGATACAAGGATGCGGGCGCCTTCGAGCCGTTGACGGACGGCACCGAGGTGTTCGCGGGTCTCAGGCCGCGCGCCATCGGCGAGGCTGTGGGCGTTGTCGAGCACGAGGTCCGGGCCACGGATCGTCTCGATCGTCTGGCCCGCCATTACTATAACGACGATCGGCTGTGGTGGCGGATCGTCGACGCGAACCCGCAGTTCGTTTTCGGGGCCGATCTGCTGGGTGAAGAAATGGCCGGGCGCGTGATTTTGATTCCCAAGATCAATGAATGATGAAGCGGAAAAAAGCCAAAAACCAGACGGTTTCGCAAAAAGTTCAAGTTCAAGGCGCGCAAATCCCGAGGAGCGAGGCGTACTGCTGTGCGCCGCAGCGACTTCGGGATGCAGCGCAACGCAGAAATTGGGCTTTTTGCGGAACCGTCAAGGAATGAGAGGTTTGATCTCCCATGGGGCTACTGGATCTCTTCAGTGAGACCAAGCGGCAGCCGGCCGAATGCGTGGTCGCGTTCGACGGCGGCGAAATCGACGATGTGTACCCCGCCTTGGTGGAAGTCGTCGTCGAGATGGATCTGCGCCGATGGACCACAGCGACCCTTGTCTTCGAGACGCGACGTCTCGAAGACGGGCTTTGGACCATTCAGGATGACGACCGTTTCAAACCCTGGGTGGAGGTCAAGATTTCGGCGGCCTTTGGAGACGAGTCGGAGGAGGTCATGCGCGGATACGTCCGGGAGGTGAGGGCGGAGTATCCGGCGGAGAAGGGTTCGGCACGGGTCACGGTGATCTGCCAGGATCACTCGCTCTGCTTGGACCGCCTGCATGTGGATCAAAGATGGGGCGAGGACAGCCCCACCACCGACGGCCAGATTGCCGCGACCATCGCCCGGCGCAACAATCTCCAGATCCTCGACACGCCCGGCGAGGGACAGACCGTCCAGGACCTCAGCCAGAACAGCACCGATATCCGCTTTTTGCAGCGGCGCGCGGAAGCCAACGGCTACGAGATCCTCTTTCGCGAAGGCAAGATGTATTTCGGAGAGATGCGCCTCGACGCCGAGACCCAGCCGGCCATCCTGGTCTATGCCGGTCCCGACACCAACTGCATCGCATTCAACATCCAGGACGACGGCCACAAGCCGGACAGGGTCGCTTACCAGGTGGCGGCCGAAACCGGGACCGACTCACCCGTGGAGGAGGTGGCGCCCAACCTGCGGGTCCTGGGCAACGAGCCGGCCGGCAGCGAGGGCTCCGGTCTCGGAGACTTCATCTGGAGGCCCCACCGCCAGGGGGTCAGTGACGACACGCAGATGCGCGCCATTGCGCAGCAGATGGCCAATGAACAATCCATGAAGATCAAGGTCGACGGGGAGCTCGACGGCAGCCTTTACGGGCACGTGCTCCTCACGGGGCAGCCGGTGGGCGTCGACGGCTTGGGCGACCGCTACAGCGGCAGCTATTACGTCGACGCCGTTACCCATCATTTCGACGTGAACGGCTATCGGGCGCGTTTCCGACTGCTGAGAAACGCATACGGCGACGACCTTGGTGCATCCGACAACCCTTTGGCGGGGATCCTTTAAATGGAGCAGTTAGTCAGACAGATCGCCCAGCAGCTGCAGAACCGCTACTACGGCAAGTATCGCGGCTTCGTGGTGGACAACCGGGACCCCGAACAACGGGGTCGTCTGAAAGTACGGGTGCCTTCCGTTCTGGGCGAACAGGACACCGGCTGGGCACTGCCCTGTCTGCCTTTTGGCGGACTTACCAACCAGGGGATGTTCATGGTGCCGGAAGTGGACTCTCAGGTATGGGTGGAGTTCGAAGAGGGTAACGTTGACCATCCCATCTGGGTGGGGGTGTTCTGGCAGCAGTCGGGGGACGTCCCCGAGGAAGCGGCCCTCGATGAGCCGACCACACGCGTCATTCGGACCCCTTCCGGGCATGTCCTGCAATTTGATGACCAGTCCGGCGAAGAGCGCTTCAGGCTGGCCCATCCGGCAGGCACCGAGCTCACCATCGATTCCCAGGGGACCGTCGTGCTGACCGACGCTGCGGGGGCCACCTTGACCCTGGATTCCGCCGCTTCCACGGTGACCCTCGAAGACAGCAACGGCAACAGCCTGACCATGAACTCGACGGGTACGGTGATCGAGGATGCCAACGGGAACAAGGTGGAAATGGCTGCCGCCGGGCTCACCCTCAAGGGCACCACCATCACCATCGAGGGTCAGCAGGTCAATCTCGGCGGACAGGGCGGTGAGCCGCTGCTCAAGGCCCAGACCTTCATGGGGTTGTATGCCAGCCACACCCACATCTGTACGGCCCCCGGGTCTCCTTCGGGGCCGCCGCTGCCGCCGCTGACCCCGGCGGCCATGACCATCAAGAGCAAGGCGCTGTGACACGGGAGCATTCTCATGGCTTCGCGACTCAATAATCCGGATTTCATGAAATTCCCGCTGGAGATGGGGGCGAACGGCGCGGCAGCCAGCAAGAGGCGGGAGCATGTGCGGGAGCAGATCGAGCAGGTTTTGTTCACGGCTCCCGGCGAACGGTGGTTTCGCCCCGAGTTCGGCGTCGGGATTCCTGCGCTGGTCTTCGAGCCCAACAATGCCAGCCTTTGGGAGGTGACGAAGAAGCGGCTCTTGGCCTCCCTTGGCGAGGCTCTGAAAGGCGAAGTCGACCCCAGCAGCCTCGAAGTAACCGTGACAGGGGACGGCGCAAAATTGAACATCACCATCGGCTACAAACTGGCCACCATCAACCACACCGAGAAGATCCGGTTTGCATTGGAAGGCTGAGCCGCAGTGTTTTCAGCGTTCTCAGCCGTCAGAGCCCCTCGGGGTGGATCGCAAGACCTTGGCCGAAACTCCGGGGTGTTAACCGACGAGGAATTCGAAGATGGCGCAAAACCCGGTTCCCAACTTGATATTCCGTGAGGGGTGCCCCGATTGCGGTTCCCGGGAAGTTCAGCTGCCGGAGCGGCTGCCGGCGGTGGGAGATGATTTCGATTGGCTGCTGCGCGACTATGACGGCTTCAGGATTTTTATGCTGGAGGAGTTGGCGGCCCGATTTCCCGAACGGCGGCGCTGGACGCCCGCCGACATGGAAGTGGTTCTGGTGGAGACCCTGTCGGGGGTATTGGATCAGCTCTCGGACATGCTGGATCGGATTCACACCGAGGCCTATCTGCAGGACGCACGCCGGCCCGAGTCCGTGCGGCGCCTTCTCGCCATGATCGGCTACGATGCGGTGGCTTTAGCGCATGCAGCCGCAGGCATTCCCGACGGCACGCCCTCCGCCGGTGAAACCTCAGATGAAACGCGCGCGCGTCTGAAGGATTTTCACACGGCCTTGCAGCTCTTTTTGGATGACTATCGGTCCATCGTGGAGACTGAGCTGACACCTCTCCAGCAGAATCACCTGGTTGCCTTCATCCGGGACCCCGACGGGGCGAGCACTCCGGCCCTCGATGCTGTCCAGCACTTTCTCGACAACGCACCGCTGTTTATCCGGCGCGCCAGGCAGCATGCGCTCCACCGTTACTGGACGCGCCACCCAGCGGCCATGGAGGATGCCCGCGCCGCAGGCCCGCGGTCCATCCACACCCAGAAACGCATGGTCACCCAGGACGACTATGCAGAGCGCATGGAGGACCACCCCCTGGTCCTGCGGGCACACGCCGCGAGCCAGTGGGGCGGGTCCTGGACCACATTTCAGGTGGCCCTGATCCTCTCCAACAACATGCCCCTGGATGAGCCGCTCACAGTGGCCGCGGCCGGTGGGACCGCCAGCCTCGCCGCTCTTCAGCAGGCTGTTGACGCTTTCAACCGGGGGCGGGGTCTGGAACCTCCCGACTGGTCGGCGGATCCCTCGCCGCGCACCATCCTGCGCCCGTTTCTGGATGCCTACCGCATGGCGGGCCAGGAGGTCTTTCTGCGCGATGCCGAACCTGTGGGCATCCAGATTGCCATCTCCGTGCGCATCGCCGGCAACTACTTCCAATCCGAGGTCCGCCGCGCGGTGCTGGATGCTCTGGGAAGCGGACTCGGCGGGTTCTTCGAGCCCGGGCGCTTGAAGTTCGGCGAAGACCTGCACGCCAGCGATATCATCGAGACGGTCATGGCCCTGGACGGAGTGGCGGCTGTCTGCCTCAACCGCTTCAAAAGGATGGATAAGCGTTACGCCGATCAATCGGACAGCGGACGCATCGGTCTCGACGGCATCGAGATCGCCGTCTGCGACAATGATCCCGCAAAGCCTGAACGGGGCACGCTCAGAGTCGTCGCCCAGGGAGGACAGCGCGGATGAGCGATTTCACCAAACGCAAGGACCTGACCCGCTGGAACCGCTCGGGGCTTTCCCGATTCCGTTATGTGGACGGCAACGCAGCGATCTATTTAGAGGCCCTGCGCCTCTCCATGCGCGAGGCGTTCACCGACGGCGACGGAAAGAACCGCTGGTCGGCGCTGGATACGGTTATACCCGTACCCGTGTCCGAAACCGCGGCCCAAAGACAGCGGCGTTGGGTCGATCAGTACCGAGCGGAGCGGCGGGATTACGCCTGGGAGATCCTGCGCACCTTTGCCCGGTCCTTACATGTTCTGTCCGAACACGTGGACGCCTACGCCAATGAAGGCTATCTGCGGACGACCACCCAATGGGACAATCTGCGTCGCCTGGTGGAGATGCTCGATTACCACCCCGCACCACCCGCTTCCGCCGAAACCCCCATCGTGCTGCTCGCCAAGAAGGGCAAATCGGGAACGGTGAAAGCCGGGTTCGCTTTCAAGAACAAGCCCGATGACGGCAGCAAACCCGCCGTCTTCGAAACCCTGGAGGATGCCGCAGTCGATTTCCGCATGAACCACCTGCGACCCGCGGATTGGAACCGCTCCCAGGAGGTTTTCGTGTATGGAGAAAGCGCCTCGACCACTTCCTTCCCGCTGGATGCGCCTCTGGAAGGGGTATCGGTGGGCACCCTGGGGGTGCTGGTCATCGAGCTGGAAAGCAGTGCTTCCCTGGGGGTTGCCGTCAGGGTCACCGAGGTGAGCGACGGTGCGCTCGGTTTTCTGGGCGAGGCCAAGCCGACGGGCTGGCCCCTTCAGGTGCGGTTGCACCAGGTCCGGCTGTTTCTCAATCCCAAGTTCAAACAGGCCCCGCAGCTCGCGGGCGACAACGTCGTGACCCTCGCCGGCGGACACGGCTTGAGCTTGGGAGCGGTGGTTGCCTGGAAGGATGGCAGCACCTGGAAGGCTGCAAAAGTCGCCCAACTTGAGGGAAACCGGGCAAAGCTCTCCAAAACGGCGCCGGCCGTTGGAACGAAGCTCTACCTGGCCGTCCATTCGGATGTTCAGACCATGACCATCGGCGGCTCCGAGGTCAAACGGGTGATCCTCCCCTCCCATGATGCCGGAAGCCGTGAAAAGTGGGCTATCTTCAATGCCGGTCTTCAGAAGCTGAGTTCTTTCAGTACGCACCCCCAGGACGGGGTGAAGGTCTACGACTTTGTTTCCGGAAATACTCACAGCAGGCTCTACTACGTGCCGAGCAGCGGCGGGGAGATCAAGGAATCGGCCAAGGTGCTGGCGTCCAAACCCCAGGAGCTCACCCTCGAGGGTGTCCCGGGTGGGCTGGTGTCCGGCGGGTGGGTGATTGCCGAAACCTCCGGAGGAAACCGCAAGGCCGCCATGATCGATGTACTGGAAGAGGGTGAAAAGAGTTTCACCCTTGAGCTTTCGGTGGACCTGGGCGGCATCGGGACCCTGTTCGGGAGCTTTGCCGAGGATATCCGGCCCCGGGGGCATGCTGTCAATGCAGACCCCATCTTCCTGACTTCGTCTGCCCTGAGGTCCGATTCCCACAGTATCCTGCCCCTGGACCTCGATGACTTCCCTGACCTTCTCGATATCGGGCGCACCCTGGTCGTATCGGGTGAAGACCAAGCCATGAAGGTGACGGTCAAGGAGATCGATGCGGATGAGGGCTGGATCAAAGTGGCGCCAGCCATCCCCGGAAGCGAGCTTTCCGGCCCGGGGACCACGGCGGTCTACACCCGCTGCCACACGACGATTTACGGCAATGTGGTCACCTCCGGCCACGGGGAAAGCCGCAATGAGAAGATCCTGGGATCAGGGGACGCAACCCGGAGCGGCCAGCGTTTTGATCTGGATGCCGAGGAGGTGAGTTTTGTTGTCGACAGCCAGTTTTCAAGCGGTGTGAGAGCTGCAGTGGAGGTGAATGTGGACGGCCGCACCTGGAAGCAGGTTTCGACGCTGAACGATTCCGAGCCCGAAGATCCTCATTACCTCGTTCGCATGAAGCAGGACGGGAAGCTCACCATCGCCTTCGGCGACGGTCGACATGGCCGCAGACTGCCCACAGGCAACAACAACGTTCGGATCCGATACCGGCAGGGTACCGGGCTGGCCGGCAATCTCGATCCCTACAGCCTTGAAAAGGAAGTGAAGCCCCATCCTCTCGTCGGCGGCCTCCTGCAGCCTATCCTGGCCACGGGGGGAAACGATATGGAAGCCATCGATTCCATGCGGGAGAATGGACCCGCCAGCGTGCTGGCGCTGGATCGTGCCGTGTCGCTTGCCGACTTTACCCACTTGGCGGCCGCGAATAGCGGCGTCTGGCAGGCCCGCGCTTTTCGGCGTCCGCCGGGGCTGGGAAGAACGGATCGCATCGAGGTGGCCGTGGTTCCGGCCGGCGGCGGCGGCCTTGGAGCGCTGGGAGACACCCTGGAGGAATACCTCACGGCTCACGCCCTGCCCAACGTGGAGGTGTCGGTCGTTCTCTACCAGTCCCTCATCCTGGATCTCTCCCTGACTCTGCAGATCAAGACCGACGAATACGATCCGGATCTGGTAACGGCGGCGGTGTACCAGGCGGTTTTCGATGCCTTTGCGCTTCAAAAGGCGCGGCTCGGCCAGACGCTATACGGCAGCCAGGTGTTTGCGGTGGTCGAAGCCGTGTCCGGGGTCGAGAACTGCCAGTGTGTGATCAACCCTGGGGGTTTCCGGGACGAATCCGGTGCACCGGCTTTTCCTCGCCAGATCGGCTACGGCCGGGAAGGGCTGATCCGGCGTGTCACCCCCGAAGACGCGCAGGTGATTTACATGGACGAGAAGTCATCGATCCTGGAGATCATCTTCCAGGAGTTCAACCTGTGAGAGATGCGTCACAGAGGAATATCCCATGAAACAGGCGGAAGCCCTTTACCGGATCGTCCCGGCGCTCTACCGAACGCGGGATACGGGGGATCTCAAAAAGTTCTTCGAAGGCTGCGGGGTGCTGCTCGACCAGGTTCACGCAACCCTGGTTCAGCGTCTGGCCGACGCTTTCCCCGACAACCCCATTGACGGATCACCAGCCTGTCAGGACTGGCTGCTGCCTTATTTCGCCGATCTTCTCGACGTCCGGCTGGTCTCACCCTTGGTCAAGGGGCGGCGCGATGAAGTGGCCAACGCCGTTCGCTGGCGCCAGGGCAAGGGAACCCTGCGGATCGTCGAGGAAATCGCCCAGGCCATCGGTCAGCTCGAGGTGGTGCGCCAGGAGGGCTGGAAGCGGGTGGCGATCACGCCGCGTTTGAATATTCCGCTCATTCCGGCGACGAGCAGCGGCACCGAGCGCGAATGTCCCACGGCACCCCCATCGATCGCTTCACGTCATCCGGGCCTCCCGGCGGTCACCGTTGACTTTCGCTGCCCATCGGGAGCGGTGGCCGCCACCACGGCCAATCCCGCCCACCAGCAGAGCACCGTCGAGGGTGACACCCGCGTCTGGCGTCAGGCAAGCTTCCATGGGTCGCCGTGCCGTCCCGGCAGCTATGACGATGTTTCACGGCGCACCGTGGATTTTCGCGACGGCGACTGGCGGGTCGGGCACTTCCACCCGGACCGCATCCTGCTCTATACCGTTCCTGCCGCGGGTTTCTTTGCCGGGAACATTCCTGCCGTGGACTGGTCCGAGCCCCTCTCCGCCGGGTTCCACGAGCTCGTCGAAGTCTCCGAAAAAGGCGGCATCACCACTTTCCGCAACAAGACCTTTGGGACCGAAGGGTTCGTGCCTGTCAAGGTGCGCAAGCCCATCGCCCTGGGCCAAGAGCCCAGCGGGGTGGGGGATGCCGACTTCCACACCTGGCGGTTCGAGGGATTGATCCTTGAAAACCGGCTGGAACTGGATTCCGGGCGTGTGGAGCTATGCGACTGCGCGGCGCGGCGTGTGGAGGTGCACAGTATCGACTACGACAATCCGGTGATCACCGCCCGCAACTGCCTGATCAGGACCGTGCAGGCCGCGCGCGGGGTGAGTTTGCTGGAGTACTGCACGGTGCTGGGAGCGACCCTGACGGAAATCATCCAGGCCAGCGACTGCATATTTCTGGGGCTTATTCGAAAGGATCATGCCACGGACGATCCGCCGGAATCGGGTTGTGTGCGTTACTCCAGCGTCACCAAGACCCAGGCTGTCGGAGGGATGCGCTTTCACGAAGTGACCCGGGAACCTCCGGTCATGTTCAGCACAGAGTTCGGCAGACGGGGCTGCGGGGTGCTCCACCCGGCGGCGCCCTCAGCGGTCCGACACGGCGCTGAGGACGGGTGCGAAATGGGGGCCTTCCATGGCGATTATCTGAGCCTCCTGGCAGAGGCCGTGGTGCAGAAGCTCGAGGATTATCTACCGGTGGGCCTTGACGCTGTTGTGATCCCCGACGAGGGGCTCCTCGAAATGCCCGCTTAGGCAGCCGGCCGTTGGAAACCTTTCAACGCAAAGGTACGAAACACCCGAAGCAGATTTGAAGACACGGGCAGCAGCTCAACTGATCGAACGTATCAGCCACAGGGGACCGATCCATGAAGACACAAATGTCCAGGGATATCTTTGATGCCCTGAAACGGTATTCAGGGGTGTATCAGCAAATGGGGCGGATGCTGACCGACAGCGACTGGAACGAGCTGGCGGACATTGTCCGGCATCGCCTCAACGATGCTCTCTTCGATCTCATCGGCAGCGGCACCCCCCGGGGTCGCGGGTTGATGGCCATCGCCGAGAACCCCGACGGCACCAGGACATACAGTCTTAAATGGGGATACGCTTGCGTGGACGGCGTCATCGCTCAGGTGCGCCCTGATCCCGAGGCCGCTCTCAACGATCCGATGGGTGTGGCCCTGGAGTATGCGCATCAGGCCGATTTCCCGTCGCCTCCCGCCTTGCCCGTGGGCAACCATACCCTGTACCTGGATGTGTGGGAGCGTGCCGTGACGGCGCTGGAAGATGCAGAGCTGCGCGACCCCGGTCTGCATGGAGCCGACACCTGCACCCGCAGTCAAACCATGGCGCAGGTCAAATGGTGCCCCACCAGCATCGACCCCGAAAAACCCGCGCAGAATCCCCCCATTGGCGCTGCAAGGCTTTCGCTGCAGCTGCGCGTCGCCAGCAGCGACCCTGACCCCTGTGATCCCTGCGCCCACGAAATCGCGCTGCATGACAAGGTTGGAAACTATCTTTTTCGCGTGGAAATCCACCGGGTGGACTATGACGGCACCGGTATGCCCAACCGGGTGGTCCTCAAGTGGTCCGGTGAAAACGGCGCCGAACAGGTGGCCATTGGTTCGGAGCCCACCGGCTTCGTTTCCAACAGCTTCGCCTATGAATTCTTCAGCGGCGAAGTCGAGGATTTTGCCAGCGAGAAGCACCTGGGACGGCATCACGCAACGGGTTTCGTCCCGACGAGCGGCGAATTGACCAAGGAATATCCAGACACGGTGCCCGGCGGTTATTCCCTGGTGCGACGCTGGGACGGTTTCTGCGAACTGGAGAAAGACGGCACCGACTGGACCCTCGTCGCGGGAGGCGTCGACCGCGGCCGGGACCTCACGACAGGATCCAGCGCCGACGCCCACGGGCATGTGGATGAAGGCCCCACGGTGACCATCAACCTGGATAGTGTGACGCTCGCGCTCGAGCTGGACGACCATCAGGTGCTGGCGGGGGATTTCTGGCAGGTCCCGGTGCGCCAGGCTGTCCACGTTGAAGGCGATGTGCTCCTCAGCGATCAAAAACCGGTGGGCATCCTGCACCATTACATGACCCTGGGATCCGTGGTGGGAGGAGTCTTCACCGCCCATGCAGGGCCCCAGTGCAAGCGCTTCGAATTTCCACCGCTGACCGATATCCGGGCCAAGGATGTCTGTTACGACAGCGAGGCCTGCGACCTGATCGATGCACGTACGGTTCAAGACGCCCTCGACGCCCTCTGCCGCGAGCGGGACCTTCGCTGGCACAACAAACATCTGCATGGCTGGGGCATCGTCTGCGGGCTCGTTGCCGAGTGCGGGCCGGACACGCAGGTGGAAGAGGCGGACGAGAATGAAAAGCCGCCCCGGCGGCAGGTCCGGATCACCCCCGGATATGCCTTGAGGTGTGACGGGGTGGATGTGGTCGTCGATGAAGACACCCTGGGTGAGGACAACGTCTTCGATCTCATGACGCTCATCGAAAATCTCGAGGAAGGCGGTACATCAGTCCTCAAGAAGGGAAACGGTACGGTCTGCCTGAGGCTGGACCTGGATGCCGAGGGACGGCCCACTGTGCTGGTGGAGCCTTACGATCCCGCCAAGCACAACAAATCCATCTACGACGGCACGCTGCTCATGGATTTCTTCCAGGATTGCGTTTTCGATCTGGTCCAGGCGATCGTCGGCGAGTTTCAGTTCATGGATCCAGGGGAGCTTGAAACCGTCGAAGGCGGCGCCGCAGGCCTCGTATCGAACCAGCGGAGGAAGTTCACCAGTGTCCTCAATCTGATCGTTCAACTTTCCAATTCAAACAACGGCGCCTACGTCTTTCTCTCCCACAGGGAGCATCTCATCCTGCGTGACATCTACTTGAGCCTGCGGGAGCTCCTGCAGAGCAAGACCTTCTGCGCCATGTTCCAGGGGGAGGATTTCCCGGATTATCCCTTTGGCGACAGTGGCATGAAAACCTTTTTCGGAAAAAACGGCCACACGCGCACCAAGCTGCACCCCAACGGAGATCGGCTCTACACTTACGGCGGTACAGACAACACCATCAATGTCTACAGCCTGGAAAAGGGGGAGGTGACCCAGATCCTCGAGATGCCGTCGGCCGAGGGGGCCGAGGTATCCGCAATCACCTTCTCGCCGGACGGTGAGATCCTGTATGCGGCGGCCAGTGTGCGCGCCGTGGACACCGTCTTTGGTATGGCCCGCATTGATGATGACCACAAGTGGGGAAAGATGACCATCCTGTGCGACATGGAAATCACCGAGATGCAGGCCTCTGCAGAGGACAAGGGCCTGATCTATGCGGTGGCGCTGGGAAAGGGGCTCTTTTTCCTGCGCCCGGAAATCCTCATGGATGAAACCAAACCCACTCCCGAGCCGAAATACGCCTTCCATGCGTCGGGGCACATGGCCATCGATGAGAAGAGCTTGATGGGCTACTGCACCTGTCTGGAGAAGGCTGGAGGGGCTGCAGGCCTCTACGATGCCGTGACCGTTTGCAGCCTCAAGCCCGATGCTGCCGGCGAAAAGCTTGCACCGAATCAGATAATGCCCCTGATGGGGCCTCAGGGCAACAGGCTCAGCGGGAACGACGGTCTGGCGGTGACGCCCCTGGGTGCGTTGGACGGTGGGGGCTTCCTGTACATAACCGTCGAGGGCCCGGCGGGCACCAAGCTCCTGCTCACCCACGGACGCGTTGAAAACGGCCTGGTCAGCCAGCTCAAAAACAGCGTTTCCGTCGAGAACACAAAGGTCTCCCTGGCCTATCATGCGGGCCTCAAGCGGCTGCTCCTCTCCTTTGAAGACGGCTACCGGCTGCAGACCTTCGTTCCGACCGGCGATCCCGACAAGGTCTTTCGGGTTCCGGTGCAGATCCAGCCCGTGGACCTGGTCATCGACCAGGAAGGGGGGGAGGTCTACGCGCTGAATTTCCTCAGCAATACGGTCAGCGTCACCCCCGCCAAGGAGCTGAAGGTCGACGAACCGTTTCTCGACACCCTCGCCTCATATCGCTATGAGGTCCTGACGGCTTTCTACAGACTGGCGGGAGGGCTCTTACAGTATCTCAAAGACTGCTTCTGCCACCACCTCCTGGTCAAGTGCCCGACCTGCGACGAGGAAGACAAGATCTACCTGGCGACTGCCGAGATTCGGGAAGACAAGATCTACAAGATCTGCAATTTCGAGCTGCGCAAGTATGTCAAAACCTTTCCGACCATGGGGTATTGGTTTTCGCTGGTACCCGTCTGGCCAGCGCTGCGTTGGCTGGTCAGCAACTTCTGTTGTATGATCCTGCCGGATTTGTTCGGAAAATATGAGAACACTTATGTCAAGCCGCCCACCGTGGGTGCCGGGCACGCAACCATGACACACCCCAACGCCTACAAGGCTGACACCATGCGCAGCGGCGTGCAGACCTACGAGCGGACGGATTTCAAGGAACTGTGGCGCAATCAGCAGAAGAGCCTCGCTTTCACCGGCAAGACGATGGGACAGAGCGTGGTCCATTACGCCGATACCGGACGGCGCAAGGATGAGGGTGTCAGAAAGCAGGCCCTCATGGAGAGCGCCGTCAACGAGGCCGTGACCGAACTGCAGAAAAATCGCATCGAGGTGGCCGGCGTCCAGGAATACGACAGCAGAAAGGCGGGATCCTACCTGGCGGATTTCGTGACCACCCCCGAGCGAATCGAAGCGGGCAGCAAGGTGACCCTTTACCAGAAGGACGGCAGGGTGATGTTCTATGCTGTGCAGAAGCCCGCGGCGGCCGGCGCCGTTGCCGAAATTCCCGAATCGGTGAAGAAGGAGCTCGCGGAACTTGAGAAGCGCAAGACTGCGCTGCAGGACATGAGCACGGTGGATGCCGAGCTGGCCAAGGTCGAAAAGCGGCGCGAGCGTGTCGTGGCCCTTGACCTGGTCAAAGCCGAGCTGACCAACCTGCAGGCGGAGAAAAGCGCCGTGGAGGAGGAGGTGGCGGCGCTCAAATCCCAGGTCAATTCCCTCAGGACCGAGCGTGAGGTCGAGACCCAAAAGCTTGCGGAAGTCAGCGCCCGGCAGGATGCCATTGCCGCCGATCTCACCAGGCTCAACGAGGGTCTCGAGGATCTTGGCACCATGCGCTCCGAGATCGGCCTTGAGATCGCCAGGATCCGCCCCGTGAAGGAAGTCTCCGGAGTCAGCGCGGATATTGACATCATCCTGCGGGATTTGGGCATCCGAACGGTTGAAGAACTTTCGAAGTCCAGGGTGGAGACCCTGACGGCCACCCGGCGTATCGATGCGGCTGCGGCCGAGGCCATCATCAACGCGGCCCGCAAAAGGCTGACGCTGGTGCGTTGATGCGAGTTTTCTATGTTCGTCTGCCCTGCGCCGTTTAGAGCGATCACAGGGGTGCAGGGGCCCGGAGAAGCAACCGGCCGGGAAAGGAACCTGATCATGGACCTGGTGACCTACCTGCGACGTCTCGTTCGCCGCCCGCACACCCCGACGCGGCCGGGCGGCGGTGGCCAATCCCAGCCGGAGGAGGTGCGGGACGTCCTGCGGGGAGCGCGGGGCCATGGCCGGGATCGATTCGAACTGGAGGCGGACCGGCTGGCTTCCTCGGAGTCGCTTGGCGCACCCGATGCCGAACCCAGGGTGGATGCGGGCGAAAGCCCCAGAGGTGAGCCGCTGCCGCGGGCGGCCCGAAAATTCCATGAAAACCGATTCGGGGCTGACCTCTCGGAGGTGCGCATCCACTCGGGTCGCGCCGCCCGCAATGCTGCGGGCGCATTGGGGGCCCGGGCCTTCACGCTCGGGACGGATATCGTGTTGGGCGCCCCGGCGCTTGCTTCCACCAGGCGGGAGAGGCGCCGGCTGCTGACCCACGAAATCGTCCACGTGCTCCAACAGGGCCGCGGAAGCGCTTCGCGCACCGGGGTGGGCGGCCCTCCCGGAATCAGCGCCGCTCCCGTTTCCATCCAGTGTGATGATCATCGCGGCGCTTCGTTTTCGCCGCGTTTCTCTTTTGGGTCCCGCCCCTGGTGGGAGCAACCCCCCGGGTTGGGGCTGGGCCTCCAGTTGCAGCTGGATCCCGAGCTGGAAGCCGAGCTCATGCTGATCCGCATGCGCACCATCCGGCGGCTTCTTGACCCCGACAGCGTGCGGGAGTCCCTGCTCGACATCGACCCGGCCACATTGGGCATGGGGGGAACGGACTGGCTGAGGCTGCCCCCCCTGCCCGAGCCGACTCCCCTGGTGACCCCGGGTGGCGGACCCGAGACTCCCAGGCCGGCCACCGGCGGTGACCTTTTTCGGGCCATCATGGCGGTCCCGGCCGTGGATACGGCCCTCGCCAACCTGCGGACAACGGCCCTGGAGCACCTGCGCAGCGACTGGCGAAGGCTCTCCACAGGTGAGCGCATCATCCTGGTGAGTCAGGGGGTTCTCATCGGGGGCGCTGCCCTCACGGCTGTTCTGAGCAACGCGGAGACCCGCGGTCTGGTTCTGGATCAAGTGCAGGGACGGAACCTTCCCGTGCCCTTTGTTCCGGGGTTGAGCTTCCAGTTCAACATCACCGGTCCTGACCGGAGGATTTTTTTCAACCTGGACCTGGGCCGACTCGTCTCTCCGTGAAGGCTATAACTGGCCCATCCGCATCATTGAAGCGCTTGTTTCCCGAAAACTTCCGGCTCATCGCAGATTGGCGTGCGTCATCGGATCAGTTCGCGGACCCTTTAGGGACCACGGGTTTTTCTCCACTTCCAGGCCTGTTGGCGGTCAAGGCGGGGGCTTCATTCCATGCTTTCCTGCGCCTCCTTATACAAATTCGGCCGTTTTCGCTACCGCCCGCGAGTGGTGCAGCCGCACCGCCCCTCGCCGGGGCTGGGGCAGCCCGAAGAGGTGCGGCAGGTTCTTCAGGGGCACATCTCCCCGGTGCCGGTGGTGCAGGCGAAGCTCGCCGGGGTGCAGGCTGTTGACCCCTGCGAGGAAGAGGCTGACCGCGTCGCCGACCAAGTGGTGAACAGGCAGGCCTTCCCCGGAGGGCCCTGCCCCGGGGCGGTGTGCCCCGATACGGCCGCCGGCGAAAGGGATGGCGGCGCGCAGGCAGCCGACTTCAGGGTTCACAGCGAATTGCCGGGGGTGGGATCGACCAGGTCTGCCGCCATGGCCGCTCCCGCCGGGCTGGCGCCCGTCCACTCGCCGGCCGCAGCGCATCAGATCCGGGCCCTCAGGCAGGGGCGACCCCTCTCGGATGCCGAAAGGGACTATTTCGAAACCCGGATGGGCCAGGACTTCAGCCAGGTGCGGCTGCACACCGAGAGCGCAGCGGCCGACGCGGCGCGATCCATCGATGCCAGGGCCTTTACCCACGGGAGCCATATTGCCTTCGCTCACGGTGAATATGGCCGAAACGGCTCCGGCCGCCATTTGCTGGCTCATGAACTGGCCCATGTGATCCAGCAGGCCCGGTCCCGGCAGGTGCCGGCCGTGCAGCGACAGCCCATGAATACGTGTTCGGCAAGGGAGCCCGAGAACTGCCCCACCTATGAGCAGTGGCTGCTGGCCTTCCGAACCCTGCCCACCTTCATATCCCGTGAAGGCTCACTTTTGCCCGGTTCCCCACAGGCGCATTTCGAGGTGCTGGGTGGCGGACCCGCGTCCAGGGAAACCACGGCACCGACGGCCTCGCGGCCGCCCACCCCCACCGGTCGGCGACTGCTGGGAGAGCGTTTCATCGACCATCCCACAGATGACTGGGTCCAGCATAACCTGCCCGAAAACCTGCGCCGGACCGCCTACCAGCTGCCGGCCGACTGTGCCGATATCCTGGTCATCCTGCGTCATGTTTACCTTTCAGCTCACCGGCGCACGGAAACCTACGGGGGGTGGGGGGTGGGAGACATCCAGGGACGAGCTGCCCAGGGGCGGATCCGTGGGGTCATTCGGGAGGCATATTCCGGCAATCTCGAGCGGGTGGTCAACCCGTACAGTGATTCCCGGGGAAACCCCATCCGGGATTTCGCGCGCCTGGAGGGGTTGCTCCATCCGGGGGACCAGCTGGTCTGGGACCATCACCGCAATGGATTGGATCGGCCGCGCACCGGCGGCCATAGTCAGACCATCATGGACATTCAGCGTGATGCCTCCGGTGGGATCGATCATCTTCGACTGCTCCAGGGCAACCAACCCATCGGCGAAAGCCTGGTGGGGGGGATTGTGGAGGAGCTCAATCAGGAGCGGCAGAGGGCGGGACAGCGCCCCCTTTCGGCCCGCCAAGCGGCCGGGATGCGCCGCCGCGAGGGTCCCCTGCGGTCCGCTGCGGGTCGAAGAATCGAAGTGAGCACCATGAGGCGCAACAGGATGGTGGATGTCGAACTTCCGCGTCGAAGGGGCAGCGCCCGCCAACCCGTCCGCGTCTGGAGCTGGAACGATCCGGACCATACCATCCTGGAAGCTGCCGGTCCTCCGCGGGCGACGTCCCGACCTGCCATGAGGCGCGTTGCCGGTGCACGTG
>Ga0272444_10001091_pt1 | contig 26772 bp, 23 predicted proteins | sample SSMForm13_FD_201033 | JGI IMG/M metagenome (GOLD analysis project Ga0272444, IMG submission 201033) | Marine sediment archaeal communities from Little Sippewissett salt marsh, Falmouth, MA, United States - SSM-Form-13 | ecosystem: Environmental > Aquatic > Marine > Wetlands > Sediment ...
GTAGATTTCCACGCGGGAGGGTCTCAGACCCTCCCCTACGGTGATTGTCACTGCGGAATTGAACGGGTTCGGGTAGGCGGAGATAGCGAACACCGCAGGTTTCGCGGAGGGCGAGAATTCATCGATTGCCGTCGTGCGGATGAACCGGATATATCCCAGTTCGTAAAAGGGAATTGTCGGGGATCGCGACTCCGATCTCATATCCATCGCAAGGCTCCAATCGATAGTATTGTCCATCACCCTGTATGTATCGACAATCGAGCTCGTTATCTCGAATATCGCGCCGGAGGGGACAAGCGATGTATCCCATTCGAGCCAGAAAGAATCCATTATGCCGTAAGTCGTGTAATACTGGAGTTTCCAATATATCGTGTCGCTCGTATCGGAACGAATATCACTTATTAACCATGTAATTGGTGTTGAGGGATCGTCTAACATCCACCAAGCAGAACGAGAAGGAGGTGGCGCGGGGGGTGGAGCGCCCATATCTAATACTATGGTGTCGCCGCTTGTTGTATCGAATACCGAATGATCGTAGTTATTAGAAGCCAACGAGTCCGTTCCGATACTCAAATGCACCGGTAAAGCTGGTATTTCAGTTGAATAGACCTCAACCGGTAAAAACCAGCCGGAATAGCCCATCAATCCCGTGGCCAGCAGGAACAAACAAACGACTATCGCGTGTTTCATTTAAGTCTCCTAATTCTATTTCAAATATACGACTCGTTTCGACACAGATTCGTCGCCGAAGCTCGCCCTGACGAGATAGACGCCGCTGCCGAGGGATGGGCCGGGTTGCCAGACTAAACCCCCTAAATCCCCCTTTGACAAGGGGGACTTCCCGTCTTCCTCCCCACTTGTGAAAGGGGGGCTGGGGGGGATTATTTTCTCGACGATGCGGCCGTTTATATCGTAGATTTCCACGCGGGAGGGTCTCAGACCCTCCCCTACGGTGATTGTCACTGCGGAATTGAACGGGTTCGGGTAGGCGGAGATAGCGAACACCGCAGGTTTCGCGGAGGGCGAGAATTCATCGATTCCAGTCGTGCGGATGAACCTGATATATCCCAACTCGTAAAAGGGAATTGTCGGGGATCGCGACTCCGATCTCATATCCATCGCAAGGCTCCAATCGATAGTATTGTCCATCACCCTGTATGTATCGACAATCGAGCTTGTTATCTCGAATATCGCGCCGGAGGGGACAAGCGATGTGTCCCATTCGAGCCAGAAGGAATCGGCTATGCCGTAGGGTGTATAGTATTGCAGCTTCCAATATGAAGTATCGCTCGTATCGGAGCGTATATCGACAAATAGCACGTTATATGGGCTGGATCCGGTTATTTTCCACCAAGTATAGCGGTTACTCGGAGGGGGAGGTGGCCTAAGTATATCTAATAGTATCGTATCACCGCTAACCGTATCGAATACTACAGGATCCCATCCATTTGAGGCTAACGAGTCCGTTCCGATTCCGAATCCAAAATGATGAGATATCTGGCTACTATCATAAGCCGAATAGACTTCAACTGGTAAAAACCAGCCGGAATAGCCCATAAGCCCCGTGGCCAGTAGTAACAAACAAACAACTATCGCGTGCTTCATTTTGGTCTCCTAATTCTATTTCAAATATACGATTCTTTTCGATGTCGATTCCTCGCCCAGTCTCGCCCGGACGAGATAAACGCCGGAACCGAGGGAGGCGTCGGGTTGCCACGTAAGAATCCCCCCTGTCCCTTGGGGACATCCCCCCTTATTAAGGGGGGCAAGGGTTTCGACTATGCGACCGTTTAGGTCGTATATCTCGATTTCTGGATTCCGGACCAAGCCCGGAATGACAGATAAAGAAATTATCACCGCGGAATTGAACGGGTTCGGGAAAGCGCTAATCGTAAAATCTTCCGGCGAATTAATCCCGCTGCCAATGCCCAGTGGCGTTTTGTAATCGAGTTCGCCGTAGTCCAGATATTCGTCGATATCGGTTTGCAGCGCAATCGAATATGGCGAACCGACCGCTGGCGGACCTGTCAAATGCATCGTCCACGCGATATATATCTCATCGACACCGACATATTCCGGGCCGGAGAGGTCGATTACTCTCGTCCCAAACGTCGTAAACTCCGGTAACAATTCGAGTTCGATCTCATCGAGATTATGTCCGGCTAGGCCCGTGATTCTCGTTGTTAAGGAATAGTAGTTCATTATATCGCCGCGAACGTAATTCAGTATAGTATCCCACGAAGTGGGGGATCGCGATCCAAGATCGAAAGAGCAACCGCCGGTCGTATCCGCAATCAGGTCGTAGATGCTGTCCGAATGGGGATAACCGCCGGATGCTGTCGAGTAGGAAGTATATAATAGGAATCCTCGGGCCAGCATAAAGGTCATCAATTCTTCATGGGTAACATCGGAAAAACCGTCGCCGTCGCCGGGATAATGGAATCCCGAATTGGTGAACATTATCATAACATGCAAAGTTCCCGGCGCCCAGTCGTAAAGCGTCGCGGCGTCGTATATCCCGTCGATCTGGGTTTCCTCGATATCGGCTCCTCCCGTAGCCCCCGTAACCGCGACCTGTGCACGGAAAGTATCGACATCGGGAGTCATATTGAAACCGGGCGATATAGTGTCGAAATCCCAGGTGTTAGTGCCGTCGCCGAATGTCGTCGCGCCGAACCGGTATGCGTATCCTGAATCTTCCAGCGCCTCCGCGAATCCGATCACATTATCCCTGACGCCCGCTATTTCCCCCCCCATCGAACCGGAAGTGTCCATGACGAACACTACTTCTACCGGGTCGTCGAGGTCACGGAATATAGTCTCAAAATCGATAGCGAATAGAACACTCGATACACTTAGAACAGTCAATGTAAGAATCGTCCATTTTCTCATTTTTCCACCCCTTTTTATTAAATGTATTCTAATAAAACTATATAGATATAATTGGGCATTGTCAAGTGGCAGGGCAATTATATCGATAATACTTGTAGGTATTGAAAAGTTATAACTGCCTATTTGAAAATGTTGTAGGTTGGATGATAGCTTTAAAGCATAGGCTGGCATGGTCGCAATGCCGACAGATGACTTGCTCAACCGCCATAGGCGGATTCGCTTCTGCAAAATAGAAATTTCCTTCTGCAAAGCATAGTGCGCCTACGTTTCGTAGATAAATCCCACTAACCATCTGTGGTAGCGAATTATCTCACGACCACGATGCGACCACCAAACGATTCGCCGGAAATCGAGTAACGATAGAGATAAATCCCCGTCGGCAATTCCGAGCCACGCGAGAGCACCGTTTCTAGTGGGCCAGAGGATTTCAGCCTGCCGGTCAGGTCGAAGATTTCGATTCGCTCGGGGCGGATCTCCCCCATCCAGAATAGCGAGCCATCGGCGTAACCGAGGCAGGCCCGTTCCCCGGTCGTCGCCGCCGATATATCCCGCACAAACGCGCCGGGGATATATTCGTCCGCGCCGACATCGGCGGTCGTGGAGTATGGCCGTGTGTCGCCGTCGATGTCGTCCGCGACCTCTCCGACAGGCAATGCCACAGCCGCGTCCTGCGCATCGGTGCCCGCGATGATATGCAGATTGCCGATAGGCGCGTTCACGAACCAGCTTTCGTCGGCGGTGATAATATTGCCGTCGAGATCGCCCGCTCCGCCGTCGCGTGAGAGAATCCCGCTGTCGCAAAGATTGTTGAAAATATGCGCGTAGGTCGATGAATAGCGATATTCGATGTCCCACGGGAAAGTGCTGTTGAGGACGACGGTGTTGTGATAAACTATCGCGTCGTTGGCCTTATTTAGCGAAATCCCGACATCGCCAGTCTCCGCGCGATAGATGAAATTGTTGCGGACAATCGCGTGCTGGTTGTCGTAGGTCGTCTCGCCGTCACGAGCGTAGGCACCGGGGCCGCCGGGGTTGCCCATCCCCACGCTGATATCGCACTCGATAAATATGTTGCGCTCGACAGTCGTGTAAATCGAATTCTGCCACGCCAGAATTGTCGGACCGGCAAGCTCGCCTTCCGGCCCGCGAATACGCAGGAAAAGATTATCGCGGATGCTCCACCAGCCGGTCGCCAGCAAATCCACGCCGTTGGTGTACCACCAGCGCGCGCGGTCGGTGTATTCGAACACGCAGTTCTCGACAATGCCGGAATCGCAATATTCGACCATCCCCGGCGCGGTGGAGACCTTAATAAACTGCTCACCCGCATCGATTATATGCAGATTATCGAAATGCGGGGCGAATGCGCCGTCCGAGGTCGAGACCTGAATCGGGTGGTAATAGACATCGCGCAAAGTCAAATCCGCGAGATAAAAATGGCGGATGCCGCCCACCCATATAAGATGCGGGACATCGAGGTCATCGACATCCATCCCCGGCCCTTGGATAATCGTGGCGTCGCGGCCAGCGCCGATAATCGCGACATTGTCGAGACCGCCGTCGAGCCAGAGCGTCCAGGTTAAATCATAGGTGCCCGCCGCGAGCATCAGCGTATCGCCCGAGGACAGCGCGGTGACCGCATCCTGAAGCTCCGGCTCGGTCGTGACCGGGACGATCGTTGCCAGAAGCAGCGCGGGGAAAAGAACTAAAGCGAACGCGTATACTTTCATTTTATCGACTCCTTGCTGCTACGAATATACAATCCCCCGCGCGATTTCGCAAACCAGATTTTCGCCCCGGCGGAAAAATACCCCGGCGAGATTTGCGCCGCCGAGGCCGTCATAGAAGAAATCTACGGCTGAATTACACCTAAGCAATTCCTACAAAGGCAGTTTTGCGACGACGACCTCGCTCCAAATGCCGCGATAATCGCCCTCGTTCGCGCGGACACGGAAATCGAACGCGCCGATAAACCCCGGCCCCGGCATGTTTGCGGTTTGCGTGTCGGGGCCTTCGTAAAGGGAAGCCCACTCGCCGGTCTTGCGGCGGCGACGGAAAACCAGCTCATAGACAATGCCCTCGCCATCGACGGCGTCCCAGCGCCAGACTCCGGTCTCCGGGTCATAGGCGAAGTTTTTCGGCGCTCGCGGTTTGTTGGAATGCGGCTTGTTATAGGCCTCGAAGCCGTATTCCTCGACGCGCTTGTCGGATTTTTCCAGCGGAAGCATGAGGTAAAGCCAGTTGCGGATTTTCGTGAGAACGGCTTTGTATTCGCGTAGCTTTGTATTCCGGTCGGCGGTCGCCACCTGCGATTTCGCCTGCAATCGGAGGTTCGCCATCGACTTTGTGAAGAAATCCTCGCAGGCCGTTCCGACCTCGGTTTTCATCGCGGGGGAAATCTCCTGCGGTGTGCCGTCCCAGTCGTCGAGCTTCGGCGGGATATGTTCTTTGGCGAGAAATTGCATATCCTCCTGTTTGGTCGGGTATTTGTCCCGGATTTGCAACTCCTCGAAAATTTTTTTCGCCGCGTCTTTATCGGCCACAACGAAAAAGTATCTTTTCAGGCGGTTGAGGGATTTTCTCAACGCGAAATAGCTATCACGGGCTTCTTTGGCGGCCGTTTCCTTATCGATGCGGATGTTATTGCAAAGGTAACAGGCTTCGCGGAAAGCGTCGAAGGCGGTGTCGAAATCGTCGCGGAGGTTAGGGGGAAAGTGCCAGGCTTCGCCGGAATATTTGTCGTCCACTTTTCTTATTAATTCGCCCTGTGTGATTAGGTCTGCATATGAAATATTACGTCTTTTCATTTTGTTACTCTCTCTATTTTGATTATTACTATATCTATAATGGTTGTTATTATTTCTATTGCTATTGCTATTATATCTATAACTTACGTTATTATATGTATATTTGCAATAACTATTTCTAATATTACTATTATTATCTTTTACCTTATTATTATATTGTCTATCACAGTAGTTAGATATTCTATGATAGATATTATTAACTCTAATTTAGTTGTTACTATCTCTATTTTGTTTGTTATTATCTCTTTTATGATTGTTATATTCGATGAAATGCTCGCACCTTTCGCCGGGGAGGGTTACCTTTTCGATAAAATGGCTACGCCTTCCGCCCGCGTGGATGGGGTTTTTGGGGGGATATTCTTCCCTCTTGGCGGAGAGTTTTCGCTTATGGGATTAGCGGATTACCGAATCGATTTTTATTTGAGATAGACTACTCGCGCGGTCGCGGTTTCGGTCCCTGAGCCTGTCGAAGGGCCGACCGTCGCCCGGACGAGATAGACGCCGGAGCCGATGGCGGCGTCGGGTTGCCAGACGAATTCGCAATTATTAATAGACACGGCGTCTCGCCGTGTGTCGAGCGGGTCGCTCGACCTATTATTCGGCGAGATTGCTTCGTCGCTCGCGCTCCTCGCAATGACGTTGATGCGTCGCCCGTTTATGTCGAACACCTCGATTTGTAGGGGCGAGGTCGCCTCGCCCGAAACGGTGATTATCACCGCCGAATTGAACGGGTTGGGGTAGGCGGAGATGGCGAATGCCTCCGGTTTCGCGGAGGGCGAATTCTCCTCGATGCCGGTGAAATAGGAGATGTCGAGGATGTAAAGGCCAGAATCACCGCTTGCCACATAAGAATAGTCGCCGGAAACATAAACGCCATAGGCATAGAATCCAACGCCGTAAAATCCTACCTCTGAAGGGGAAGTTGGTGATGAAATATCTATTATGCTAAGACCACCATAATCAAAACCCATGTATGCCGCTATATAGGCATAGTTACCGGAAACATAAACGTCTTCGCCCCCCCGGGCGTAGGAACCCACCTCATATGGCGACGATGGAGAGGAGACGTCAATGACGCGAAAATCATTACCTGTGGTATAAGCATAAGAACCGGAAACACAGACATGCATGTTACGGAAATGACCATCGTAAAAACCAAGCTCTGAAGGCGACGACGCAGATGAAACATCTAAGATATGAAGTCCGTAAAAAAAGTTTGCAACATATGCATAAGAGCCGGATACATAAACGTCCACGGTATTATCCGTATCGAAATCATAGAAACCTACTTCCGAAGGTGAAGAAGGTGATGAGATATCTATAATGTCAAGACCAACGCCTACAAGATATGCATAGGAACCGGATAAATAAACTCCTACTTCCAAATCTCCGGTGGAGGAACCAACCAGGAACGGCGTCGATGGGTCAGAAACGTCTATAACCAGGAATCCGCTACTACAGTCTGCAATATAAGCATAATAACCTGACACAACAACGCCCATAGCCCTGCCTCCCGTGTCGTAGTAACCCACTTCAACGGGAGCGGTCGGGGTGGATATATCTATCACGCGAAGACCGCCAACATGATCTGCCACATAGGCATAGGAGCCGTAGACATAGACTTCAAGGGCACTACCCGGCGTGTCGATATGCCCTATGAGAGACACGTGCAGGGAGTCGGCGGCGCAGAGGGTTGCGAGAAGTAAAAGGGCAATGATAATCGTGGATTTCATTTCAATCTCCTTTCGTCATTTCAAATATACGATTCGGCGGGAGGTTTCCTCGCCGAAGCGCGCCCTGACGAGATAAACGCCGGAACCGAGGGATTCGTCGGGTTGCCAGACGAATTCGTAGGGGAGCACCTGCGTGTACTCCCGCGGGAGGGCACATAGGCCCTCCCCTACGGTCATGTTTTCGACCATTCGCCCGTTTATATCGAACACCTCCACGCGGGAGGGCATCCGTGGGATTTCCCTGCGGTCAACAAGACCCTCCCCTACGGTGATTGAAACCGCGGAATTGAAGGGGTTGGGGTAGGCGGAAATGGCGAATGCATCCGGTTTCGCGGAGGGCAAATTCTCCTCGATACCCGATATAACACATTCGGCCAATTCAAACATATACAAGGTGGCGTAGCTGTCTCGCGGGTGTCCCATAGCGTATAATCGGTCTTCTTTGAGGGCGAAGTGAGTGAAATCGATGTTGCCCAATGTATCGATGTAGTAGGCCGCCTCGTAAATGCTATCGAGATTCGAGATATTGAGAATCGATAGACCATACTCGAAACCGACCGCAAGCAGATTCTCGCTTATTACATCGACTCCGAATACCCCCTGCCCGTCCCAGCGGGAATCGAAGTTATATGTTGTATCCGAGCCATAAATAAATAAGTAGTTTTCGCCAATTGTCCAATCCGGTGGGCCTTCCATCTCGCTGCTAACGTAATAGACAAAATCGTCGTCCGCCGCCATATCGCCCAGGGATATATACGCCTCCCAAATAGACTCCGTTCGATCCGCGACCTCTGAGTTTATCATATCATATTTTTCTTTGATAATTACAGGCCAATAGTTACCATACTCGTCACCGTGACTTCCCGCTGTTAAGGTATAAGCATAGCCGTCCACCACTTCGAGACCGCAATTACACCCCGCCGGCGCACAAGTCCGGTAGATAAATATCGATTCGGGGTCGGCGACGTTGATGCAGGTTAGTGCCCCAGGCGTTACCGTGTAAAGAAAGCTGTCCTCGAGCGCAGCGTAGTGGTAGTCGGCAAGAGTAGTATGGATGTAGTCCAGTAATCTTAATGAATCCGTATCGTTTATATAGCTGTAAATGAATCCACTTCCAACTTGATAATATACAGTATCATTTATAGCTATAGCGGACCGATCTGCCGAACCAAAACTCCGAATGACAACAGTATCGATGCTCGCGTCCTCGAATGCGTCGACTGTAATTATCAGGTTTGTTCCCGGCAACCATACGAGGAATGAATCTCCCATAGCCAAATCCCAGAACTCGGTGCCGGAGTATTCGTAATAAGTAGATGTTCCGTAGTGGTTAAAGTTGTGGCCGGTAGGGGCGTCGAGCCAGTCTATCATGCTGCAGTTTAGCGAGTCCGCGGCGAGGGCGGAAATTCCGGAAAGGAGAAGAAAAAATAATATTTCGTTTTTCATTTTATCCTCCGATTATTTCAAATATACCACGCGCCTTGTCGCCGTTTGCTCGCCGACGGTTGCGCGGACGAGATAGACGCCGCTGCCGAGGGAGGGGGCGGGCGACCAGACGAATAATCCCCCTAAATCCCCCTTTGACAAGGGGGACTTCCCATGCTCCCCCCTGTCAAGGGGGGTTGGGGGGGTTACGATTCGCCCGTTTATATCGTAAATCTCGATTTCTGGATTCCCGTTTTCACGGGAATGACAATCTACGATGATTGATACCGCAGAATTGAAGGGGTTGGGGTAGGCGGAGATGGCGAATGCCTCCGGTTTCGTGGAGGGGGGATTTTCCTCGATGCCGGTGTAACCGAGGGAATCGGTTTTGATGAGATAGATGTCAATATCATCATACAACCCAAATGAACTCGAAAAAGCGGATAAAATATAGCCACCATCGGCAGTTTGTAACATTGTCGCCGGAGTATCCGAATCGTCACCTCCAAAATATCGACACCAGAGGGTGTCGCCACCGGAATCGATTTTTAATAAATACAAATCTCTGGATTCGGTAACCGTAGTGGATTCCTTAGCGCCGTAAATAATAAAGTCGCCTTCTTCCGATTCGACTACAGCCGAAGCACAATCGGTATGGTAATCACCGAATTCGTAAGTCCATATAAAACTCCCCACAGAATCAGTTTTGACCAAAAAGGAGTTGAAATCGTAGTATTCATCAGGATTTGTTCCTCCTCCCGCAATTATAAAACCGCTGTCGGAGGTTTGTATAACATCGTGGGCATACTCGACGGCGAACTCGTCGGTATATATGTAGCCGTAAGTATAAGACCAGAGCGAGTCTCCGGCTCCATCGACTTTTAAAAGGAAAATATCCGAGGAAGTGTATAAACTCGATACCGTTCCAGTAATAATTAACTTATTATCGTATGTTTCACGAATCGCATAGGCATGGTCGTCTAAATCGCTGCCGTAAGTTCGTGTCCATATTGTGTCGCCGTCGAGATCAAGGCGTAGTAAATATACGTCGTAATCTCCCGAACTGAAAGATTTCGTATAGCCGCAGACAAAATATCCTCCCCCTGAAAACTCAATTAAGTCATTCCCGTAATCATCATCGAGGCCACCGTAAGTCTTTGTCCATAATGTATCACCTGATGAGTTCGTTTTAATCAAGTATATATCTATGCCGTGAGGATAATACCACCCGTTTTTGACGCAACATAAAAGATAGCCGCCATCCGAAGTTATTACAAGTGAAGCAAGGGATGCCGGGCCTTCATGGTAATAAGTGCGCGTCCAGAGCGTATCCCCATTTTCATCAAGCCGAAGAAGGTAGATATTTGGGTATTCTCCTCCGCCAAATGAATTTGTATTGCCGGCAACAATAAATCCTCCATCTGCAGTTTGTGCGGCAACAGTGCAATAATCACCGTAACTGCCGCCATAGGTGCGTTCCCAGCCGGCGAGGGCGAGGGTTGCGAGAAGTAAAAGGGCAATGATTATCTTGGATTTCATTTCAATCTCCTTTCGTCATTTCAAATATACGATTCGGTGGGAGATTTCGCAAGCGCCGAAGCGCGCCCGGACGAGATAAACGCCGCTGCCTAAATTGTCCGCCGGTTGCCAGATTAATTCGCGAACCGAAGGGGTCAACGGCGTTGACCCGTTTCCCGGGCGTATGCCATACGCCCCTACGGGATTGTTCGCGGGGATTTCGGCTACCATTCGGCCGTTTACATCGAATATTTCGATTTCTGGATTCCGGGTCAAGCCCGGAATTACAGATAGGGAAATAGTAACCGACGAATTGAACGGGTTCGGAAATGCGGTTATATCGAATTTTTCGGGAACGGAATTCTCACTTATTCCATCTTGCGGCGACAACTTCGCTATCCAATAATCAGTATAAGACCAGCTAGTATGACCATGATGTCCCGTGACATCGCCATCATTTGAATGTGAATATCCTGCGACAATGAATACGCCATCGCTGGTCTGTTGAATGGAGTATGCTACTTCATAATCGCTTCCGCCGAGCGACTTTTGCCACTCGATATTCCCGGTGGAATTTAGTTTAACTACCCAATAATCACTTTCTCCATGATTCCCAGTAACATCGCCATCATTTGAGCTTGACCGACCTGCGACGATATATCCGCCATCGACGGTCTGCTGGATAGAGTATGCTTCTTCGTAATCGATTCCACCAAGCGATTTTTGCCACTCGATATTCCCACTCGAGTTCAGCTTTACAACCCAAAAATCACTACTGCCATGATTTCCCGTGGCATCGCCATTATTTGAATGTCCCCGACCTGCGACGATGAATCCGCCATCGCTGGTCTGCTGAATGGAGTGTGCGTAATCAGAATCGCTTCCGCCGAGCGATTTTTGCCACTCGATACTCCCGCTTCCGTTCAATTTCACTACCCAATAATCAAAACTGCCGTGATTTCCCGTGACATCGCCATCATTTGAGGTTGAATATCCCGCGACGATGAATCCGTCATCGCCAGTCTGTTGAATGGAGTTTGCTACATCCCAACCACTTCCGCCGAGTGACTTTTGCCACTCGATATTCCCTGTCGTGTTCAACTTCACTATCCAATAATCAGGATAACCTGTGATTCCATGATGCCCCGTGACATCGCCATCATTTGAGTTTGACCGACCTGCGACGATATATCCGCCATCGACGGTCTGCTGAATGGAGTTTGCCCAATCATTATTGCTTCCGCCGAGCGATTTTTGCCACTCGATATTCCCGATCGAGTTCAACTTTACTATCCAATAATCAAGAGAATCACCAGGTATTCCATGATGTCCCGTGACATCGCCATCATTTGAGTATGAAAATCCCGCGACAACAAATCCACCATCGCTGGTTTGCTGAATGGAGTATGCGTAATCATTTTCGCTTCCGCCGAGCGATTTTTGCCACTCGATATTTCCCGCAGAGTCCAACTTTACTACCCAATAATCCCTAGTAAATATACCGGGGTGCGATGAACTGTGATGCCCCGTGACATCGCCATCACTTGACCGTGAACCACCTGCGACGATGTATCCGCCATCGCTTGTCTCCTGAATGGAGTATGCATCATCGCTGTTCGTTCCGCCGAACGACTTTTGCCACTCGATTGTTGGTTGTGCGAAAGCGGCGGAAACAGCCGCAAACAGCAGAACAATGATCATCGCATTTTTCATAATATCTCCTCTCATTCCCTCGCCAGCAGGGCTTGGATGAACTGCGCGCCGTGGAGCGTGCCGAAACTCCCGCGCTTCACACTCTCCTCGTCGTAGCGCGTGACGGCGTCCGGCGCGAGGAGCGGGTTGTAAATTAGGAACGGAACCGGGTCGTGGACGTGCGTGCGCACCGCGCAGGGGGTGCCGTGGTCGGGCGTAATCGCAATCGCGACCGGCTCCGGCATTTTTGCGGCCTCATCCGCGACGAACTTGACAATCCTGTTATCTAAATACTCGATTGTTCGGATTTTCAGATCGATGTCGCCCTCGTGGCCGGCCTCGTCGGTCGCCTCGACGTGCAGATAGACGATATCGTAGTCGTTCAGTGCTTCGACCGCCGCGCGCGCTTTGCCCTCGTAGTTCGTGTCGTAGAGGCCGGTCGCGCCCTCGACCTCGATAACGTCCATGCCCGCGTAGATTCCCAGTCCCTTTATCAAATCAACCGCGGAGATAACCGCGCCGCGTAAGCCGTAAAGCTCCTGCAGTGTTTTCATTTTCGGCCTGTGCCCCGGCGACCAGAACCAGACGGAGTTCGCGGGGTCTTTGCCCGCCGCGATTCGCGCGCGGTTGACCGGGTGGTTGTCGAGAATCGCCTGCGATTTCAGGATAAGCGAGTTGAGGATTTGCGCGGTTTCCTCGCCCTCCGGTGCGGTCGCACGAATCATGACCTCGCCGAAGCGCGTGCCGGGGACGTCGTGCGGCGGCGTGCAGGCGAGTTTGTCCGAGCCGTTTTTCATGACGAACAGGTGCCGGTAGCTCACCCCCGGATGGAAAACCATTTCCGGCGAGCCGAGCGTGCGGTTCAGCTCGTCGATAAGCTGAGAGGCCTCCCCCGTGCTGATATGTCCGGCGGAGTGGTTCTTTATGCGATCGTTTTCGATGCAAATCAGGTTGCATCGCATAGCGAGGTCTTCCGGCGCGAGTTCGACGCCCATGCTGGCGGCTTCGAGCACGCCGCGCCCTTGAAAAACCTCGCGTGGGTTGTATCCGAGCACGGCGAGGTTGGCGACGGCGCTTCCGGGGGACATATCCTCCGGCACCGTGACGAGTTTGCCGCAACGGCCCTTCGCGCAAAGCGAGTCGATGCTGGGTTTGTTCGCGACCATGAGCGGCGTTTTGCCGCCGAGTTGTTCGAGCGGCCTGTCGGACATGCCGTCACCGAGAATGATTATGTATTTCATGGGTATTCCTCTAATCTCCATATTCGGGGATTGCTTCTGATTTCATTTGCCTAATTGAGATTATATGCCCTTCAATGGGCAAATCTATTTTATACTTGTTTCGTCCTTTTGTTGGCGACCAAGTAACCTCATACTTAACTGGTATTACTCTATTCTCGTATTTAGTAGGAACAACCCAAGCCCCTTCGCTATCAAAATCAGGTGCGACTAAGAAAACAATACTCTTTGGGGCTCTTGCACCTTTTTGTATATACCCTAGTTTTTTCCAGACTTGCATTAACGACTCGTAATATGATAAATACGAAAAAGCCTGCGAGAATTCTTTTCTGCCGGCTTTTATTCCCTTTAATTCAAACAAGTAAACGACTGTTTTATATTCTTCGACTAAATCGACACGACCAATAGTTTTTTCTTTGTTCTTTATTATTTTTTTACCAAATAAATCAACATCCACAGATTTTATCGCTTTTAATTCTACTTCTTTCTGATTTGGTCGATACTTCCTTAAGAACTTACCTTCCCTATAAACCTTAATACCGTATTTCTTAATCCAGTTTTGTAACTGAGTTTCCGAAAAAACGACTTTTGGTTCGCATTTTACAACAGCCATCTTCCTCTCCTCTTAATTATACTATTTTTATCCTTCCCAACGACTTCGCTATTTTCCTTACTTATAATTCCCCTTCAGCCACGCCTTAAACTCGCCGTAGTCGTGTTTCAGATAACCGTATTCTTCGCGCTTTTTATCGAGGCCTTCGAGGCTCGGAGGGAGTTCCGGGTCGAAGGAAAGGATTTCGCGAATCTTTTCGGGGAATTTCGCGGGGTGAGCGGTTTCCAGCGAGACGCATAGCTGGTCTGGCTTCGACTCCTCGCTTTCGAGATAATGCAATAAGCCCGCCCATCCGACGGAGCCGTGCGGTTCGAGAAGCAGTTGGTGCTTTTTCCATGCGTCGAAAATCGTGCGCTCTGTCTCGACGTCGTCGATACTCACCGCGAACATGTCGCGGCGAATAGCTTCCATGTCGGGTTGCGCGAGGATATTGCCCTTTTCGTCCATATTGCCGCCATAGAGGACGACGAGGCGCGGGACGTTGCTCGGGTGGCCGACGTTCATCGCGCTGGAGATGCAGTTCCGCGACGGCTCGAGTTTGTTGTAGAAGCCCGAACTGTAAAATTCCGGGAACTCGTCGTTCTCGTTCGTCGCCACGACGAATCTCTTAACCGGCAATCCCATTTTTTTAGCGATTAGTCCGCCGCAGAGGTCGCCGAAATTGCCCGACGGCACGGAGAACACGATATCGTCATCCGGGCCGCCCGCGCGAAGGCGGGAGAATGCGTAGAAATAATAAACACTTTGCGGAATCAGCCGCCCGATGTTTATCGAGTTGGCCGAGGAGAGTTTTAGATAGTCGAGTTCCGGATCGGCGAATGCTTTTTTCACAAGCGCCTGGCAGTCGTCGAACTTGCCGTCGAGCGCGAGAATCGAGACGTTTTTGCCGAGCGTGGTCATCTGTTTGCGCTGGCGCGCGGTCACCTCTTTTTCCGGGAAAAGCACAGCCACCTCAATGTTGTCGAGGCCGTAGAACGCATTCGCGATTGCGCTTCCGGTGTCGCCGGAGGTCGCAGTTAGGATGATTAGCTTGCCCGCGCGCCGTTTCAGGAAATACTGCATTAGGCGGCCCATCATCCGCGCCGCGAAATCCTTGAACGACGCAGTCGGCCCCTGATCGAGACGCATGACGAACTTGTTGTCATAGACGCTTTCCAGCGGAACATCGTAGTCATAGGCTTCATTGACAATTCGCGCGAGGTCGGCATCGGGAATCTCCCCGGCCAAGAATTTTTTACCAACCGCGAAAGCGATTTCGTGGTATTTCATCAAGGAAAACGCACGAATTTCGCTATCCGAAAAGCGCGGAATTTCGAGGGGCATGAATAAGCCGCCGTCCGGCGCGATGCCTTTCAACAAAGCCTGCTCGAAGCTCACCGGCTCGGTTTTCAGGTTAGTCGAGCCGAATTTTATCGATTCACCGTTCATTTCGCTCCAATCATCGAGTTTTTACGCAAGACCGAGTCGATTTCTGACGCAGCGAGATAATCTCTCTACTGCCATCGCTAATTCTTCTTTCGAGGCAAATGAGAAGTTGATTCTCATCGTGTTTTTCGCTGGATTTTCGCCGAAGAACGCATTGCCTGGCACGAATGCGACCTTGAACTTTATCGCGTCGTAGAATAATTCCGCCGTGTCGATTTCCTCCGGCAACGTGACCCATAGGAATAGGCCGCCCTGCGGTTTTGTCCATCGCACGCCGAGTTCCTCGGGGAAATGCGCCGCCATCGTGTCGAGGAAAACATCGAGCTTCGCGCGGTAGTATTTCACACACTTTCGCAGGTGCTCCTCCAGCCCCATCTCGGTAAGAAACGCCGCGCACATGTCTTGATTGTATTTCGGCGTGTTCAGGACGTTGCCTTCCTTGATGTTCGTCATCTTTTCGATAACCTCAGCGGGGCCGATATTGAAACCGACCCGCAAACCCGGGCAGAATAGCTTCGAGAAGGTATATAGCCCAATAACATTTCCGCCGCCGTTTTTCTGGTCGAGCGAGAAAATCGAGGGTATCGTCTCGCCGTAATAGCGCAGGTCGCGGTAGGGGCTGTCCTCGATAATCGGAACCTCGTATTCGCGGCTCAGTTCGAGTAGCGCGAGGCGCTTTTCGAGGCTCATCGTGATTCCGGTGGGATTCTGGAAATCCGGGACGACGTAAATGAACTTCGGTTTCTTGCCCTCACCGGTGAGCTTTTCGATTTTCGCGCGGAAGCCCGCTATGTTCGAGCCGTCTTCCTCGATGTTCACACCCTCGATTTGCGGACGCTGCATCTGGAATGCGACTATCGCGCCGCCGAACGTCGGGCGATCGAGGATAATCGCGTCGCCGGGATTTATAAACAATCGGCCCGTGATGTCCAGCCCGTGCTGTCCGGAGGAGGTTATCAGTAGCTGCTTAGGGCCAATATCGATATTGTCGCGGCGTAAAAAGCCGAGGACAGCGTCGAGGAGCGACTTCTCGCCCTTGATCGCCGTGTATTGCATGATTCGTTCGATATTCTCTTCAAGCATCCTGCCGGAAACGAGCCTCATCTCGTATTTGAGAAACATTTCCGGCGATGGTAGCCCGCCCGCAAGCGAGATTATTTCAGGATCACTTAATAGGTCGAACAGCTTGCCTATCGAATACCCGCCGAAGTTTACCATATTGTCCGAAAACCGCGCATTCCAATCGCTTATCATTGCTTTCCCCCGTTAAAATTGTTTTGTTGTATCAGTCTTTCGGCTGGCAGCTTTCCGCGAAAATCGAGCGGATTCCGCGCCGCATCATGAGGCGTCCATCCTTGCTTGCGCGGAGTGCCTTGTTGAATATAACCTCGCCGATATTCTCCGCGATTGCTTCGCGCTCTTCCTCCGGGATAAAATAGGTCGCCATCGTATCCAGCTCGTGCGCGGTGCCGTCACTCTCGTATTTGAACGTCATGTCGGTGCCGCTTTCGAGCACCTTGAACATCTCGTCTGTCCAATTGAAATTCGCCATGCCGAGGTCCGGATTGATATAGATATGCGCGGCTAAACTCACGCCTTTAATTCCGCTCGCCTTCAGCTCTCTCGCACACTGGATGAAGTTAGTCGCCGTGGAACCGTTACCAATATTTATCTCGTAAATCGGCGATGTGCCGTCCTCGCGGATATACTCGTTCATGATGTTCAACAACATGCGGAACTGCATCGGGTTTTGCGTCGCGAGTAGCATCGAGATTTTGATGTGAAGATTCGGGATATCCCTGCCGTAGTAGCAAACCGCGACGATTGTGCTCCAGCTTGGGTTCAGGAAGAAATCGGCGCCTGTCGCGAGGGCTGTGCGTGTTACGCCGTCAAGGTAGATTAGATGGTTGTTGTTCGCGACCTCGATTCCGCCGAAATTGCCGAATGTCGTGCCTTGATTTTTCAATGTCAGCGCGCAAACATCACAGCCGCATTCGTAACGCTCGAATTTTTCGCCCGTGATTGCCTCCAACTCGCGAAACCTGTCCTCCGGCTGGGGAATGCCAATTAGATTCGTGCTGCAAAATTTGCTCGCTTTCATGATATTCTCCGCCATTGTGAGCGTCGCGAGCAAATCGCCGTTGTAAACATAGTTGTCGGTTAGAGCGACGACGGAAATCATTTCCCGCGGCGCGAAACAAGGTTCGGCGGAACCGGCGCTCTCCGCGATTCGCTTGATCGCGTTATGCGTCACACCTGCGCCCTGAAAACCCGAGACCTGACTGGTGCCCGTGCCGAGTGAGTCGTCATATGTAATCCCGTTCTCTTTTTCCCAGTCCGGGACCTGCGCAAAATCCTTCGCCCAAACCTCCGCCTCTTCGATCATCTTACCGTAACCCTTCTCGGCAAGGATCGCTTTACGATTCCCGAAATCGCGCATTTCCTTAATAGTTGATACGATTTTCTTTGCGCCACCATGATGTTCCTTTAGGGCATCGATAGCTTTCAAATCGGCGTCTGACAGCAACGGATACTTCATGTCTTCCTCCTCAAACTTGTTATTTAAGCGTTTTCGATTCAACTCTGTAATGCTATTAAAATAAGCTGAAAATAAATCGACCGCAATAAAGAAAAACGCAGACTAAATAATTCGAGCACCTTAAGCAATGCAGACTGACACAGAAAAGGAAAGCCACCCGCACGCTTCCTGTCATTTCGAATCGAAAACAATTTTGCATGTAGCGGAGGAATTTCTATTACAATTAACGATATAACGTCTTTTTCAGCCTTATGGATCGCTCGATATCGGCGTAATGCACTACGCCCCGTAAGCTGCAAGCGAATCCCGCGCCAATAAATATCGAGATTTCTTTCCTCAAAATGAAAGATGTAGTATTATTTCAGATACACGACGCGTTTCGCGACGGATTTCTCCCCTATCGATACGCGGATGAGATAGACGCCGCTGCCGAGGGAAGCGTCGGGTTGCCAGACTAATCCCCCTAAATCCCGGCACCGGACCTTCCGGCCCTTTGACAAGGGGGACTTACCGTCTTCCTCCCCCCTTGTGAAAGGGGGGCCGGGGGGGATTATTTCCGCAATCCTCCGTCCGTTCAGATCGTATATCTCAATTTCTGGATTCCGGGTCAAGCCCGGAATGACAGATAGGGAAATCGTGACCGAGGAATTAAATGGGTTCGGGTAGGCGGAGAGGGCGAAAGAAACGGGGGTTGACGATGATTCTTTAATTCCGGTTGTGATAAAACCATTGGAAAGGGCTAATACCATTGCGGCTTGTCCATGATCCACCCTAAAAGGGTCCATTTCGATTCCGTCACACGTATATACTCGCGTCTCCGTTGGGTCGATTATATCCGGGGGAATTGTGATAATATCTTCCGGAGCCCAACCGACCCATGGCGCGCCCACGAGGCACCATCCGGGAGAGAGTTCCAGTTCGGGCAATCTTTCGAGGGGAGGGCCGCAGAAAACCAAAGTATCTATTCCCGTCGGGTAAACCGCATAACCCTTACCGGGGATTATCGAATCTACCAGATTGTAAGTTCCGCCAATCATTTCGTAAACGTCAAGGCCATGGAAAAGGCTGTCGATACTGGCATCCGTTTCCACGGAAACCGACACGTTATTCCAGTCGAAGCAGAGGAAGAGCGTGTCGCATACCGCGAGAAGCCCGGTTGCGGATAAGAGAAGTAAAGCTAATATGAGATAGCGCATTTTACCCTCCGTTTTATTTCAAATACACGACGCGTTTCGCGACGGATTTCTCCCCTATCGATACGCAGACGAGATAGACGTCGGAGGCGAGGGAAGCATCCGGTTGCCAGATATATTCGTGCAAACCGCTCCCTGAGCCTGTCGAAGGGAATTTAGCACCGCCGGGCACTTCGACAAGCTCAGTGACCGGCTCGACCATGCGACCGTTTATATCGAACACCTCAATCGCGTCTATCCCCAATCCGCAATCATCAATCATCAATCTGCAATTCCCGTTGAACGGATTCGGGTAGGCGGAAATCGAAAATGTAGTTGGCTTGGCGGACGGCGACTCGTCAATAGCCATAACAAAATCGTATTTATAAAGCCAAGTCCCCGGCGGCCACATTTGAGTCATCCAAAAATAGCCCATCGAATATTCGATGTCTTCGAGTATGTTCTGCGGGGTGTCGTAAATCGCGATAGTCGCCCATGAAGCGCGGCTCAGGCAGTATGACGCGCCGTTCGTAAGAGAGGGATAGCTATAGGCATTGACGAAGATATTGCCCGTTGTCCTATCGACGAACAAGCCGGTCAGGGCGTTGCGGCCGTCGCGATTGAAAACCGGTGAGGAATCTACGGGCGCGAAACTCGAATTCAGAACGACAATTCGCATCGACGTCGTCGATAACACTTTTACGATATACCAAAAACCGTCGTAATAGTCCACGCCCCTTATCGCGTAAGGCCACGGGACGATGTCGCTAAGGTCAAGCGAATCCATCGTGCTCATCGAAAAGGGTTCGAGCGCGAACAACCACGGTGGCCTTTCGCCGCAGGCGTAGAGTTTATTATCCTTGTTGACGAGGCTCCAGAAGTGCTCTCCGTTTACGGTGTCCCTATCGACGACATTAAGGGTCTCCGAGACTCCGGCAATCGAGTATTCGCCGATTATCGCCGGTGTGGATGGCGTTCCATCGGCAATATAGACCTTGCTCCCGATGAAGCATATCCCGCGAATCTCGCCGGTAACGGTCGGGACGAAGAAACTGTCGATTAAAGTCCAGGTTTGGGCAAAGGCGCAAGAGCAAAGTAAGATAATAGAAACGATATTTTTCGCGTTCATATTGGTCCCCTTGTTATTTCAAATAAACCACGCGCTTGGAGACGGATTTGTCGCCAACCGTTGCGCGGACGAGGTAAACGCCGGAGGTTGTCGTCTCGTCGGGTTGCCAGATGACCTCGCGCACGCACATATTGTCATTCCCGTGAAAACGGGAATCCAGTTGCACGCCCGAAATTCTGGATTCCCGATCGGGGTTGGGAATGACAGAACCTGCCTCTGCGGGGATTTCGACGACCCTGCGCCCGTTGATATCGTATATCTCGATTGCGTTTATCTCCAATCCGCAATCATCAATCATCAATCTACAATTCCCGTTGAAGGGATTCGGGTAGGCGGAAATCGAAAATTTCCCCGGCCTCGCCGCGTCGTCCTCCTCGATGCTTGTGAAATACGAAACATCCAGAATATAGAGGCCGTCGTTATAATCCGCGATATAGGCACGGGAACCGTAAATAAAGACACCATAGGCTGCCCCTTCTGTATCGTAAAAGCCCACTTCGAAAGGCGATGAAGCGTTGGAGACATTTATTACTCGAAGACCACAATACGCGTCCGCGACGTAGGCAAAGGAGTCGGAAACATAAACGTCACGGGATGTGCCCGTCGTATTGTAGAATCCGACCTCGAAAGGCGAAGACGGATCGGAGACATCGATTATGCGAAGACCGTTGTCGTCGTCTGCGACGTATGCATACGAGCCGGAAACATAAACAGCCCAGGCGAAGCTCCCCGTGTCGTAAAATCCGACCTCGAAGGGCGAGGACTGGACTGAGACGTTTATTATTCGAAGACCATAATTCCCCGCCGCGACATAAGCGAAGGTGTCGGAAACATAAACGCCACGGGATGTGCCCGATAGATAGCAATATCCAGCCCTGAAAGGCGAGGAAGGATCGGCAATATTTATTATTCGAAGACCGTCGTCCCGGTCCGCGACATAAGCGTAGAAACCGAGAACATAAACGCCATAGGCCATGTCTCCCGTGTCGTAAAATCCGCCCTCGAATGGCGCGTATGGATCGGTGACATTTATTATTCGAATACCGTCGAATCCATCGGCAACATAGGCGAGGGTATCGGAAACGAAAACGCCGAGCGCCCAGTCTCCCGTGTCATAAAATCCTATTTCAGAGGGCGAGGATGGGACGGATACATCTATTATTCGAAGACCATTTTCGTAATCCACGACATAGGCGTAGATGCCGGAAACATGAACGCCATAGGCGAAACCCGGTGTGTTACAATAACCCACAAGATGCACATTCAGTGAGTCGGCACATAAACCGCTAATAAAAAGCAGTATAGCAATGATCATCGCGTGTATCATTTTAGCCTCCGGTTACATATCGAGCCACCGTGGCGCTTATCCGCCTCGCTTGAGCTGATGGGGCAAAAATTTACAGTGGAATGTGCGATTGTCCGCGGTGCCGTAGATTTCGACCTTCTTAATTTCCGAGTCCCACTCAAGCGTTTCGCCGTCCTTGCGCAATTTCGAGTAACTCACCCAAAACGGATCCTTCCCCGTAGGAAAAAACGGAATGCCCGCGCAATATCCATTTTTCCACGGTTTGCCGTTCACATCGATAACGACGTCCATCAGGCTGCTGCTGTGACGGTTGACAATCATGAATCCGCACTGTCCTCTCTTATTTTCAGAAAGGACACTTATGCTTATGCGTTTTGGTAGAAATCCGGCTTTCGGTATCCACATACCGGTAATAATTAGGCCAATAATCAGAACGATAATGGCAATCGTGCTTCCGATTATATTTTCCGCCCTACTCTCAGCCATTTATCCCCCGCAAAATATTTTTTAATACTATTTAAGGATACGCATTTTGCAGGGATTTGTCAAGATACAAACGGGAAGTTCTATTCCTCCATAAACACTAATCGGTATCGCCTATTCCTTGTATATGGCTAATCGGAGGATTGAAATGGCCTGTCAGATAATGCGGCGACTATCTTCGCTATGCCTCATTATTCTGTTAATGCCGTCGAGCTGTCGCGCGATTTTCGCGGCCTCCGATTTTTTCATCTCATCCGCAATGAAACCGGGCGTCATAAGCCCTCCGGTACGCATTTTCTCGGCCGGGATAGGAATGAAAACGCCGCCCGTAGCTTTCGCGATATATCTTGCCAGACGCCTTCCCGGCAATCCTTCCTTGACCACTGGTGGCGCGGATGACGGATCGATTATCGCGATCGGTATTTTCGCATCGCCAATCAGGCGGGCTTCTCTGCGAACATCCTTGTATTTGGCGTGTTCGTATGGGTCGCTGACCTCGAGCGGCAACGGTTCGGGGTAGCAGTCGCTTACGAGCAATATAAACGGGCGTGCGGTGCGGTCATTCCTGCAATATCGGACCATTTCCTGGCGAGCTTTTTTCAATGCCTCATCGAGTGGAGTATAACCGCCGCTTTTAAGCTCTTTCATCCGTCCCAAAACGCGCAATCTGTTTGTTGTCGGCGCAAAAATCAGTTCTGCCATGCTATCGCGGATGGCGACCATGCCAATTTTGGATTTAGTGTCGAGGAGATTCTTGAAAAGGACTGAGAGAACCTCCGATAGGCCTATCAGGTATTTGTTCGAGGACCTACTGGCGTCGATCACCAGCATCGCCGTGACGCGCGGTCGCGCTTTCCTGACACTCCTCGTCCAATGTGTTTTGGGTAATGGGACAAGCGGTAACCCGCGTCCGCTGCGAATCATCGCTTTTATTGTCGGGAATGGTTCCACGAGTGCCGCAGACTCGGTTCTCTCGTAACGCACACATCTACCGCGATTCCCAGATTCGACGTCGTCGAGACGCTCTCTAGTATCCAAGATCGATCCGCCTGCAACCGCTATTCGAATAATAAAATCGCGGAATCCGCCGATAAACCTCGATGCGAGTTGCTTTGGGAAAACGCTGTCATCGCCGGGAAGTTCTGGAACGCCTTTGAGGATTGTCGTTTCGGTCAAACGTTTTTTTTTAGGTCGCTTTCGGAGTTTTTAATCGCGGCGAGGGCGGAATCGAGGACTCCCATGAACACTTGGTTCCCGAAATATCCCAATCCATCGACAGCGAAATCGTCTTTGTCGGAAACGCGGGTAATTGTCTTGATAATCGTCTCGGCGTCCGGAGGCGGATCGAAGCCGCCGTTGCGCGTTCTGTGGCAAACCGCGAGAGGCGCGACTTTCAGGATATGTCGCTGCTCGACTTTACTATCGCCCTCCAGGGCAGCGAAAGCGATTGCGCTTTTTATGATAACAATATCGGGTCGTTGGCCGTCAACACCGAGTTCAGACATAGCTCTCGCTACCGATTTAATAGCGCCGTTGGGCAGTTTTACGGCCGATAATCTTTCACGCGCTGTTTCAATAATGCTCTTAAGAATATGGTTTGCCTTGTGAAATGTATTCTCGAACTCGACTGGCGACGCGGCCTGAATTAAGGCGCGTTTGACAATCTCCTCGCGCGATTTGGCTTCTTTGATTGTCTCGATTTTTACCGACAGCGCAAATCTGTCGAGAATTTGCGGGCGAAGCTGGCCTTCCTCCGGATTCATCGTGCCGACTAACGTAAATCGCGCGGGATGTTCTATCGAAAAACCCTCCCGCTCGACCCGATTTACACCGCTTGCCGAGACATCGAGGATATCGTCTGTGATATTGTCGGGAAGTAGGTTCACTTCGTCGATATAGAGGATTCGCCCGTTTGCCTCCGCGAGAACGCCGGGCAGGAACTCGGCCTCCCCCGTTTTCAACATTTTCTCGATGTCGATTGTTCCCAGAAGCCTGTCTTCGGTCGTTCCAAGGGGCACACTTACAACTTTTGGCGAAATTCGCACTACGTTCGCTTCGCCCTTCGCGAGTTTCTCTCTACACTCATCGCAAAGCGCGTCTTTTATGGTCGGTGAACAACCGAACTTGCAGCCTTCGATAGTTTCTATATCGGGTAGGATTCCCGACAAACCGCGCGCTATCGTGGATTTGCCGGTGCCCTTAACGCCGGTAAGAAGCACACCGCCGATACTAGGATCGACAGCGGCGATTATCAACGCCAACTTCGCTTCTTCCTGACCTACTATTGCAGAAAACGGAATCATGTTGTCAATATACTAAAACATCTCGTTGGATAAGTCAACAACAAACTCCGAGAATATGCGGTATATTAAGTCTTCTATTTACTACACACTGACATTTTTACATTGTAATACTATAACTTACATATCGACATAATTATGCTTAGTGATTGACAATATTCCCTTCCGCCTATCGCTCGATATCATACCATATTTTGTTGGCGGCTTTTCTGTCCATACCTATAATTATTCTCAACGCCAGTCCCGGATGAAAAAGGACGAACCAATCGCCGAATTGATCGAATTTACGAGCGGATGTAACCGTATATTCCCGTCTGATAATACCGAATTTCTGTTTTCGTTTTTTACCTAATTTTTTAAGCCGCCTCGCCAATTCGGTATCTTCCGCGGCGAAGTATTTTTCGTTGAAACCGCCAATCGCCTCGAAATCCTCCTTAAATAACCAATATGGCCCGCTCATAATCCTCGCGATATAAGCCATAGTAAGAAATATTCTCATTGTAATAAAAATCCCAAGCGAAGTGCGATCCATTTTAAATAGAGTCCCGCCACCTATAAATTTGCCGGAGTGCATGCAACGGTCGATCTCGTGGAGAAGACCTTCGGTCATAACGCTATCCGCATCTAAGAAAACCAATATATCTCCCGACGCAGCTTTCGCCGCTTTATTCTTGATTATAGATATATTTTTCGCGTCTTCATAAACGATAATCGCGCCGTGTTCTAAGGCGATCTCCTCGGTGCGGTCCGTGCATCGATTGATTGCAACTACGATTTCTATATCCCCGGGAACATGTTTGGCTGCAGCTTCGATAGCCTTCAAACACGCGCCGATATAATTCTCTTCGTCTCGGGCGGGGATTATCACAGATATACGCGGTCGTGAACTATTATCTATTTCGTCTTGATTATTAGTTTCGATATTTTCCGATATCGTTTCCGTTGATATCGTATTCGACATTCCGTTACGTGAGGGTAATAATCGGTATGATAAAGCCCAGGCTAATACCGCTTTCCCGATATCTGGTAGTATAAACGGCACAATACCGACCGCCGCGATAGACGCTAATGGGATCTCTTTGCCAAGCACTAACGGGGCAATCAGATATAGATATAACGGGCCTATTATGTATATCGGAATAATGCCCGCAAGGAAATATAATATTGAAATGATACGTTTCTTATAGTATCTCTTTGCAAGTCCGGCAATTATTGCGGCGAATGGAAAACCGAGAGCATATCCGAAACTCGGCGAGAGAATAACGGCGGGACCACCTTTCAAACCGGCGAATATGGGTAATCCCATTATACCTAATAATATATAACCAAGTTGCGCATACGCGCCAAGGCGGCATCCGAGGATTCCGCCGGTCAACAGCACGGCAAACACTTGCAATGTAAATGGCACCGGAGTAAATGGTATTTGTATTTGCGCACAAACTGCTGTTATCGCAATCATGATCCCGGCATAAGCTATCCGCTTAGTCCGGCTTCGATGTATGTTTATTTTGTTAAATATGTCCATTAATATATAGTTGTATTTGTATATTTTATATAAATTACCATTATATGCATTTAAAAGTTCCTACAACCTGTTTGAAAAGCTGAAGAAACTCGGAAAATCGATTCTCATCTGAACTACAGTCTATTATATAACTATCTAAGCCTTCCACAAGATATACTGTATATCCCATCATCGGCCCCTCGGCGGTCGTAAATCGGTAGGTCTCCCATACGCAGTCGCGGCCATCGATAATTACTTTGCCCTTTTCTCTAACTTTGTAATTAGCGAGTTCGAGCGAAGTGTATATATTAATACTATCCCGCAAGGCTTCAACAGTAATCGGCGCGTCAAGTTTTTCATATGTAACCACGATAGCCTCGTAATAAAACACATCCGTATATATCTCTGGAGTAGTCGCAACCACGCTATATTCGTCGATTTCCTCATTTATCCAGTTTTCAGGGAATTTTATCGAGAAATGCCTATTCTTGCTTGAGTAAAAAGACGATCCGCCTGAATTACATGCAATAAAAAGGATTACCGCAGTAATTATGCATATTAGCGTCGTTAAAGCGACCGGTGGCCTATTTGATTTCATAGCATTCGTCTTTCAAAAGTAACGTCAACATACTATTCGACAATTAATATAGCGGCTCAACTATTCGATGCAATAAGAATCGACATCCCCGTCGTAAAGCGCCATTCCCTCGACGCAAATATCGACGCGATGGCCGTGCTGATCGTTCGTATCGAGTGTGAAAGCATTATTTTTGAATTCCGCCATAGTAGTTTCTCCTTTTCCGATGATTTTTTTGTGGTTCACTATCGTTTCTTAGGCGTGCATTGCTTTCGAATAGCGCTAAGGGAAGGCAGTGGACGCCTAAGCGAGAGCAATGAACGCATCATAAGTTGTTAAAGAACAACAGGTTAGCGGCAATGCCGGTCGCCAACGGGCGACGGCGTAAGGTGCTCGACGGCTTCGCCGACTCGCTTCGG
>Ga0272444_10001093_pt1 | contig 26766 bp, 25 predicted proteins | sample SSMForm13_FD_201033 | JGI IMG/M metagenome (GOLD analysis project Ga0272444, IMG submission 201033) | Marine sediment archaeal communities from Little Sippewissett salt marsh, Falmouth, MA, United States - SSM-Form-13 | ecosystem: Environmental > Aquatic > Marine > Wetlands > Sediment ...
AGGCCGCCGATCGCCGCCAGCACGTCCACCCTGCCGCTGAGCAGCGAGCGCCAGAACTGCGGGTCGACCAGGCGCTTGGCATAGTGGTGCTTGAGCAGGTTGCGCGCCTGGTTCTGCTCCTCCATCAGCCAGGGGTTGGAGACGATGAAGCCACTCACCCGCGGATCCTGCCAGGCGTACATCATGATCGCCGAGGCGGCGTTGCAACCGCCCCAGAACACCAGGTGCTGCAACTGCGGTTGCTGTGCCAGCAGTTGGTCGACCGCCGCCCGCAGGTCCTCGTCGACATGTTCGAAGCCACGGAAATCGCCGCCGCTGTCGCCCATGCCGCGGTAATCGAAACGCAGTACCGCCAGGCCCTCGTCGGCAAAGCGCCGCGCCCAGCTCAGCAACTGCCGGCAGCAACCGACGTGGTATTGCGGCCCGCCGGCCGCGACCATGATCAGGCCGATGCGTGCAGGCTGCGCAGGTGTGTGCAGGATGCCCAGCAGCGGCGAGCCCTGTACCTCGAACACCAGCGGCGCTTCCATCCGACCGCTCATGCGCCTTGTTCCATCAGCCTGCAGCTCAGCTCGACCAGCTGCGGTGCCAGGAAACGTTCGTGCAGCTGCCAGAACGGCGGACCGTTGAAAGGGTGGCCATGTGCATCCATACCCTGCTCGCGCCAGCCGGCGATCAGCTTGGCGCTGGCGAAGCCCAGTTCGCTCTTGCCCTCGTCGACCCGCTCCAGCCAGTCGATACGCACCCCGGGCAGGGACAGGTCTTGCGGCAGCTGCGCGGCATCCAGGTCCGCGGCCATTTGCGGCGAGATGTAATAACCACCGATCTCCAGCGACTCGCCCGCCGCCAGCCGCTCGCGCAGCTCCTTGGTGGTCTCCTGCCTGCCCGAGGCCTCCAGCGAGTTGGCCACGCGCAGGCGCAGGTACTGGGTGAACATCTGCTTGCCGTTGCTCACCGGCTGCCACAACAGCAGTCGCTCGGCCCGCTCACCCAGAGAGCGTGCGGCATCCGCGGCCAGGATCGCGCCCAGCCGGGTGCCCCACAGGGTCAGTGGCCCGGGCTGCTGGTCGAGCCAGTCCACGCCGCTGCGCACATCGTCCAGCCAGGTGCGCCAGTCGGCCTGCTCAAACTGCCCCTCGCTATCGCCGGTGCCGTAAAGATCCAGCAGCAGGGTCGAGTAGCCGCGCTGCGCCAGGGCGCGCGCGCCCATGCCGAGCATCACCCGGCAGCGATTGGACTCTTCGGAAAAAGGCGGGATACACAGGACTTTGCCACGCGGCGCGCCGACCGCGGGAAAATACAGCCCGAACAGCGGCCCCTTGGTACCGTCCAGAAAGTACGCCTCGAAAGGCGTGTCCTGCAGCCGGGTCATCAACCCATCTTTTCGGCGACGAAATCCGCCAGGCTGCCGACCGTCTCGAACAGCTCGCCGGTGATCTCGTCGTCTTCGATCTCCACCCCGAGCTGTTCCTCTATCGCGGTGACCAGGCTGACCACGGCCACCGAATCGAACTCGGGAATCGCCCCGACGATGGGGCTGTCAGCGGTGAGTGCGTCGGCACGCTCGCCCATCTGCAACTGGTTTCTGAACAGATCCTTGACGAATTCGATGGCTTCGGACATCGGGGCTCCAGGTTCGATCTGGCCGCGCTGCGGCGACGGAAAAATTTTGCGCGCTAGTGTACGCTGGATCGGCATGAACTTCACGATTTCAAACGCTTGCGGGCGCTCCGCACATGCCTTGGGAATTGCATGCTGTTGGCGCAGCAAGCGCCACACAGCTTGAGCTCGAGCCAATGCAGCACCGATGAAACTGTTGCGCACACTGAGACTGCCCGGCACTCCCTGGTGGCTGGCGCTGTTGTCGCTGGCCGGCTGCAGCCAGGAGACTCGCGCACCCGATCTGATCAGCCAATATCAAAGCGCCGGCACCGCCCTCGCCCTGCACGTGTTTCGACCCACGCACGCCGCTGGCGGGCGCCATCCCACCATCCTGTTCTTCCACGGCGGCGCCTGGCAGCAGGGTGGCCCAGGGCAGTTCCATGGCCAATGTGCGGAGCTGGCCAGCCATGGCTACCTGTGCATCAGCGCCGCCTATCGGCTGGCGCGGTCTCATGGCACCAGCCCGGCCGACGCAGTAGCGGATGCGCGCGCGGCGCTACGACACGTGCGCGAGCATGCCGCCGAACTGGGCGCGGATAAGCAGCGCCTGGTACTGGCCGGCGGTTCGGCAGGTGGCCACCTGGCGGCGCTGCTGGCGACCGGCCAGCAGGACGGCCCGGCGGCGGAAGCCGTGGCCGCGCTGGTACTGTTCAACCCGATGCTGAACCTGGCGCCGGGACGGCCGGATCACGAATTGGTCGCGCCTCAATGGCGCAGTCTCTCTCCCTACCACCAGCTTCACAGCCGCCTGCCGCCGACCCTGATCCTGCTCGGCGACCGCGACCGCGAGGTGCCGGTAAGTACCGCCGAGGCATTTTGCGCGAGGGCGCAGCAACTGGGAGGCGTGTGTCGACTGGATGTGGCGCGCAACCAGGGCCACGGCTTTTTCAATCACAGCCGCTCGCCCTGGCACTATCACCGTACCCTGCACAGCATGCGCGCGTTTCTGCAAGAGGTCGGAATCGCACCGCGCTGATCCCGGCACAAACGATCAGGGAGACTCAGGAGAAGGCGTCAGCACTTACACCGGGCGGACGATGCTGGCGGCGGCCGAGGCATTGTCTTCGGCGGTCTTCATCATCTTGATCTGCATCTCGAAGCGGCGCGACAGCTCGATCATGTCCACCATCTCGTTGACCACGTTGACGTTGCTCGCCTCCAGCGCGCCGGACACCAGGCGCTGGTCGGCAGCCGCTTCGGCCACCGTACCGTCCTTGAGGCGCATCAGGCCGTCTTCGCCCTTGTCCATCTGCTCGTACTGCGGCGCAACCAGCTTGATGCGGTCGATCACCGCCAACTCGTTGCCCTCAGCGCCCTGCGGGCGGATCGAGATGGTGCCGTCGCTGCCGATGTTGACCGCGTCGAACGGCGGCAGCGCGATCGGCCCACCGTTGCCCAGTACCGGCAGACCGGTGCCGGTGGTGAGCAGACCGTTGCTGTCCACCTTGAGATCGCCACGGCGGGTGTAGGCCTCGTTGCCGTCGCCGGCCTGCACCGCGATCCAGCCGGCATCCTTGACCGCCACGTCCAGGTCACGGCCGGTCTGCTGGATGCCACCGCGGTTGAAGTCGGTCTGCGGGCGCTCGTCCAGCGCGTACACCCGGGTCGGGTGACCGTCGCCGAACACCGGCATGCTGCGGAACTGGTTCAGGTCGGCGAGGAAACCGGTGGTGTTGGCATTGGCCAGGTTGTTGCTCGCGTTGCCCTGGGCGATCAGGGTTTCGCGGGCGCCGCTCATGGCGACAAACAGCATGCGGTCCATCTCAGGTGTCCTCGGTTACTGGTTAAAAAGCGGGCTTTTCAACGGTATTAACGGATGTTGATGATGGTCTGGGTGATCGCGTCGGCACTGGAGATCACCTCGGAGTTGGCCTGGAAGTTACGCTGCGCGGTGATCAGGTTGACCAGCTCCGAGGCGATGTCGACGTTGGACGCCTCCAGCGCCCCGGACTGGATCTGGCCGAAGCTGGAGGTGCCCGCCTCGCCCAGCTGCGCGGTACCCGATTCGAAGGACTCCGCCCAGTTAGTATCGCCCAGCTGACGCAGGCCCTGGTTGTTGTTGAACTTGGCCAGCGCCACCTTGCCCAGCGCGGAGGACTGGCCGTTGGTGTAACGGGCGAAGATCACGCCGTCGCTGTCGATATCCACACCCGCCAGTCGCCCGGAGGTATAGCCGTCCTGGCTCAGGTTGTTCACCGCGAAGGCCGAGCCGTACTGGGTGGTACCACTGAAATCGAGGGTCATGTTGAGGTCGGCGGCGCCACCGATCGGGGTGAACGGGTTCATGGTGATCTGGCCGGTGGCCGGGGTGACCAGCGCACCGGAGCTGCTGAAGCCCAGCTGGAAGTCGGCGGTGGGAGGAGCACCGTTGGTCACCGGGCTGCCATCTACGTACATATACCCATCCCAGGCGCCCGCCGCGGTCTTGCGGAAGTACAGGGTGCTGGTGTGGGCATTGCCCAAGGTGTCATACACGGTGGTGGAGGTCGATTTGTTATAGGTGTTCGGGTTGTTCGGGTCGAACACCCCGGTCGGCGCCGGGTCCGAGGAATTGAGGTTGAGCGAGGCGGCCAGACTGGAGGTCGGGGTTGGTGCGCTCGGGGTGGTCGGCAGCGACAGGTCCTGCAGCACGCCGGTGTTGAAGATGGTGGAACCATCAGAACCGAGGGTCGCCGGGTACACCTGCAGGCGGTCGTTGGCCTGGTTGATCACGTTGCCGTCGCGGTCCACCGAGTAGGCGCCGGCACGCGTGTAACGGACGGTACCGTCGGTGCCCTCGAGCACGAAGAAGCCCTGGCCGCTGATCGCCAGGTCCAGGTTGTTGGAAGTGAAGTCCACCGAACCCTGCGAGAACTGCTGCGCCACCCGCGCCACCTGCACGCCCTGGCCCGGGCCGGTACTGGTGTCCGAAATGGCGCTGGCATACAGGTTGGCGAATTCGGCGCGCGATTCCTTGAAGCCGTTGGTCGCGGCGTTGGCGATGTTGTTGCCGGTCACCTCCAGGTCGGTGGTGGCGGCGTTCAGTCCACTGAGTGCGATACGAAAAGGCATGGCGGCTTACCTCGCTTAGAAAATCTGTTTAACGTTGTTGAAGGCGACAGGTCCGAGTCCCTGCAGGTTCAGGGTCAGGCCCTGGGCTCCGGACAGGCTGACCGACTCGACGTCGGCGAACAGCTGGGTGTTCAGATCAACGCCCTGTTCACCCTGCTGGGCGGCGACGCGCATCCGGTACAGGCCGGGGTTGGCGTAGCTGCCGTTGTCGGTCATACCGTCCCAGGCGAAATCCAGGGTGCCGGCCTGGGCGGCGCCGAGCGGCATCTCGCGCATCAGCTGGCCGACCTGGTCGTACACCCGCAGGGTCACCTCGCTGCTGCTCTCGGGCAGTTCGACCCGGCCGGTGAGCTTCTCACCCGGGTACAGGCGGCCGGTGTCGGTCGGCACCAGCACCTGGCGACCGACCAGCGAACCCGCCTGCAGGGCCTGGCCCGAGGTCAGCGAGGTGCCCAGGTCCTCGATCTGGTTGTTGAGTTTGTCCAGGCCGGTGACCGAGGCGAACTGCGCGATCTGGCCGAGGAAGTCGCCGTTTTCCATCGGCTTCATCGGGTCCTGATGGTTCATCTGGGTGATCATCAGCTTGAGAAAGGTGTTCAGGCCCAGCTCGGTCGCGTCGGTCTGCGGCCCGCTGTTGGACTGCTCGCGCGTCAGCCCCAGCGAGCCGAAGATGTCCTGTTGAGAAGTGATCGTGCTCATGGTTCCTTACCTGTGTTTAGCGGCCGAGGTTGATGGTGGCCAGCATCAACTGCCGCGCCGAGTTGAGGACCTCGACATTGTTCTGGTAGGCACGCGAGGCGGAGATCATGTTGGCCATCTCCTCCACGGTGTTGACGTTGGGGCGGTAGATGAAGCCGTCTTCGTCGGCCATCGCGTGATTCGGTGCGTATTCGCGTACCAGCGGTGCCTTGCTCTCGACCACCCCGACCATGTTCACCCCGGCGGCCGGCGCACGGCGGTTGCTCTGATCGAGCACCGCGCGGAACACCGGCTGGCGGGCACGATAGGTCTCTTCGAGGCTGCTGGAGACCGCGTCCACGTTGGCCAGGTTGGAGGAGACGATGTTCAGGCGCAGGTTCTGCGCGTTCATGCCGGAGCCGGCGATGTCAAAAATGCGCAAGCTGCTCATTGTGCCGTACCCTTGATGGCGGTCTTCAGGCCTTTGATCTTGCCTTCGAGGAAACGCAGGCTGGCCTGGTAGGCGATGGCGTTGGCGCTGTACTCGACCTGTTCACGCTCGACCTCGACGGTATTGCCGTCCAGCGAGGCCTGCTGCGGGTTGCGGAACATCATCTGGCTGCTGGGCACCATGCCGGTTTCGGTCTGGATATGCCCCTGGCGGGTGGTGGCCAGGCGCACCGGGTCCGGCAGCTCGCGGCGCAGCATCGCCTTGAAATCGAAATCGCGCGCCTTGTAGCCGGGGGTGTCCGCGTTGGCCAGGTTGGAGGCCAGCACCTCGGAACGACGGGCGCGCACCTTGAGCGCCTGTTCGTGAATGCCGAATACCGAGTCGAAGTTCATAACGCACCTGTCAGAGTGATTCCGGTGGATACACTGCAGGCTTCGTGCCAGAAACGTCAGACCTTTATTTTCAATGCCTTACGGGACTTTCAGGGAAGATCGGCGGGCTATGTGGGCAAGCCCTTGCCGCTCGCGGCAAACGGCGGCAATCAGCTGCGGCGGCAGAATGCCAGGGCGCCGTGCAGGTTCTTCATCTCGAACAGGTCGGCGTGTTCGGACATGGACTCGGTGGAACCGAGAAACAGATAGCCGCCCGGATTGAGCGAGCGGGCGAAGCGCTCGACGATATCGCGCTTGCGCTCCTGCGAGAAATAGATCAGGACGTTGCGGCAGAAGATCACGTCGAAACGGCCCAGCCCTTCGAACGAGTTCATCAGATTGAACTCGCGCAGGCTGATGCCCGCACGGTACTCGGGACGGACCTCGATGCAGTCCTGCTCGGACAGGAAGTACTTGCGCCGCTGATCCTCGGTGAGCCCGCGCGAGGCGGACACCCCGCAGTAGCGTGCCGACTTGGCCTGCGCCAGTGCACTGGGCGAGATATCGGTGCCGAGGATCTCATAGCGCAGGCTGCGCGGCAGGGTACCGTCGCGCATCGCATCCTGCAGCGACACGGCGATGCTGTAGATCTCCTGACCGGTGGAGGCGGCCGCCGACCAGATGCGTACACGACCCAGCCCCTGCTCGCGCAGGATGCCGTGGGTCAGGGCACGGTAATGCGCGCCGTCGCGAAACCAGAAGGTCTCGTTGGTGGTCATCGCATCGATCACCGCCCCCTGCAGGCGGCGGTTGCCGATACCGCTCAGCCCGGCGCTCAACTGCTCGAAGTCGCTCAGGCCGAACTCCGCGAGCAGCCGGTTGAGGCGGCTGGTCACCAGGTATTCCTTGCCGTTGCCCAGGCGAATGCCTGCCTGGCTTTCGAGAAACCTGCTGATCGCCGCGTAGTTGTCGGCGCTGAGCGAAGCGGCGCGACTCACTGACGAGCCCTTTGCAGACGCGCCGGCCAGCGCATCAGGCCGCGTCAGGACGTTCTTGGTCATGTTGCTTGAGGTGGTCCTGGACCATCATGGCAAGAACATCGGGCTCCCACTTCGGCAGAAAATCGTTGGCCCCCACCTTGGCGATCATCGACTTGTTGAACACGCCGCTGAGCGAGGTGTGCAGGATCACGTGCAGCTTGGACAGACGCGGGTTTTCGCGGATGTACTTGGTCAGCGAATAGCCGTCCATGCGCGGCATCTCCACGTCGGAGATCACCAGCGACAGCAACTTCTCGACATCCTTGCCGTCTTCCAGCCAGTTGTTGAGCAGGTCGTGCGCCTCCTTGCCGTCGTTGCAGACGGTGCAATCGACACCCATCTGCTCGAGCACCCGGCTCACCTGTTTGCGCGCCACGCTGGAGTCGTCCACCAGCAACACGTGATGCTTGACCGCATCCTCGCCGCGCTCCTCGATGACGCCCTCGGAGACCTCTTCCTGGCCGCCGACCACTTCCTTGAGCACTTTCTCGACGTCGATGATCTCAACCAGTTCGCCGTCCACCTGGGTGACCGCGGTCATGTAGGTACCCTCGGAGGCGCCCTTAGGCGGCGGCAGGATATCCTCCCAGTTCATGTTGACGATGCGGTCCACCGAGTCGACCAGGAAGCCCTGCACCTTGCGGTTGTACTCGGTGATCACGGTGAACTTGTCCTGGTAGTCCTGCAGCGGCGGGCCGCCGATCGCCATCGACAGATCCATGATGGTGATGGTCTTGCCACGCATATTGGCGATACCGCGCACCACACCGTGGGATTGGGGGATGTTGGTCAACGGCGGGCACTGGATGACTTCCTGTACCTTGAACACGTTGATCCCGTAGCGCTGCCGTCCTCCCAGACGGAACAGCAGCAGTTCCAGGCGGTTGTGACCCGCCAGCTGGGTACGCATATCGACGCCATCGAGAATGCCGGCCATGTTCTTGTTCCTCTTGCACTAAGTGTCCAGGAGGAGTAACGGCCGCAGCGGGTGGTGCTTTAGCGAAATTTTCACGCGCTGCCACAGGGCCTCCCGGCCGGGAGGCACGATCATTGCTGCATCAGCAGAAGGTTTCGCAAAACGACATTTTTTTGACATGTACCGAATCTTGTTGGCCGCCGGCCTCATGTGCCTGAGCGCAAAGCCCTTCGCCGCCACCGCCCACCAGCCGCACGCGGACATCCTCGCCGCGGCGCGCGCGCACGTCGAGCAACATGCCGAACAGTTTGGCGGCAACATCGAGGTGACCGCCAAGCCGCTGGACCGGCGCCTGCGCCTGGGTCTGTGCGAGCTGCCGCTGCAGACCTACGAATCGCCGAACGGCCTGCGGCCGGGACGCAGCGTGGTCGGGGTGCGCTGCGACGGTGCCAAGCCGTGGAAGATCTTCGTCTCGGTCAATATCGCCACCGTGCAGCCGGTGGTGGTGCTGGCGCAACCGCTGGCACGCGGCCAGACGGTCACCGCCGAACATATTCTATTGAGCGAGCAGGACACCTCGCGGCTGCATCGCGGTTATTTCAGCGACCCGGCGCAGGTGATCGGTCAGCGCAGCAAGCGCAACCTGGCGGTCGGCAAGGTGGTCACCCCCAGTACACTGGCCCGCAGGCAACTGGTGAAACGTGGCAGCGATGTGCAGATCCTCGCCAAACTGGGTGGCCTGCAGGTGCGCATGAAGGGCAAGGCGCTGAGCAACGGGGCGATGGGCGAGCGCATCAAGGTGCGCAATCATTCCTCCGGCCGGGTGATCACCGGCACCGTGATCGACTCGGGTATGATTCTGGTTCAGCAATAACTGGGAACTGGTGCACAGTTTCCCCGGGGCAGGGGCGTTTTTCAGAATCAAATTCACAACTTAGGATGCCTGATTAAAGTCCGTCAAAACCCGGACGATACCCATAGCGACTGAACAAATACCAGGTGCAACGACATGAGTATGGAAATTAACGGTTCAACTGGCCGCCCGCCGATCGAAACCGGCGATTCCGGCCAGACAACTAACAAGGTCGACCAGCAGACTTCCGCCAACGCGGCAGCGACCGCCTCGCCCGGCAGTTCGGCTGACAAGTTCAGCCTGACCAGCAAGGCATCACAGTTGCAGCAACTGGAGGCGCAGATCAGCAACCTGCCGGTGGTGGACACCCAGCGCGTGCAGGATGTGCAGCACTCGATCGCCACCGGCTCGCTGCAGGTGGAACCGGCACAGGTGGCGGAGAAGATGCTCGCCTTCGAATCCGGGCTCGACAAGTAAGCCCCGGCGTATCGCGCTTGACCATGAGCACTCAGACCAGCAGTCCTTTAAAGGGTCCCTTCCTCGCAACACTCGAAGCCAGCATCAGCGGGCTTCGGGTGCTTGCGCAGACCCTGCAGGAAGAACAGGCCGCACTCACGGGTAACGACCCGCAGCGTCTGGAAGACTGCGTACAGCGCAAGATCCAGCAACTGCAGCAGCTCGAGCACAGCGTTCTGGCGCGCGAACAGATCCTCAAGCAGACCGACTGCGGTAACGGCCTGGCAGGCACCGAACAGTTCCTGCGCCGGCACTTTCAGCCGCAGGAGATCCTCGCCCAGTGGCAGGAACTGCAAAGCCTGTCGCAGCAGGTCGACGAGCTGAATATCAGCAACGGCAAACTGGCGATGGCCGGCGAACGTTCCACCCGGCACGCCCTGAGCATCCTCACCGGGCGCTCGGAAGAGCCGCAGACCTATGGTCGCAAGGCCGGCAAAGGTGCCGCTGCCGGCTACAGCCTGGGCAAGTGTTAGGCGCTGTCGCCTGCACCCAACGCCTGCAACAAGGCCAGCCACTGCGCGACACTCAAACCGGACAATCCATCTGCCGGCATCCCCTGCCCGCTCAGCCTGAACAGGTCCTCGGGCCGGTCCACATCCCAGCGCTGCGCCAGCTCCTGCAACGCCGACTGTTGTTGCCGGCAACGTGCGCGGGTCAGTTCGGCAACCCGGTCGCTGCCCCAGGGCATATCGACGAACAAGGACGGCGACGGTTGCGACAGCCCCAGCATCACATAGCCGCCATCCTCGGCCGCACTCATCACCGCCCTGCCCCCCTGCTGCAGGCGACGCGCGGCCTCGAACAGATCTGCATTGCTTAGCGAGGGCGCATCGCTACCGGTCAGGAGCACCCAGTCCGCCTGGTCCAGACACTCGCGTGCCGCGTTGGCCATGCGTTGACCCAGCTCCGCGCCTTGCTGGATACGCAGCTCGATCGGATAGCGCTGCGCCAGCTCGGCAAACACCGGGTGACCGGTGTGCGGCGCAACGTACAGCAGCACCGGCGCCAGCGCAGCGGCACAGCGCTGCTGCACGGCATGCCGGATACAGGCCTCGTGAAAGGCGGCGGCGCCCTGCTCGCCCAGCGCCGGGATCAGCCGCGTCTTGACCCGCCCGGGCTGCGGCGCCTTGGCGAAGATCAGGATTCGCGCGTCGGGGAACTGCATTGACGGTAGCGCTCGGCCAGGCGCTGTGGCGACACGCCGAGAAAATAAGCCAGGCGCAGCCGCCACATCAGCAGGATGGTGCGCAGCACGCCGTGGCGCTGCCAGCGGCGTGCCGAGGCCAGCACTCCCTGGCCCAGACAGGCCGGGCGGTGCAGCCGACGCAGGCGCCGGCTCAACTCGATGTCTTCCATCAGCGGCAGTTCGGCAAAGCCGCCGACCTGCCGGAACAGGGCGCGCTCGACGAACATGCCCTGGTCACCGGTGGCGATGCCGCTGAGGCGCGAGCGCAGGTTCATCATGCGCTCGATCAGGCGAAAGGCCGCCTGCTCGCCATCCAGGCGCACGTCGAAACGCCCCCAGGGGCCTGCCGCCTGCAACATCGCCTGTAACAAATCCAGCACAGGCGTTGCGAAGGCGGTGTCGGCATGCACGAACCACAACAGCTGGCCGCTGGCGCGCGCGGCGGCGCGATTCATCTGCACGGCACGCCCGGCCTCGCCGTGTACCAGCAGATCACACAGGGGCGCGGCCAGCGCGCGGGTGTCGTCGCTACTGCCGCCGTCGCTGACGATGATCTCATGCCCCTGGGCGCGCAACGGTGCCAGCGATGCCAACAGGTTTTCGATCACCTGACCCTCGTTCAGGGTCGGGATGATGACCGACACCCGGCGCATCAGTTCAGCGCACCGCCGCAACTGCTGCCCTGCCCTGCGGTGCAGCCGAAGCAATGGTCGCCGACCGTGATCGGCCGTCCCGGCAGGGCGTCTATATCCAGTTGCGACAGGTGCAGGCGTTGTGCGCCGTCACGCAGGGGCAGGTCGAGCATCTGGTTGAAATCGCAGTCGTACACGAAGCCGCGCCAGTCCACGCTGATCAGGCTGCGGCACATCACCGATGCCAGGTTGGCGTCCTGGTGCGCCTGCTTGAGCAGATCCAGGTAGGTATCGAACTCGCCACGTGAGGCCAGCAGGCTGCCGAAGCGCTGGATCGGCATATTGGCGATGGTCAGCAGCTGGCTGAACACCACGCCGTGTTCGGCAAGCCGCTGCCGGTAGTCCTGCTCCAGCGCCTGCTGCGGTGGCGGCAGGTAAGGCCCCAGCGGGTTGTACACCAGGTTGAGCGCGAGTTCGCTGTCTGGCTGGCCGTAACCGAGTGCGTTGAGCCTGCGCAGGCCGGCCAGGCTGGCGTCGAACACCCCCTTGCCGCGCTGGCTGTCCACGTTCTCCTGCAGGTAACAGGGCAAGGAGGCGACCACCTGCACCCGGTGGTGCGCGAGGAATTCCGCCAGATCCTCGAAGCCTGGCTCGCTGAGGATGGTCAGGTTGCAGCGATCGATCACCGCCACGCCCAACTCGCTGGCCGCGCGGACCAGGCGGCGGAAGCCCGGGTTCATCTCCGGTGCGCCGCCGGTCAGGTCGAGGGTCTCGATCCGGCCGCTACGCAGCACCTCGATCACCTGCGCCAGCGTCGCCTCGTCCATCACCTCCGGGCGCTCCGGCCCGGCATTCACATGGCAGTGCTGGCACTGCTGGTTGCATAGGTAACCGAGGTTGACCTGCAGCGTGCTCAGGCGGTCGCGGCTGAGGGGCGGGAAGGTACCGGGGAAAAGCCGGTTCGATGTGTCCAACATGCGTGCTAATGACTCCGATCACAGGGGCAAAAGCATAACAGGCGCCGCTCCGGAAATCGTGATCGGTACGCCGCCCACACCAACAGACTGTAGCGTCGCGGCAAACCCCTTATAATGCGCCCTGCTTCCTGCCCCCGTAGCTCAGCAGGATAGAGCAGCCGCCTCCTAAGCGGCAGGTCGTGCGTTCGAATCGCGCCGGGGGCGCCATTCACCCAAGGGCTTTAGCCAGAAATCCACCTGGCTGAGGCCCTGCACCCTTGGTCGTTCCAAGCAGAGGCCCGCTGACCCAAGTCCTCGGCTTCAAGTCAAGGCTCAAGAGGCTGGCGGGACGCCGCCAGGGGCATCGCCGCGATGCTCAGGAAGAGAGGTGCCTGAGCAACTGTTCGCGCAATGCGCGCGGCACTCCGTCGATACTGAGCCTGTCCTTGTCCGGGTCGTAGTGCACCCGGCTGTTCAGCTGTGATGAGGAAAAGCTGATCGCCAGATCCCTCTCGCGCCCGGCAAATTTCACGAAGCGACGCAGACTGCGCCGGTCCAGCATCAGCGCACTGTCGTCCTCCGGCATGTAGTCGGCCATGAAGCTGCTGAAGCGCTCGCCGTCCAGCCCGTCCACCGACCGGGACAGTTCATGCAGGTCCACGGGCGCGTCGCGCAATTCCTGGTCGGCGCAATAGTCCACCACCTGGCTGCGGAAGCTTTCGACCTGCTCCTGCTCGTCCATCTGCCGCGAATACGCCTCCACACCGGCGAGGAAGGTGTCGGTGCTGTGGCGCTTGTCCAGGCCGCGCGTGAACCCGACAAGGGCGAGAAAGGCATCGGCGAGTTTGCGTCCGCCCTGCGGAGACACCAGGGTCAGGTACACATAATGCCCGGCATTCAGCCACTCCTGCATATCCACCTTGATGCCGAACAGCGAGGAGCCCAGGTCGAGATAGCGGGTCGACTCGATGACCTGTTCCTTGTTGATGTGAAACGCGGTCTTGTAGCCGGCCACCAGCAGGTAAAACACCTGCCGCCCGGCCTGCGCCTCCAGGATGAAGATGACGTCGGCATCGATTTCCTGCGGCTGTTGATCGAGCAGGCCTTTCCACTGCGCCATCAAGCGACTGCTCAGCTCCAGGAAATCGAGCTGCCGGTCGGCGAAGGCCTGCAGCTCGCGGGGCAAGGGCGCCGGCTCACCCTCCGCGGCAAAACAGCCATGCTCGCGGCTCAGGCGGGACAGAAACCCGTTCTTCAGCGCATCGACCAGGGACGACGCCTGCCCGTCTGCGGCCAGCACCTTCGCGCCCAGGCGCACCTCGGGGGGACTTTCGCCATTACAGGCCATGTGGTGAACGATCAGGGCATCAACGGACATCGGAACAGCAGCAGGAGTAGTTTGGGAAGGCCCTGGATTATAACGGCCAGCGGGTCTTGTCAGCCCATCTTCCCGCGATCGTAGCCAAGCCGACGCACACCGGCCGTCCACTGCATGACGGGGACACGCCGACAGCGGCCCCTGGCAGCAATGTTCCCTTCGGCTTGCGCCTAGCCTTTCTCCCCACCCAACTGCTCGACGATACGCTCCGCCACCCGAAAACTGTTGGCATAGATGGTCCAGGTGTAGGGCACGCTGCCGCCGGTCGGCATGAAGCTGCCGTCGGTGACGAACAGGTTCTCGACCTCGTGCGCACGGCAGTCGGCATCCAGCACCGAGTGTTCGGCGGCCGCGCCGAAACGGCAGCCACCGGCCTGCAGGTTCGACGGCGGCGCGGCAGACACGCTGGACCACACATCGCGCGCGCCCAGCTGGCGCATCAGTTTCTCACCGCGCTCGGCCAGGTAGCGGCCGATCTTCAGGTCATGCGCATGCGCGCCCACGCGCACCCTGGCCACCGCGCTGCCCCAGCGGTCCTGCACCTTCGGGTCGAGGGTGACGTGGCAGACATCGGTCGGCAGCCAGTCGTTGAACACCTCGAAGTTGAGGGTGCGCGCGCGCTGGAACTCGTTCTCCAGGCGGCGCTTCAACGCCGTGCCCCACACCAGCTCGCCGTCGCGCCACTTGGCGCTTTGTGCACGCACCACCGCGTTCGGGTGATCCCACAGGAACTCGATGATGCCGCCCTTGACCCGTCCCAGTTCGGCATCGTCGATCTGGTACCAGTCGTCCAGGGCACGGTTGACGAACGGCCCGACCAGGGCGATCTGCTCGGCCTTTCGCGCATCGAAATCGGCGAACACCATCGAGCCGTTGCCGACACCGCCGGCCGAGAACAACAGGTTGCGCCCGACCTGGCCGTGGTTGTTGGCCAGGCCGTCGACGAAGCGCGGGCCGCGCGAGGCGAGCAGCAGGCGGCTGCTCTCGATCGCCTGGCAGGCAACCACGTAGATGCGCGCATCCACGCGCTGCCGCTGTCCCTGCGCATCCACATAGCTGACCGCGGTGATGGCACCGGCGGCATTGCTCTCGATCGCGGTGACCTTGCAGCGGTCGCGGATCTCGCAACGACCGCTCGCCAGCGCATGATCGAGCAGCGCCGCGCGCGCACTGCCCTTGGCGCCGCTGGAACAACCGTAGGAGCCGCAGAAACCGGAATACTCGCAGGAACGCCGTCCCATCGCCGGCTGCGACAGGATCGCGCGCGGCACCGGCAGGGCGTGGTAGCCGAGCTCGGCGGCGGCCTGGTCGATCCAGGCCGATACCGGGTGTTCGAGCACCGGCGGATAAGGGAAATCGCCACTGGAGCGCAGCGCAGGATCGGCATGCCCATCGACACGCCCGGACACCCCGACCAGTTGCTCGACCTTGGCGTAATAGGGCTCCAGGTCGGCATACTCGATCGGCCAGTCGGCGATGTTCGCCCCCTCGATCGGCCCGTAGGCGGAGAGCAGCTTGAAATCGTTCGGCTTGAGGCGGTGGAAATAGCCGCTCATGAAATTGCTCGAGCCACCGACCAGATTGCCGTTCCAGAAATTCCAGCCGCTCTGCGCGGTGGCCGCGGCCGACCAGCCGTTGTCGCCCGGCTCCTCGATCACATGCTGTTCATCGCTCAGTTTTGGGGTGTAGGCACTGCGCCGGCAACAGGCCAGCTCGTCCTTGCGGAAGTGCTGCTCGCGCAGCCAGGGCCCCTTCTCCAGTACCAGTACCGAGTAACCGGCACGCGCAAGTTCATAGGCCACCGGCCCGCCGCCGGCGCCGCTGCCGATCACGCACACATCGAAATCACGGCTCATCGCGGCAACTTCCAGTGCACGGTGTGTTGATCGGGCAAGGGGAAGCCCGGCGTGTAACGCAGCCACTTCCAGCCGATGCCCTCCGGGTTGCCGCCATAGGCGGGTGCGGTGAGCAGGGCCTCGAAGATGTAGGTGAGCAGGGTCGACAGCCAGTTTTCACCGGCCTGCGAACGGGCGATCTGTTGCAGCAGTTGTGCCTGCAGCGGCTGTTCGAGCTGCAGGAAACCTGCGCCGTGTCGGTCCTGCGACAGCTGCTCGAGCCATTGCACACCCTGCAGGATGAAATCCTTGTCGGCCTGGTCGACCCGCGGGTCCTCGAGCACGCCGCGCAGGTAGTCCAGGGCATGGATGGCGCGCGCACCAGGCGCCTCGGCCTCGTCCGGAAACAGCTGTTGCTGCACCGCATCCAGCACCGGCCAGGCCTGTTCCGCTGGCGGCACCGCGGCGCCTGCCGGCAGGCCGAACAGCAGCGCCAGGCTGCCGCCCGCGGCGGCCAGCAACAGCTGGCGGCGGGTCCACAATTGCTGGTGTCGGCTGTGCAGCGGTGAGGTCGCGGGTCGGTGATTTTTCATGCGCAGGCTCCTGCAGGCTCCGACCACCACATTAACCGCGCTGTTCCCGGCTAACAACGCGCCATTGAACAAAACAATTTACCGTCGGCAGGTTTGCGGTGACACTCGTTTGACTGGTTCGGGATAAAAACAATGGAAATCTGGCAGATCGCCCTTCTCACCATCGCCGGCGTGGTCGCCGGCTGGCTCAATGTGCTGGCCGGCGGCGGCTCGCTGCTGACCGTACCGATAATGGTGTTCATGGGCATTCCCGGCCCGGTCGCCAACGGCACCAACCGCATCGCCATCCTGATGCAGAACATCACCGCGGTGACCACCTTCCGCAGGCGTGGTTTCTCCGATTTCAAACTCAGCCTGTCGCTGGCGGCGGCGGCATCGGTCGGCGCCCTGTTCGGTGCCAGTGTCGGCGTCAAGCTGGAAGGCGAATGGTTCAACCGGGTGCTGGCGCTGATCATGGTCGGCGTGATGATCATCATGTGGACCGGCGGCCTGAGCAAGAACAAGCAGGCTGGCGGGGAGCAGCCGCAGCGCCTGCTGCTCGGGCATCTGCTGATGGTCGGCGCCGGTTTCTGGGGCGGCTTCATCCAGCTCGGGGTGGGCTTCATCCTGATGCCGATACTGCACCGGGTGATGGGCCTGAACCTGGTGCTGACCAATATGCACAAGGTGTTCGTGGTGCTGGTCTACACCATCGTCGCACTGGCCGTGTTCGCTTCGCAGCTGCAACTGCTGTGGTGGGTCGGCCTGTGGCTGGCACTGGGCAACTCGATCGGCGGCTGGCTCGGCGCGCACACCACCGTGGTGCACGGCGAGGTGTGGATCCGCCGCGTGCTCAACGCGGCGCTGATCGCATTCATCATAAAGCTGCTGTTTTTCTGACCATATGCTTCCTATATATTCGGCGGCATGCTGCTGTCCCCACCCATTGCCGTTGCCAAGTCACTGCCGACACTGCTGATGCTCGCTGCGCTGAGCGCGTGCACCAGTAGCGTCGTCAAACCCGAAGCACCGGCGATCGATCCGCCGCGAAGCTTTACGGCAGTGATCGAGAGTGCGCCCACACGCAGCCCCTGGTGGGACGAGGCGCTGCCCGAGTCCCTGCAGCAACGGGTACAGGCGGTGTTGATCGACAACCCGCAGATCCGCATCAGCGCGCAGCAGGTCGAGATCGATCGGGCGCGGCTGCAAGGCGCCGAGGCCGAGCGCTGGCTGGACATCGGCGCCGGCGCGGGCAGCGGCGTGCAACGCGTCGACGGCAACGACGACGTCAGCCACTCCGCCGGACTCGAGGCCAGCCTGCCGCTGGACCTGTTCGGCCGCCTGGCACTGAGCCGCGATGCCGCCGCCTACGATCTGGCGCAGAGCCTCGCCGCCCTCGAACAGCAGCGCCTGCAACAGGTGCAGGCCTACCTGCTGAGCCTGATCGACCGCGAGGAAGCGAACCAGCTGCAACAGCTGCTGAGCGAGCAGCTGGACACGGTACAGACCCTGCTGCGCCTGACCGAGCTGCGCTTCGCCCAGGGCCTGGTCTCCAGCGTCGACGTGCTGCAGCAGCGCGAACAGCTGGCCGCCCTGCACCAGCAGATTCCCGCGGTGCAACTGCGCCGGCGCATCGCCGCCAACCAGCTCGCCGAACTGCGCGGCGCAACCCCACCGATGCAGGTCGCTGGCACCGGGCAACTGCCAGCGATTGCGGCGCGCTTCGCCGATGCCAGCCCCGCCGCGCTGCTGCAACGCCGCCCCGACCTGGTCGGCCAGCGCGCCGCCCTGGCGGCCAGTGACAGCCGCTATGAGGCGGCCCTGCGCGAACGCCTGCCGGAGGCCTCGCTGAGCGCCAGCGCCCTGCTGCGCATGCTCGCCGGCGATCCCAGCGCAGTGCTCGGTGCTGCGGTGGATGCGAGTGTCAGCGTGTTCGACTCAGGACGACTGTCCGCCGGCATCGCCGAACAGCGCGCGCAATTGCAGCAGGCCGGCCTGAGCTACCTGCAGAACTGGCTGCAGGCGGTACGTGAAACCGACGACCTGGCCAACCGCCTGGTGGCCAGCCGCGAACAGATCAAGCGCTCGCAACAGGTGAGCGAGGCCGCCGGCGAACTGTTCGAGGCAACGCGGCGTCGTTACGAGCGCGGCATCAGCGACTATCTGCCGGTGCTCGGCGCGCTGCGCAGCCTGCAACAACAGCAGCGCGACCACCTCGCGCTGCAGGCCGAACAGCTGCGTATCACCGTGCGCCTGCACACCGCGCTGGGCCTGCCCCGCGCAACGCCCGCGCCCGGAGAACCAGGATGACACGCGCCCGTACCCTACGCATGCTACTGATCCTGGTGATCGCCGCCGCCTTTGCCTGGGGCGCCTGGCTGATCCTGCAGACCGACCCGCCCAAGCGCAAGGCGCGCCCGGATGCCCCTGCCCCGCTGGTCGAGGTATTGCCCGGCCGTGCGGGCAGCCACACCCTGACGAGTACCGCCCACGGCAGCGTGCGCGCCGCGCACGAACTGGCGATCCGCCCGCAGGTCGGCGGGCGCCTGTTGCAGTTGCACCCGGCATTCGAGCCGGGCGGCGTGATCCCGGCCGGCGAGGTGCTGTTCCGCATCGACCCCGCCGACTACCGCCTGCAGGTGCAGGCCGCCGAGGCGGATATCGCCAAGGCACGCGCCGAGATCGCCATCGAACAGGGCCGGCGCAAGGTGGCGGCCGAGGAGTTGCGCCTGCTCGAAGACTCGATCCAGGTGGATGAGGCCTCGCGCGAACTGGCGCTGCGCGCACCACAGCTCAATCAGGTGCGCGCCGAATTGCTGCGTGCGCAGAACGCCCTGCAGCAGGCCAAATTGCAGCTCGAGCGCACCCAGGCCAGCCTGTCCTACGACGCGGTGGTCCTGGGGCGCGACAAGGTCGCCGGCGAGGTGCTGGCCGCGCGCGATACGATCGGGCGCATCGCCCGTGCCGACCGTTACTGGGTTGATTTGCAGCTACCCCCGCGACTGCTCGCCCGGCTGCATGCCCGCGGCCGCGATCGCGCAGGCTCGCGGGTGACCATCTTCGCCAACAACTACCAGTATCCCGCGGAGGTGACGCGCATCCGCGCCGAACTGAGCGAGAACAGCCGCCTTGCCGGCGTGATTGCCGAGGTCCGCGACCCGCTCGGCAAGCTGCCGCAGCACCAGGGCCGGCCACCATTGCTGATCGGCAGCTACGTCAGGGCGGAAATCGACAGCGGCAGCATCGCCGATGCGCTGAAACTGCCGCGCACCGCCCTGCAGGGCAACCGGCGCGTGTGGGTCGCCGATGCCGATCAAAGCCTGCAGGTGCGCAGCGCCCGGGTGCTGCACATGGACAGCAGCCATGTGTATATCGCGCCATTGCAGCCCGGTGACCGGGTGCTGCTCAATCCGCCGAGCGGGCTGGCACCGGGTACCGAAGTGCGGGCACAGGCAGCCCAGTGAGCGAGTCGGGCACACCCAAGGGCCTGGTCGGCTGGTTCGCGGACAACCCGGTCGCCGCCAACCTGTTGATGTTCGCGCTGCTGCTCGGCGGCGTGCTCGGACTGATCGACATCCGCCAGGAGATCACCCCGGACTTCACCCTGGAAGGCGTGAGCGTGAGCATGGCCTACCCCGGCGCCACCCCGGAAGAGGTGGAACAGGGCATCATCCTGGCGATCGAGAAGGAACTGACCGGCATGGCCGGCATCGACACCATCACCGCCACCGCCGGCGAGGGTTCGGCCACGGTGACCGCCGAGCTGCGTGAAGACGCGGATGCCGGACAGGTACTGCAGGACGTGCGCAACGCGGTGTCGCGCATCACCTCCTTCCCGGACGATGCGGAGCCGGCCAGGGTCGAATTGCGCCAGCACGGCTTCTACGTGATCAGCATCGGTGTGGCCGCCGATCTGGCGCAGCAGGACCTGTACCAGCTGAGCGAGCGCATCCGCCGCCAGGTGCTGGACATGCAGGGCGTGTCCGAGGTGAACACCCGCGGCGCCCTGGAGCCGCAGATCAGCTTCGAGGTCTCGCAGGAGACGCTGCGTGCGCAGGGCCTGACCCTGGCCGAGGTGGCCGACATCCTGCGCAATGCGGCACGCGACGTGCCGGCCGGACGCATCGAGACCGAGGAAGGCGAGGTGCTGCTGCGCACACTGGGCCGGCGCGAGTATGCCGAGGACTTCGCCGACATCCCGATCAAGACCAACCCGGACGGCACGCGGGTGTTGCTGCGCGATATCGCGCGCATCCAGGACGGTTTCGAGGACAGCACCCAGATCTTCGAATTCAACGGGCGCAGCGGCATGCGCCTGGACATCTACCAGGCGGAGAACCAGCGGCCGGTGGAACTAGCGCAGCGGGTGCGCGAACTGGTGAGCCAACTCAACCGGGAACTGCCGGAGAGCATCGAGATCAGTGTGCAGAACGACCGCTCGGAACGTTACGCGGAGCGGCGCGACATCCTGCTGAAGAACGGCGCACTCGGCCTGCTGCTGGTGATCGTGGTGCTCGGTGCCTTCCTCAACCCGCGCCTGGCTTTCTGGGTGGCGGTGTCGATCCCGGTGGTGTTCATCGGCACGTTCAGCGTGCTGCCGTATGCCGACGTGACCCTGAACATGATCTCGATGTTCGCCTTCATCCTGGCGGTCGGCATCGTGGTCGACGACGCGATCATCGTCGGCGAGAACATCCATGCCAAGGCGCAGCAGGGACTGCCGATCGGCGAGGCGGTGCAGCAGGGCGCGCGCGAGATGGTGGTGCCGGTGATCTACGCGGTCGGCACCAATATCGTCGCCTTCATCCCGCTGCTGCTGGTGCCGGGTCCGACCGGCCAGTTCATGCGCGCCCTGCCGATCGTCGCGTGCATCGTGTTCACCATCTCGCTGGTCGAGGCGCTGCTGGTGCTGCCCTCGCACCTCAACCACAAGGCCTCGCACCTGGCACGGTTGTACCGGCCGTTCGCCCGGGTCAAGCGTTTCCATGACGCAGTGGCCGACAGCCTCGACAAGCTGCGCGACGGGCCTTTCCAGCGCCTGCTGGTGAAGGTGCTTGCCGAGCGCTACCTGGTGGTGACCCTGTTCGGCGGCCTGCTGGCGCTGGTGATCGCCTGGAACGAGGCCGGGCGCATCGACCTGGAGTGGCGGCCGCAGATCCCCGGCAACCGCGTCGACGCGGAACTGGACATGCCGGTGGACGCCTCGCTGGGCCAGACCCTGGCGGCGGTGCGCAAGATCGAGGCGGCCGGACTGGCGGCGATCGAGGAACTGGGCGGCCGCCAGTACCTGGAGAGCTGGTTCACCCGGGTCGGCTGGCGTCGCCCCAGCTACGGCGATGTGAACATGTTCCTGGTGCCCGACGACCAGCGCCCCTTCACCCAGGAGGAATTCACCCGTGAGTGGCGCGCGCAGCTCGGTGACCTGCCCGAGGCCAAGTCGCTGTTCTTCGAATACCTGGTCGGCCCCGGCGGCAACAAGAGCCTGGCGATCAATGTCTCGCATGCCGACACGCGCGTGCTCGAACGCGGGGCACGCGCGCTGGCCACTGCCATCGGCGAGTTGCAGGGGGTGGTCGATGTCAGCGACGGGGTCGGCGAGGGCAAGCGCCAGCTCGCCTTCGAGATCACCGCCGAAGGCCGCGCCCTCGGCCTGAGCGAGACCAGCCTGGGCCGGCAGATCCGCCATGCCTTCTACGGGGCCGAGGTGCAGCGCATCCTGCGCCAGGGCAAGGAGGTGAAGGTGATGGTGCGCCTGCCGCGCGAACAGCGCCTGTCGCTGAGCGAACTGCGGCGCATGATCTTGCGCGCCCCGGACGGCACCGAGATTCCCTTGTTCCGCGCGGCCAGGGTCAGCGAGGGGCGAGCCTACAGCAGCATCAGCCGCGAGGACGGGCGGCGCATCCTCAAGGTGCAGGCGAGCATCGACAAACAGAACGCCAACAGTCGCCAGATCCGCGACCTGATCGAGAGCCAGATCATGCCGGAGATCAGCGCGCGCTATCCCGAGCTGCAATGGAAGTTCGCCGGCGGACGGCGCGACCGCAACGAGACCTTCAGAGCGATCTTCAAGGGCCTGCTGTGGTCGGCGCTGGTGATCTTCGCCCTGCTGGCCGCGCTGTTCCGCAGCTACAGCCAGGGCCTGATCGTGATGACCACCATCCCCTTCGCCCTGGCAGGCGCCATCGCCGGGCATGTCGTCATGGGGTATGACCTGAGTTCGGTGAGCATCTACGGCATGATCGCGCTCGGCGGCCTGGTGGTGAACGGCGCCCTGGTGCTGACCGTCAGGCTGAACGAGTTGCCGCAGCTGCCGCGGCAACAGGCGATCATCCAGGCCACCTGCAGCCGCTTCCGGCCGATCCTGCTGACCGCGCTGACCACCACCGTCGGCCTGTTGCCGATGCTGTTCGAGACATCCACCCAGGCCTTGTTCCTGGTGCCGATGGCGATAGCCCTGACCTTCGGCACCATCGCCGCCTTCTTCGTGGTGTTGCTGTTCATCCCCGCCATGCATGCAATTGCGGCGGACGTGCGGGCGGCACTGAGCGATGGAGAGGAAGACTTTCAGAACGAACCGAAAAGTCGCGAAAGCGGCAAGGGCTGAGCGGCAGTCACCCGGCTCGGATTGGCTTGGGTTCAGGCCCCGGGCTTCTTGCGCAGCTTGTCGAGGGTGCCGGACATGACCTCGCCGAGCGTTTCGTAGGCCTTCTTCTGTGCCTTCTGGTAGGAGGTGTCCTGTTGATTGGCGGCCAGCGACAGGCGCGCGCCGAAGTAGGCGACATCGGCCTCCAGAGCGGCGACATCGGTACGATCGACCCGGCCTTTTTTATGCTTGCTATCCCCCATGACCGGGAATTCTAGCAGCCAATCCGGGTTTGCTGGAAAGCAATACATCCGACAATAGTTGGATGATTGTCTAATATTGAAAATCATCATAGTCGAATCATACGCTTGTGCTAGGCTTCTTCTTAATTCAAGGATCTAACGGCGATATCCACTTTTTAGGCTGATTGTCCAAGGGACTGTTAACACTATGCGGATACCCATCGACAGCGGCCATTTTTTCGCAGGACAAGGCGCAGCGAGCGCCGTGTACTTGCGGTACACAAGTGAAGGTGCAACACGGTCATGCGGAAAAATGGCCTTGTCCCGAAGGGTTGGCCCCCTGATCCAGAATGGGAACCCGCCACGCGGCGTTGCTCATCGCTTATTTGGAACATCCAAACTGCGCTCTTCGCGCCTTGCCTGGCGGGCTCACAGGGCCAACGCTGGGTATCCGCATAGCGTTTACAGACCCTAATGTCCGACTACCTGCAAAAGCTGCGTCAATCCTCTGCCTTCTTCGGTGCCAACGCCCCCTTCATCGAAGATCTGTATGAAACCTACCTGCGCGACCCCGGCGCCGTGCCGGAAGACTGGCGCAGACACTTCGATGGCCTGCCCGCGGTCAACGGTCACGACCGGTCGCAGGCGGACATCTCGCACCGCGACATCCAGGAGAATTTCGCGCGCATGGCGCGTGAGACCACCGGCAGGCGTACTGGCGGCGGCTTCGATGCCGAGGCCGCGGAACGCCAGGCCAAGGTGCTGCGCCTGATCAATGCCTACCGGGTGCGCGGTCACCAGAATGCCAACCTCGACCCGCTCGGCTTGCAGGAGACGATCCCGCTGCCGGAACTGCAGCCCGAGTATTACGGCCTGAGCAGCGCCGATCTCGGCGAGGTGTTCAACACCGGCTCGCTGTTCGCCCCCGACCGCATGAAGCTCGGCGAGATCCTCGAGACGGTGCGCAGCGTGTACACCGGCACGGTCGGCTCCGAGTACATGCACATCACCAGCACCGAGGAAAAGCGCTGGATCCAGCAACGCCTGGAGACCTACCGCACCCGCCCGGAACTGACCGAAGACGACCGCCGCTGGCTGCTGCACATGCTGACCGCCGCCGAGGGCATCGAAAAATTCATGCATGCCCGTTTCGTCGGGCAGAAGCGCTTTTCCCTGGAAGGTGGCGAATCGCTGATCCCGCTGCTCGATGAACTGATCCAGCGTGCCGGCCGCGACGGCTCGGAAGAAGTGCTGATCGGCATGGCCCACCGCGGCCGCCTCAACGTGCTGGCCAACATCATCGGCAAGCCGCCGGCGGTGATCTTCCAGGAGTTCGAGGGGCGCCGCATCGAGGTGGCCGACCGCGGCATCCTGTCCTCCGGCGACGTCAAGTATCACAAGGGCTTTTCCAGCGACGTGGAAACCCCGGGCGGCATGATCCACATCACCCTCGGCTTCAATCCCTCGCACCTGGAGATCATCGGCCCGGTGGTGACCGGTTCGGTGCGTGCGCGCCAGCAACGCTATGCCGACCGCCGCGGCGACAAGATCATCCCGGTGGTGATCCACGGCGACGCCGCCTTCGCCGGCCAAGGCGTCAACATGGAGACCTTCAACATGTCGCAGGCGCGCGGTTACGGCGTCGGCGGCACGGTGCATGTCGTGGTCAACAACCAGATCGGCTTCACCACCAGCAACATGCTGGACAGCCGCTCGACCCACTACTGCACCGATGTGGCGAAGATGGTCCAGGCACCGATCTTCCACGTCAACGGCGACGACCCGGAGGCGGTGGTGTTCGTCACCCGCCTCGCCTTCGACTACCGCATGCGCTTCCACAAAGACGTGGTGATCGACCTGGTCTGTTACCGGCGCCAGGGACACAACGAGGCCGACGAGCCGGCGGTGACCCAGCCGATCATGTACCAGAAGATCCGCAATCATCAGCCGGTGCGCGCCGCCTATGCCGACCGCCTGATCGCAGACGGGGTGATCCAGCCGGAGGAGGCACAGCGCAAGGTCGAGCAGGTGCGCAGCGAGTTCGAGCACGGTCACTGCGTCGGCCGCAGCACCGCCTGCGACCTGGACGGTCGCATCCACGTCGACTGGGAACGGTTCCGCGGCAACACCTGGGACACCCCTGCCGATACGCGCGTCAGCCGCGACCGCCTGGAGGCGCTGGCCGGGCAAATCTTCACGCCCTCGCCGAATTTCCCGATTCACCCGCGCCTGCAACGCATTCTCGACGACCGCCAGCTGATGGCGCAGGGCGACAAGCTGATCGACTGGGGCTTCGCCGAGAACATGGCCTATGCCTGCCTGCTGGATGCCGGCTACCCGATCCGCCTGTCCGGCCAGGACTGCCGCCGCGGCACCTTTTTCCACCGCCACGCGATGTGGCGCAACCAGGACACCGGCGAGAGCTATATCCCGCTGCAGAACCTGCACCCTGAGCAACCGCACTTCGTCGCCATCGACTCGGTGCTGTCCGAGGAGGCGGTGCTGGCGTTCGAATACGGCTATGCCACCGCCGAGCCGGACACCCTGACCATCTGGGAGGCGCAGTTCGGCGATTTCGCCAACGGCGCGCAGGTGGTGATCGACCAGTTCATCACCTCCGCCGGCGCCAAGTGGGGCCTGTACTGCGGACTGGTGATGTTCCTGCCGCACGGCTACGAAGGCCAGGGTCCCGAACACTCCTCGGCGCGCCTGGAGCGCTACATGCAGATGTGCGCCGAGCACAACATCCAGGTATGCGTGCCGACCACCCCGGCGCAGATATTCCACCTGCTGATGCGGCAGATGATCCGGCCGTTCCGCCACCCGCTGGTGGTGATGACACCGAAAAGCCTGCTGCGCAACCCGCTTGCCACCTCGGCGCTGGACGCCCTGAGCAGCGGTGCCTTCGAGCCGGTGATGGACGAGATCGACCCGGTCGACAAGGCCAGCGTCACCCGCGTGGTGATCTGTTCCGGCAAGGTCTATTACGACCTGCTGCAAGCACGTCGCAGCCGTGGCCTGGAGCACATTGCGATCATCCGTCTGGAACAGCTGTACCCGTTCCCGCGCGAACGCTTCGACGCGGTGATCGCCAGCTACCCGAACGCCGAGCAGTTCATCTGGTGCCAGGAAGAACCACAGAACCAGGGCGCCTGGGACCAGATCAAACATCGCTTCCACACTCTCGACACCACCGGGGTGCGTGTGCAGTACGCCGGACGCAGTTCCGCCGCCGCGCCGGCCACCGGCTATTCCAAGGTGCACCAGGAAGAACAGGACCAGCTGATCGACGACGCCCTGACCGGCATCGTCGATCCGGCAATGAACCGGCGGGGCTAGCGCAGTGGCCGGCCGCGCAACACTTGAGATCGCCAGCGGGAGCAACGCCACCAGCCCCTTCTGGCAGCCAGCGCAAACCGAGCGGGTGCGCTGCGAGACGAATAATTTTCGACGAGGCTGATCATGACCGAAGTCCGTGTACCCACCCTGCCCGAATCCGTCACCGACGCCACGGTGCTGACTTGGCACAAGCAGCCCGGCGACCCGGTCGCCCAGGATGAAAACCTGCTCGACCTGGAGACCGACAAGGTCGTGTTGGAGGTGCCCTCGCCGGTCGACGGCGTGCTCGGCGAGATCAAGGCCGAGGCTGGCGCCGTGGTCACCAGTGACGACGTGCTTGCAGTGATCGAGGCCGGTGCCGCCAAGCCGGCCGCGGCCGCGGCGCCGCAGGTGGCGGCCGCAGCGCCTGCCGAGCCTCAGCCGCCCGCAGCCGCCCAGGACAGCCCGGTGCTCACCCCGGCGGTGCGTCGCCTGATCAAGGAACTGTCGATCGACCCGAGCAAGA
>Ga0272444_10001095_pt1 | contig 26679 bp, 23 predicted proteins | sample SSMForm13_FD_201033 | JGI IMG/M metagenome (GOLD analysis project Ga0272444, IMG submission 201033) | Marine sediment archaeal communities from Little Sippewissett salt marsh, Falmouth, MA, United States - SSM-Form-13 | ecosystem: Environmental > Aquatic > Marine > Wetlands > Sediment ...
TTCCTTCAACACGGCGTCTCGGCGGTGTTCGGCTTTCTCGGACTGCGGGCAAAAGCGGGCGTCCTGGCGATAGTCCTTCACGGATGCCTCTTCACGACAGGCGCGGTGGCCCTGGTCAGGCGACGCCCGGTGGCCTGGCCGCTGGTGGTCTTCCCGGTTCTCTACGGCCTCGCGATCAGCGCGGGAAGTCCGTTTCTGTTTCAATGGTACGTCGTTCCAGCGTTGCCTTTCTGGATCCTTGGCGTCGTTCTTGGATGCGAATTCTGGCTAATCCCGATTTCGAGCCGGGCGCGTCGTCTCTTTGCCTCGAACAGCCGAATCTGGATTGAACAGGTGGGAATCGGGCTGGTGCTTCTTGCCGCTCTGCTGGTTCAACTGGGGCATTTTCGACCGACCGCTTGGAATCTTCGGCCCAAAGGCGTCTGGACCGAACGGGAGGAAATTTACCAAAAGATCGCGCTCGATTTACGCGCCCTGATCCCGGAGAACAGCCGGGTGGCTCTGGCTGAAATCGGAGCGTTTGGATTCTACCATCCGGCCCGCGTGCTGGACGCTCTCGGACTGGTCTCTCCCGAGGCGCAGGCCTACTATCCCCTGCCCAAGAATCGCTATAAATGGAACTCCGCGATTCCCTCCCGTCTCATCCAGGACGAGACTCCCGAATACGTGGTTGCCTTTCGCGATTTCATGCGTTTTACACTTTTAAAGTCTCCAAGTTTCAAGTCGGCCTATCGGCGGGTCAGGACCTTCCCTTACTCGCTCTGGAAGTCGCCCGGGCCCTGGGTTTACAAACGCGTCTCGCCCCGGCTTCGGGCCGATCAAATCCAGCAGGCCGAAGCAGCGTTGGAACAAGGCGACTTTCAACAGGGATTCCAGCTGCTGGAGCAACCCATGCGCTATAGCAAGGCGTATCGCTCACGCGCAATTCAGTTGCTCGATTCTCGGCTGTGCGAGCGGCTCCGGCGGCTTTCGCCGTGGGAAAGCCGCTTTTCAAGCGGCCTCTTTCGCGATTTCGAGTACTTTCCCGATCGACAGCGGTGGGGCCTGCTGGATCGCTGGGGCCGGGTGTTTTTGGCCGACGACGAAAAGTTGCAGCCCTACGGCGCCGTCCAAATGGAGGATCTCGATCTTGACGCCGTGGACCTGGAGCATTCCCGTTGGGGATGGATCGTTCTGGACAGCGGCGGCGGCGTTCACCCCCTGCGGCCCGAAATCGCTCTGCCGCAGTGGATGCGCCTGCCTCCGGGCCGGGAAGTCCTGGACGCGGTGGACCTGGAATTCACTCCGGACGGACAGGGGCTTTACGTACTGGATGCGCGCGGTGGCGTGCATCTTCGGGGACGCACTCAACACGCGGACAACGCCCTGGAAAATCCGCTGTGGGATTTCGACATCGCGCGAAATTTGGAACTATCCCCGGACGGCAAACATCTGTACATTCTCGATGGTCAGGGTGGAATTCACCACCGGGGGCTGGAAGAAGGAAAGATCAATCCGGTGGACCCCCCATTTTGGGGACACAATATCATCCGGGACATCGAATTCCTCCCCCAGCGGAACGCCTTGTTGCTCGCCGCAGCCAATGGATCGCTTCACCCCTACTGCGGCGAACCGATCCAATTCCCAGCGTCCTTGCCCTATCCGGGCTGGAAGTACCTGGCGGACATCGAGTTTCAACCCGACACAGGGGAGCTGATGGCCCTGGACGGCAACGGGCGCCTGTATACGAACGGAAAACCCGAAGAAGTGAGTGACGCAGTGCAATGAGAGATCTGAGAAAACAATCCGTTCCGGCCGTACGAGGACTTCTTTTGCTCGCGGCCTTTCTGCCCTTGGCGATTCAGCCCGTCTCGGCGCAACCGCCGAGGGAAGTCCTTGCCCCGATGACGTCGAGTGCCAGCGAAGGGCGGATTGCCATTGAAACCTCGGCCGCCCCGTCCAAGATCACAATCGGCGACGTCATAACCTACCGAATAAATGTAACTTATCCAGAAAAAACGAGAATCCTTGACAACCTTCTGCTTACGAAGATCGGCCCTTTTGAGATTCTTGACAATGTGCCCGGCGAGAGGCAAATCCTCGACGGGATGACCTCCTTTGAAGATCTGTACCGCATCTCAATCTACGACACGGGCGAGTATTCCATTCCTGCCTTCAAATTGCGCTACCGCACCGAAGATGGGCAGGAACGCAGTCTTCAGACCGAGCCCTTGAGCCTTAGCGTGGAGCCGGTGGCCGGAGACCTGGAGCAAGCCCAGGATATTCGAGACATCAAGCCGCCGGTGGTCTTGGGCCAGCCTCTGGCGGATCGGCTTTTGCCCTGGGCGATGGTGGTTGTCGCCGTGCTGATGTTGTTTTTCTTCTATCGCTGGCTGCGATCGCGTCCCAAACGAACGAAAGCCGCTCCCGCGCCTCCGCCCCGGCCGGCGCATGAACTGGCGTTTGAGGCGCTAAGCGAACTGCGCAAGGACCGGGAAGGCTTGATCGAGAAACGAGATTTCGAGGCCTTTTCCGTGCGCGTCAGCTGGATTCTTCGGCACTATCTCGGGAACCGCTACGACGTCCAGGCGATCGATCTCACGACGTCGGAAATCCTTGACGCCCTCCAGCCGCTCGCTCTGCCTGAGGATACCTTCAAGGAATTTCTGGAGTTTTTTGATGACTGCGACCTTGTCAAATTTGCCAAGGAAGCCCTGGATCGAAAGGATATGCTTTACTTGATTGACCTTGCCTGGAAACTCGTGGACGCCACGCGAATCGGCGGGCGGACCGAACAAACGCAGGCCCGCTTCCAGGAGAATGGGGAGGCCAAAGCGTAGCATGATTGGATTTCACAGTCCTTATTGGCTGCTCTTGATCCCGGTCCTGATTCCCCTGTTGCTTTGGCATTATCTGGCACGGGGGCGGCGAGCGGTTGGGCGCTTGCGATATTCCGACATCAGCCGCCTTCAAGCCGCCGGCCCCGGTGTCATGGCGACGCTCCGCCATGGCTTGTTCCTGTTGCGACTGCTGGCCGTAACACTGGTGGCCATCGCCCTGGCTCGGCCCCAGGCCGCCACGCGACTGGAGCGCATTTACACTGAAGGCGTCGATATCGTTATCGCGCTGGACGTGTCCGGGTCGATGCGCGCAATCGACCTCGACGAGCGAAGCCAAAAAAATCGATTGAGCGTCGCCAAGGACGTTATTCACGATTTCGTTAAAGATCGCGAAAGTGATCGCATCGGCCTCGTGATCTTCGCTTCCAGCGCCTTTACGCAGTCGCCCATGACGGTGGATTACGAAATCCTCTACCAGTTTCTCGATCAGATCACCATTGGCATCATCGACGAGAGCCGCACGGCCATCGGCAACGCGCTGGCCAACGCCGTCAATCGCTTGAGGAATTCCCAGGCCAAGAGCAAAGTGATTGTGCTCTTGACCGACGGTGAGAACAACGCGGGCGAAATCGATCCCCTCACGGCCGCCGAGATCGCCAAATCGTACGGCATTCGCGTCTACACCATCGGGGCGGGCGCGGAAGGCTTGGCGAAGGTTCCCGTGAACACCCCCTTCGGAACGCGCTACCAACGCGTCGAGGTACGGATCGACGAAAAGACCCTGAGTGAGATCGCGGAGATTACCTCGGCGCGATACTTTCGAGCGAAGGACAAGCGCGGCCTCGAGCAAATCTTTAAATCCATCGACGAGTTGGAGAAAACAAAGATCGAATCGGAGAGCGCCCGGCGCTACGACGAGCTGTTCCGCTATGCAGCGGTACCGGCACTCGGACTGTTTTTGCTGGAGCTGCTGCTCGGACAAACTCGACTGAGAATGTTGCCATGATTCAATTCGGCGCACCAAACGCATTGTGGCTGTTATGGCTGATCCCCTTGCTGGTGATCTTTTTTCGCCATCGCGCGCGAAAGCGGCGCGAGGCATTGGCCCGCTTTGCAAGCGATCCCCTGTTGAATAAGCTTTTCGAGGGAGTCCATCCCGCCCGGCAGCGCTGGAAGCTGACCTTGTCGGTTCTGGCCGCCGCCTTTCTCACACTGGCGCTGGCGCGCCCGCAGTACGGGGTGAAGGAAGAAATCATCAAGCGAAAGGGCATGGACGTCGTCGTCGCCCTGGACACGTCGGACAGCATGCTCGCCGAGGACATCCGGCCGAACCGGTTGCGGGTCGCGCGGCGGGAAATCGCCGGCTTGATCGACTTGCTCCAGGGCGATCGCATTGCGCTGGTTCCCTTCTCCGGGGAAGCTTTCGTGCAGTGTCCCCTGACGCTGGACTACGCCGCCGCGCATCTGTTTCTCCAGGAGCTGGACACCAACACGGTTGAACGGCCGGGCACCGCCCTCGGACGCGCCATTGAGGTCGCCACCCGCTGTTTCGTGCAGGAGGAGCGCAAGTACAAGGTTCTGATCCTGATCACCGACGGCGAGGATACCGTAGGAAGTCCCGATCCGCTCGAAGCGGCCGCGAGCGCCGCCGAGCAGGGGGTGCGCATTTACACCATCGGTGTCGGAACCCGCGACGGCGAGCCGATTCCCATGCGGGACACTGACGACCAATTAGTCGCTTACCGCCAAACGAAACAGGGTGATAAAGTTTTGTCCCGTCTCGATGACGTCACGCTGGAGAAAATCGCCCGGGACACCGGCGGCGCGTTCTACCATGCCACGACCGACCGCTTCGAATTGAATGAAATCTACCAGGAAATCAGCGCGCTGGAGGAAAAGGAACTCAGCTCCGCCATGCACACCCAGGGCGTCGACCGGTTCCAGTATCTTCTGGCTATCGCCCTGGTGCTGCTGATCGTCCAACAGATTCTCTCGGCGCGAACGTCGCTCGGCAATCGCCGGAAAGGGGACAATCTCCCATGATGCGGCTGATCGGCGTTCTCGTTCTGTTTCTTCCTTTCTGCTCGGCGTGGTATAATCCGTTCAGCGATCCCTTGCGCGTGAAAACCGAAGCCGGACGGGAGCATTTTGAACAACAGGAATATGAGGATGCCTTGCGGCAGTACAGCTCCGCACTGGAGGACGCACCCGAGCGACCTGAGCTGCACTTCAACCTCGGTACGATCAAACACCGCCAGGAGGCGTATGAAGAAGCGATCAAAGAATACGAGCTGGCCGACGACGCGGTCGATCCGAAGGTCGCGGCAAGAAACCATTATAATCGCGGCAACGCTCTTTTTCGCTTAAACGACCTTCAAGGCGCTCTCGACCAGTACGTGCAAGCGCTCAAGCTGGATCCCGGCGACGAAGACTCCAAATATAACGTCGAGTTCGTCCGCCGTCTCATGCAGCAACAACAACAGCAGCAACAGCAACAAAACGATCAGCAGAAGGACGAGCAGCAGCAGCAACAGCAGCAGGAGCAACAGTCCGAAAGCGAACAGAACGAACAAGAACAGGAACAACAGCAACAACAGAAATCTCAAGAAGACCAACAAAAGCAGGAGCAAGAACAACAGCAACAACAGGAGCAACAGGAGCAACAGGAACAACAGGAACAACAACAAGAACAACAACAAGAACAATCCGGCGATTCTTCCCAGCAAGAACAAGCCGAAGGTCAGGCTCAGCCACAACCGGAAGAGCTGACGCAGGAACAGGCGGAAATGATCCTCAACAGCCTCGAACAAAAAGAGCGCGACGAGCGTCAGGAACAGAGGAAGAAAGCGCGGGCGGGCTTTCAAATCGACCGCGATTGGTAAGAACGGGAACCAGGTTCAAAGGATGAGATTGCGCTTCAAACGTGCCCTGTCTGTCGCCGTAGTGCTCACGGCGCTGATTCTCGCACCGCCAACGGCGGCGTCCGCACGCGAGACAATCGCCGTGCGCCTGGACCCGGTGGTCGTCTATGTCGGTCAGCATTCCCGCATGACGATTGAAGTGCTCAGCACATCGCAACCGGTTCCCGAACCCCAACTGCCGCAAATCGAGCATTTGACGTTTCGATTGGCCGGCACGCCCGCCCAGGGCTTTCGCACGATCAATAATTACACGGAATACAGCAAGACCTTCTCCTATTTTGTCACCGCGACCGAACCGGGTCTCTACGAGATTTATCCCGTGGCGGTCGACAAGAACGGGAAGACGACGTTCGCCAACAAAGCAACCTTGAAAGTCCTTCAACCGGGCGACAAAACGCCGGATTACTTTCTCAAGATCAAGGCGGATAAAACCGATGCCTACGTTGGCGAACCGGTTTTACTCACCTTCCAACAATACTCACGAGTCAAACCGACCGGCGACATCAAACTCGACCTGGATGCCAACGTCTTCAAGGGATTCTGGCACGAGATTGTACCGAATGAGAAATTGACCTATCGGCAGGAGGCGGTCGGCTCGGCGCAATATTACGTCGTTGACATTCAACAGGTGATTGTTTTTCCTCTGACCTCCGGCGAAGTCACCATCGAGCCGGTGTCCCTGGACTCGGTGCTGGAATATCCGCGACAGCAGACGCGCTCCCGGCGGCCTAACATCTTCGACAACTTTGGGTTCGATTCCGTCTTCGGCAGTCGCGATCTCAAACGCGTTCAAATGCTATCCAATGCTCTGAAGCTCAACGTCCACCCGCTTCCTTCCCAGGGAAGGCCGGAAGATTTCTCTGGCGCGGTCGGCCTTTATCGCCTTGCGGCAAAGGTTGACAAGCCTGAGCTGAAGGCCGGCGAACCGCTCACGCTGACCGTGACTGTGCAGGGCCAAGGCAACCTCAAGAATTTGCCCGAGCCCACCCTGCCGGATTTGGAAGGATTCGAGCGCTTCGAGTCCACCAAGAAGGAGAATCTATCTGTCGCCGGCGGCTCGCCGCAAGGTCAGGTCAGTTATGAGTACCTGCTGGTGCCGCGCTCGGCGGAATCCAATGTCATCGGACCGGTTCGGCTCGATTATTTCAACACGGCGTTAAAGAAATACCTGACCGAACAGACCGAATCCATCGCGCTGAACGTTCTGCCCTCCGAGCGCGGGCTGGAGGAAAGCATCGTTATCGGTTCGGGTCGCCACCGCCGGGAAATCCGGGTCGTTGGCGAGGACCTGCGTTATATCCATACCGAGCGGCCGGATCTGGATTCCGACAGAGGCAAGGGCCCCGGCCCTGTGCTTCTCGTTTCGCTCCATGTACTTCCGCTGGCTTTCGTGGGAGTTTTCGGCTTCTTCCTCTGGCGCCAAAGACGCCAGGAAGCCGATCCGGTTTGGGCTCGCCAAAGGCAGGCCCCGCGTGTGGCGCGCCGGGCACTGCGACAATGCGAGCAGTTTCTGAACGACCAGCAAGTTGAATCTTTTTACGGTGCGCTGCAACGCGCCCTCATGCAGTATCTCAGCAACCGCTCCGGGATCTCCCTGCAAGGGCTCCAGGTCGAACAGCGAAGGCGAATTTTAGCCGAGAAACTTCTGAATGAACACCAGGTCGAGCGAGTCGAATCCCTTCTGGCCGCCTGCGACGAAGCGCGCTTTTCGCCCAGTGCGGCCGCGGCTGAAGAGATGCGCCAACGACTGGACCAAGTCTACGAGGTGTTTCGACAAATCAAATGAGAAGGATTCTTACGCGTCTCGGCATTGTGTTCCTGGCGGCTTTTTGCAGCGGTCTTTTCGCTCCAGCGGCGGCGCAGTCAAATCCGGCGGATGCCGCCACGCTTTTCGCCGAGGCCAATGCGCTGTACCAGGAGAAGCAATACGCGGAGGCGCAGGATGTCTATGAGCGGATTCTGAGCGCGGGCCGCGCCAACGCCTCGGTTTATTACAATCTGGGAAACACGCACTTCAAGCAGGGCCACCTGGGCCAGGCCATCGCCAACTACCTCCGGGCGCAACGCCTTTCGCCCCGCGATCCCGACGTGGCCGAAAACCTGCGCTATGCCCGCTCCCTGCAGGTCGATCAGGGATTCGCTCCGCCGGCGCGCAGTTTCACCGCGCGACTGCTTTTCGGCCTTCGCGACCGGTATACGTTCAATGAACTGGCCTTTACCGCGACTGCCCTTTTCTGGTTATTCTGCCTCGCGCTTGCCTCGGTCTTCTGGAAGCGCGATCATTCGATGCTTCGCTCCATCGCCTGGATATTGTTCTTTCTCTATGCGATCGCTGCGGGTATTACTTTCGCCAAGCATGCGACATTGAACCGCCGGAGCGCCGTTGTCATTTCGCCCAAGATCTCGGTGACCAGCGGCCCCGACGCCGGCACCGAACTTTTCACCCTGCACGAAGGAACGACCGCCGTCGTCCAACGCGATCACGGCTCCTGGGTCCAAATCACGTTGCCGAACGGCCTTTCCGGCTGGGCGCGGCGATCGGATCTCGAGTTCCTTTGAAGCAGACGTCGATTCGGGTCCCCATTTGCCGACGCAAACGAGCGGACTGGGGCCTCCCGACTTCACCTCCAGAGTGCCCTCGCCCGCCGAGTTTTTCCGTTGACGATCCTCTCGAAAAATACTATAATTTTTAAAAATCGATGTGCTGCGGCAGTGCGATGTTCCCTCCAAAATTCCGAGAATCATCAGGGCCGCCTGAAGGATTGGAATGTCCATGCGAAACCAATGGACCTTGCTGCTTCTTACCCTGAGCGCCGTGCTGTTTCAGGCGGGTCCGCTATCCGCCCAGATTCCCGTGCTTCTCTATCACGCACACACCAGTATGAGCTACACCGACGCGATGTTCCGAGAGCACATGGATTTTCTGAATGACAATGGCTATCACACCATCACGCTGGATCAGTTGTATGAGTGGCGGGTGAACTCGGCCCCCTTGCCGCTTCGTCCGGTCGCCGTCACCATCGACGATAATTATATCCTTCTTTACACTTCAGCCTGGCCCATTCTTGCTTCAAACGGACAGGTCGCCACGAACTTCGCGCATAGTTCCTTTGTCGGCGTCCCCGGTGCAAACGACCACTGCGACTGGTCGGAGATCAATCAAATGGAGATCTCCGGAGCGGTCCTGACCGAATCGCACTCCCGCACGCATCCCAACCTGACAACGCTCGACGCGGTGCAACTCGAGAGTGAGACAGCCGGGTCCAAGGCCGATATCGAGATAAATATTCTCAGCAAGACGTGTTCCCATTTCGCTTACCCTGGTGGTGCATACAATCAAACCGTGATCGACGCGTGCATCGCAGCCGGTTATCGCTTGGGATTTTCCACGATTCAGGCCTTCACCTATCGCGACGATCCCCTCTTCGAAATGCCCCGTCTCGGCGTGGATGGCGCAAGCCTTGCAGGGTTCCGCAATACTATCGGCTTCAACGACCTTCCCCCCGCGCCGCCGGGCGAAGGCTGGATTCTTGACAACGCGGAACCGCACTGCTTCTATGACGACGCCTCGTGGAGCCCCTCAACCAGTCCCGAGGGATACTACAACACGGACTGCCTGACGCGCATCGGGGGAGCCACCGCGCCGCTTCGGTGGGCCGCTTCCCTGCCCCAGGGCGGCTTGATGCGGTTGTACGCCCGATGGAGCGCCGCGCCCGACCGAGTTGCCGGCGCTACTTTTACTATCCAGCATGCTGATGGGATTTCAACGACGACCGTAGATCAACGGGACGGAGGCGGCCTGTGGAATGACCTTGGACTTTTTCGATTCGAGGAAACGACTCCCGTCGAAGTTATATTGGATGGACCCACTGAGGGCGTTCTCGTCGGGGACGCCGTTTGGTTCGAACCGGAGCCGTCCACGGTTTCCGGGTGGCGACTCTACTGACCGGTCTCCTCCGGGGGATCATCGGGAGGCTCGGGCTTGCGCTCGGGCGCAACGAGGTCCTGAAAACGCTTAAAGAAACGAAAAAGGAACTTGCTGCGGATCGCCGCAAGATCATGTTCGGCCCGGTGCACTCGCCGCTCTAAAGCGTCTTTCGTCCGATTCCACTCCTCCCGCTCCCGATCATAGCGGGCCTGAAGCTGCCCCAGCTCGGCGAAGGCTTTTCCCATCTCGGCGTAGGCTTTTTCCATCTCCTCTCGCGTTTTGTGAAGGCGCTCGATCGTCGTATCCAGCAAATGCCGGTGTTTGGGGCGGTATCGGGGAGCCGAACAAAACTCGACAAGCGGTCCCAGCGCCTTGTCCCACGTGTGATGATGACGGACAAAGGCCTGCGCGTTATGCCTCCGCTGAAAGACGTCGTCCGGATGCTCCAGAATCCACTCAAATAAGCGCCGTAATGCTCCGCCGTCCTCCGGATCAACGCTCCAGCCGGCCCCGGCGGCCTTCAGCTCATCCGCCAGGAAAAGCGTTCGCCCGACAACCGGGGCCACGCCTCCCCAAAGAAATCCGATCGTGCGAAACGGCGAAGCCAACTCCCGCTCCAAATTCGGAGCCGTCACGTCGACGGCAACGTCCGCCTCGGCGTAACTCTCCGCCAGCTCCGCGTAAGGAACCATGCCCCGGACCTCCACGCGCGAGGATCGCTTGAGATCCTCGAGGAAGCTCAGCGCACCCTGGCCGGCAACTTTGTGAACCGGATGCGTGCCGGTGTAAACGATCAGCTTGCCGCGCTCGGCCTTCTCCAGAACTTCGACCAGGGCTTGCAGCGCCGGACGCGGGTCCTGCCACGGCCAGGCGATCCCGCTATAGAGGAACACCGGTTCGCCGTCGCCCGCCCTTTGGCGAATCGGCGGCAACGGCTCGGGAAGCGACACCGGAACATCAAGCAGGGGAAAGTCATCCGGCGCGACGCCGGCCATGGTCAACCAGGCCGTGAAATAAGCCCGCAGCCGCGGGCTTGTCACCAGGAAGGCATCCGCCGTGGACAACGTGCGCAGCTTGCGTTGGGCATGAACGGGAACTTCGCCGCGTTGCGTGAAAAAATACTCCAAAATCAGCGGTCCGGACAGGTCCACCACGACGGGACAGGGAACCTGGCGCAGGTGAGTCATGGGATCCCAATGGCAAAAAAGCAAGACCTCGGGCGAAGTGTCCAGCACAACGTCGTTCAACGTCGCCCCGTTCCATAAGTATCTTTTATGCTCGTCGGGAATCTGGCGGCCTTCGACAACCGCCTCGGCCAGCGCATAGTCAACCTGAAATCCCTGTTGCCTTAATCCGGCGGCCAGGTTCCAGGCCCGCACGCCGCCCCCGGCGGTTGGATACCCCAGATCGGCCGGAATCTCGCTCGTGACGACAATCACCCGATGACTCAACGGAGTCCCCCCTCCGCGGCAAATCTGACTGACACCAGTCGCTCGCCTCTGAAATGAACCCGATCGCTCAGTAGGTCGGCTCCTTCACCGCCGCCAGGATCTGCGTAATAATCGACTCAACGCTTACGTTGCTCGCCTCGGCGGCAAAGGATGGAATAATTCGATGCCTGAGCGTTGCAGCAGCCACCTCTTTGATGTCCTCAATGGAAACATTCCAGCGCTCTTCCAGAATGGCGCGCGCCTTGCTGGCCAGCACCAGATATTGGCTCGCCCGGGGACCGGCGCCCCAAGCGACCATCTCCTTGACAAACTTCGGCGCATTCTCTTCATTGGGACGCGACGTGCGCGCCAAGGCAACGGCGTACCGCGTCACGTGTCGCGAAGCAGGCACCTTGCGCACCGCTTGTTGCAGTTCCAGAATGTCTTTTGCCTCGATCACCTTCTCAATCTGCGTCGTCTTGTCCACCGTCGTGCGAAGGACAATCTCCTCTTCCACCGTTTGCTTGGGATAGCCGATCAGGATCTTGAACATAAAGCGATCCAGCTGCGCCTCGGGCAGGGGATACGTTCCTTCGGACTCGATTGGATTCTGCGTGGCGAGGACAAAAAACGGCTGGTCCAATTGCAGGGTTTTTCCGGCATGCGTCACCGATTGCTCTTGCATCGCCTCCAACAGCGCCGACTGTGTCTTCGGAGGCGTACGATTAATCTCGTCAGCCAGGATTAAGTTGGCGAACAGCGGCCCTTCAATAAATCGGAACCGCCGCTGGCGCGTTTCGAGATCTTCTTCGATGACTTCTGTGCCGGTAATGTCACTGGGCATCAGGTCCGGAGTAAACTGAATCCGCCGGAACTTCAGATCGAGCGCCTTGGCCAGGCTACTGATCAACAACGTTTTGCCGAGCCCCGGCACGCCTTCAATCAACGCGTGGCCCCGGCAGAGCAGGCAGACGAGCAATTCCTCGACGACCTTCTCCTGGCCAAAGAAAATCTTCCGGATCTCCTCTCGAATCCGGCTGTATTTCTTCCTTAAATCCTCGATATCGTACAGTTGAAGATCCTGATTGGCGGTCTCGTCGTTCATTCGCACACTCCAAGTCCGAGACTCAGGTTCGGTTGCCTTGCAGGATTGCCGCCGTCGGGACGGCACCCTCATCGTTCTCAGGAACGGCACTTCACGGAACGGCCCTCTCCCATCGCATCTAACCCTGAGACGGCAATCCCGCCAAAAGGTTTACTTAAAATAGGCCGGACGAGGAAGGCTGTCAAGAACGCGCCGCTTTGGAAACGCAACGCCTCGGGCCATCCCCCACGGCGTCTATCGCAGATCGCTTAAGGCTTCCCGCGCGTCGTCCACGTACTCGCTGTCCGGATAGCGTTCCAGCAACAACTCATATTCCCGAACCGCCTGCGAATACTCCTTGAGATAGCGATGGTAAATCTTCGCAACCCGAAACTGGGCGTCATCGGCCTTCTCAGCGGTCGGATGCGCCTCCACCAGCTTACTGAATTCTTCAATCGCCTTTCGAAAATAAGGCGGTGCATCTTTCCGCCGAACGTCGAAGATCGCGATATGCTGGATGTCATAAGCCGTTTTGTACATTTGGTCGGCGGAATAATTGTCGGCGAAGCCTTCCGGCAGACGAGGCGATTGGGCGAGTTGTTGTGTTTGCGTCTCAATCTGCTCCTGTTGCTTTTGAATCATCTCTTTTTGCTGTTCCATCAACTTCTGCTGATCCTGGCTGCGGTGCATCAACAGGTCCAGCGTCTGCTGCTGTTGTTGCAACAGGATGAAAATCTCCTGCAACGCCTTCGCCGAATCCCCTTGTTGCGCGGCTTGACGCCCCCTCTCCATGATATCGCCCGGCCGGTCGGCCGCCAAGGAAATCCGGCTACTGACGCCGATACCGAACACGAATGCTAAAGCCACTGCCAAGCGCAATCCCTTCATACTTTCCTCCTTAATGCGCGCAGACCGAGCTCGCGCAGGCGAAATCCGCGCGGCTGGATCTGCTTCAACCCAATTGTAATCGAACCGGAGACCAAAAGACAAGTCCCCCGCTATTGCCGTGAGAAAGATGCGTTTTAAGACCTGTCCTCGACAGGTGGGCGCCTCAATCAAACAAACTTACACTACCCCGACCCGCGGGGCCTGTGTGCCTTTGCCTGCGGAAGGCTCCCAGATTTGATCTGTAGCCTTAAAACCATCACCGGCTCACGCACAAAGCAGGGAACTCAATTCTCTTCTCTAAACGCAGTCGGATTATACCATCGGGCGGGACGAATGCAAGGCCTTTTCAGCCGCCGGCCTTCTGCAGCTTCCACTCAATTCTTCCCCCGGGCGCGGCGCGCGATCCGCCGAAGCCAGGACTGTGAATCCCGAGGCGAAGGCCGCTCCAAGAGGCCCGAAAGCTCGTCCAAGGTATCTTCCAGAGAATTGCGCTGCCCCCGCCCATGCTTGAGGAGGAAAGCCCGATCGGGAGCCGGATGGGGATTCTCAACCCAGCTCAGCAAGGGCGAAGCGGTTGCCTCGAACGTAAGATAGTGAGTCGCATACGCCCGGGCCTTCCGGCCGACCGCCGGCAGCCGGTCTCGCTCGGCCGAGAGCTTCCCCAGTCGATCGGCCAGCAGGTCCGGTCGCTTGACCGGAACGGTGAATCCCATTTCCTGTTCGCGCAAGAGCTTCGAGATCTCAGTCGTCTCGGTCGTGAGCGTCGGCAGCCCGGCGGCCATCCAGGCCACGATCCGATTCCGCCCTCCCAATAACGCTTCATAAATCGGCAGATCGACGTTGATTCCCAAATCGCTCTCAAAATAATAATCCGTGACCTGATCGGTTGGAATCCAATCGAGAAACAGAAAGCGCTTCCGCCAGGGGCACGCTTCCACCTGCTCGCGAAACCACCGGTAGCCCTCCTGAAAGTGCCCTCGGATTCCGCCTCCCAGGCTAACCCAATGCAGCGAGGCGTCCTGCTCCATGGCGCGCGTCACACCCTCAAACAACGTCCGTTCGTCCACCCACGAATTGAATCCTCCCGTCCAGAGGACAACGAAGGCATCCGCATCAACGTGGACGTCCCGAAGCACTCGGCGGCGGGGTTCCATTGCGGTTTCGCCGTCAAATCCGCAGGGGATAACGTCCACCAGGTCCTGTTCAAAGTTCTTGTCATTGATCCGTCCCGCCATGGCAAGCTGGCCGATCACCGCCATTTTCTGAGGCGTGGACAGCGCCGAAAAGTGGTCCCCTCTTCTCAACAGCGCCAGCTCGGTTCGATAGAGAAACCGGAAGAACTCCGAGTCGTTTCCCTCGCTGCGCGCGACTTTCGCCTGAACCTCGGACATTGTATTGCCGAACAGATCGATCCAAAGCGGCTGTTCCGCGTTCAGCGAAACAGCCACGCGCGAGGCGAAGAACGCTCCCGCCGACACGATAACACCGGGTTGAAACCGATCGAGGCGGCCACGAACTTTCTCAATCAGCGCCTCATAGTCTCCCGGCAAAGGTTCCGGCAAACTCAGGTGCTGCACCGCTCCCATCGCCGCCAAATCCACTTCGTAGCGCGGAGCGTCAAAGTCCCAATCGTCACCAATCGCGAACTCAAACGTCACCAGGAAAACTTCATGGCCGTGGCGGGCCAGCGGTTTGGCCAGCTGCCAGGTTCGGATTCCCGGGCCCATACTTGACTGCCCGGAGTAGATCGGAAGAGGTCCGGCGCCTATGACAGCGACGCGTTCGGACATCGGCGCCTCCGAGGCACAGCTTTCACTACGCACTTCAACAAGAAGGCCGACCCAGCAAACGCCGGCCGGCCTGGATACTCGCTCCTCGGCGTTTCTTAGGACGCCGCCTGGGTTTTTGCCTTCCCCTCGGCGTTGGCCCCCGACGGGACCGGACGCCCCGTGCTGATATAGCGAAAGCCCAGATTCTCAAGCCGCTTCGGATCGTAAATATTGCGACCGTCAAAGATCACCGGCTCTTTCATCACGCTACGCAGCTTCTCCAGGTTCAACAGCTTGAATTCATTCCATTCGGTGACGATGATGAGGAAATCGCACCCTTCCGCCGCCTCGTAGGAAGACTGGCAATAAACCACGTCCGGGAATCGCACCTGAGCGTTTTCCATGGCAATCGGATCATAGGCTCGAACGGTCGCTCCCGCCTTCTGCAAAAAGTCAATCAACTCCAGCGACTTTGCGTCGCGCAGATCATCCGTGTTCGGTTTAAACGCCAGCCCGAGCAAGCCCGCGTTCTTGTCCTTCAGCGAACCGGTTTCCGCCTCGACGCGCTTCATGAAATGAGTCACCCGCACCCGGTTCTCCTCCAGCACCGCCTTAAGAATTTGGAAATCGTAGCCATACTTCTGCGCGGTGTGAACGAGAGACTCCGTGTCCTTCGGAAAACACGAGCCACCGAATCCGAGACCGGGATTCAGGAATTCCGATCCGATCCGGCGATCGCTCCCCATTCCCTTGACGACCTGAATAATGTCCGCGCCCGAGGCCTCACAAATATTCGCAATGGCGTTAATGAAGGAAATCTTTGTCGCCAAAAACGCGTTCGAGGCGTATTTGATCATTTCCGAGCTCTGAACGTCGGTGATCAGCATCGGACGCTCCAAAGGAGCGTATAATTCGAGCAACGTCATCGCCACTTGGGGCGAGGGCGCCCCGATCACAATCCGATCGGGATACAGCGTGTCGTTGATTGCCGTGCCTTCTTTGAGGAACTCCGGATTTGAGACAACGTCGAAATCGACGTTTCGCCGCTTATTGGTTTCAATGATGTCCCGAACCAAAGTGCCCGTGCCAACGGGAACCGTGCTCTTGTTCACAATGACTTTGTACCGGTCGATATACCGGGCGATCTCCAGGGCCACTTCTTTCACAGCCGATAGATCGGTCTCCCCGTTGTCTTTGGGAGGCGTCCCAACGGCAATGAAGATCACCTCACTGTTGGACATGGCCCGTCCCAGATCGGTCGTAAAAGATAACCGGTTGTCCGCTACGTTCCGCTTGACCATTTCGTCCAGGCCCGGCTCATAGATCGGCATCTCGCCGCGCTGGAGCATTTCGATCTTTTGTTCTTCCTTGTCCGCACAGATAACGTCATTTCCGAGGTCGGCGAACACAACCCCGGTCACCAAGCCAACATAACCCGTTCCAATTACAGCAACATTCATCTTCAGTATACCTTTCAGTCTTCACTGATCATTGTGAGAAAATTAGACGCAAGTTACCCTATTTGAGAGGATTCTGTCAAGCGAAACTGACCCGGCGGTCTATTCCGGGCGGTCAGGAGAGAAACCGCAATGTGGATTTCAGTGAGACCGTGTTTTAGAGAATGTCAGCGAGACGTTCAGCGAGGCGCTTCGTTGCATCCGGTGACAACAGGATGCCTTCGGCCAAGGCCTGACGGACTTCTTCAATTCGCTCGGGACGGACATCGGATTCCCCTTTTGCCGCCTTGGCCAATTGCGCGGCTTCCTGAGCAGCCCGCGCCGAATCGGAAATTTCGATTCGGTCTTCCGGAGATTGGGTACCATCCGACTTAACTCTTTGATTCTTAAGTGGTTGCCCCAATTCCCCGGGCACGTTTCCAATTTGACGAATATCCATCTTTCCTACCCTTAAGACCGCTATTCAGAAGAGTTTTCGACCTGAACCGTTGCATCTTTAACATTTTCAGAAGGCAATGCCCGATCCTCCGGCCTTTCGCCGACTGGCCGATCCAGCGCCTTCGACGCCGGCGTCTCCGGCAAGGTATAAGGATAGTATTCCTTTGAGGGAATCGGTTCGTCCAACATCCCCAACTGATAGTAACGAGGAGGCGCGAGCGGCCCTCGAATATAATTCCAATTGTCCAAGAGTACCGTCAGGAAGAAGGTTCGGACGACGAAATACCCGAGCATTAAGCCGCAAAAGCATAAGATGGACAATTCAACGTAACCCTGGACCTTTCTATCCGGCATCTCTTCCAACACTTTCCAAAGAATCGGCGGCGCGCAATCCGGGCCACACTGCCCGAAATTGCCCGATGCGGCCTGGCCTTCCGCCCCATTTCAATGAAATGTTATAGGCGCAGCGCGGAAAAGTCAACCCCGCCAGTCCATTCGCCTCTATCCTTGTCTCAAGAAATCTTACCTCAAGAGATCCTTGACGAGCCCTACCCTGTTCGGGTAGGATCAGTTCCGCCTGATTCAATCGTCTCCCGCAAAGCAATGGGGGAGACGAGCGCAAGGCAAATCCAACAGGGCCGTCCGATTCAAAGGCAAGATGCGGATCGAGCTCCCTGAACCGACACGCAAGTGAGTTCAAGATGAAGTCGACCGATTCCTCCATCCGGCGACAAACGAATTTCGCCAACCTTCTGACAACGTGCCGGCTTCTACTGAGCCCGGTGTTTGTTTTCGTCTTTCTCAGCGATACGTTCTGGGCGGCGCTGACCTGTTTGCTGATCGCCATCATCAGCGAATTGACGGACCTGTTCGACGGCATGGTCGCCCGTTATCGCAACGAGGTCACTGACTTCGGCAAGATCCTCGATCCTTGGGCCGACAGCATCTCCCGCCTGACCATTTTTCTCTGCTTCGTTCACGGCGGCCAGGCGCCCATCTACCTGGTCATTTTTATTCTGTATCGGGACAGCATGATTGCCACCATTCGAACGGTGTGCGCCTATCGGGGGGTCGTCGTCAGTGCGCGCCGAACAGGGAAAATCAAGGCCGTTGTTCAAGCTACGGCCATTTTGATTATTCTTATCCTGCGGGTGTTGTCCTATCGCGTCTCGCCGGAACTGGGCCGCGTATTCCTCACCGTTGATTACGTCCTCATCTGGATTGTTACCCTCGTGACCGTGGTTTCGGCAGTCGACTACGCCAGCGGCAATTGGAGCATCCTCAAGCGTCAAATGACCGGCGGAGCATAATCCGCCGGCCCCTTTCTCTCGCAACGTCTTATCAGGAGGCGATTCGCTTCCCGCCCTAAACGTCCTCGAATCCCGGCGGTGGAATCAGCGTGTGGACATCGTAGGAGATGTTCGCCGTTAACAAGTCTCTGCCTTCTTCAGCAAAGACGGACATCGTGTTAATTGTCGAAACCCGGTCGCCGAATTCCAGTTTGTAAAGAAACTCGGACAATTTGTCGATATTGCATTTGATCGTGATTCTCAGACTGCGTCGCTTGTAGAAGTTGAATCCCTCGTCCGCCAGGCTTTCCTGGTACTCGGCGCGTATCTTCGGGGGAACAATTCCACGCTCCTTGGCTTTTAGGAACGCTTCATAGTCTCTTTGTTTCCGTTCGATTTCCTTCTGGGCTTTCGCCATCTCAGCCATTGCATTAGGATCGTTCGGATTCGTCACCGACATCGGCATGCCAGCCCGCCCCCCGGGCATCCCCGGCATCATCCCGGGCATCATTCCGGGCATCATTCCGGGCATCATCCCGGGCATCATCCCGGGCATCATCCCGGGCATCATCCCGGGCATCATCCCCGGCATCATTCCCCCCATCCCGAATTCGTCAAACATTCCAAACCCCAGACTCATTTCCAACTCGCCGATTATCTTGTCAAAGTACTCCTTGAGCTCGGTTTCATCCAAATAGGAGGCTTCGCCGAGGATCTCGATTCGGTTGATTTGGCTGATGCCTTGCTCCATCGCCTTGCCCAGGATCTCATTCACCAGGTCAAGAAAGGAAATCAGGGTAACCAGCTCGCTCCTTTTCGGCCATCGGAACCGGAGAATGCCTCGGATGCGCTCGCGACTGTATCCTTCAATCCGCTGGCTGATTTGATCGGTGAAATAAATTCGCTGAATCCAAGCCGAATTATCGTCGTAGGTCGACAGCTTTTCCTCGTCCAACGCCAGCGTTTTGCGCAAGGCATCGTACTGAACTTGCTTTTCCCGCTTGAGAGACGGAGAGGTAAACGGATCGTGAATGATGCGGAGTTTGGATTCCATCTCGGAAACCACATACGCCAACAGCGTCGGATCGAACAACCGGTCTTCCATGTGATCCAGCACGAGCGTGCTTTCATCCCGCTTCGGCGCACGACGCAAGTCAAACTCCCGCCGCGCGACGTTGGAAATGCGAAACTCATCCAGCACCGCGTCGACGGCATTCAGATAAAACCGATCGGCTCCGACCACAATCTCATCAATGATTTCCGGCGCCAGTCCGGTTTGCGCCGCCGCCCCCCCCCGGCGTGCTCCTCCCCGCGCACCCATCATGCCGGGCATTCCGGCCATTCCAGGCATTCCCATCAACGTTGGATCCATCATCATCATTTCCGCGCCGGCTGCCCGGCCGCCTCGACCCGATATACCGGTAATTCGAAAACCGTCGACATAAAGCGCAACGTCCTCCGGGTCCTCTTTTCCCCAGGTCACCGCGAGATGATGCCACTCCTCGGGCTTCCAGTGGGTAATATCATCACTGAGTGTCCGGCTCTGGCCGTCGGCCTGCTTGATGACGTAAGCCAGCCGGCCCCGATCGTCCTTGTATAAGGAAATGTCGACTTGCCGAGAACTGCCGCCTTGTTCCAGCACGCCGTACGCCATAAAAATATACCGCGTTTTCGAATCCATCCCGTCCCAGCGAGGTTTGATCCAAAGATCGATCGTTCCTTCCTCTCGGGAAAACGTTTGGGTCTCGCCGGGCATGACGGAATATCGGTCTGCCGTGACCAAAAGCCCTCTCCCGAAACGCCCGCGCACGAAGTCTTCTCCCAGCCCCCATCCCTGGGTCACGTTCACGTAGATGTCCTTCGACTCACGTTCGATTTTTTGGATGGCCTCGACCTGCTCCAGAACGCGGTCCAAGTCGTATTGGCCGACGCCCTCTCTTCGGTCGAGCTTGTATCGATCCCGCAAACGATCATATTCCGCCATTTGCCTCAGGACGTCTTCCCGCATCTCGAGGGTCTTCCGGCGAATTCCCTCAGGATCATATTCCTTCATGATCTTCTGATAATCGCCCAAGCTTTGGGCGATGCCGGCCTCGACCCCTTTCCACTCGTCTGCCAAAGGCTTGAAAACGACGAAATGAACTGCAATCGCGACGCCAAGCAGAATCCCAATCAAAATGGCTATTCGAACCTTCACGATAGGCCTCCAACGTGAACCTCATTCGGAAAGATGCTGGAAATCTTTGCCCACATCCTCCCTTGCCAATATAAGTTAAGTTATCTCAATTGTCAATGGTTTTATCTCGACCCTTTGCCGAGAGCCTTGTCGACCGCGGCCTTCCGGCTTTCCTGGCGTTCAAACACTTGGGCGTGACAATTCTCGCATCCCGCTTTCTTCAGCGCTTCAATGGTCGTCCATCGCTGTCCTTTGCCGACCCAAAAGCGCCAGCCGCATTGCCGGCATCGATAGGCGCGCACATGGCTGCTTCTGTAGTCAAACGTATAAATCGAGTGCTTGACGGGAAACGCCGATGCCGCACCCGGGCCGCATTCCACGGCTTCAAATCGCCATAACGCGCTTTGTCCCGCATGGAGACTGCCGCCTTCATAGCGATTCCAGCCAGGCCGAAAATCCTGCAGGGCGAATCCCCACCGGCGCCAGATCCCCTCCAGCTGGAACTGGCTCTTTGCATCGCGCAGTGGATAACAGAGAAAGAACGTGCCCCGGTCTTCCGGAAGCAGGGCGCGCGCCCAAGCGCAAAATAAATCCAGCCCCGCTTCCGTGTAAGGGGGATCGGTAAAGACGACGTCCGCCGAGAAGCGCTCGAAGTCCGGCTTTGCCTGGCGTAGATCGTGCCGGATCGCTTCGAGGGAAAAGTTCTCATCCCCCGCCCAACGATTGAGGCCGTCGACGATTCGTTGATCGATGTCGATGACCATGATTTGACACTCCCCCGGAGCGCCCTCCGCCGTGTTCCTTAACACGGTGGCCAGGCAAGCCGAAGTCCAATCGTCATCGCCGAGAAAGATGACCTTACGCCCATAAAGGCCAACGGTTGAAATCAATTCGAGGCTACGGCGCAGATTCGTCTCCGGTGTCGCCAAGGCTTGATCCAGTGTGACGTCCACTTCAGGCCGCCGGCGGCAAACCGCTTCGATCTTCGGCAGCAGAGACGCAACGACCTTTGAATCGACTTGCCATCCCGCCCCGTCGCATTTGGGACAGCGGCGCAATAGCCCCCGCCACGGCAGCCAGTCTTCGCAAAGCCGCCGCCCGGAATCGCTCAGGCCGAGTCCCCTTTCACGCCCGAGATACCCCCGCCGCTCCAGCTCCCGCCGGACGGCAGCCGCCACCGGCACAGGCCAGGACAACTGCCGCGCCAGCGCCTTGAGACTGCCCGGAGGCTTCAGCAAAAGGCTCCGCAGGAAGTCCTCCACGCCTTTGGGCCCTTCACGGAGATCCGTCGCGGCGGCAACCTCCGCAAATAAAGAATCCCTTGCACCCGTGGGTCCAAGGGATTCTCCGGACTGACCGAAATCGGCACTTTGCCTTGTTTCATGCATTCAATAGCGCCTCGAAGGATTACGACTCGACCACCGAGACCATTTTCCGATTTCCACGGCCTCCCCGATGAAAGACGACGGTTCCGTTAATCAAGGCGAACAACGTGTCATCGCCGCCCCGGCCAACGTTCCGCCCCGCGTGAATTGGGGTGCCGCGTTGACGAACCAGAATCGATCCAGCCGAAACCTGTTGTCCGGCAAATCGTTTGACCCCCAACATGTTTGGGTTGCTGTCACGACCGTTTTTCTGCTTACCGCCGCCACTCTTTACGTGGGACATCGAAACTCACCTCCTGATCTACCGACTCTTGCTATTTTAATCTTGCTGAATAGCTTACGCTTCCAGACAAAAAACCTCCCGGGCGGTTGTTTGGCCCGGCCGGTGGTAAATGAGACGCCGCCGCGTCCATTCAGGCGGAGCCAATTCACCACACGCCTCAAACACCAGCCGCTCGCGGTACCCCATCAGCCGGATCCAGGGCCCAAGGCCCAGTCCGACCGAATCCCCCTCCTCAAGCACCCAGCGCGGCAAAGCGAGAACGACCCGTCCGCCCGGACGGACGACACTTCTCAACTCTGAAAGAGAGGTAGTATAGAGTTTCTTGAGGCGTTTGACCAGTCCCTGAATCGTTTTTTTTCGCACCGGCCCGTGAAAAGCCGGGCCGAGGTCCCCTTCTCCGGCAATCGCGTCGAACGCGAAGGGACCGAAACGGCCGACCAGTTGCCGGGCGTCACTCCTCAGCACCTCCCAGGGGGGCACCTTGGCGCCCTGCCCCTCCAGCCACTCCAAGTTGGCCCGGGAGGCGTCCACCGCCTCCTGGCTGCAGTCCACTCCCGTCATCCGGCAGCCAAGTAGCGCCCCCTCCATGAGAAGCACGCCGCTGCCGCAAAAAGGATCCAACAAGCGGGTCCCTTCGTCCGATCCCGCCAAATTAACCAGAATCCGGGCGAATTTGGGCGGTAGCAGTCCGGATTCGATCCGGCGTTCCGGTTTTCCATAGTCACGGCGCGCAATATCCTCAAAACGTTGAACTTGAAGCGTCTTTCCGAAATGCAGTTGCTCCCCCTGGGAAACGAGAACGATCTCCGCTCCAGAGGTCAGTAGTCCGGTTTTCTCCACTTGAGCGCTGGATAGATGCCGCTTCTTCCCTTCAGAAGGCTCGACATACCGGGAGGCAATATCTCGCTGGGAAAGAGATTCCTTCACTCTCGGAGCGATCTTTCCCAACGCTGGCGGGATTGACCGCCCATAGAGGCTGATGCCGAAGAGCACCCGTCCGGAGTCGCCCGCTTCTGAGGCAAGCTGTTCGCCGATCCATCGAACAGCCTCCTCGACCGGCGGAAATGCCGACCGGCTCTCCCTCACTTGGACGACTTTAACCGCTCCGCCGAGGGTTTCGAAGAATTCTACGACGCTTTGGCGCAACCCGAGCCGGACCAGCAGGATCTCCGAATCCATGGAAACCACCCGCCACGCCTGCCCGAGTGGATCAATCGCTTCAAGGCGGGCCAGGATCTCCGCAACGGAAAACTCCGGCTGTCTTCCCAGAACAAAGGCATAAGTTTCCATGAACTTTAAAAACCCGGATTGACGACTTCTTTCAATCGGCTACTATCTAAATGCAGATACACCGGGTGTCAAGGCTTGCGGCCGAGAAAGGAGCCCTTCGGCGATGCGTCAGATTGCGCTGGTGATTGCAGCCCGGCATCACGAGGCTACCGTGCAGATTTGCGGCGGCGATTGCTGCAGCAACTGCCCCAGCAACAAAGCAGGAGGGCTTCTGGGGATCAAGCGACCGGAATTGTCGGTCGCGAATCCCCTCGACGCCAAACCGGGCGAGCAGGTTGTCATCGAATACGATTCGGCCTCGGCGCTGCGAGCCGGCGCTGTTCTGTTTTTAGCGCCGATTCTCGCCATCCTCGCCGGTCTGTTCGCCGGTCAAGCGCTCGGCCGAAATCATTATCCCGGCCATGAAGAATCCGCCGCGCTGCTCGGCGCCTTGGCATTTCTGGCGTTCAGCCTTGCTTGCATCGCTCTGTACGATCGAAAACTCAGAAAGACCCATGACCCAGGCAAACCCACGATCGTTGAAATCGTCGAGTCCGAATCCGCCGACTGTTCCGGCGGAGCCAAAGTGGTTCGTTGACTGCTTTGACGAGGCATATATCGATCTGGACGTTCTTCGCCACTTTCCGGATCGAAACCGTCTCGAAGTCGACCAGCTGATTCGCAGACTCGACATTCAAAAGCATGAATCCTGGCTGGACGTCTGTTGCGGCTACGGCCGTCATTTACTGCCTCTGGTCGCGCGCGGCCATGAGGTCACCGGGCTGGATCTGTCTTCGGCAATGATTCGAAGGCTCCGCGCGGCGGCCCAACGCAACGGCCTGACCGCGCCGGTCCTTCAATGCGATATGCGCCGGATTCCCTTTCACGACTTTTTTCACGGGGCGTTCCTCCTGGGCACCAGTTTCGGCGTCTTCGACGATCCGCGGCAGGACGCCCTGGCGTTGGACAGCATTCGCCGCGCCTTGCGGACAGGCGGCAAGTTCCTGTTGGACCAGGTGAATCCAGCCATCCTATTGGCCGATCCGGCTGCCCAGAAGAAGGAGATTCGAATCAAGGAGCAGTGGATCCGGGAGGAAATCATCCCAATCCCCGAGCGCGGGCAATACATCGTTCAACGCACGCTGCGGCGGGGATCGTGGGAACGCCAATGGCGAATGCGATTTCGCGCCTACGACGTCGCGCAACTGACCGCGTCCATGCTCAAAGCGGGATTGTCTCCCATCGACCTGTTCGGAAGCCTGGACGGACGCCCCTTTAAACCGGAATCGCCGCGAATCGTCCTGCTGGCCGTGCGCCGGGATTGAGGCCTCGGTTTCCCAAATCCTCCTTCGCCGCCTCGGCCCGTCTTGACAGTCTGCTCGCCTTGCCTTAGATTCTGCGCACCTTTAACGGGCGGCGAGAGAAAGCATGATTACTGTAGCGATTGTAGGTCAGCCCAATGTCGGGAAGTCGACCCTGTTCAACCGGATGATCGGGCGAAGACAAGCCATCGTGGACGATCAACCGGGCGTGACACGGGATCGACTCTATGGCCGCCTCGTGTGGAACGGTCGCACACTGCAAGTGATTGACACCGGCGGTTATCTGACGGGACAAACCGACCGATTGGGTTGCGCCATCGTCGAGAATGCCGAGGCGGGAATCTCGGAGGCGCACGTCCTTGTCATGGTCGTCGATGGGCGCCTAGGCATCACCGCAGCGGACCGGGATCTTGCCGATTTTCTCCGCCGACAGAGCAAACCCGTCATCCTCGCCGTGAATAAGATCGACCATATTTCTTTCGAATCCTCGATTTATCCCTTCTACGAATTGGGGCTCGACGAGGTGATGGGAATCTCATCGCTTCATGGCGCGGGCGTCGGCGATTTGCTGGATGCGGTTCTCGAAGTCGCTCCCGTCGGCGACGAACCCGAAGAGGAGTCTCAGCCGGAAATCCGCGTTACGATTCTCGGTCGGCCGAACGTCGGGAAATCGACCTTGCTCAACCGCCTGGCGGGCAAGGAGCGCAGCTTGGTGGACGCTCGGCCCGGCACAACGCGCGATCCGGTCGACACCCTCATCGAGCGACCGCAGCGCCTCTATCGCTTTATCGACACGGCAGGCATTCGCGCCGCGGGAAAGATCGGCTCCGACGTCGAGAGGTATGGAATCCTTCGCGCGAAACGCTCGCTTGAACGCTCGGACGTCGCGCTGCTCATTGTCGACGCCGACGAGGGACCAACCGAAACCGACGCGCGCGTCTTCTCACTGGCCGATCAGGCCGGCCGCGCCTCGGCCATCCTGGTCAACAAGTGGGACCGGGTGGAGAAAGAAACCGGAACGGCAGAGCAGTATGAAAGAAATCTTCGGGAGAAGTTTCATTTCCTTCACTATGCGCCCGTGTTGTTCCTCAGCGCATTGTCCGGGCAGCGGGTTCATCGGGTATTCGATCTTATCGACCGCGCGTTCGCCGCATGGACTCAACGAATCCCTTCGAGCCGAATGGGCCGGTTGTTGGATGCGATCAAGATTCGTCAGCCGCCGCCTTCGCCCGAAGGCCGCCCCACGAACCTCTACTACTGGACGCAAACCGGGACCGCGCCGCCGCAGATCACGCTGTTCGCCAATCGACCGGACGCCCTGCGGCCCAATTACCGAAGGTTTCTCCTGCACCAACTCTACGAACATTTCGATCTTGAGGGTTGCCCCGTTCGATTGTTTGTGAAACGAAGTCCGAAGCGAAAGGACAAGGAACGGGGAGTCGAATCAACATCCGAGTGAAAGGAATCCTTCGATGTCGGAACTGATACTCTACTTCTTCCTCGCCTATCTCCTTGGCTCGATTCCCACCGCCTATTGGGCGGGCAAGGTCCTTCGGGGGATCGATATCCGCCAACACGGCAGCCGAAACGTCGGGGCGACCAACGCCTATCGGGTGCTCGGCCCCCGCATCGGCATCAGTGTGCTGGTGCTCGATATTCTCAAGGGATTTCTTGCCGTCAAGTTGGGGCATTGGCTGGGGGCGCCGGCGTGGGCGCCGGTCGTAGCGGGATTGATTGCCGTCGCCGGGCATAACTGGACCGTTTTTCTTTCATTTAAAGGTGGAAAGGGCGTGGCTTCTTCGGCCGGCGTTTTCCTTGCGCTCGTCCCCTGGGCCTTCGCCGCGGCGGCCCTCAGTTTCGTTCTCGTCGTCGCGACCACCCGATACGTCTCAGCAGGATCGATCACGGGCGCGATTATCCTGTCGCTCATCGTGATTCTCGAGTACGCCACCGGATTCGGGGATGATCCCCAGCCGTTCGTTGTCATCGTCTCGTGTATCGCCAGCATCTTTGTAATCGTCCGTCATCATAGCAACATCCGCCGCCTGATTCAGGGGACAGAAAACCGCTTTTCCTTTTGACGATTTCATCCACCGCCAGGGACAGGGAACGGCCGTGAACGCGATCGATACTTATACCAATCTTATTTTCTTAGATTCATTGAGATAAACCACCCAAGGCTGAGACCCTGCGGGAGGTTGGGATTCTCTCTATCTCCTTG
>Ga0272444_10001098_pt1 | contig 26663 bp, 24 predicted proteins | sample SSMForm13_FD_201033 | JGI IMG/M metagenome (GOLD analysis project Ga0272444, IMG submission 201033) | Marine sediment archaeal communities from Little Sippewissett salt marsh, Falmouth, MA, United States - SSM-Form-13 | ecosystem: Environmental > Aquatic > Marine > Wetlands > Sediment ...
CCCCCTTGAAGTCTTCCTCATGTTTGATCTCAGGGGCCAGTATCAAGTGAAGGTCTGCCGCGTCCACATCGGCGTCGGCCATGACTTTTTTTTCAGCAAGGGCCGCAAAAGAAGCTACCACGCTGGTTTTGCCTGTGCCGCCCTTGCCGCTTATAATCGTTATCTCTTTCATGCAGCCAGTTCCCTTATCTTCTCATAAACCGTTCGAAACTGATCCTTCATCTCAGGCCTGACGTCTACCATCATGATACCTCGGGAATAGGCTTCGGCAATTTTTCGGTCATTTGGGATCTCCATCAAGATCGGGATGCCCTCTTCTTTGGCATATGCGACCACGCGATCGTCTCCTACGTCACATCGGTTGATAATGAGGCCAAGGGGAATTCCCAGAATTCTCACAGCCCCGACGGCCAACTTGAGGTCATGCAGTCCAAAGGGGGTGGGCTCGGTTACCAAGAGCGCGAAGTCCGAACCTTTAAGCGTTACAATGACCGGACACGATGTCCCCGGTGGCGCATCGACAATGGCTGTTTTTTTCGGATCGATGTACGCCTTGACCTCTTCAATGAGAGGAGGAGACATGGCCTCGCCAACCCGTAAACGGCCATGGATGAATTCAACCGAACCGCATCGGCCTTTTTCCAGGACCCCGAGTTCCCGGGGCTTTTCTCCGATGGCCTCTTGTGGACAAACCATCATGCACCCTTTACAGCTGTGGCAGAGCTCCGGAAATGTCAGCACCTTCTTCCCAATGACGGCAATGGCACTGAACTGACAGATCTCCCCGCACATGCCGCAATAATCGCACTTTTCCAAATCAACTTCCGGCACCGGTGTCGTCACGGTCTCCCTATGGTCGATCTCAGGTTTGGTAAACAGGTGGGCGTTTGGTTCTTCCACATCGCAGTCCAAGAGCTGAACCCCTCCATCCAATGAAAAGGCCAGGTTGGTAGCGATAGTCGTCTTGCCCGTGCCCCCTTTGCCGCTGGCAATAGAAATAATCATGCCCTTTAAGTTCTCCTTCGCCTACTTTGATGATCATCCCTTTCCGTCAATTGATTCACGTCGATGGCACGGCGCTCCATGTTCAACTAACCTCGGGTCATGGCCGCCCCACACTTGGGGCATTTTTGTTCGAAGCAAGGCGTTCCCTGTTGGTGGGGGACCCTTTGGCCGCAACCGGGACAAACGCAGTCTCCACCGGGGCCTCTGCCAGAACCGCGGCCCTGACCTGAGCCTCCGCCGCCTTGACCCGTGCGCCTTCCTGTGCCGGGGCCTTCGCCCCTTGGGCCGGTTCCGTCTCCTCGTGGCATTGTCATCTCCTCCTTATTTCAGTTCAAACTTTAGCGATTTCGTAAAAAGTTTTCTAATCGTCATGCCGGACTTGATCCGGCATCCAGAACATATTGACCTTACTGGATAGCGCTGACGGTTGCGCCTGACGGCATGAACAGAGCCACTACGTGCCCGGCTTTCGCCGGAATGACAGAAAATGGTGTTCTTCGACTTTCTACGAGTCTGTGAAACTTGACGGTTTCGTAAAAAGTCTTTTGCAGACAATTGAGTCCGCCGGGGCGGAAGATAAAAGCACTTACTCCTGAGCCCGTATTCGGTGGAGTGCTTCGCATCCACAGGAAGGGCATTTCAGGGGCCGGCCCGTGCCACGGGGCTCTTTCCACTGACCTTTGCAGCGGTCGCACAAGAAGAGACGATTTTCCGCCGGGTCTACCCTTTTGTAATTTCCCCCTTCTACATTGATAGCCTTTCCGTAAATCAGTGCCTCTGCCATGGTTTTGCGTGCCTGTCCCACAATGCGCCCGAATGTGGCTCTCGACACCCCCATCTGCTTACCTGCTTCTTCATGAGACATCCCCAGAAGGTCGGCGAGCCTTAGGGCCTCAAGCTCATCCACGGTCAGTTGGACCTGTTCCAAGTCGATCATGGGCACTCCCCGCGGTTTAAAGTAGTTTATCTGCGGGTCAATATTGACAAATCGGTCTTTTTGCGGTCGTACCATTTCTGCACCGTTATGAGTATATGCTAAAAACTACACTAAACATCCCCCTGGGCCTTGTCAAGAAATAAAATCGATGGCCCTGTCAAAGAGGCAGCAGCCTGGCTTACTTGCTTCGTTAAGGGGTGTTCTTCGTTGGAAACAGCGCTTTGCGTGGCCATGGGAATGGCCCTCTTCTGCAAACCAGGCACCATTTGCAGGTGAGCCCCTGTGAGAGGCTGTCAAGCCTTTAGATAGTGCCCGAATTGCCGCAGGCTCAGAGGGGAAAGGGGGTCGAATTCGCTGAACATCTCAAGTCCCGGTATGAGTGTTTTTACCACCGGTATGTCCAAATCTTCTCTAGTGAGATCTACGTAGACCGGGCTATAGCCATTGGAGACCAAGAGCCTTTCCAACAGCTTTAGATCCTGGCTGACGTCGCCTGCCGAATAGTCTGGAAGATCTTGATAGTCCAGTTCCTTGGGGGCGTGGACCATGGACCCAGGGGCAAACCAGGCGGGGTGATAAGGCACCTCTGTTAAGGCCGAGACAGCGGCCCTCTTTCCATCCAGGTGTGCCGCACACCCTTTAAGGATTTCTCCACTTGGGCCCTGAATAAAGGCCTTGTAACAGGGGATGCCGAACTCTGAAGTGATGTCCAGGAACTGGACGTGGACGCCGTCCTTTATAACGCGTTTCAGAATCTTCCGCACTGGCGGCTCATCTGATGCCAGAGAAAAACACTTTTCCGGAACATAGGGCATCACCTTTTCTGCATCCCTCTCGATGACCTCCAGCAAGCCGTGGAGTCTGGCCTCCTCAAGGGTCTTTCCCGCTGCCACACCGGTGGAGGGCAACCCACTTGATAGGCTTGCTTCATCCAGATTGGAGAACAAAAAGACCAGCTGTGCCGGCACGTAGACCGGATGCTGGCCCCTTTCATCTACCCTTAGGCCACACACCCAGTACAGGCGCTGGTTTCTGTAAGGGACTTCAAGGTGGATCTCGTTAGGGTCTAGCACGTCAGCGTATTGTTCTCTCAAGTCTTCATAGGTTCCATGGATCAAAGGGTGGCCGTCTTTATAGTTGAGGGCCCCTCCTTCAGCAAAGCTGGCAAAGGATGACACCCTTTCCACCACCTCCATCCAACACGAGACCCTGGCTTGATCCCTATCGAGTCCCTTGCCATAGCTGGTCTGGGGCCCGGTCAATTCCCAGTGGTTTCTCCCGATGGAGACCTTCACCTGAAGATGCCATGGTATCTTTAGGGCAAAGGGGCTGAGGCTGACCTGATTTTCTGTCTCTTCTCCCGTGTTCAAGTCAATGGCCTTCAGCCTCTCCCTGGCCGTACGGGCGATCTCAGAAGGCGTTGGGCCCGGCAAGCCCCCTTTTTGAGAGCGCTGTTTCCCTTCTTGTGGCAATAGTCGTGTAATGGGCACGGTGGCGTTGTACCAGGCATCTATGGCTTGCTGATCAAAGGGGATAGGCCGTTGAAAGCCTCTTGTGGCCGTCAGCGGCCGGTGCCCCAGGAGGTTTTCGGAGAAAAGCCCAAGCCAATAGGCCCTTTTGTCCCGATCCGCTTTCAAGGACCAGTTGATATAAATGAGTGGCGTACATTCTGCCAATCCTTTGATATCTAAGCCCTCAAACTCTGCCATCAAATCGTGCAATCTGTCATTGAGGAGACAGGTCTCGTATATTAACGCCAGCAAATAGGGGTTACCCTCTTTTCCCTTTTCCATCAATTGGCGGGTCAGGTTTGGCCCGAATTTTCCTGCCAGGCCCAGGAGGTGTTTGTGCATGAAGTCGTCGTAGGGATGTTCCTGGATATATTCAAACCCGTGTTCCACATCCAGGTCATGGCTGGGCCGGCATGCAAACGATCCAGTCCCAAATTGTGTGTCCAGATGGTCCAATTCGTATTGGATAACACGATGACATGGCGCAAACTTGTTACTTTCATTCATAGGATCTCTTCTCTCTTTCACGGATGAAACCGACAAGGGAAGTTTCTGCTGATTGATGGTTTGGCAAAAAGTCCCTTAAAGTAAAAGGCCCTTCTTGTCAACATCGGGGTGGACATGGCCCCTTTGCCCTTTGGCGTTTTCCGTTGTCCGGCCGGTGGACGGGCGTGACGCCTTCAGACCTACCCCAAGGACGGTGAACACTAGTGCCTGCGCTAAGGTACTGATTGGCCGTTGACAGAAGGCTTGGGGCTCTGGTATCAAGTGTCCACTTTATTTTCAGACTGTGAGGACTGAATCATGTTGGATTTTTCAAAAACCTTTGAGAAATACGAGGCCCTGGTTTCTGAGGTTGACAAGATCTTCAAGGCCGTGCAGGAAGCGGAAAAGGGTTGCGTGCGCTGTGAAATCCATTGCTGCGACTGCTGTTACGCCGTGTTTGATCTTACCCTCATCGAAGCCGTCTATGTGAACTATCATTTCAACAGATCCCTTGCCAGGAAGGAGAGACGCCCCATTATGAGGCGGGCGGAAAAGGCTGATCGCAAGTATTATCAGATTAAACAGAAGCTTCAGAAGATGTACATAGACCGGGGAAAGCCTCCTGAGGAGGTCTTTCACCAGTTGTCCCAGGAGCGCGTACAGTGCCCCCTTCTCAATGATGAGAAGGTGTGTGACCTGTACGTCCGCAGACCCATTACCTGTAGAGTTTACGGCATCCCGACTTCGATTGGGGGAATGGCCCATATCTGTGGAAAATCTGGCTTCAAAAAGGGAACTGCCTATCCCACGGTAAACCTGGATACGATGAATGACCGCCTCTTTGAGCTCTCCCAGGACCTGCTCAAAGAGATTGGGTCGACCCGTTCAAAGATCCATATGGGCCTTGTGCCCGTTTCAGCGGCCTTGATGACCGATTATGACGAGAAATACCTCTTGGCTAAGGGCGTTGCACAGGAATAGCCTGGCGGAATGTACCCGCAGATTTGGCCTAGATGCCAACGTGGTGCGTCTTTTGAACCGCACAAGCGAGCGCATTCCCCGTAGGTTCTGCCTGACGGCAGTGCTTCGCAGGCTGCGGGGTTAGCGAGCGTATATCTAACGAGTTGTCATCCTTACGGTGCTGCGTAGCTCTCCCGACAGGGAGAACATTCCCCGCAGCTTGCCGCGGGGAGGGTTCAATGTCCTCAATGGAGGAGGCACTTAGATGAGAAAACTATCGCCTGAAGAGGCAGAGAGAAAGAAAGCCATTTTTGACAGCATGTCTCCTAGGCGGCGGAAGCACGTCCTTAAGAAAGAAGGTTACGACGAGTGGGACCCCTTCATTGAGCCAAAAGACCCGATTGATATACGGACGGACAAAACAAAACGTACGGCTATTCAAATGGCCAGGGAGTTTTTAGCCAGCTGCAGCCACGAGACGTATAGCAACGACTTCGGGCAAGGGGCCTGGGAAATCTGTGTTGGAATCGTCAATGATGACGATCGGTACAAAGGGATGTATGAATTTGCTTGCTGGTATCGCGACACTTTGAAAAAGGAAGGGCTGGAGTGAGAAGGCGGCGACCTTCAACGCGTTTCTGGCTCAATAGAGGCTTGAGGCGAGACTCCGCTCAAAGCTCAAGGTTCAAAGCAGGAAACAGGGAGTTGTCGCTTTGAGCTTTCAGCCTTGAGCGTTGAGCTTCTCCCCATGCCCAACATCCTTATCCCTAATGTTGCACAAACAACACGCCTGAGACATTAAACCAATAAGAACCTGAAACTATTGTAGTAATTTTTAGGCTTATGGAGCAAATCACTCACGGTGATATGGTTGTTCAACACTGTCTTCGGCCGGTTGTTTACCCTTGGGGAAAGCCGATCATACCACATCTGCTGCGTTGTCAAGGGTTCGGCGTAGCTTACTACAGCCTCACCCTGGACGCCTTGCACCTGCGGCATCCTCGACTTTTGCAACGTTAGGGTTATGTCTCCCAGTTTTCTCTTCATCCACGTCAACTCCTTAGCCCCTGTTGAGTCCCCGGACACCATCCCCATATCTGAGGCCACCATTCTGGCCCACTTGAAGCATCACGGGTTCTCTGGTCAGATTTTGGGCGATTTTCTAAACTCTCCCCTGAAACCTCGCCTTTTGGGCAAGGCCATCCAAACCTGCCAGCCCCTTGCCCTGGGCTTTACGGCTTACCAGGAGAATATAGAACAAATAAGGCTTTGGGCCAGGTTTGCCAAGAAGATGTCGCCAAACATCAAGATTATCCTTGGAGGGCCCCAGGTGACTTTCATGCCTGCCAAGGCTTTAGAGCATATGCCGGAGGTGGATTTTCTTTGCAGGGGCGAAGGCGAGGAGGTGATGCTGGGCTTGGCCCGCGCTCTGAGCCAAGGGACCAACCCCGCCCGCGTGCCTGGGCTGTGTTTTCTTCAGGAATCCGAGGTGGTGGAGACTGGCCCGGCCCACGGTGCCAAGGACCTGGACACCTATGCCTCGCCCTATCTCACGGACTCGGTCGACCTGGCGCGCAAGGAACGGGTCGTGATGCTCACATCAAGGGGGTGCTCTTACGATTGTGCCTTTTGTTACACCCCGAAGGCCTGCGGCAAGAAAGTGAGATTCTACTCTATAGAGCGGATTATTGATGAGATGCAATATGTCAAATCCAAAGGGATCCGGGCCTTTTGGTTTGCCGACCCCAATTTTTCTTTTTCCCGCAACCGCCTGCAAACGCTCCTGGAGGCCATTATCAGCAAAGTGCCTGGCATTACTTTCTGGTGTCAGACACGTTACGACCTCGTTAACCATGAAGTCTTGTCGCTGCTCAAGCGCGCCGGTGCCGATAATTTGGCATACGGACTTGAGTCGGCAAACCCCGGAGTCCTTGAGCGCATCAACAAGGGCATTGACCTTAAACGTCTTTCAGAGGTCGTCCGCTTGACCCAAGAGGCCGGCATCCAGGTGGAGCTCTTTAGCATGTTTGCCCTTCCAGGGGAGACCTTTGACCAGGCATTGAATACGCTGGCTTTTGTGAAAAAAAACCGGGTGGCCATAGATGGCAATTCCATATCCCAACAAGCCCACCTTTTCTTTGGGACTCCCATGAATGACAACCCCGAAGCCTTTGGATTGCGTCCCTTTCCGTGGACACGCCCTGCCTTCCTGAGCGTGTGCAGGGATTATGAGACCGAGACCATGTCGGCAGAGGAGATAAAACGGATCAGTTTGATCTGGCGGCTGAATCGTAACGACTTCGCCGAAGACGTGCGGGGCGGAAGAAACCTGTTTCACAGGGCCTCCTTTGTGACCCAAAATCGAAACGCCTTGGCTCAGCGGCCTGAAGCCACCTGTTTGCTGGCTCGGATATATCTCGGCCTTGAAGAATATAAAGCAGCCTTGGATTGTATGGAGACATTGAACAAGGCCTTTCCTCGGAACGGTGCAACAGAAGAGCTCCTAAAAGGGCCCTTTTCGTGCTTCAAGGTGACGGATGAGAGATCACGCCCCGGGTTTAAGGTCATCTACGACTGCCATGGTTCTATTGGCGGCAAGCCCGTGCCCGCCACGTGCGCAAGGTTTCAGGAGGCGATTCTTGGTGAAGGGGCCCTGCTGCCTGCCTTCGAAAGAGAGCTTTCGGAGATGGGCCAAGGAGAAGACAGAGAATTTGACATGACCTTTCCGGAAGACTACGGACAACCCCAGCTTGCTGGCAAGACCGTCACATTTCGTGTGTATTTGCACCATGTTATGCAGCCAGTAACGGTGAAAAGATATGAAGACCTGGACGAAGCGGTGTTAGCCAATGAATATGCCTTGCCAGATACTGAGGGGCTGCAACAGTACAACATCAATCTGTACTACAAGGTGCTTGGTGGGGCTGTCAGGCGAGGGTGGAAACCTCCGATGACCGATGCCCTCATGCTCATGAATCTGTTCCTTACGCTGGGATTCGTAGATCGGGCCGAAGCGCTTATTGAAGACCTTCCCCAAAACCCCGTGGCCCTGTCCCATGGAGCCCACATATTTCGCGTGAACGGTCAACCTGAAAAAACCTTGGAGCTTCTGGATAGGGCAGGTACAGATGGGTCGAGGGGGCCTTTGATCCGGGCCCAAGCCTTGTTTGACCTGGAGAGGTTGGAAGAAGCAGAGGCACTGGTGAGAGACATGAAAAATGTCAACGATATCCAACTCGCAGGCCTTCAAGTAGAGCTTGCCTCCAGGCTCCGCCTTCCCATGGAGACGCTGCTTGAAAGAAAAGAGGGTCTGTTGGATGCAAAAATGCAGACCCTTCTTCAAACCAGGCGATAGGCCGCCTCTTTGTCATTTCCTTTCACATGGCAAATAGTGGACAGTGGGTATTGATTCAATGGAGGGTCTCGTTCCCTCGACCTCTATCTGCCGAGACACCGACTCGTGGTTTCTTGTGAAGAAATCAAGGCGAGCCCAAAGCCTTTGTACTGGGAAGATCCTATGGCCAGGGAAATAGAAGAGAGAATATACAAGGCCGTCTGTGAATCCAATAGGAAACTCACGCCCCGTGAGGTAGAGCTCGCCTGCGTAGAAGAGGCCGGCACTGACAGGCAAAGGGTCAGACAGGCCATCAGGGCCTTGGTGGGGCGGGGGGCCCTGGGCTACACCTATGTCCATGGGACCAGTTTCCTGGAGCCCTCCTTTGACAGACCGGTGAGGGTCTCTCCGCGGATTGTCCTTAAGCCTCCCCAGAGGCGGTATGAACCACTTCCCGGAGAGGTCGTGATCGATATTGCAGGGGGAGCTGCCTTTGGAAATGGGGCCCATCCAACCACGTGCCTGGCCCTTGAAGCCATAGATGTGGCCCTTGGCGACGCCTTTTCCTCAACAAGAAAGAGGCCCTTCACCGGGCTGGATGTTGGGACAGGGACAGGGATCTTGGCCATTGCACTGGCAAAACTGGGTGTTGAAAGGGTCCTCGGCCTGGACATCGATCCCTGTGCTGTGTCTGAGGCCAGCCACAATGTCTCTTTAAACGGGCTCGCGGATCAGGTCACGGTGGCAAACGCTCCCCTAGGGGAGCTGGCTTCAGGTTTTTCCGTCATTGCGGCCAATTTGGCCTATCCAACCCTTGCGGGTTTCTGTGCTGTGCTATCAGAAAAGTTGGAGGCAGGAGGCATCCTGGTCCTTTCAGGTTTTAAGGGATCTCCGGCTGAAGACCTTAAAAGGGCCTATGGAGAACAGGGTCTGAGATTGATTCGGGAACAGACGGATCGCCACTGGGTCTGTCTTGTGTTAAGCAAACCGGAAAGGCCCTGAAGCATGTACAGGATATGAGAGAAAAACGCTCCTCTCATGAAAAAAAACTCCCCATGATCCTGCCGAATTCTTCTCCCTGCTGGGGGGCGGAGGGTTTTGTCTCTTCTGATACGAGGACGTCTTTTCTCAAAAAGGGCAAAAAGTCTGAGACCTTTGGGATGATGACCCTTACTGCCGGGAAAGCCAATACCGGGTGGGTATGATCTAGTATGATGCATTCAGTCTCAAGCCGTCTGCATATCCTTTTGACTTCGTCAATCTCGCTGAGCACGTCTTTGATCTCAATAGGTTCGTAAGTGGTCCTGTCTCCTTGTTCAAGAAAGGAGATGTCCTTCATGGAAACACCGCATCTCATCAACATGTAAAGATCGCTGATGCGGGATCTATGGACCACCGGTCTATCCAACTGGGGACGCGGTGCTCGCAGTGTCTCTCGGCCTTGAACACCTTCCAAAAGGCACCTTCTCAAACCTTCCTCTGAATGGAAAGACGCACCGGCTATAAGCATTCTGTGTTCCAGCCGATCAGGGCGCAAGTTGTGGTTAATAAACAGGACCCCTATGCTGGGAAGCAGTCCATTAAAAGAAAGGTCTTTGATCATGACCGCAACGTTGCTCTTGTGGTAGAGTTCGACCATATCCTTTATGAGTGGATCGTCCACCGAGTCCAGATCTATCGTGGGCACGGTCTTTTCAGGTTTGATGATTTGTATCTGGGCGTGACGTTCAAATATCTCACATGAGGCCTGGATGATTGCCTCTTCAATCGTATTTCCTGCTGCTATCCCATTTGAACCATGGATGTAGGCGATGAAATGGACTGGCACCTTTACGGTCTTTCCACTGATGATTGAAAACCCGTCTACCCAGTGTCTGGCCATTCTGCTGTTCTTGATTTCTTCAATGTCTTTTTTTCTCAGATGACTCTCGGCCGCCAGCAGGTCTTCTATCCTTAAAGGGTTTTCCAAATCATCCTGATGGGCATGGACGTATCCTTCCATCCATTCGTAATTCAGGAATCTGTTGGTTTCCTCATTGTACAGGCCGGGCGCGTTAATCCTCACCTGTTCCTCAAAAACCGGATAGAACAGGCCGGCGCTGACGCGCTCAGCCAACTCGGCGTGTGCACTGGCTTCTGCAAGCTCTGGAGTAATGCCTTTTCCCTCACAGACGATCCTCATGGAATCAATCCATATGCGCCCCCAGTGCATATTGTCCGAGACGCCAAAGGGGGAGTATTCAGCGTGCAGCTCCAGCTCTTGTAACCCGTCCCTGATTCTGTTAACGGTGTTGGACGGAAGATCACACTTGCCGTATTCATTTCTCATGTAGTTCTGAAATTCCATTCGACCTGTTGCTCCCGAGTAGAATGATGATACAAAATGCATTTTTGGGGGGAATATAGGAAGAGATGGCCTGGTGTGTCAAGTTCTGGATATGGCGCTGTGGCCTCATCCGCTTTCATCGATGGCTACCTGGTCTTGACAGGGGATGATTGTTATACTATAGGACATTGATATTTTGAGGCGACATGCTGACGGCGTATACAATAGGTTTTTGTGAACGAAAGGGGGGGTGCGCGTTTCGGTCAGGAAGCATATCTTCAAAAGGCCTCAACTTGAGGTCGGAGGGGTATTTTTTTGGGGCGGTCTAGCCGCGCATATCAAGTCACGAAGCGATTTTATGAACAGGAGGTGTTCAGATGGCGGACTATTACATCAATGTCTTTCTGGATGGCGAAAAAACCAAACAGATTGAAGATGCTGGATTGGCAGATCAGATTCAGGAAATAGATGGCAAAAAGGCTATTCAAGTCGCCGTCAACAGAAAGGAACAGAAGAAACTTGCGAAAGGTTTCCCGGATATGTCCTTTGACGCTTCAAATGCCTGCGTGCTTCCTGAAGAGGCTGAGAAGATCTTGATGGGTTTTGTAACGGACAACAAGTCCCTGGACGTGATGAAGTTTGCGATTTTGAAGCTATACAACCCTCTTGCCGGAAGGGGTATCTCTGGAAGGGGGACAGGGGGCCGCTAGTGATAGACAATGAAGTCCTTTAACGCTCTGGCGACAGGGCGCTTCATTTGGGCTTGGCAGAAGCTGCCGCATACATTGCTGATAGCGAGATAAGCCCTTTTACAAACAACATGCCATTTAAAGAGGGAATGGGCCCTTGTACCCATTCCCTCTCTTATTCCAATGGCTTCTGGCCCGGCAAGGTTGACAATGGGGGAATGGATTTGCTATCCTTTTTTTCAACCTGGACAAGCCAGAACCAAAAAGAAAAAACGATCACGAAAGCACGAAAATACGGAGACACGAAATTCTGGCTGTTTCTTTTTTGGTGCTTTTGATCTTTTGTGTTTTCGTGATGGGCTTTTAAGTTTTTTGCCACCAAAAACACAACCTTCATTAGTTAGGGACTAAGGGCCTAACCGTTCCCTAACGGTTCAAAGAGGAACTTGATGAAAAAGCCGAAGACAACCAGAGAATATATCCAAGAACAGGTACAGACCTTAATTAGCAGCCCTGAGTGTGGCGCTACTCACTACAACCTCGCCGTGGGGCTGATTGCAGAAGGAAGATGGGATCAGGCCATGGAGGAACTCATGGCTGCCGTCAACGAATGCCCCACGTTGGGAGAGGCCTATGTGGCCCTAGGTGGCATTTCTTTGCATAAGGGAGATCTGGACTCGTGTATCAGCTTTAATAAGCGGGCCATTGCGGTGAGGCCGAAATTTGCCCAGCCCTATGGGAATCTTGGTTTTGTTTATGTGCAAAAGGGTGATCCAGAGACGGCCGTCGATTTCCTGGAAAAAGCGGTTGCCATTAATCCTATGTTTATTCAGGCCCACAGCACCCTTGCCAGTGCCTATTTTATGCAGGGCCGACTGGATGAATCGATTGCAGCTGCGAACAAGGCCTTAGAGCTTGATCCTACCTTTGCCGTTGCCCACAATAACCTGGCCCTGGCTTATTTTGAGAAAAAGGCCTACAAAGAGGCTATTGAGCATTGCGACAAGGCCCTGTCCGGAGGATTTCAGGTTGAGGCGAAGTTCTTAAAGGAGTTGGAGCCTTATCGGCAGTGATGGGCCTTTTGTGGAACGGTTTCGGGCTTGGTTCCGGACGTCCATTATTCACTACTATGCCGCATTACGTGCATCTTGCAATCTTTGACTATCGCCCACCAACCCAAAATCAAGTACCTGCTCCCTTCCCCTCAGGGCTACGCGTCAGCTGATGCGTCTTTGTGCCGGATCCCCATGCGTCTGACCCGTCGCGAGGCCAGCTCAGCCCATGACCCTGTTTTAACCTATGGTGCCTATTTCAAGGGGATTCGAGACGTCATTTCCAAAGATGGCTACAAGCGGCTAGTCCGTGCCACAGGCCGGCGATTGAACAGGGAGATCGTGCTGTTTGATATCGAAGCGGTCCTAATCTATGGGGAAAAGCACGGGAGTGACTACCACCCGGCCAGGATCGAGGTCTTGGCTCAGGGCGCCCGCGTTTCCTTTGTCATGAACGTGGCTGTTACGGCAAGGGGAAAGGCTCGGCTGTGTCAAGAGTATGACGTCTTGCAGCACCTTGACAGGAAATATGATTTCTCCTTTTTGCCACATCCCTATTTTCAGGGAGAGGCCCCTTGTCATCGGGACCAGGAAGGAGAAGCAGGTACATCGGTGACCATGTTTTTGGCAGACTGGTTTGAGGGGTATCACGAGTTCCACCTTTCCATTGACAAGGAGGATGGCTCCCAAAGGCTGGTGATGTGGGATACGGACAAGGGCCATCAATACCTTTCTTGGCAACAGGCCTGGCACCTGTACCGTCAGGGGGCCATGATCCTCACCCTGTATTATGACATTGAGACCTTCGAGCAGATCTTCCCCTGGCATCATGCCGCCGGAGACTTCGTCGTCAGGACAGGGGGGGATTGCCTTGACATGAAGCTGGTGACGGCAAGGCAATATGCCCCCATGGTGGACTCTTCCGCAGGGGTTTCAGCCCATGAGGCATTACTCCTTTTTTTGTTGAACCTGTCCGTGAGGATGCGGCTGGACCGCGTGGATGGTGTGGCTGATGTTACCTGGGCAGACAGCGACTGCATGGGCGCCATCGTGAAGGGCTTTGTGGAGGGTCTCAGGATAAAGGAGCAAAAAGGGATGATTCCCACGGGGTTTGGAGACGGCTTTCTTGGTCGATGCGCTTCGCTTGCGACGCGAGACCTGTCAGATAGGTTCCATGCCCTTGTGGATGCCTGTGATCAAGGGGCTCCAGATATGGCCGTCATTAGGGGGCATCTGGAAAGGCATATCCAAGAATTTCATTTGGCCCTTCAAGAAGAATCCAACCGCAAGTTGGCATAAACGGGTTGCCAATGCCAACGCTCTCTCGTGCAAGAAAAAACAACCCTGTAATGGAAGGTTTTTTTTGTTGACAAAACGCACAAATAAGTCTATAGGCTGGGGCTGCACAAGCGTCTTTTCATCCTTAAGTTTGCGACATTCCTTTAACACACTAACACCCATTTTTCTCTGCGCCAGTGGTTGCGCTGCACAGAGATCATCGGACATTTGAGTGAGAGGAGGTGAGGACCGACATCCTTGTAATCGGAAGTGAGCTACAGGACGATTTCTCAAATAATGAAATGGAGGTGGAATAATGGTTGAGTTCAAACACAAAACTCCAATGATTGACCAGCTGGAAACTGGGCCTTGGACGAGCTTTGTTTCAGACATCAAGCGCGAACATGAGTCCAGGATGAACAACGAAAAAGGGATTGATTACCAAATTCCGCAGAATTGCTGCGATGACCTTTTGGGTGTGTTGGAGTTATCCTACGAGCACGGCAGGACCCACTGGAAGCACGGCGGTATCGTGGGCGTGTTCGGATACGGCGGCGGCGTCATCGGCCGGTATTGCGACCAGCCCGAGATGTTTCCAGGTGTGGCCCACTTTCACACCATGCGTGTTAATCAACCCATGGGGCACTTTTACACCACGGAGTACTTGGAGCAACTCATGGACCTGTGGGAAAGACGCGGCAGCGGCATCACCAATATGCACGGTTCCACAGGTGACATCATCTTCCTCGGGACGACCACGCCCCAGTTAGAAGAGGTCTTCTATGAATTGACCCACAACATAAACCAGGACCTCGGTGGTTCAGGATCGAACCTGCGGACCCCCTCTGACTGCATGGGTCAGTCCATGTGCGAGTGGGCCTGTTACGATACCCAGGAGATCTGTTACCAACTCACCATGGAGTATCAGGACGAGCTGCACCGGCCGGCATTCCCATACAAATTCAAGTTTAAGTTTGACGGCTGTCCCAACTGCTGCGTGGCCTCCATTGCCCGGTCCGACCTTTCCTTTATCGGCACCTGGCGTGATGACATCCGTATCGACCAGGAGGCGGTCAAGGCGTATGTGGGTGGCGAATTAATGCCCGGCGCCGGTGACCATGCGGGCCGCGACTGGGGCGCCTTTGATATCGGCAAAGAGGTGATCGACCTCTGCCCCACTCAGTGCATGCGATGGGATGGCAGCAAGCTCGAGATCAATACCCCTGAGTGCACTCGGTGCATGCACTGCCTCAGCGTCATGCCTAGGGCCCTTCGAATAGGAAATGATAGGGGCTGTTCCATCCTGGCCGGCGCCAAGGCCCCCATCCTGGATGGGGCCCAGATGGCTACGCTGATTGTGCCGTTTATCAAGGTCGAACCGCCCTATGATGAGATCAAGGAGACAGTCATCGAGCCCATCTGGGATTGGTGGATGGAAGAGGGCAAGAACCGCGAGCGCCTGGGCGAGCTGATCAAACGCCAGGGTATGCAGAAGCTTTTGGAAGTCACCGGTTTCAAGGCCATCCCGCAGATGGTCCAGGAGCCTCGATCCAATCCGTACGTCTTCTGGAAGGAAGAAGAAGTACCTGGCGGATTCAAGCGCGATATTAACGAATTCAGAAAGTACCATCAAAGATAGGGGGTGAAACCATGGCGTTTATTTCTTCAGGATACAATCCCGACAAACCGATGCAAGATAGAATTACGGATATCGGACCGAGGTATTACGAAGAGTTCTATCCACCAGTTATTAAGAAAAACAAAGGAAAATGGCTATATCACGAAATCATTGAGCCGGGCATCGTGGTGCATGTGGCTGAAAGCGGAGACGAACTCTATACGATCCGCTGTGGCGGCTGCCGCTTGATGACTGTGTCGCATATTCGTGAAATCATGGAAATCGCAGACAAGTACGGCGACGGCTATGTCCGGTGGACGACCCGAAACAACGTCGAGTTTATGGTAGACAGCAAAGACAAGGCCATGGCCTTGAGAGACGACGTAATGGCCCGGAAACAACCCGGCGGGTGTTACAAATTTCCCGTTGGCGGCACCGGCGCTGGCATTACCAATATCGTGCACACCCAGGGCTGGATCCATTGCCACACGCCGGCCACGGATGCATCGGGCACGGTAAAGTGCGCGATGGACGAGATCTTTGACGATTTCACGAACATGAAGCTTCCGGCCAAGCTCAGGATCTCCATGGCCTGCTGCCTGAACATGTGCGGGGCGGTTCACTGCTCCGATATCGCGATTTTGGGTTACCACCGCAAGCCGCCCATGATCGACGTTGAATATATTGACAAGATGTGTGAGATTCCCCTGGCCGTTGCAGCCTGTCCCACGGCAGCCATCAAGCCCGCCAAGGTGGAAGTCAATGGCAAAAAGCTAAACGCGGTGTCCGTCAGGGAGGAGCGGTGCATGTTCTGCGGCAACTGCTATACCATGTGCCCTTCCATGCCTTTGGCAGATACAGAGGGGGACGGTATCGTTCTGATGGCCGGCGGCAAGATATCAAACAGGATAGACGCGCCGAAGTTTTCCAAGGTCGTCGTTGCCTTCATCCCCAACGAGATGCCCCGCTGGCCCACGATGACCAAGACCATCAAGAAGATGGTTGAGGTGTACTCCGGCGACGCAAACAAGTACGAGCGCTTTGGGCAATGGGCTGAAAGGATCGGCTGGGAGAAATTCTTTGAGAAGACCGGCCTGGAATTTACCCATCATCTGATCGATGATTTCCGTGATCCGGCCTATTACACCTGGCGTCAGACCACTAACTTCAAGTTTACCGGCTAGAAGAGGCAAAACTAAGACATCTTAGCCCCTCCCCCGCGGGGGGGAGGGGCTAGACACACGATACTCAGAATTCCCTAAAAGAGGCAAGCAATGGACGAAGAAGCAGCCAAAAAAACGATTGTAGAAACGCTTGAGAAAAAAAAGGGGAAGTCCAAGTTTTATCTGAAGGACTTCTACAAGATGTTTCCTGACGAGAAGGCCAGGGCCGTCAAGAACCTGGTGAACAAGATGGTGGGCGAAGGAAGCCTTGAGTACTGGTCCAGCGGAAGCACCACCTTGATTGGTCTTAAGGGTGCCGGCAAGCAGTCCCATGGAGAAGGCGAGGATTAACCTAAGCTAATTCCTTGAATGGGAGTCTCGCGGACCACTGTTCACGGAAGCTGGCTTGTTATCGACTAGCAAGAAACCAAACGCATGGCTATTCCCCGTATCCTGATTGCTGCCCTTCGGGGCGGGTCGGGGAAGACGATTGTCTCTCTGGGATTGATCGCGTCTTTACGTAAGCGCGGGATGGCCATCGCCCCCTTTAAGAAGGGACCGGATTTTATTGACGCGGGGTGGCTGGCCCTAGCAGGCGGCCACCCCTGTCATAACCTAGACACCTTCTTGATGTCCTCCCGTCAGATCTGTCTTTCCTTTACAACCCGCACACTTAAGGCAGACCTTGCAGTAATCGAAGGCAATCGGGGTCTCTACGATGGTATGGACCTTGAAGGAAGTACCAGTACCTCGGAACTTGCCAAGTTCCTTAAGGTCCCTGTGGCCCTCATCATCGATTGCACCAAGACTACGCGCACCGTGGCGGCGATGGTCCAGGGCTGTGTCCAATTCGACCCCCATGTGAATATCTGCGGGGTGATCCTGAACCGGGTGGCAGGCGCCCGCCATGAATCGATCATCCGGCAGACCGTCAAGCAGCAATGTGGCCTTCGAGTCCTGGGTGCCATCCCTAAGATCAAGGGGGAGGCCTTTCCGGAAAGGCACATGGGCCTTGTGCCAACGCCAGAGCATGACTGGGCTGGGGAATCGATTGCACAGGCGGCTCACATGGCGGAGCAGTATTTGGATCTGGATGGGCTCTTGGGGATTGCCAGAGAGGCACCTGATCTTGATGATATCCCCCCCCCACTGCCCCCCCCTAGCCATGAGGGAGAAGAAGACGCTTCATCGCCTCGCATTGGCGTCATTCGGGATGCTGCCTTCCAGTTCTACTATCCTGAAAACCTGGAGGCCCTTGAGGCTGCGGGGGCGAAGATCGTCATGTTGAATGCCCTTTCCGATCCAGGTTTTGGGGAGCTGGATGGACTTTACATTGGGGGGGGCTTTCCGGAGACTCAGGCCCAGGCCCTTGCAGCAAACAAGGGCTTTCGGGAGGACGTGCGCCGGTTGGCCGAAGAGGGGCTTCCTATCTATGCCGAGTGCGGCGGCCTCATGTATTTGGGAGAGCGCTTGGTCTTGGACGCAGTGAGCTACCCCATGGCGGGGGTCCTTCCAGTTACCTTCGGGTTTTCAGAACGGCCTCAAGGACACGGCTACACCATCTTCGAGGTGGCAAGGTCCAACCCCTTTTTCAAGGCCGGCACACAGGTTCGGGGCCATGAGTTTCATTATTCCAGTGTTTTAGAATGGCGAGGAGAATCAGAGGATCTGGCCTTCAAAATGGTCCGTGGGCAGGGGTTTGACGGCACAGGGGATGGTCTTTGCTACAAGAACACGCTGGCCACCTATTCCCACATCCATGCCCTGGGAACACCCGCCTGGGCAGAGGCCATGGTCAAGGCGAGTGCGTCATTTCAGAAAAGCCGGCTCAAGGCGTGAGGCACAGGGCACACGGCCAAACCTTGTGTCCACAGGCATGGCAGAGCTTAAGCTTTCCCACAAAAAAAAGGGGTAAGTCCCAAAAAAAAGAACCTACCCCGTTTATAATCCGTCTTTCTCTGCGTTACTATTTCTTGGGATGGCACTCCTTGCAAGCAGAAGGCCCGGTAGGCTTACCCGCCTTTTTCAGATCCTTATGGCACCCTACACAGTTTTCATGAATGGCTGAATAGTAGTACTTCTTGATCTTTTCTGCCTTGCTGAGCTTCGCCTCGCCTTCTTTGGCCTTAGGTGCCTTGGCCTCGGTGTGGCAGGCATCGCATTTTTTGACCTCATCGCCCTCTTTCCACACGTTCTTGCCGCCGTCATAAGCATGATGGCAGTCGGCGCATGGGATTTTGTAATCCACGTTGTGCTTCTTATGGCTCAAAGTAACCAGAGCCTTTTTGTGTTTTGCAAAAACCTTTGATTCCATGACGATGCTGTCAGGTGCCTGCTGGGTGGCATAAACCCCTGCAAACAGAAAGGCCACGCCCATGGTTACAACTGCCAGTACGATCAATGATTTCTTCATAAGCTCCTTTCACCCCCTTTCCCACAGAGTTTATTTTAGGCAATATACCAAGCATTTATACACAAAAATACGCCGCCTTAGCTAACAGATTTTTCCCCGGGTGTCAAGAAGAAAACCCCTTACCCAGCACTTTCCTGCGGCTCTTTGCCATCTGGCTTTTCTCTCTTTTTCCCAAAGACCCTGGCACCCACAATGCTCACTTCATAGAGGATTATCAAGGGGCCTGCCATCAGGATCTGAGTGACAACGTCTGGCGGCGTCAGGATGGAGGCGAAGACAAAGAAAAGAAGGATGGCATACTTGCGCTTGGCCTTTAGAAAGGGGACATCCACGATCCCGAGCTTTGCTAAAAAGGTAATGAAGAGGGGTAGCTCAAAAACGATACCAAAGGCAAAGAGGAGCTTGGTCGAGAAGCCCAAGTATTCTCTCATCGATGGCAGCGGCTTGATGGCGTCTGATGCAAAGCCCATAAAAAATTTGAACCCAAAGGGAAAGACAACAAAGTAGCCAAAAAGTGCACCGCCCAGAAAAAACACCGATGAAAGGAACACAATAGGCACAACCAAACGCTTTTCCCTGTTGTAAAGCCCCGGGGCAATGAACATCCAAAGCTGGTATATGATGACAGGCACGGAGAGAAGAACCCCTGCCAGGAAGGCGACCTTCAAATAGGTGAAAAAGGCCTCAGGAAGCCCTGTGTAGATAAGCTTTTCCTCTGGCGGCATGGCCACCAGCAAGGGGTGCATGAGGATGTCAAAGAGTTTCTTGGAGAAAAAATAACAGATGAGAAACCCGACACCGACAGCACTGAAGCAAATGATCAGGCGTTTGCGAAGCTCTTCAAGGTGTGCGATGAACGGGAGCTTTTCGTCTTCAGGCATCTTTTGAAGGCCCCTCCTGTACTGCCTTTTGTGAGGATGTGTCCTCCATGGGCTTCTCTGGGGCGCCCTTTATGTCCCCGTCAAAGGAATGCTCCAGATCTTCTTCTGACACAGCGTCCTCGGTTGACACACCCTCCCGGTTGCCAGAGGCCGTGGGTTCGGTCATTGGTCCCTTGACCGTCTGCTCGAGATCTCCCTTGATCTCCTGTATGGTCTCCCGGGCCTCTTTTAGGTCATCATCTACATCAAGGCTTTCCTTGAAGTCCTGGGTGGCCCTCTTGAACTCAGAAATCCCCCTGCCTAAGGCCTTGGCAATCTCCGGAAGTTTCTTTGGGCCAAGGACAATAAGGGCAATAGCCAGGATCACGATGATTTCCGGCATTCCCATGCCAAACATAGACGGCTCCTTGTAGGTTAAAATTTGGGAATTATGCGCAAAATATCTATGAATTTATAATGGTATCCAGGTTTCCTGTCAAGCCATATCCAAATGGCCGCAAAAGACCCCAGGTGGTAACCAAAAAAAACTGTATCATTGGCCAGGCACTCGCTTACGGCCGCTTGGAGAAGACACCTTCGGCAATGTGAACCCAGGTCACAATACTGTTGACAAGCCTTCATCGCTTTCTTAGACTTTCTGTTATTGCGCCGGAGTGGTGAAACTGGTAGACGCAGAGGACTCAAAATCCTCCGAGCCTTGGGCTCGTGTCGGTTCGATTCCGACCTCCGGCACCAGTTATGTCATGAACAGGGGCCAGCCGGAGCTGGCCCCTTTTCTCTTTAATGGCGTTTCCTGGCCAGAGGGGCCCCGAGCCCTTCTTTAGATGGTCACGGAAACTGGATTTGGTGTGACACCTTGGCGCCTTGAAAAACCCTGTGTTGCGAAGGCCATTGCCTCTACCCCTGCAGAGGGGAGTCTGGTTTCGTGACAAGGCAAAGGCGGCGCAATTCAAACCGCGATAAGACAGCCAGTATCCTTTTTTTTCTCTTGGCCTTGCCCTTATTTTTGTCTTGACAAACAACCCCATTTTATATATGGGTCGGGGTGTTTGTGCCGCATCCCAAGACACGTTCCTTCCGGAACTGCGAGGACAGCCCTACTAACTATGGACCTATCAGATCTGTTAGCCGAGAAAAAATCTCCAGTCGTTGAAAAGTGGTGCGACCTGATTCTGGAAGCCTATCCTGAAGAGGGGCAGAGGTTCTTTAGTAAGCAAAAAGATCAATTCGCGAATCCAGTGGGCCGTAGCGTTTTTGAAGGCGCTGAATCCATTTATGATGAGCTTCTGGGTGAAGCTGACGCTGACAAGATTTCACTCTTTCTTGATAATATCATCAGGGTGAGAGCGATTCAAGATCTTTTGCCTTCCCAGGCGACGGGGTTCATCTTCGGTCTGAAGAAGATTATCGGAGAGGAGTTGGGAGACCAGCTTCAACAAGAGGGCCTCTCCGAGGAGTGGGCGGCCTTTAAGTCCAGAATAGACGGCTTGGTCTTGATGTGTTTTGATATCTATACGGAATGTCGGCAGAGGGTTTTTGATATCCGCGTTAAGGAGTTGAGAAATCAGTCTCACAGATTATTAAAAATGGCAGGTCTGGCCTATGAGCTTCCCGAGAATGAAGGGACTCTCAAAGAGGACAATGCTAACAACGGATAACCTAACACGGAAGCGAGGGAACATTAAATGAACGTCATACTGAGTCTCATACTTTCGGGTGGAGCAGTTTTCGGGCTCGTTGTATTTGCCTTCCTGGGCGTGTGGGGGGCACACCTCGAGTGGCTTTTTGGGGTAGTGATTCCTTATCTGGCTATCGTCATATTTTTTGTGGGAATCGTCTACCGGGTTGTAAAATGGGCCAAGTCACCAGTGCCCTTCCGTATCCCTTCCACCTGTGCGCAGCAAAAGACCCTTCCCTGGATCAAGTACACTTATGCCGACAAAATCGATAACCCGGCGACTACAGCCGGAGTTGTGGTCCGCATGATCCTGGAAGTTTTTTGTTTCCGTTCTCTCCTCAGGAACACGAGACTTGAATTTGGCAGTGGGGATGAGATTACGTACAAGTCGGCCAAGTGGCTATGGCTTGGAGCTATTGTTTTTCATTACACCTTCCTCGTGGTCCTTCTTAGACACCTCAGGTTTTTTACTGAGCCCATGCCCTTCTTCGTCACTATCATCGAAAAGGTGGATGGGTTCTTTCAGATCACCTTACCGGTCCTTTATCAAAGTGGCTTTCTCCTTGGGGCCGCATTGACGTTTCTACTTTTAAGAAGACTTCTTGACAATAAGTTGCGGTATATTTCCCTGCCTGCTGATTACTTTCCGTTGCTCCTCATTTTGGCCATCGCCAAGACAGGCATCCTGATGCGCTATGTGTTGAAGGCGGATGTGGTGAGCATCAAGGAGCTGACCATGGGGCTGGTCAGTTTTAGCCCGACCGTGCCCGAAGGGATCAGCGTGCTGTTTTATATCCATGTATTTCTTGTCAGCGTACTTTTTGCCTATTTTCCCTTCAGTAAGCTGGTCCACATGGCAGGAGTGTTTCTGAGCCCTACAAGGAATTTATCGAACAACAACCGCATCGTCAGGCACATCAATCCTTGGAATTACCCGGTCAAGGTTCATTCATATGCGGAGTATGAGAACGAGTTCAGAGAGAAGATGATAGAAGCGGGATTGCCAGTCGAGAAACAAACCGCATCCACGGAAGAGAAGGAATAAACCTGGAAAAGGAGTCATCATGGCAGATACACCAAAACCTGAAGAGCTATTAGACATTAAGCACAGCAAGGTTTCGATGGGGTTGGAGAAGGGGTGGCTGCGCACTGCCCCTGATGTCGAAATTAAACCGGGCATGCATTGCTTTGCCTGCGAGCCGCGACGCCTTGAGATCGTGGGGATGCCGAACCCGAGGCAGTGGTCGGCGAGCGATGAGGACTGGAAAGTACCCGACAACTGGAAACAGATTGTCCTAGAAGGCTTTAAGGACCGTCTGGGGAAGTTCCGTAGTTTTCAACTCTTTATGGATATCTGCGTAAGGTGTGGTGCCTGCGCCGACAAGTGCCACTACTTTATCGGGTCGGGAGACCCCAAGAACATGCCAGTCATGAGGGCCGAGCTTTTCCGGTCCGTCTATCGGAAGTATTTCACCACTGCAGGAAAAGTGTTGGGGCCCATTGCCGGCGCAAGAGAGCTTACCTATGACGTGCTCAAAGAGTGGTGGTACTATTTGTACCAGTGCAGTGAGTGCCGTCGCTGTTCGGTTTTCTGCCCTTATGGGATCGACACGGCCGAGGTCACTATTCTGGGGAGGGAACTGACCAATCTGCTGGGCTTGAACATTGACTGGGTCGCGGCCCCTGTGGCGTTTTGCTACCGGACGGGAAATCACCTTGGCATTCAGCCCCACGCGTACAAGGGGATGATGGAGTTTTTCCAGGATGAAATAGAGGACATCACGGGGGTGCGGGTCGAGCCAAGCTTTAACAGAAAAGGGGCCGAGATCCTCTTTATCACGCCTTCCGGTGACGTATTTGCGGACCCAGGTACGTATACGTGCATGGGCTATATGGCGCTGTTCCACGAACTGGGATTGGACGTTACATGGAGCACCTACGCCTCAGAGGGCGGAAACTTCGGGCTCTTTACATCCCATGAGATGATGAAACGGCTCAATTCCAAGATGTATGCAGAGGCTAAGCGCCTGGGGGTGAAATGGATCCTGGGCGGGGAGTGCGGCCACATGTGGCGGGTCGTAAATCAGTATATGGGCACCATGAACCTGGACCTCGCAGAGGGGAGTAATCTGGAGGACCCGGTTTCACCCATTACGGGAACCCGATTTGAAAATGCAACTTCTACCAAGATGGTACACATCACGGAATTCACGGCAGACCTCATTAAGCACGGCAAGCTGAAACTAGATCCCAGCAGAAACGACAACCTGAAAGTGACCTTCCATGACTCCTGTAATCCTGCCCGGGCCATGGGGCTTCTTGAGGAACCACGATACGTGATCAAGAATGTCTGCAATCATTTTTACGAAATGCCTCCGAACACCATCAGGGAACAGACCTTCTGCTGTGGAGGCGGCTCTGGCCTGAACGCAGGTGAAGACATGGAGCTTAGGTTTAGAGGAGGGCTCCCTAGGGCAAATGCAGTAAAATATGTACATAAGAAACACGGCGTCAATATGCTTGCCAATGTTTGCGCCATTGATAGGGCCGTCTTCCCGGCACTCATGGAGTACTGGGTGCCAGAGGTAGATGTCACGGGTGTTCATGAGATGGTGGCAAACGCCCTTATAATGGACGGAGAAAAGAAGAGGACAGTAAATTTCCGTGGGGAACCCCTACCAGGAATGGAGGAATCTGAGGATGTATGACGGAGGTAAAATCATCGCCGGTATTATCATCGGTCTCGTTCTGTTGACATTCCCGATTTGGTATACTCATGGGATGGCCCCGAAGAGGCCAGAAGTCAAGCTTCCTGAAAAGGAAAAGAAGTGCGTAAAGGACGGGCCGTACATGAAGACGAAGCACATGCAGCTGCTAGACCTGTGGAGAGACTCTACTGTGCGCACAGCGAAGAGGATCTATGTGAGCGAAGACGGTAGGAAGTTTAACATGAGTCTTCAGAATACCTGTATGAGCGCAGACTGTCATGCCAAGAAGTCGGAATTTTGCGACAGGTGTCACAACTATACGGGGGTGGTACCGTACTGTTGGGATTGCCACATTGCACCAAAGGAAGAACCTAAGGAGAAATCAGAGGAGATGCACTGATGGGCGTGAACAGAAGAAAATTTTTGAAGATCGCCGGGATTTCCACATTGGCGGTAGCGGCCAAGCCTGCCACAGATGCGCTTGCCTTCAACCCCAAGGAGTGGCTGGACGAAAAGCTAGGCGGTTTCACTCCTTCGGAAATGATGTTGCACTTCGGTCACAAGCCAGAGGGGAGCGTGGCAGGAGAGGCCTTGACGGCAACCCGATGGGCCATGGTCGTCAATGTGAGAAGCCTGGATGAGGAGATAGCAGAAGCGTGCATGGAAGCATGCCACAAGATCCACAATGTGCCTCACATAAAGAATCCAAAGCACGAGATCAAGTGGCTGTGGCGTGAGGGTTATGAGCACGCCTTGCCGGGACAGCAGCATGAGCACATCGACGAGGAGATAAAGAAGCTTCCCTTTCTTGTGATGTGCAACCACTGCTACAACCCGCCTTGCGTGAGGGTCTGTCCTACAAAGGCGACGTTTAAGAGAAAATCGGATGGCATCGTCATGATGGACATGCACCGCTGTATTGGATGCAGGTTCTGTATGGCAGCCTGTCCTTTTGGGTCCAGGAGTTTCAACTGGAAGGACCCCAGGCCACATATCAAAGAGGAAGAACAAAACCCCGAGTATCCCACGCGGACCAAGGGGGTCGTGGAAAAGTGTCAATTCTGTGCGGAGCGCCTTGCCAAGGGACAGATACCGGCCTGCGTGGAGGTTGCCCAGAAACTCTGTGCGGAGAAGGGAAGGGAGCCGGCACTGGTATTTGGGGATCTGGATGATCCAGACTCTGAAGTCAGAGAGGCACTCCGTTCCCACTACAGCGTGCGGCGCAAACCAGAACTAGGTACCCATCCGAACGTTTACTATATTGTGTGAGGTGAGCTATGCTTGAGAAGGCATTTCTTGGAGGGCGGAAATACTGGAGTTGGATGATATGCTTGCTCATTGTCATGGGGGCAGGCCTTATTGCGTGGCTCTTCCAGTTTCGGGATGGCCTGGGCATAACCGGGATGAGCAGGGATATCTCGTGGGGGGTTTACATCGCCAACTTCACGTTTCTTGTTGGAGTGGCTGCTGCGGCAGTGATGGTGGTTATTCCGTATTACATCCATCACTACAAGGCCTTTGGCCGCATTACCATATTGGCGGAGTTTTTGGGAGTGTCTGCAGTGCTGATGTGCCTGATGTTCATCATTGCAGACCTCGGAAACCCGGTCCGCGCCATGAATGTGCTGTTACACCCCACGCCCAATTCCATCCTTTTTTGGGACATGGTGGTCTTAAATGGCTATCTTTTTTTGAACATCTTCATTGGCTGGAATGTGCTAATGGCAGAGCGTAAAGGCTCCCCGCCTCCTGGATGGCTCAAGCCTGTCATTTATCTTTCCATACCCTGGGCTGTCAGCATCCACACGGTGACGGCCTTCTTATACGCTGGTCTACCGGGAAGGCATTTCTGGCTTACGGCCATTATGGCCGCCCGCTTTCTGGCTTCAGCCTTCGCTGCGGGACCGGCGTTGCTCATCATTTTCTGTCTCATTATTAGAAAAAACACGAAGTTTGACCCAGGCGAAGAGCAAATCCGCACGCTTTCAGGTATTGTCACCTATGCCATGATCCTGAATGTGTTCTTCTTCGTGCTTGAATGCTTCACGGCCTTTTACAGCCAGATCCCGGGCCACATGCACACGATTCAATATCTCTTTGCAGGCATCCACGGACATACCGGATTGGTGCCCTGGATGTGGACTGCCGTTTTCTTCTGGACAGTCTCACTTATCCTGTTAATTGTGCCGGCCGCGCGGCGGGCAAATGATGTCCTGGCCGTGGCCTGCGTGACAGTATTCATTGGCTGCTGGATCGATAAGGGCGTGGGGTTGGTCATAGGGGGATTCATCCCCAATCCGCTGGAGCACATCACAGAATACCAGGCCACCCTGCCTGAAGTTCTCATCACGCTGGGGGTCTGGGCCACTGGGTTCTTTGTCCTGAGTTTCCTTTACAAGATAGCCATCACCGTAAAGGAGGAACTGGGGGCGTAGTGCCGGCAAGAGGCCTTTCTTAAAATAGACAACAAAGGGCTCATTTCCGAAAGGAAATGGGCCTTTTTTTTGTGAGACGTTTCAGCCAGGCCCGCGTTCCGCTCGGACGGCGGGACAGGGGCGCGGGAGCCGGTAGCGTGAGATTGATTGTAATGACACCACAAAATCGTGGGGGGGGCTGGGGTGAAG
>Ga0272444_10001099_pt1 | contig 26650 bp, 25 predicted proteins | sample SSMForm13_FD_201033 | JGI IMG/M metagenome (GOLD analysis project Ga0272444, IMG submission 201033) | Marine sediment archaeal communities from Little Sippewissett salt marsh, Falmouth, MA, United States - SSM-Form-13 | ecosystem: Environmental > Aquatic > Marine > Wetlands > Sediment ...
GCCACAGACTGTTTTCCATCCGCTACCCCGTCAGGTGTGGAAGTTGATCGGAAACACGCTTTAATTACAGCAAAGTCCTGTGCCACACCCAGGCTAACTGGCCGTTAATTGATCCTGGTCCATCGACTGTAACAATCCAGGGCAGCGCCTGTGCGAGTATGGGGCAGTGGGTTTTTGCGACCAACGGACCTTTTTGTCATTGCTGATCACTTCGATGAAGGCACCAAGCAGCGTTACTCCGATCCATGCCAGCGTACCCGGTAGGGCGCGTCTGCAGGTCTCAGGGCTCTACCATTCGAACGCGCTGAAGCGCCGCCTGGAGCAGGCCTTGGCGGCCCTTGGCGGTGTCAGCGCGGTCGAGGCCAACACCCGTACCGGCCGGGTGCTGGTGATTTTCGGCAGCGGTGTGTCAATGGCTGACCTGGTGGCCGCGATCGAGGCCCAGTGCCTGAGCGTACCCGGTGCCGAGGTTGCCCCCGCGGCTGTGCGCAAGGCTTTGCAGCTTCGCTTCCCGCGTGTGGATGTGATGCGTGGTTTTGCCGCGCTGCGCCGCTTGCTGCCGTCCGCGCTGCATACCCATCCGGTGCTCGGGGCGATGGGCGGCACCGCTGCGGCGCCCGATGGCCCGGGTGTGGCCGAGCAGGGGATCCGTCCCTGGCACCTGATGGGCATGGACCAGGTGCTGGCCGAACTCGGCGTGGACAACAGCGGCCTGGCCGCGGACCAGGCGCGCGAGCGCCTGGCGCACTACGGGGTGAATGCGCTGGTCGCGGCCGAGCGCCGCTCCGACCTGCTGATCTTCCTGGAACAGTTCAACAGCCTGCCGGTGGGCCTGCTCGGCGCCTCGGCGGTGGTGTCATTTGTGACCGGTGGTGCTGTGGACGCGGCGGTCATCCTCGGGGTGGTGCTGATCAACTCGGTGATCGGCTTCGTCACCGAGCGCCAGGCGGAGATCACCATCAGTTCGCTGGCCAAGAGCGGGGTGACCGCGGTCAACGTGATCCGCGACGGCCAGACCTGCCTGATCCCGGTCGAGGACATAGTGCCGGGCGATGTGCTGGTGCTGGCGCCCGGCTCCTATATCGCCGCGGATGTGCGCCTGCTCAAGTCGCACCAGCTGACTGTGGATGAATCCGCACTCACCGGCGAGAGCCTGCCGGTGTCGAAACTACATGAGTTTGTCGCGGCGCAGGAGACGGCGCTCGGCGACCGCCGCAACATGGCCTTCATGGGCACCCATGTCACCGGCGGCAGCGGCAAGGGCATCGTGGTGGCGACCGCCAAGGCCACCGAGCTGGGACAGATCCAGACCATGGTCGGCGAGGCGGAATCGCCGGAAACGCCGATGCAGAAGCAGCTCGACAGCATGGGCACCCAGCTGGCGCTGCTCAGCGGTGCGGTGTGTGCCGGGGTGTTCGGGGTCGGGCTGCTGCGCGGTTTCGGCTGGCTGGAGATGCTCAAGAGTTCGGTGTCGCTGGCGGTGGCGGCGGTGCCCGAGGGCCTGCCGGCGGTGGCGACCACCACCCTGGCGATGGGTATCGCCAATATGCGCAAGCACAATGTCTCGGTGCGCCACCTGGATGCGGTCGAGAGCCTCGGTTCGGTGCAGGTGTTCTGCATGGACAAGACCGGCACCCTGACCATGAACCGCATGGCGGTGGTCGCATTGCATGCCGGCGAGCAGGCATTCTCGGTCAGCGGCGAGCAGGTGCTGGCCGATGGCGATGTGATCGATCCGCTGGCGGTCAGCGAACTGGTAAGGCTGATGCAGGTCGTCTCCTTGTGCAGCGAAAGCGAGATCCTGGACGTGCCGGGCGAGCTGCAGCTGGACGGCTCGCCGACCGAGAATGCGCTGGTGATGCTGGCGATCAACTCGGGCATCGATGTAACTGCGCTGCGCGCCGAGCGGCCGACGCTGCGCATGCGCTACCGCGCCGAGGGCCGCCCCTACATGAGCACCCTTCACCCCTACACGGGTGGCAAGTTTCTGTGGGCCATCAAGGGCAGCCCGGACCAGGTGCTGGAGATGTGTACCCAGCAGCTGCGCAACGGCCGCAAGGTGCGCCTGAGCGCCAAGGCGCGCGAGGCGATCCTCGCCGAGAACACGCGCATGGCCGGCGATGCACTGCGTGTGCTCGGTGTGGCCTACCGCGAGCTGGACAGCGATCGCATGCCCGCCCGCACTTCGGGCCTGACCTGGCTGGGCCTGGCCGGCATGGCCGACCCGATGCGCCCGGGCATGGACCAGCTGATCAGCAAGTATCACGAGGCCGGTATCGAGACCATCATGATCACCGGCGACCAGAGCGGCACCGCCGCGGCGATCGGCCGCCAGCTCGGCCTGAGCGGTGACAAGCCGCTCAAGGTGCTGGAATCGAGCGCACTGGAAAACCTCGACCCGGCGCTGTTGCGCGGCCTGGTCAAGGACGTGCACGTGTTCGCGCGGGTCAGCCCGGCACACAAGCTGAAGATCGTGCAGGCCCTGCAGGATGCCGGCCTGGTGGTGGCGATGACCGGCGACGGCATCAACGACGGCCCGGCGCTGAAGGCGGCGGACGTGGGCGTGGCCATGGGCGGCGGCGGGACCAACGTGGCGCGCGATGTGTCCGACGTGGTGCTCGAGGACGACAACCTGCACACCATGACCACCGCGATCAACCAGGGTCGCACCATCTACAACAACATCCGCAAGATGATCCATTTCATGGTGTCGACCAACCTCACCGAGATCGAGGTGATGCTGGCCGGTATCGCGCTCGGCCTCGGTCAGCCGATGAACCCGATGCAGCTGCTGTGGATCAACCTGGTGACCGATATCTTCCCCGGGCTTGCGCTGGCGATGGAACCTTCCGAGCCGGGCATCATGCAACGCCCGCCGCGCGATCCCGAGGAGAAGGTGATCAGTAACCAGGACCTGCGGCGCATGACCTTCGAGTCGAGCATGATCGGGGTGGGCACCATGGCCGCCTTCCTGTACGGCCTGAAACGCTATGGCGACCCGGCCGCGGCCAGCACCATGGCATTCAACTCGCTGACCCTGAACGAGCTGGCGCACGCCTACAGTTCGCGTTCCGGCTATCGCAACGTATTCGGCGGCCAAAAGCTCGAACCCAATCCGCACCTGACCCGTGCCATCGGTGGCATGGTCGGGCTGCAGGCGCTGGTCAGCGTGGTGCCGGCGGCACGCCGCCTGCTCGGTACCACGCCGCTGGGCATCGCCGATCTGCTGGTGCTCGGTGGCAGCGTGTTGTTGCCTTTGCTGGCGAACGAGATGACCAAGCCCAAGGCACCCGAGCCGGGCGCAGATGAAGACTATCTCGACGGCGAGGTCGATGAACAAGAAACTGAGGAGGCAAGCCCGTGAGCGACGATTTCATTTTCACCTCGGAGTCGATGACGGCCGGGCACCCGGACAAGCTGTGTGACCAGATCAGCGATGCGATCGTCGATCACTACCTGATGCAGGATCGCAGCGCGCGCATCGTGGCCGAGAGCGCACTGGCCAGCGGGGTGCTGTTCATCTCCACCCATTTCGCGTCCAAGGCGAGCCTGGACGTGGCCGAGGTGGCGCGTGAGGTGATCCGCAGTGTCGGCTATCCGAAGGATGTGTTCGATGCCGGCTCCTGCACCGTGCTGACCAGCTTCACCGACCACACCGACAGCGCTTACCTGCCACTGGATTTCGCCGCCCTGAGCGACCAGGACATCGATCATCTGCCGTGCAAGCACCAGGTGACACTGTTCGGTTATGCCTGCGACCAGACGCCCGACCTGATGCCCTTGCCGGTATGGCTGGCACATCGCTTGACCGCGCGCATGGACGCGGCAAAGGTCAAGAAAGGCCTGGCGTACCTGCTGCCGGATGCCAAGTCGCAGGTCGGCATCGAGTATCGCGATGGCAAGCCCTGCCGCATCCACAGCCTGACCCTGGTCGCCAGCCAGGCGGATGCCGGCATCGATATCGATCAGCTGCGCTTCGATCTGCTCGAATGGGTGGTCGGGCCTGTTTTCGACAAGCTCGACTGGAACCTGGACGACGACACTCATCTGTTCGTCAACCCGGAAGGCCTGCTGATCGGCGGTGGGCCGGCGGCACACTCGGGCCTGACCGGGCGCAAGACCGGTGTCGACACCTATGGCGAATATGCGCGCCACAGCGGCGCGGCGCTCAGCGGCAAGGATCCGTTACGCGTGGACCGGGTCGGTGCCTATGCCGCGCGCTATGCGGCGAAGAACGTGGTGGCGGCGGGCCTGGCGGAGGAATGCGAGGTGGCGCTGAGTTATTCGGTGGGCTTTGCCGGTCCGGTGAGTGTTCGGGTGCGAGGATTCGGCGCAAGCATGAGCGATCTCGAACTGGCAGAGCGGGTCAAACAGGTGTTCGATTTCCGCCTGGGGGCGATCGTGCGTGACTTCGGTCTGGTGGATCTGCCCGCGCTCAACAAGGGCTACTATCGCAATCTGGCCTGTTACGGGCAGATGGGGCGGAGCGATCTGGACGCTCCGTGGGAGCGCACCGACAAGGTCGATGCGCTGAAGTGACTTCGCGCTGGCCGCTCAGGGCTTGAGCAGGGTTTTTTCCAGGCTGCGCACCAGGACGCCGCTGGCAATGGAGAAGACCCCGGTCACCGCTGCGATCTTGGCCAGTTCCTGCGGCGGCGGCAGGCGCAGTCTGAACTGGCCGTCGGCCTTGGCCATGCCCATGTTGTAGTGGATGATCGCCTCGGTCATGAACACGCCGAAGGTGACACCGGTAAAGATCAAGCCGCGCATGGTGGATTCCCGAACTGGTTAAGCTGCTTCGAATATAACATGTGGCCGCCATCGCGGTGGCCACAGCCCTTGCTGTTCGCGCCCGGCACGCCAATCAGCGCTTGGCCGCCGCCTTCTTGCGGCTGGTCGCTTTTTTCTTCGCAACCTTTTTCCTGGCGGTCACTTTCTTTTTCGGCGCGACCTTTTTCTTTGCCGCTACCTTCTTCTTCGCTGCCACTTTGCGCTTGGGCGCTGCTTTCTTCTTGGGTGAGGCTTTCTTCTTGCTCACGGCCTTTTTCTTGCTGACTTTTTTCTTGGCGGCCTTCTTCTTGGCAACGGCCTTTTTCTTCGCGGTCTTTTTCACCGGCGTTTCGACCGCGTGGGTCTCTTCGACCTTTTCACGCAGTGAAGAGAACTTGCTGCTGACCGCGTCGACCACGTCACCGCCGATCTCTTCGACCTCGTTGAGCAGTGATTTCAGCAGCTGGGCGACCTGGGTCGAGGCAACGGTTTTTGCGGCAGTGGCGATGCGGTCGCTGACGGCACCGAGACCGTCCTTCACCTCGCCCAAAACCATCTCCCCGGTTTTTTCCACCTCGGAGATCACAGCGGTGGCTTTCGCCTTGACTGTCTTGGCGATGCCGTCGCCACCCGCGGCGACCTTCTTTTTACTCGCTTTCTTTGCCATGTCGATTACCCCTCAATGTTCGGTAATTAAAGTGTAAGGTCACCGGGTTGATTTACAACAAATTACCGGCATGGCAACGCGGCAAACAGAATTATGACTGCGTTGCGTCAATTGCAGTTGGCGGTCAATCGGCTTGCGGCTGCAGCTGCAACAGTTCCAGTATCAGGTCGATTTCTTCTTCGGCTTCCAGCCAGTGGGTGATGGCCTGGTCGTCGCCGCGGCGTTCCGACTTGAGTTGCGCCAGGGCACGGATCAGGTGTTCGCGCTCCTGTGCGCTGACCGGTTCGTTGCCGACCAGTTGCCGCACCTTGCGCCTGGCGCTGACCGCGGCCTCGCCAAGGGTCTCCTCGACCTGTTCCTCGATGTCCTTGAGGCGATGACGCAGGGTTTCGAGTTCTTCGGCCAGGCGTTTCTTGCTGATCTTCGGATCTTGCATCGGATTGTGCTCCCTGGTTTGCGCTGAGTTGTACAGGCTTCACTGGATGAATCTAGGCAGCATGTGCGTTGCTGTGTTTGATCCGGATCATCTTAAGGGACCAGCGAGTCATTTGTCTGACAGCCCTGGCCACCCGCTCCAGGCACCCGGTCACTCAATGCATGGCTTATGCTTGGAGTATCCCGGTAGCGATCAAACCGCACATGCAGCAGCGTTGGCACACCCTTTCGATCGAGGCGGTCTGCGAGGCCTTGCGCGTCGATGCACAGCAGGGCCTGGCGGCGGCCGAGGCGGCCCGGCGTCTGCGAACGCAGGGTGCCAACCGTCTGCTGCAGGCGCGTCCGCCGCAGCTGTTGGGCATGCTGGCCCGCCAGTTCTCCGACTTCATGATCCTGGTGCTGATCGCCGCGGCGCTGGTCTCTGCGCTGTTCGGTGAACTGGTCGACAGCATTGCGATCCTGGTGATCATCCTGCTCAATGCGCTGATCGGGGTGGTCCAGGAATACCGTGCCGAGCGTGCCCTGCAGGCGCTCGCGCAACTGGCGGTGCCGACTGTGCGGGTGCGTCGCGATGCCCATACGCTAAGTATCCCCAGTTACGCGCTGGTGCCGGGCGATATCCTTTTGCTCGAGGCCGGCGACCTGGTGGCGGCGGATGTGCGTCTGGCCGAGGTGGCTGCGCTGCAACTGAACGAGGCCGCCTTGACCGGTGAGTCGGTGCCGGTGAGCAAGCAGGCGGATGACTTGCCTGATAGCGGCCAAGCGGTGGCGGAACGCAGCAACATGGCGTTCCGCGGCACCCAGGTCACTTACGGGCGTGCCGAAGGGGTGGTGGTGGCGACCGGCATGGCGACCGAGATCGGGCGCATCGCCGAGTTGCTGGAGCAAGGCCGCAGGCCGGCCACGCCGCTGCAGTTGCGCCTGGCGCGTTTCGGGCGGCGCCTGGCACTGCTGGTGCTGGCGGTGTGCGCCATCGTGTTTGCCACCGGCCTGATGCGCGGCGTCGATCCCCTGTTGATGTTCCTGACCGCGGTCAGCCTGGCGGTGGCGGCGATCCCCGAGGCGCTGCCGGCGGTGATCGCGATCGCCCTGGCGCTGGGCGCACGGCGGCTGGTGCGTCAGCAGGCGCTGATCCGACGCCTGCCGGCGGTGGAGACGCTCGGCTCGGTGACCGTCATCTGTTCGGACAAGACCGGCACCCTGACGCAGAACCGCATGCATGCCGAGTTGCTGCAGCTGGGGGAACAACGTCTGTCCCTGGATGAAGCGGCTAAGGATGAAACCGCGCAACTGCTGCTGCACGGCATGGCACTGAACAATGACTGCAGCTTCGGCAGCGACGGCGAGATAGCAGGCGAGCCGACCGAGGCGGCCCTGCTGCAGGCAGTGCAGGACGCAGGCCTGGATGCCCTGCGGATCCGCGAACAGGCGTCACGTATCGCCGAACTGCCGTTCGACTCGCAACGCAAGCTGATGAGCACGCTGCACCAGTTGCCGGACAGGGCGCGCCTGATCACCAAGGGCGCACCGGAACAGCTGCTGGCGCGCTGCACGGCCAATGCCTTCGACCGGGATGCCCAGGACTTCGACCCCGAAGAGATTCTGGAGCAGGCGGTACAACTGGCGGGAGAGGGCTATCGGGTGCTGGCCTTTGCGCTGCGAGAATGGCCGCAGCCACCGCAGGTGACAGATAGTGAGCAGCTGGAAAATGAGCTGCACTTCATTGGCCTGGTCGCCCTGATCGATCCACCCAGGCCGGAGGTGCAACAGGCGGTCGAAACCTGCCGGGGCGCCGGCATCCGCCCGGTGATGATCACCGGTGATCACCCGGCCACCGCGCGCGCCATCGCCCGGCAACTTGGGATCGCCGGCGAACACGATCGCCTGATCACCGGCCAGGAACTCGCCGAGCTTTCCGACGCGGAGCTGGGACGGCGGGTGGCCGATACACCCGTGTATGCACGGGTCGCGCCGGAACAGAAGATCCGCATCGTCAAGGCGCTGCAGCAGCGCGGCGAGTTCGTGGCGATGACCGGCGACGGGGTGAACGATGCGCCGGCGCTGCGGCATGCCAACATCGGCGTGGCCATGGGGCGTGTCGGCACCGACGTGGCGCGCGAGGCCTCGGACATGGTGCTGCTCGACGACAACTTCGCCAGCATCGTCGGCGCCATCGGCGAGGCGCGTCGCATCTACGACAACATCCGCAAGTTCATCCGCTACACCATGACCAGCAACTCGGGCGAGATCTGGACCCTGTTCCTCGCGCCGCTGTTGGGACTGCCGTTGCCGCTGCTGCCGATCCATATCCTGTGGATCAACCTGGTGACCGACGGGCTGCCGGGCCTGGCCCTGACCCGTGAGCCGCGCGAGGCAGGCCTGATGCAGCGCCCGCCGCGACCGCCGGGCGAGTCGGTGTTCGCCCACGGCATGGGCTGGCACATGTTGTGGATCGGCCTGTTGATCGGTGCGCTGAGCATCGGCACCCAGGCCTGGGCGGTGCAGGCGGGCAATCCGCACTGGCAGACCATGGTGTTCAACGTGCTGACCTTCGCCCAGCTGTTTAACGTGTTGGCGATCCGCTCCGAGCACCAGTCATTGTTCACGCTGGGCCTGCTGTCGAACCGTACGCTGCTGGGCGCGGTGTTGGCGACGTTTTTGTTGCAACTGGCGGTGACCTATGTGCCGCTGCTGCAGCAGCTGTGTCATACCGACAGCCTGTCCGTGGCCGAGATGCTGATCTGTCTGCTGGTCGCTTCCTTGGTGCTGCCTGCGGTCGAGTTGGAGAAGTGGCTGGTGCGGCGTGGTTTGCTGTATGTCGAGTCCGACGCTATGCGTAAGTAAATGTGCGCTTTCAGCGTGAAGTGTCACTACCGACAGCTGGTTTGTTTTTGAAAGCGGGCGGCGGCCCGCACGCGCCTTACTTTGATTCGCACCTTCGGTGCTCACCCTTCGGGCCAGAGGGAAGTCCCGGCTTGCCGGGACCAGCCTGTTGGAGCAGGTGCTTTTGGTTACTTTTGGCGACCAGCAGCTTGCTGCGCAGAACGGCCGCAGGCCGGCCCGAAGGGCGAGCGTCAGCGAGTCAACAAAAGTAACCAAGAACTAAAGCGCAATACTTTCAATATTTTCATCAGCATTTAACTGTCATATAGCCAATGAAAAAAGGCCGACGGAATCCGCCGGCCCACGTTTACAGCACGAGCTGTGAAGTGATCAGGCGAAGCGCATCACCGGCGGGTTGACCAGATCGTCGAACGGCTGTTGCTTGAGCAGCAGGCGCATCGCATGCAGCACCGGCTCGGTGTAACCGCTCGGCACTTCGCGCCCGCGGAAGATCAGCTGCAGCGCACTCTCGTAGGCATAGCCCTGGTAGTTCGGCGCCATGTCCAGGTAGTTGCCGTCGCCGGCGTTCTGCTTGTCCACCACCTTGGCCATGCGCCGCAGCGTCTCCACCACCTGTTTCTCGGTGACGATGCCGTGATACAGCCAGTTGGCGATGTGCTGGCTGGAGATGCGCAGGGTGGCGCGGTCTTCCATCAGGCCGGTGTCACTAATGTCCGGCACCTTCGAGCAGCCGACGCCCTGGTCGATCCAGCGCACCACGTAGCCGAGGATGCCCTGACAGTTGTTGTCCAGCTCCTGCTGTATCTCCTCAGCGCTCCACTGTGGCTCGGCCAGCGGCAGGGTCAGCAGGTCGTCGATGGAGGCGCGCTCACGTTGGCTGATGCGTTCCTGCTCGGCCCACACGTCCACCTCGTGGTAGTGCAGGGCATGCAGGGTGGCGGCGGTCGGCGAGGGCACCCAGGCGCAGTTGGCACCGGACTTGGGGTGGCCGGCCTTCTGCTCGACCATCGCGGCCATCTCGTCCGGCATCGGCCACATGCCCTTGCCGATCTGCGCGCGGCCGGACAGACCGCAGGCCAGGCCGTTGTCCACGTTCCAGTCCTCGTATGCCTTGATCCACGGCTGCGCCTTCATGTCGGCCTTGCGTACCACGGGTCCTGCCAGCATCGCGGTGTGGATCTCGTCGCCGGTGCGGTCGAGGAAGCCGGTGTTGATGAAGATCAGGCGCTCGCGCGCGGCGCGGATGCATTCCTTGAGATTCAGCGTGGTGCGCTTCTCCTCGTCCATCAGGCCGATCTTCAGGGTGTTGCGCGGCAGGCCGTAGGCATCCTCGACACGCGCGAACAGTTCGCAGGCGAAGGCGACTTCCTCCGGGCCGTGCATCTTCGGTTTGACGATGTACATCGAGCCGGTTTCAGAGTTGCGGTATCTGCCCAGGCCCTTGAGATCATGCAGTGCGATCAGGGTGGTGAACATCGCGTCCATCATGCCTTCGAACACCGGCTCGCCATCGGCATCTAGGATCGCCGGGTTGGTCATCAGGTGGCCGACATTGCGCACCAGCATCAGTGCACGGCCCTTGAGGGTCAGCACCGAGCCATCCGCTGCGGTGTAGCTGCGGTCGTCATTGAGCACGCGGGTGATGGTCTTGCCGCCTTTCTCCACCTCGGTGCTCAGATCGCCCTTCATCAGGCCCAGCCAGTTGCGGTAGACCTGTGCCTTGTCTTCGCCGTCCACGGCAGCGACGGAGTCTTCGCAGTCCTGGATCACGGTGGCGGCCGATTCGAGGATCACGTCGCTGACACCCGCCTTGCTGTTCCTGCCGAGAAAGTGTTCGCGGTCTATGCGCAGTTCCACATGCAGGCCGTTGTGCCTGAGCAGGATGGCGTTCGGTGCCGCGCGATCGCCGTTGAAGCCGATGAATTGTTCCGGGGTCTGCAGACCGGTGCTGGCCCCATCGACGGTTGCCTGTAACTGGCCGTCGACCACCGAGTAGGCCGTGACCTCGCCATGGCTGGCAGCTTGCAGCGGCAGGTGCCTGTCGAGCATCGCGGTGACATAGTCGATCACCAGTTGGCCGCGTGCCGGGTCGAAGCCTTTGTCTTCGCTCGCCGGGTGCTGGTCGCGCAGCATGTCGCTGCCGTAGATGGCGTCGTACACCGAGCCCCAACGCGCGTTCGCAGCATTCAGCGCATAGCGCGCGTTGTTCACCGGCACCACCAGTTGCGGCGCGGCGGTGCTGGCGATCTCCGCATCGACATTTTCGGTGCTGATGGAGAAAGCGTCGCCTTCGGGCACCAGGTAGCCGATATCCGAGAGAAACTGTTTGTAGGCGCCCAGCTCGAACGGGTTGTTCATGTGCCACTCGTCGATCTGGTGTTGCAGGCGCGCGCGCCGGCGCAGCAACTCGCGGTTGCGCGGTGTCAGCTCTGCGACGAGCTTGGCGAAGCTTTGCCATAGATGATCGGCATCGACACCGGTGCCGGGCAGGGCCTGGTCGACGATGAACTGGTAAAGGGTCTTGTCGATGCTCAGGCCGGCTTGCTGAACATACTGATTGTTGTACGACATCGGGTTGTGCCTCTTTTCTCTTTATGACTGCCATGCAAAGCCTAGAGGTGGTGCGCGGCGAAACACATTGTTTTTTTCAATGTTGCGCCCAGGCGTTTTGGCTTCATTTATGCTCTGTCGAAACCTCACGAGGGCTGAACATGAATGATCTGAACAACGCCGTGGCAACCGCCGATCTCTCCGATGAGCTGGACGACCAGGTGCAGGTGATGCAGCCGCCCTGGAACGACTATGGCGGCAATATCGCATTCGCAGGTCCGGCCGCCACGGTGCGTTGTGACAACGACAACAGCAAGGTGCGCGAGATGCTCGAGTCGGCCGGCGAGGGCCGCGTACTGGTGGTCAATGGTGGCAATTCGACCCAGTGTGCCTTGCTCGGCGATATGCTCGGTGAACTGGCGGTGAACAACGGCTGGGCCGGCGTTATCGTCAATGGCTGTGTGCGTGACTCGCAGGCGCTCGGACAGTTGCCCTTGGGGGTGAAGGCGCGCGCCACCCATCCGCGCAAGAGCGTCAAGGCAGGCAAGGGCGATACCCAGGTGCCACTGGCATTCGCCGGTGTGACCATCCGCCCGGGCGACATGATCTACGCGGATGCCGACGGCATCCTGGTGCAGCCGGTCAAGGCCGCTGTCGAATGACGAGGTGTAAAGCGCTGGCCGTCCCTGGCTGACCGCCGGCGATTATTTGCAGTTGGCGCAGACGCTGATCTCGGCCGGATCGCGGTCGGCATAGAACTCACGCAGCATGTCGATGTAACGCACCGCTGCCGGTGACAGGAACTTGCCGCGACGCGAGACGATGCCGTAGGAGCGGGTCGGGAAGTACTTGCCGAGCGGCTTGGCGCACAGGTGGTCGTCGCCGGTCAGGCACACGTCGGTCACGATCGACACACCCATGCCCATCTCCACGTACTTCTTGATGACTTCCCAGCCGCCGGCCTCCAGCGCCACGTTGAATTCCAGGTTGTGCTGGCTGAATACCAGTTCGACGATGCGCCAGGTCGACAGGTGGCGCGGCGGCAGGATCAGGCCGTACTGCGCGATGTCCTCCAGGGTGACGATGCTCTTTTTCGCCAGCGGGTGGTCCTTGGCGCAGATCAGGGCAGGGTAGTAGGTGACGATCGGTTCGTAGCGGATGTCGTCCGGCACCTCGAGCATCGAGCCGACTGCGAAGTCGACCTGGTCGGAGCGGATCATCGACAGGCCGTCGCGCCCGGTCACATTGTGCAGCTTGAGGCTGATGCCCGGGTATTCCTCGGCGAACAGCTTGGTCACGTCCGGCATCACGTAGAGGATGGTCGACTCGCCCGAGGCGATGTTCAGCTCACCGCGTTGCAGGTCACCCATGTGCGCGGCGAAGGATTCACCGAGGCGATCGATGCCTTCGACCAGCGGGCTGGCGAGCTGGTACAGCACCTCGCCTTCCGGGGTCAGGCTGATCTTGGGCCCGCGGCGCTCGAACACGGTGATTTCCATCTCGCGTTCCAGTGCCTGGATCTGCAAGGTGACCGACGGCTGACTGAGAAACAGGGTTTCTGCGGCCTCGGTGATGCTGCCGCTCTGCGCGGCGTGACAGAAGGCACGCAGTTGCTTGAGCCGGTTCTGTTTGTAATACGGCGTCTTCAGCTTCGTCATGGTGACTGACCTCAGGTTTCCTTTGGTGTTGCCTGGGAGCCTTAACGGCGGCGGCCCACTGAACGTGAGCGTGCTCGGCGGCTCCCTTAAGTGTAGTTATTAAGTTATCCAATGTTTTTCATTGAAACAATTGGATTGGAATATGTTCTGGTTCGCTTAGGCTTTTCCTCCACAAGTTGACAGTTCCATGACAACCTCTGTCCGAATAATTGTGCAATGCACAAATAATTGCAACCCTCGAGGAGTAAAAACACAATGCAATCAAGAGATGAGCAGATCGCGGCACTGGAGAAAGACTGGGCGGAAAACCCGCGTTGGGCGAATGTGAAGCGCGGTTATTCCGCTGCCGACGTGGTGCGCCTGCGCGGTTCCCTGCAACCCGAGCACACCCTGGCCAAGCGCGGCGCGGAAAAGCTTTGGGACCTGGTCAACGGCAGCGCCAAGAAAGGCTATGTGAACGCCTTCGGTGCGATCACCGCAGGTCAGGCCATGCAACAGGCCAAGGCCGGTCTGGAGGCGGTATACCTGTCCGGCTGGCAGGTGGCTGCCGACGGCAACACCTCCGAGACCATGTACCCGGACCAGTCGCTGTATGCCTACGACTCGGTGCCGACCATGGTGCGTCGCATCAACAACACCTTCAAGCGTGCCGACGAGATCCAGTGGGGTCGCGGCGTCGGCCCGGGCGATGAGGAGTTCGTCGACTATTTCCTGCCGATCGTGGCGGATGCCGAGGCCGGTTTCGGCGGCGTGCTCAACGCCTACGAGTTGATGAAGAACATGATTTCCGCCGGTGCTGCCGGGGTGCACTTCGAAGACCAGCTGGCCGCGGTGAAGAAGTGCGGTCACATGGGCGGCAAGGTACTGGTGCCGACCTCCGAGGCGGTGCAGAAGCTGATCGCGGCGCGCCTGGCGGCGGACGTGATGGGCGTGCCGACCATCGTGCTGGCACGTACCGATGCCGAGGCGGCCAACCTGCTGACCTCCGACGTGGACGAGAACGACAAGCCGTTCTGCACCGGCGAGCGCACCGCCGAGGGCTTCTACCGGGTGAAGAACGGCCTGGAGCAGGCGATCAGCCGTGGCGTGGCGTATGCACCGTATGCAGATCTGGTGTGGTGTGAGACCGGCAAGCCGGACATCGGCTTCGCCCGTGAATTTGCGCAGGCGGTCCTTGCCGAAAATCCGGGTCAGCTGCTCTCCTACAACTGCTCGCCGTCGTTCAACTGGAAGGCCAACCTGAGTGATTCGCAGATTGCCTCCTTCCAGGACGAGCTGTCCGCACTGGGCTACAAGTACCAGTTCATCACCCTGGCCGGCATCCATGTCAACTGGTACAACACCTTCCAGTTTGCGCACGCCTATGCACAGGGCGAGGGCATGAAGCACTACACCGAGATGGTGCAGCAGCCGGAGTTCGAAGCACGCGAGCAGGGCTACACCTTCGTCTCGCACCAGCAGGAGGTGGGCGCCGGTTACTTCGACGACGTGACCACCGTCATCCAGGGCGGCTCCTCCTCGGTCACCGCACTGACCGGTTCCACCGAGGAAGAGCAGTTCGGCGCAGCCGCCCACGGCTGAACCGGCTGAGCGGTGAGCATCGCAAGCGACAACGGCGCGCAGCTGCATTACCTGCTCGGTGAGCGTGCGCGCGCGATGGCCGCGAGCGGTGGTGTGTCGTCACCCGAGGGTGGCGACACACCGCTGGTCGATGCCGAACGTATGTCGCGGGCGCGCGAGATCGCGCTCGCGATCCTTACTGCCTTCAACCGGCACTTTCGAATCTTCCGCGAAGCGACCCAGAGCGCGCGTCAGCACTTTATCGACGGCGACTGGGACGCGGCGCGGTCCACCAGCAGCGATCGCATCAGCCTGTACGACCAGCGCATCCGCGAGGCGATCGCCGATCTGCGCCAGCGTTTCGGCCTGGACAAGGCCGAACCCGAGCTGTGGCAGGAGGTGAAGTTCCAGTACCTGGGACTGCTGTACCGCCACCGCCAGCCGGAACTGGCCGAGACCTTCTACAACTCGGTGTTCGTCGGGCTGTTCGAACGCCACTATTACAACAACGACAACATCTTCGTGCGCCCGTCGGTTTCGACCGAGCGTATCGAGGGCGATGTTCCGCCGTTCCGCAGCTATTACCCTACCCAGGATGGCTGGCGCCTCACCCTCGGTCGCCTGCTCGACAGCATCGACCTGGGCCTGCCGCTGGAGAACAAGCGGCGCGACATTCGCAACATCGTGCGCGCGATCCGTTGCCTGAAATTCCGTTCCAGCTACCTGGCGCGGCACTTTCAGTTGCAGATCCTCAATACGGTCTTTTACCGCAACAAGGCCGCCTACATCGTCGGCCGCGCGGTAAACGGGGCGGACGTGTACCCGATGATCCTGCCGGTGCTGCGCAACGAGCAGGGCGAGATCTACATCGACACGCTGGTCAGCGACGATGACGATGTCGCCAACCTGTTCAGTTTTGCGCGCACCTATTTCCTAGCCGATTGCGAGGTGCCCTCGGCGGTGGTGCGTTTTCTGTTGTCTTTCCTGCCGAGCAAGTCCGCCGCGGATATGTACACGGCGATCGGTTTTCACAAGCAGGGCAAGGCCGAGTTCTACCGCGACTTCCTCGATCACCTGCGCAATTCCTCGGACCGCCTGGTGCATGCGCCCGGCATCAAGGGCATGGTGATGCTGGTGTTCACCCTGCCGTCGTATCCGTACGTGTTCAAGGTGATCCGCGATCATTTTGGTTCGGCCAAGAAGGTCACCGAGCGCGAGGTGATCGAGAAGAACCGCTTCATCAAGCGCCAGGACCGGGTCGGACGCATGGCCGATACCTGGGAGTTTTCCTATGCGGCGTTTCCGGTCGAGCGATTCGACCCGCAACTGCTCGCCGAACTGCAGCAGGAAGCGGCGAGCAAGGTGAGCATCGAGGACGGCAAGGTTGTGATCAAACACCTGTATATCGAACGGCGCCTGAACCCCTTGAACCTTTTCCTGGAACAGGCCGCTGATGAAGACACCCGGCGCCTGGCGATGCGCGAGTACGGCAATGCGCTGCGCGAGATCTCGGCGGCCGGCATCTTTCCCGGCGACCTGCTGCTAAAGAACTTCGGGGTGACCCGCCACTGCCGGGTGATCTTCTATGACTACGACGAGATCGTGCCGATCGCGCAGTGCAATTTCCGCAAGGTGCCCGAGCCGCAGACCCCGGAGCAGGAGATGGCGGCCGAGCCCTGGTACAGCGTGGCGGAGAACGACATCTTCCCGGAAGAGTTCGCCACCTTCCTGATGAGCGATCTGCAATGGCGGCGCCTGTTCAACCAGGAGCACGGTGATCTGCTGTATGCCACCACCTGGCAGCAGCTGCAGGCGGATGCCGCCCAGGGCAGGGCCCCCGACGTGTACCCGTATCGGCGCGAGATCCGTTTCCCCCGCTAGCCTGCACAGGGAGGTAGCGGGCTACGCCGGGGGAGGATTGCTTCAGCCCAGCTGCCAGTCCAGGGTCCAGCCCGCCGCCACCATGTTGGGCCGGGCATGCAGGACGGCGTCGATGCGCTGTCCGGGCTCGACAGGCAGTGGCGGGTCCACCGGCCAGTGCCAGTTGTACCAGTGACCGCCCGGGTAGTTCGGGTAGTTGCCCAGGGCGATGTCCTCCCACAGCACGGCCTCGAAGTAGCCCACGAAACCCTGCAGGGTGCCCGCGGCCGTGACATCGAAGCGGCAGGTATGGTCCATGTCTCGTGTCTGTGCCGTGGCGGCAAAGCGGATGTCCTCCACCACGCAGGCCGGCGCCAGTTCGTGCGGACGGTTGCGCAAGGGGTGAAGGACCGGTTCGGGTCTGCATGGCATATCGATGGCGGCGCGCAGGTCCAGCCCGAAATAGTCTTCCGAGAAGACGCCGCGGAACTCGTCGCAGTAACTCACCGGCACCAGGTAGCTGGTGAGGCTTTCGGGCAGGATGCCGCCCGCCGGCTTGAGGTTGCGCGCGGCGAAGGCGCCCACGCACTCGACGATGTTCTCATCGGTGCCGAACTCACCGATCAGTTCGTTGATGATGATGTCGACCGGCTCGCTCAGCTGCACCTCCCGGGCATCGCCCTCGATCAGCTCAACCACGTCCGACGCCCCATTGGCCGCCACCACCCGCTGTGCCAGCCACAGCGAGTTCGGCCGATTGTCGATGGCATAGACGCGGCTGGCACCGGCCTGCGCCGCCATCAGCGCCAGCACGCCCAGGCCGGTGCCCAGGTCCGCCACCACGTCACCAGGTTTGACCGCGCGGGCGATGGCCTCGCGATAGCGTTGCATGCGCACGCTATCCGCCAGCATGTCCTGGTAGTAGATGGCCGGGTGATTGCCGCGATTCAATGTCTGCAGGTCCATGTTCCGTCCTTTCTATCCGGCTGCCCGGTTATGCGCCGGCGAATTTACACACCTTGCCGATGCCGGTAGCATCGGCCCAAGCCGTCACAAAGGCCACACCCATCTCATCTCATGGATTCATGCAGCAAAGGGAGCCCATCGTGTCAGACCTGAAGAGCCTATCGTACGAAGTGTTCGAACCCTGCGTCGATCAGGCGTTCGAGGTGCTGGATGACGCGGACAGCCCCGTCGCCATGACCCTGCTGGCGGTGGAAAAACGCGGTCAGTACGACCCGGACTTTGCCGACCGCCAGGCCTTCTCGCTGATCTTCCGTGGCCCTGCCGAGCCAGTGCTGGTGCAGAGTACCCGCCCCGTGCGTAACGATGGCCTCGGCACCCTGGATATCTTCCTGGTGCCGATCGGTCCGGACAAGAAGGGCATGCGCTACGAGGCGGTATTTACCTGATCGGCCGGCGTCCCCTGCCAGTCCGGCGGGTAGACGGGTGTCAGGCCCTCGGGGATCCAGTGCATCAACTGGTACACGCCGACCTCGCCCGCCACCTTGAAACCCAGTCGCTCATACAGGCGCTTCGCCGGGTTCTGCTCCTCCACGTGCAGACTGATGAACTTGCGCACCCTGTCGGCCTCCGCCAGTAGTTCCTGTATCAGCCTGCCGCCAATGCCGTGGCCGCGGAATTCAGTCAGCAGGGCGATATCCATCAGGCGGATCTCATTGTGCATGCGCGCGACGTAGAGACGGCCGACGTCTTCGCCGTCCTTCACGATTAGCTGGTAACTGGCATCCGGGTAGTGCTTGAGATAGTGATCGTGCTGGGCGCAGAACTGCCAGGACAGGAAGTGGTCCTTCTGCGCCTGGTCCCAGTCCGGGATCATCGCCATCTCGTCGGCGCGGGCCTCGGCATAGACTCGTTGCAGAAATGGCAGATCGTCGTCCTGAAACGGCCTCAGCCCGATACCGGGCATGGCGTCCAGGGTCATGGCCGGCAGGCCCTGGACGAAACCGACCGGCTCATCAACTGCGCGAGGGATATAGACCCACCAGGGCGATGATGAAGTTCATCACCAGGTAAGGTTGTACGTTGCTGTGCGCCTGATTGCCGCCGGTCTCGGCGACCGCTCCGTCGGCCATGTCGACCACGGTGCCGGCTGCTGGGTCGGCGTACATGGGTGCATTGCCCGGTACCACGCCCGAACCGGGACTGGCCTGATCAGCGGACGCGACACCTTGAACCACATGGTTGTGGTTGGGCAACTGGGCCTCGTTCAGGGTCACGCTAGTCGTGCCGCCTGTTTCGCCCAGTCGACGCGCAGTCAAACCCGGGCCGCGCCCCGGATGCATGACGGCCCGTCCCTGTAGATTGGGCAGGCCCGTGGTGGTCCGCCCGTCACCGCCATAGGTGGTGCCGATCAGCGAGAATAGGGCGGTGTTCTGCGAGATCGGTAGCAACTGGCCGTTGCAAAAGGCAAAGCCGCGCGGCGCGAAGTTGCCGGCAAAGATCTTGATTTCGGCGATAAAGGGTTCCGACATCTCTGGCTCCTTCAGCTGCGCGAGGGGTAAATTCCGACCAGCGCGATGATGTAGTGGATGCACTGGAAGGGCATCACGTTTGTGTGCGATTGACTGCCTCCAGCGGCGCTCCCCAGGCTCTGAGAACTCAGCTGCTGTGGGGCCCCCCCGGCATTACCGTAGAGGCTGACGCCGGTGGATGAGGCAGGGACATTACCTTCCGGCTCCCTGGAACTCGCTGGACCGGAAGAGGCGGACAGAGCGTGGGTATGGGAAGGTAACTGGCTGACCGTCAGCGTCTCCGATTCCGTACCACCTTTTGCGCCGAGCTGGCGGGGCGATAGTCCCGGCCCCGTGCCTTGGTGGATGGGGACCCGGCCACGCAGGTCCGGCAGGCCGAAGGTGGTGCGTCCGTCACCGCCGTAGATGGTGCCGAGCAGGCTGAACAGGGCATCGTTCTGACTCACCGCCAGCAACTGGCCGTCACAGTAGGCAAAGCCGCGGGGAGCGAAGTTGCCCGCGAACATCTTTATCTCACCGACAAAGGGTTCCGACATCTTGATTCTCCGGTTGGCTCAGTTGCGAGAGGGGAACAGGCCCTGCAGGGCGATACAGAAGCCCAGGGCGAGGAAGGGTTGCATGTTGTTGTGTCCCTGGCTGCCACCGACGGAACTGATGGCGGCCGAGTTCAATGGGGTCAGGTTGTCCGGTGGCCCGTAGGGGGTGATGGAGCCACCGCCGCGGCCACCGACCACGGTACTCGCCAGTAGATTGCCGCTCTGTACGGCGCTGGCGGCAGTGGTGACCTTCACGCCACGCAGGGGGGCGTGGTTGTGGGAGGGTATCTCCGCGGCGCTGAGAGTATGGGTCTCCGCCCCGCCCCGCTGACCCAGGGTATGGCCGTCCCCGGCATGCAGCGGTGTGCGACCGCGCAGATCCGGCAGCGCGAAGCTGGTACGGCCGTCGCCGCCATAGGTGGTCCCGAGCAGGGAATACAGCGACTGGTTCTGGTTGATGGGTAATATCTGCCCATCACAGAAGGCCCACCCGCGGGGCGCAAAATTGAAGCCGAAGATCTTGACCTCGGCAAGGAAGGGTTCAGACATGGTCACGCTCCCTATGGATTGTTGTTGTTCGCCGGCGTTCAGACCGTGGCGCGTTTTCGTTTGAGATGCAGTCCGAGCAGGCCGGCCAGGATCAAGACGATCGGGGCAGGCGAAGGTACCTGGTTAGGCTGCGGGTTCAATGCATCGACGGTGAATTCGAGGAAGGCATTGAGATAGTCTGCACTGTCTCGTGCCAGATCGTAGAACCTCACTTCCAGGACTGTAGTTCCTGAGCCGAAATTGGCAAGCAGCGAGGCATGATCCATGAGCTGGCTGCCGGTGTTGATCAGCGGATCCAGGATGCTGAGCAGGGCGCCGCTCTCGAAGATCTCCACCGTGAGCATCTCGAAGTCGGCGATGAATGGATTGATGCCCAGGTCGGCGTCGGTGATCGACAGCGTGAAGTTGATGTCGTCACCCGAGGCGGTGGCCGAGAAGTCATTGAGCACCGGATCGGCGTTGTTGTAGGAGACCGTGATGCTCTGGGTGTCGCTGGCGCCGGCCAGGTCGGTGACGGTCAGATCGAAGCTCACACTGTCGGTGGTGTTGGTCAGCCCCGAGTTCTGGATGGCCACCGCGACGCTGGCGGCATTGCCGCCCGGCAGCCCCGTCCCGCCCTGCGCCCAGCTGAAGGTGTGGCTTTCAAAGCCGGCGATCTGGGAATTTATCGCCAGGTCCGGATCGCTCACTCCGCCGTTGGCGGTGACGCTGGTGGTGCCGGCGTCGTAGGTCAGGTTGCTGCCCGGTAGGGCAGTGGGGCCGGCATTGCTGTAGGACACGGTCATGGTGTCTGTCGCACTCAGTCCGGTCAGGTCCTCGTCCATCTGCACCTGCCAGGTCGCTGTGTCGGTGGTGTTGCTCAGGCCAGAGTTCGCGATGCCGACGGCGATGTTCACCCCGTCCGGGGTCATGCTGCCGGTCAGGGGGCTGCCGCCCTCGGACCAGGCGAAGCTCAGGAAGTCCTCGCCGTCCGAGCGACCCGCGCCCAGGTTGTTGTTGGCGCCGGCGCTGCCGTCGGTGGTGACCGAGGTGGTGCCGGCGCTGTAGGTCTTGTTGTTGCCCGCATCCACCGAAAGGTCGACCGCGTCGACCAGGGAGTTCACCGAGTTGATGACCAGGGGCAGGCCGGTGGAGCAGCCGGGGTCGTCGCAACGGACCGCGTCGGTAACCTGGTTGGCGGTCACGCCGTCCGGCGTCACACTGTAGATATCGATGAAGTGGTTGTTGGTGCCCGGTTCGAAATTACCCGAGAATCTATAGCCGAGAAAATTCGCGGGGTTGCCGCCGGGGGCGGTGAACTGAATGGTCGGATTCGGCGCCGCAGGGTAGGCAAAGTGATCGTTTTGGTCCTGGTCGTAGATGAAGGGGGAACCGCCGTCGAAGCCCTCCATCGGCACCAGCAGCCGGAAGGAATTTCCGGGGGTCTGCAGATTCGCCTCGTATACGTTCATGCTGACTGTGTTGAGCGGTGTATTCCAGATCTGGGTCGCCGTAGAGTTCACCGTCGTCGTGTCGTAGGTGGTGTGGATGACGTACTTGCCGCCGGTCTGCAACTCGGCGTCCTGCGTGACGCTACCGTCCGGTGTGCCCGTCCAGGTGCCGATCTTGATCAGGTCAACGATCGCCGCGGAGACGGGGGCCGCCGCAAACGCAAGGTTGGCGAGCAGGGTGAGGGCGGATGGTTTGATGCGCATGCTGTTCATCCTTGGATTGGGCTCGTTGTGTGAGGCGACTCAGGCGGTTTTAACCGCGCGAGAGTCCAGCAGGCAGAAGTCGGCGGCGTAGGAACAGGCATTCGGCCGCTCATCGCGCAGGTGTACGAACAGGCTGAATTTGCCTGTTCGCTCATGCCAGGCGGTATAGGTACCCGAGGGCAGCTTGTGCCTATCCGGGCCGCTGAAGACCAGTGAGAAGGCTTCCACTTCCTTTGAAGCCGACAAGTCTTTCAGCTCCAGCAGTTGCAGATCGACGACCTTCCAGCTCTGGTCACGCAGTTGGATTGTCTCGCCGAGCAAGGCGGCAAACTGCTGTTTCCCGGGCATTCGCACGCTGCCTTCCGGCATCTCTTCGGCGCGAGAGGCCGCAGCCAGCAGGGTGCCGGGCGCTGTGCCGACAAGCAGTGCCGAACTGCAGGCACCAAGGAAACGACGACGATTCAGCATGACCACTCTCCCTAATGTGGCGTAGACGCCGGACGACCTTGAGCAACACCCGTCGTCCGTTCTGAGTGGAATGCTGAGCAAGATTCCGGCCAGAAAAAGAAAGATCTTGAATTACAAAGAGATAAAAAACTGCGGTCAGTCGCTGGTTGCGCAAATGTAAATATTACTGACACTTCCGGCAGTGGGGGGCAAATCTATATTTTCCCTCACCACATTATTCACTGTTCCTTGCCAATCTTTTTACAATCGCTTGTGCGTAGCGCCATGCCGGAGCTGACAACGCTTTGTAAGTAAAGGAAAATAATTACTAAGCGTGATTTATGTTGCCGCCAATCCATAGGCGGATCCCCGCTGCCTCCGCCTGATCGACACCGCCGACGCCTTGGGTTTCCCCGGCGGTGTAGGTGCGGGGGCATCAACATCTCGGCAAACGCTCCAGGCGCCTGCTCCGTTCGACCGAACAGCAAAACAGGCAGACGGTCTTGGCACTTGGCTGCAGCTATCCGCCTCTACCGCGCAGAGCCTTTTCGTCGGGAGGGGTAAATATATGGTTTTTATGTGGCGGCAAGTGTCTGTTTGCCGCCGGGTGCTCCATAAAAACAGTCAATCCGCCCATACGCAAGGTCGAATGCACGCAGCGGCGCCTCCTGTGGCAGACTCGCGCCCGGCTTTTCATTGAATTTCATAATCAAGGAGCGTTCCATGCGACTGATTCTTCTGGGCGCACCCGGCGCCGGCAAAGGCACCGTAGCCAAGATGCTGACCGCGATCGACGGTTCGGTACAGATTTCCACCGGCGATATCCTGCGCGCCGCCGTCAAGGCCGGCACCGAGCTGGGCAAGAAGGCAGAAGCAGCCATGAAGGCCGGTGAGCTGGTCTCCGACGACCTGATCATGGGCATCATGGAAGAGCGCCTGAAGGAAGACGACTGCAAGGCAGGCTTCCTGCTGGACGGCTTCCCGCGCACCATCCCGCAGGCCGAGGCACTGAAGGGCCTGCTGGCGAAGATGGGCATCGAACTGCAGGGCGCGGTCAACCTGAATGTGCCGCGCGAGGTGATCCTGGACCGCTTGACCACCCGTCGTACCTGTGTCGACTGTGGCGCCATCTACAACGTCAAGTCCAATCCGCCGAAGGAAGAAGGCAAGTGCGATGCCTGCGGCGGTGCCGTGGTGCAGCGCGACGACGAGACCGAAGAGGCCATCTCGAAGCGTCTGGACGTGTTCAACGAGCAGACTGCTCCGCTGGTCGGTTTCTACCAGAACGAAGGCATGCTGGTCGACATCGAGGCGACTTCTTCGGATGTCGTGGTCGATGCGATCAAGAAGCACGTCGGTATCGCCTGATCCAAGGCGGCCATCGGCGAAGAACCCGGCAGGGCGAGAGCCCGCCGGGTTTTTTTTATGGGCAGCTCTAATGATCCTGGATGTGCAGATTGGGCGACAGAATTTGCGCTATCAAGGCGAAGGCCGCACGCAATAGCCAGCTATTGCGAAGGGCTTCAACGCAGAGAGGGTGAATTCTGTCGTTCAAGATGCGCGTTCACGGATTGTTAGAGCTGCCCTTATGTCTGGCAAGGCGCTGCGCGATCGACCACACTGTGGCGGCGCGAGTCGCAAAACCCAATTAATCCCCGGAGGAGCACATGGCAGATCACGTCTACAAGAAAGTCGAATTGGTGGGCAGTTCCAGCGTAAGCAGCGACGACGCCATTCAGCAGGCGATCAGCCGTGCCGCGAAGACGCTGAAGCATCTCGACTGGTACGAAGTGGTGGAAAGTCGCGGCCACATTGTCGACGGCAAGGTGGCGCACTACCAGGTGACGCTGAAAGTCGGTTTCCGGCTCGAGGATTGATCTGGCTCCCGCGCGTAGATCGCGCGGAGGATAAAAAACCTCAATTCACCGATTGACAGCCTCACTTGGGCAAGGCGGCGCTGAACTGGCATGCTCCAACCCCACAACGAGTAAGACAATCAATCACCACAGGGAAAACAGCATGCGCATCATTCTTCTCGGCGGCCCGGGAGCGGGCAAGGGCACCCAGGCCAACTACATCAAGGAAAAGTACGGCATTCCGCAGATATCCACCGGCGACATGCTGCGTGCCCACGTCAAGGCCGGCAGCGAGCTGGGCGTGGCGGCGAAGAAGATCATGGACGAGGGCGGACTGGTCTCCGACGACATCATCATGGGTATGGTGCAGGAGCGCATCAAAGAAGACGACTGCGCCAACGGCTACCTGTTCGACGGTTTCCCGCGCACCATCCCGCAGGCCGAGTCGCTGAAGGCGGCCGGTGTGCCGATCGATGCGGTGGTCGAGATCGACGTCCCGGACGAGGAGATCATCAAGCGCATGTCCGGCCGCCGTGTGCACGTGGCCTCCGGCCGCACCTACCACTTGGTGTTCAACCCGCCCAAGGTCGAGGGCAAGGACGACGTCACCGGCGAGGACCTGATCCAGCGCGATGACGACCAGGAAGACACGGTCAAGGCGCGCCTCAAGGTCTACCACGACCAGACCGAGCCGCTGATCAGCTTCTATGGCAAGGAAGCGGATGCGGGCAACTGCAAGTACGTGAAGATCGACGGTGTCGGCAGCGTCGAGCAGATCCGTGACGGTATCTTTGCCGGCCTGGATGGCTGACAGCCCGGTTCGCGGCAGGATGCCTTTCTTTGGTATCCTTGCCGTTTAATGTCGCATAAAAGCTGGAGGCCGCGATGGCTGTCATCGAACTGAACGAAGAAAACTTCGAATCCACGATCACCGAGAATGATTTCGTCATCGTGGATTTTTGGGCGACCTGGTGTGGCCCTTGTCGCTCTTTCGCGCCGACTTACGAAAAGGTCTCCGAAGAGTTTCCGAATATCGTGTTCGCCAAGGTTAACACCGAAGACGAGCAGGGCATCGCCGCGCATTTCCAGATCCGTTCCATCCCCACGCTGATGATCTTCCGCGAGAAGGTCATCATCTACAGCGAGGCAGGTGCGCTGCCGGAGTCGGCCTTCCGCGAGTTGGTGACCAAGGCGGGTGAACTGGACATGGCCGAGGTGCACCGGCAGATCGCCGAGGCGCAGCAGGGGCAGGGCGCCTGATCCCGTCCAGCCGTTGCGCTTGAGATAATGGGCCGGTCACTGACCGGCCTTTTCTTTTGGCGGCGCTGCGTTTGCGCCGCAGTCGCTATAATGTTGCGAGTTTTTCCTGCAAGCCGGTGTTATGCAACAACCCTGGAGACACTTTCTGCGGTCTAGCCTGGATCGCCAGCCGAACGTCGGCCGGCTGGTCGAGCTGTGCGAGGAAAACTACCTCTACCTGACCCGCCTGCTGCCGGAACTACGGGAAATGCATGGCCGTTATTGCTCCAGCGGGGACGGTCATGCCGATCTGTTTCTCGAGGTGATCGAGCATGCCAGGTACACCAGCGTGGTGCACCTGACCTACTACTTCGATCACGATCACGGGCGCGAGCCCGATCCGGACGTGCTGCTGCGGGTCTATCACGATGCGGAGCAGGTGGAGGTGATCGATCTGCGCCAGTCCTCGCTGCCGGTTGGCAGTCTTTACGAGGCGCCCGGGCTGCTGAACAAGTGGCAGGTGAATCTGTTCGTCTTCAAATGGCTGGCATTCTGTGTGTTGCAGGGCCACCGCTTCCGCTCGGAAGACCAGCTGAGCACCTGTGCCCTGGGCTGAGGATACCGCTGATCAAGCCTTTTCGGTGACTGTCCGGGCCGCTTTCAGCCCTTTTTCAGGTTGAATATCAACCATTTTCGGCATCTTCTTTTTAAAGTAACACCTGAAGTTCGGCATTCAACCAGCGGATAAAAAAGAGGAATCCTCACTGATGTGGACATTCTTCCTTAACTCAGGTGTGGGATAAAGCTTGACTGTTTTCCTCAGGTACTGCTATCTTCATTCCCGACAAAATTACTTGGGTACTTTGCCCGGTCATCCTCAGTCATAGAGAGGCGAAATCAAATGAGACTTTCAACCAAAGGCCGCTACGCGGTCACTGCGATGCTGGATCTGGCACTCAACGGTACCGACGGCCCGGTCACCCTGGCCGATATTTCCGAGAACCAGGGCATCTCCCTTTCCTATCTCGAGCAACTGTTCGCCGCGCTGCGCAGCCGTGGCCTGGTGCGTGGTGTTCGCGGTCCCGGTGGCGGTTATTACCTGGGCCGTGCGTCCGACGAGATCTCCATCGCGGACGTGATCTGCGCGGTCGACGAATGGGTCGAGTTCACCCGCTGCAACCCGCAGAACACCTCTTCCGACGCACACCGCGGTATGACCCACAGCCTGTGGGACGACCTGAGTCAGCAGATCTATATCTTCCTGACCGATATCACCCTGGCCGACCTGGTCGAGCGCGGTCATGCGCGTGAAGCGTCCCGTCAGGGCGGCAAGCTGGCAGCGGACCTGCTGGGTCTGAACGACCGCGCGGCGTGAGGTGACGGGTAGTCTCGCTTATGAAACTCCCCATCTACCTTGATTATTCTGCGACCACCCCGGTAGACCCGCGGGTGGCCGAGGCGATGTGTGCCTGCCTGACCCCGGACGGCAC
>Ga0272444_10001100_pt1 | contig 26643 bp, 23 predicted proteins | sample SSMForm13_FD_201033 | JGI IMG/M metagenome (GOLD analysis project Ga0272444, IMG submission 201033) | Marine sediment archaeal communities from Little Sippewissett salt marsh, Falmouth, MA, United States - SSM-Form-13 | ecosystem: Environmental > Aquatic > Marine > Wetlands > Sediment ...
TCAGCCCACCCGCCGGCGGGCACCCCCAACACGCAGCTGGATCCTGATTTAGCAACCCGGGCGCGATTCGTCAACGGCTTTTACGCCAAGCCCTTGCGTCCAGCCGGGATTGCGTCTATCATGGTGTTTCAGGTTAGCCACGGCTCCCGACCCGCAGATGGCCGCAGTTGCCGCCGCCGACCGCCTGCCGGGTCGCGGCTCTAAACGCCCACCCCACAAGGAGACGCCCGATGTGCGCTGCCCCGTTGATCCCGTCGCCGGAGGCCTATTTCGGCAGGTTGCTCCCCGCCCGCGACCCCCTGCTGCAGCACCTGGAGCAGGAGGCCCAGCGTGAGAAGATTCCCATCGTGGGCCCGGTGGTGGGGGAACTGCTCTATCTGCTGGCCACCCTCGGCCAGGCCCGCCAGGTGCTGGAGCTCGGCACCGCCACGGGTTATTCGGCCCTTTTCCTGGCCCGGGCCTGCAAGCCCTTGGGCGGCCGCGTGTTGACGGTGGAAGGCGACCCGCACATGGCCGCCCGGGCCCAAGCCAATTTTCAGACCGCCGACCTGGCCGCCGCCATCGAACTGCGCCAGGGCGATGCCCTGGGCGTCATCCAGCGCTTGAGCGGCCCCTATGACCTGGTCTTCATGGATATCGACAAATCGGTCTACCAGTCGGCCCTGCCCGACTGCCGGCGCCTGCTGCGCCCCGGCGGCCTACTGGTCGCCGACAACACCGCTTTCCGCGACGCCGACGGCTTCAACCGCGCCGTCACCGCCGATCCCGGCTGGCGCGCGCTGCATCTGTATGCCTTCCTGCCGGGACATTCCCCGGAAAAAGACGCCCTGGCGCTGGCCCTGCGGCTCTGAAGCCGGCCGGCCCAAAAGGCCCCGGGGGCCAAAACAGAACGGGTGGCCCACAGTGGGCCACCCGTCAGGAGAGGGAGGATGAGAATGGTAAAGTCCTTGTCAACGGGCTTTACCAGACAGTTATGAATACCATCGGACAGAATGGCCAAAAACCTTACGACGATTTTTCCGAAAAGTGCCCCCGCCGGACCGCGCTGCAAACGACGGAAACCACAGCCTTCGACCCCTTTGCAGACCGCTGCGCGCGCGATCTGCGCAACAGCCTTGCGAGGGCGCTGGCAAAAGCCCTGGCAAGCGGCCGGCCGGATGGCTATCTTCAACTGGCGCGGCGCTGGCGGGCCGGGGGCCTTTACACCGGCTGCCTGCGCTACCTCGAGGAGCGGCTGGGGCGCTACGAGCAGGCCATGGCGGCCTGCGAGGCGCTTCCCGACCGATCTCTGCTGGTGACCGCCCGGGTGCTCTGGAATTTGGGCCTCTTCTTCGAAGTCCACGAAGTCGTGGAGGAAAGTTGGCACACGGCCATAGGCGGCCGCCGCGAAGCCCTCAAGGGGCTGGTCCAGGCCGCCGGGGTTTTTGTGCACCGAGAGGCCGGCCGGAACGCGCCTGCCGCACGCCTGGCGGCCCGGGCATCCCAACGGCTTGCGCGCTGGGGCCGATACCTCCCCGAAATCGGCAACCTGGAAGAGCTGTTGACGGTCCTGGCGGCCTACCCCGCCGCCCCCTGCCGCCTGCAGCCGGCAGCCGCAGACGTCGGCCGCGGGGCCGGCCCGAATGTTCGGCAAAAGTTTGATCGGGGTTGACTCGCGCAGGACTTCGGGTCATAAAGGGCACATTGTGCTGCGCGCGGGTATTCAATCATCGCCGGCTTCCGCGGCCGGCAGCCCGCCCGATGCGAGGTTGCAGCGACCGGTAGAAGCCGACCGGGTTTTTTTGAGAGCCAACGGCAGGCGAAAAGGGAGTACCGGCGTGAACGCAGCCGGCCGGGGGCGTTTCAGGGGGCCGGTTAGACCGGGGCCACCGGGCCGCAGGGCCGGCGCAGCCCAGGAAAGAAAGCGGAATGGCTGATTTAGGGGGCAAAACGATTGTCATCACGGGCGCCAGCCGCGGCATCGGCCGGGCCATGGCGCTCAGATTCGCCCGGGACGGGGCCAATGTCGTGGTTGCCGCCAAATCGGTCAAGCCCCACCCCAAGCTGGCCGGAACCCTGGCGGAAACCGCTGCGGCGGTGGAGCAGGCGGGGGGCCACGCCCTGGCGGTCAAGACCGATGTGCGCGACGAGGATCAGGTCGAGGCGATGGTGGCGGCTTCCGTTGCGGCTTTCGGTGGGATCGACGCCCTGGTCAACAATGCCGGGGCCATCAGTCTGACGACGGTGGCGAACACCCCGCCAAAACGCTACGACCTGATGCAGCAGATCAACGCGCGCGCCGTATTCATCTGCTCCCGGGCCGTTCTGCCGCACCTGAAGCAATCCGAGAACCCGCACATCCTCAGCCTCTGCCCGCCGATCAGCCTGGCGCCGCGCTGGCTGAGGGATCACGCCCCCTACACGCTTTCCAAGTACGGCATGACATTACTCAGCATGGGCATGGCGGAGGAATTCAGAGCCTTCGGGATCGCCGTCAACTGTCTGTGGCCGCGAACGATCATCGCCACCGCCGCCATCGAATTTGCCGTGGGCGACCGCAACACCCTGAGGTACTGCCGCAAGCCCGCCATCATGGCCGATGCGGCCCACGCCGTTCTTACCTCCCGCGCCCGGGAGCTGACCGGTCGGTGCCTGATTGATGAAGCTTTTCTGCGGGATCGCGGGGTAACGGATTTCAGCGTTTACGCCAACGATCCCCACATGGCGGGTCAGCCGCAACTCGACCTGTTCATTGCCGATTGACGGTCGTGCGGGTCATCGTCCGCATCGCCGGCCCGCGGCCGCCCTCCCGCCGCCACCGAAGCGGGACCCCGGGCCGCCCGACCCGCAACCAAATTGATAGACCGGTAAAAATTCAAAAACCAGACGGTTTCGCAAAAAGGTCAAGTTCAAGGCGCGCAAATCTCGAGGAGTGAGGCGTACTGATGAACGCCGCAGCGATTTCGAGATGCAGCGCAACGCAGAAATTGAACTTTTTGCGGAACCGTCAAAATTGAAACCGAGACCGATCTCATTCCGATCCCTTCCCGCCGCCTGCGCCCCGCGGCGAAGGAAGGGCCAGCGGAGCTTGAAACCCATTGGAGTTATGAATTATGACAGCGGAAGCTGATTCCCATGACGAAAAACCCCGTGCCCCAAAACCCGATTTTCTGACCCCCACCCGCTTTGACCAACTCGACATCCCGCTCCAGCTTCAGGCCGGTCTGGAAAGCGCCGGCTACACCCGCTGCACCCCCATCCAGGCCCAGGTCCTGCCGGTCTCCCTGGCCGGCCGCGACGTGGCCGGCCAGGCGCAGACCGGAACCGGCAAAACCGCCGCCTTTCTCGTGACGGTGATGACCCGGATGATGACCTTTGAACGCAAACACCCCGACCTGCCGGCCGCCCTGGTCGTGGCCCCGACCCGTGAACTGGCCCTTCAGATCCACGAGGACGCCGAGATGCTGAATCGGGAGACCCACTACCGGATCCTCTCGGTGGTGGGGGGCATGGAGTATCGCGAGCAGGCCGAGGCCCTGAAGAAAGGGGTGGACATCGTCATCTGCACTCCGGGCCGGATCATCGACTACCTCAAGCAGGGGGTGTTTCAACCCAAGGACATCCGGATCGTGGTCATCGACGAGGCCGACCGGCTCTTTGACCTCGGCTTCACCCAGGACATGCGCTACATTTTGCGCAAGCTGCCCCACTACGAGAAACGCCAGTCGATGCTCTTTTCCGCCACCCTCTCCTACCGGGTGATGGAGTTGACCTACGAGTACATGAACCAGCCGGAATTTATCGCCATCACTCCCGATATGAAGACCGTCGAGGGAATCCAGCAGTCCCTTTTCCACGTCGGCAAGGAGAGCAAGCTCTCGCTTTTGTTGGGGCTCCTGGCGCGTGAAGCCTGGGAACGGGTGCTGATCTTCGTCAACACCAAGTCGGGGGTCGAATGGCTGGCCTGGAAGCTGCAGGGCAACGGGCTGCCGGCCGAGGGCATCACCGGTGACATCCACCAGCGCAAGCGCCTGCGCCTGATGGAGGAGTTCCGGGACGGCCGCATCAAGATCCTGGTGGCCACCGATGTGGCCTCGCGCGGGATCCACGTGGAGGACATCACCCACGTCATCAACTACGACCTGCCCCAGGACCCCGAAAATTACGTCCACCGCATCGGCCGCACCGCCCGCGCCGGCAAGACCGGGGTCGCCCTCTCCCTGGCCTGCGAGGATTATGTCCTGCACCTGGAGCCCATCGAACAGATGCTGGGCAACGCGATCCCGGTGGTGTGGCCCGAGGACGACTGGTTTGTCAAAGACCAGGCCGGTCCCCGGCCGGCCCGCAAACGGCCGCGGGAAAAGCGCGACGGGCGGGGCCGACCGGCCGCCAGGGGGCCGCGGCGCGCCGCCCCGCGAAAAATAAAAAACGGCGGCCCGGCGGTTGAAGCCGAAGCCGCCAAAGGCGATCCGGCCGAGGGCCGTACGCCTGCCGCCGCGAGGTCCAACGGCAGGCCGATGCGCAAAGGGCGGCGTGAAATGGAGGCCACAGGGGTTTTCAAATTCGGTCTGACCATCGCCAAGACCGACGCCCCCGCCGCGGCCGAAACCCCGCCCGAAGAGGCTGCGGCCGAGCCCAAAGACGCCAAGCCGGCCAAAAAACACCGCCCGCGGCGGCGGCGGCGCAAAAAGAGCGCAGCGGCGGCTACTCCCGCGCCAGAGCCGCAAGCAGAAGCGGAATAAACTTCGTGTTGGCCCGGGGAAAGGGGTACGCGTCGATCTCGTTCGGCCTTACCCAGCGGTAGTCCGCCGGGCCGTTGAGGCGCACCTCGCCGGCCACGAAGCGGCAGGTGAAAACGTCCATGCGGATCCGAAAATGGGTGTAAGCGTGCCGCACCCGGGTCAAAAGGCCCAGGACCTGCACCTGGAGGTTGACCTCCTCGGCGATCTCCCGGACGCACGCCTCGGCGGCAGGCTCCCCGGGCTTGACCTTGCCGCCGGGAAACTCCCACAGCCCCCCCAGCAAGCCCTCGGATTTGCGGCGGGTGATCAGCAGGCGGTCCTCGCGGCGCACCACCCCCACGGCGATGTGGTAAAGCGGCACGGCGCGTGGCTGCCGGCGCTTGGGGTATTCAGCAACCCGCCCACTCTGAAATGCGGTGCAGGCCGTTGCCAGCGGGCAGCCGCGGCAGTCCGGCTGACGGGGGGTACAGACCAGAGCGCCGAGTTCCATGACGGCCTGATTGAATTCCCCGGGCCGACGTGTGTCCAGCAGTTCCTGGGCCAGGGCCCGGAAGCGGCGCAGGGCGGCGGGCTGGTCCACCGGCAGGTCCAGGGCCTGCAAACGCGCCAGCACCCGCTTGACGTTGCCGTCCAGCACCGCATAGGGCTGCTGAAAGGCGATGCTTAGGACCGCCGCGGCGATATAGTCGCCGACCCCCGGCAATTTCCGAAATTCTGCAAAACTCTCGGGGATCCTGCCCCCGTAAACCCGGTCTACTTCCCCGGCTGCGCGGTGCAGGTTGCGGGCGCGGGCGTAATACCCTAAACCCTCCCACAGCTTCAACACCTCCTGCTGCTGCGCCCGGGCCAGGTGGCGCACTTCCGGGAAGGCCGCCACGAAACGGTGGTAATAGGGGATCACGGTCGCCACCTGGGTTTGCTGCAGCATGACCTCGGAAACCCAGATGCGGTAGGGGTCGGCGCTTTCGCGCCACGGCAGCCGGCGCCGATTGGTCTCGTACCACGCCAAGAGGGCGTTTCGCAACGCTTGCATGCGCCTGTCTTTCCTCCGTGCCGACCCCGCTGGTTGTCGGGGTTCAGGAGCCGTAGTAAAGCCGATAGTAGCGCCGGGCGGCGCGCTCGGGGTCGCCCAGGCGACGGTGCAACAGGTAGCCCACGCACAGCCGCAGCACCAGCCACACCTTGGGGCCGAAGGGTCCCCGCGCCCATCGCCGACTGGAGGCCGTCAGCCCGTCGGGCAGAAACGCCAGCCGCCCGGCCGCCTTGAGGCGCAGCGCCAGCTCCACGTCCTCCATCAGCATCAGTTCCGGGAAACCGCCGATGGCCGGGAGGACCGCGCGCACGAAAAACTGCCCCTGATCACCGAAGGCGATCCCGCTCAGCCGGGTGCGCCAGTTGTTGAGCAACACCAGCAGACGGGTCGCGCGACGGCTGCGGTCGAAGGCCATCGCCATCGCCCCGCCGACCAGGCTGCGATCGCGGTTGAGGGCCTCCAGCACGCGGCCGGCCGCGCCCGGTTTCAGCCGGCAGTCGGCGTGCAGTACCAGCACTACCTCCCCATGGGCGCAGGCGACCCCCGCGGCGATCTGCGGCCCGCGCCCCCGGGGTGCGGTAACGACGCGGACCCCGGCCCGGCGCGCCAGGGCCACGCTGTCGTCGCCGGAGCCCCCGTCGGCCACGATGACTTCGCAGACCCCGGGGATACCCGCCAGGGCCTCCAGAGAGGACGCCAGACGGCGTCCCTCGTTCAGGGTCGGGATCACCACCGAGAGGGTTGTGAGTGGCTCCCGACGCGGCTTGCGCCATTTCCGAGGGCTGATGTGCGGCCAGATCAGAATTAGGACGAAAGGCCCGTACTGCAGCCATTTGAGCCGGTGCATCTCCTGAAAGACGCCGGTGGCGTATTCCACCGCCAAGACCGGGAAGGTGGCCGCCGCGGCGGCCTGCAGCCACAGCCAGGCCGGGGCGGCGACCAGCGCCGCGAAGGGGGCCACAAGGCTCAGGTACCAGGGGTGCACGGTGGGCATGCAGAGCAGCAGCCAGCCGAAGGCATACAAGAGACTGCGGCTGCGGTCAGGGACGCTCAGAAAGATCAGCAGCAGTCCCGCGGCCAGCAGACCGGCGGCGGCCAGCAGGCTGCCGACGGGGCCCAGCAGGGGCCTGAGGAGGGCCGGCAGAAAATCGTTGTAGTGCATGCCGGCGCCGAAAACCGTGAGGGAGCCGAAAAGACCGCCGCCCGCAGCTGCGAAGGGGATGAAGGCGAGCCCCGGGACCAGGGCCCAGAGGCTTTGGCGGCGGTTGCGGCGGGTGAGCACAAAGGGCAGCGCCACGGCCGCCAGGTATTTGACCATGACCGCGCAGCCCAGGCAGAAAAACCCGCTGCGGCCCCTGCCGGCGGCCGCCAGCGCCACACCCAAGACCAGCGGCAGGACCATCAGGCTGTCCAGGTGGCCCTCGCCGGCGATAAAGACCAGCAGCAGCGGGTTGGCCGCGTACCACAGCAGCCGGGCCGCCGGCAGCTCCGCGCGCCGCAGCAGGGCCGCCAACGGAAACAAAACCGCGGCATCGGCCAGGGCCGCCACCAGCTTGAAAAAGAACGGATCGGGCCGCAGCGCCGCCAAGGCCCGGAAGATCAGCTGGGCCAGGGGTGGATAGCAGGCGGCGAGATCCATGTGGTTGATGCCCTCGAAGACCGCCTGCAGGCTGCCCGAGGCCAGCGGCCGCAGCAGCGGGTCCTGGGGTGCGAGAGCGTAGGGGTTGAACCCACGCAGCTGGAGAACCCCCTCCCACACGTAGCGGTTGAGATCCAGGCTGGGGGGAAAGACCAGAAAGAGCGCCCGCAGGCCGACCCCCAACCCCAAAACGGTCCAGAGGGCCTGCCGCCCCGACAACCCCGACGGAAACGTGCGCACCATCGCCCACAGCAGCCCGAAGGCCAGCAGGTAAAGGACCCCGAAGGCCGGCCCCCACCTGCCGACGGGCCCGGCGAAGGCCATCAGGCCGGCCACCAGAGAAAACGACAGCGTGCTGAGGACAAAAGGCATCGGTTATGGTTCGGGCGGCTGTGGCCTCAGGCGAGGCGCCGGTGCTGCCACCAGGACAGCAGCCCCACGCTGGAGAAGCCCGTGGTGTAGATCAGGAGAAAATGCCCCACCAGGAAATGGTCGGCCTGGAAATAGGCGCCGGTGCCGGCCAGACACCATGCGGCGGCCGCGAGCTCCAACGCGAAGCCGCGGCTGCGGGCCGGATGGTAGCTTTTGATCGACCGGTCGCCGTGCTTCGGGGTCCGGACAAAGACCCCGGGCCGCCCCAGGAGCGCTTCGACCACCGCCCGGGTGTTGTTGACGGCCATCCCGCAGCCGAAACACACCAGGCTCGGCAGCAGCAGCAGAATTTTCCAGGCGGGGGTCCGCAGCGACCGCTCCGCCGTCCAGTAGAGAACCGAGGGACCCGAAGTGCTTGCCAGCAGGAGCACGCCGAAAAGGGCAAAAATCGACGCCGGCAGCCGCAGCCGTCCGCTGAAGAGGATCAACGGCGCCATCAGGGCCAGAAACAGCATCAGCGGGTTGACCAGGTAATGGGTCAGGTGCATCCAGGCCTGAAACTTGGCAAACGGCCGGGCGGGGGAGCGCAAAATCCGCGGCATGAGCTTGATGGCCGTTTGGATTGACCCCTTGGCCCAACGGAACTGCTGGTTTTTGAAGGCGTTGATGTCGCCTGGAATTTCAGCCGGCACCACCAGGTCCAGCAGGTAGCGGCAGCGCCAGCCGGCCAGTTGAATCCGGTAGGAGAGGTCCATGTCCTCGGTGAGCGTGTCGGCCTGCCAGTTGCCGCCGGCGAGGATCGCCTGTTTGCGGAAGACCCCGGCGGTCCCGTTGAAATTCATGAACAAACCGCAGCCGGAGCGCGCGGACTGCTCGATCATGAAATGGCCGTTGACGCCCACGGCCTGCAGCCGGGTCAGCAGGCTCTGGCGCTGGTTGAGGTGCCCCCAGCGGGCCTGGACCATTCCCAAGGCGGAGTCCATCATGAAAAAAGGCGCCGCGCGCAGCAGGAAATCCCGCGGCGGCACGAAATCGGCGTCAAAAATGGCCGTCAGCTCCCCCCGGGAGCAGGCCAGCCCCTCCCGCAGGGCGCCGGCCTTGAACCCCTCCCGGGTGGCGCGCGTCAGGTGGACGATGTCAACCCCGCGCGCCCGCAACTCGGCCACTTTGCGCGCCACCAGTTCCCGGGTGTCATCGCTGGAGTCGTCCAGCACCTGGATCTCGTGGCGTCCGGAAGGATAGTGCATGGCGGCGACGGCCGCGATCAGCCGTTCGACGACGTTGCGTTCATTGTAAATCGGCAGCTGGGTGGTCACCACCGGCAGGCGTTCGGCCGCCGCTGCGCATCCGGCCGCGGGGTCCCGCCCCCCGTAAAAGGCCTCCAGCAGTCGGGCATCTTCCCGGCGCCGGCGATGGGCCGCGCGCCGGAAAAGCGCCGTCATGATATGGCAGTTGATGCCGTAGAGGGTGAGAATCAGCGCTGTCACACAATAAAGCGCAACCAGCAGCGTCATGGCGACTCCTCGGTTGGCATGGCGGCGCCGGCCCCGGTCCGCCGGGGCTGCGAAACAGGCCCGCGGCGGGGGCGGGCCGCAGCAGCGGCGGTCACCTCAATGCCCCCCGCAGCCGCAGCCGCAGTCGCCGCCGCAGGCACTGCGCCGGGCCAACTGCCGGATGACCTCGCGCTGGTCGGCCGGAGCCACTGCAAGGACCGTCACCCGCAGGAAAAGGTCGGCGGCCTGGGCGGGCAGCAGAATCCCCGGCAGCGGCAGGTGCTCGAAGGCGGCCTGCAGGGCGCGGGGGTCCAGGCGCAGGCTGATCTGTTCGCCGACCCGGCGATCGATCAGGGCGCGCTCGAAAGGAACCAGGCCCTCGGCGCCAAGGCCGAAGATAAAATCGTAGGTTATCGGCTGGGGGGTCAGCGCCACGCTGTCGGCAATGGTGCCGGCTTCCAGGCTGAGCTTGACCTCCTGCAGGGGGCCGATGGTTCGGGGGGGCGTCTGCATGGGTACCTCCAGGGCATGATCCGCCGGAAACTGCCGGTCTTGAGGACCGCGGGGCGGGGTGATGCGGATTGATGGGTATTCGGGAGTTTTTCCGCACCCTGGGGTGCGGAGCGAATTGCGCCTTTCATAGCATATTTGAGGGCTCTCCAAAAGTGGTAGATTGCAGCCATCGCTTTCCGGAGCCGGGCGCCGGATGGACCGATAGCGTCTCACCTGGATTGGGTCAATTCTGTTCTAATCAGATTATTGAAACACCTTCAGCCTTCGGCAAACCCGCCGGCTGGGGCTTTTTTGGCCGCCGTTTGGGGCGCCCCGGCGGCAGGGTCTGTCTCAACCCGCACCCGGCGTCCCCCGGCGCCCCCAAGGCCAATCAACAAAATGATTTGGTTGGGTTTTTTTCCCATCAAAAAAAGTTTCCATACTGGCACGAATTTTGGTAGATCTGACAGCACACTACCCCGAACGATCACCCCCGAGAAAGGAGTTTGAGATGAGCCAGACCGAACAGAATCTGATGGATGCCTTTGCAGGTGAATCCCAGGCCAACCGACGCTACCTGGCCTTCGCCAAGAAAGCCGACAAGGAAGGCTTCCCCCAGGTCGCCAAGCTCTTTCGGGCTGCGGCCGAGGCCGAAACCGTGCATGCCCATACGCACCTGAAAACCCTGGGCGCCGTCAAGTCCACCGCTGACAACCTGAAGGAGGCGATTGCCGGCGAGACCCACGAATTCAAGAGCATGTACCCGGACATGATCGCTGCGGCCGAGGCCGAGGGCAACAAGGCCGCGGTGCGCACCTTCACCTATGCCAATGAAGTCGAGAAGGTGCATGCAACGCTCTACCAGAAGGCCCTCGACTCCCTGGAAAAGCCGGCGGCGGTGGAATGCTACTACGTCTGTTCGGTGTGCGGCTTCACCTGTGAAAACGAGCCTCCCGAGGTCTGCCCGGTATGCAAGGCCGCCAAGAAGGCGTTTTTCCGGGTGGATTGACTGCCTATTTCAACCAGCGGCCGGTTTTCACGGAGACCGGCCGCGGGAGCAACTCCCATGGCCGATTCCAAGTGCCCCATCTGCGGATCCAACCGCTTCTACGTCAAAGACCCGGACGATGAATTTGAATGCTACGAATTCGAATGCCGTGGCAACGAGATCTGTTTCGATCCCGCCCTGCCCGCCTCCGCGGCCCCGCAAATTCAACCCCGGACGGAAACCTTCTGCAACACCTGTGCGTGGCACGGCGCCTTTGAACATCTAATCCAAGAGGAGGATGCACCATGAGCAAGTGGGAATGCCCCTGCGGGTATGTCTACGACCCCGCCGAGGGGGACCATGAAAACAATATCCCCCCGGGAACCGCTTTCGAAGATCTGCCCGACGGTTGGGTCTGCCCCAAATGCGGCGCGGAGAAGGAGTTTTTCGAGAAGCTCGACTAGCCCGCCCGTCTACCCCGGTGGGGGCCCGGCCCCCACCGCTGGCCTTATTCCGTTTTGGCCGCCGCCGCGGGTTTGCGCGGCGACCGCTTGCGCCACCACCCGCCCGTGCTCCAGCAGGACCACCCCCAGCGCAGCCACCGCAGCAGGCTGAACGCCAGCCACAACGACCACAGCAGCATCAACAGACGATAGACCCACAGGGGCAGCGACAGGACCCAGGCCTCCGGCATCCGGGCGCCGATGCGGTCCTGATACCAGTTGAGTTCGTACATGCTGGAAAAATTACCGGCGACCTGCATCGCCGGAATTCCCAGCAGGCCGTTTTGAACCGCCAGGTAAAGGCCGCCCAGGGCCAGCACGGTCCAGCCAACGAGCCCCAACTGCAAGCCGTTGAAGGCCGCCCAGTTGGCCGGCGGTGCGAGTTTCGCCCGGATGCCGAGAACCATCAGCCAGCCGGCGACGGTGATGGCAACCGGCACCGGCACCTGGGTCAGGCCGATGAACAGCAGCACCCAGTCCCGGGTTTTAAGCGGCGTCAAAGGACAGCGCCCCAAGGCGGCCGCCAGCAGCACCACCACCGCCAGGTAGCTCCAGAAGAGCACCGCCGGCCCCAGGCGCGGCCCAGCGGCCCAGAGCAGCCAGCGGTTGTGCGGCAGATGGATCGTGACCGCGGCGTTGACGGCCGCATCACCGATGGCCACCGCCGGGGTGCGCTGCAGCAGGTGCGCGCCTCCTGCCTGGTGCCAGGCCACACTCACCGTCTGAGCCCCCGGCCGCAGGGGCACGAGCAGCTTCCCGTCGGCTGCCGCAAGCGGCAGGCTCCGGCCGTCGATGCTGACCTGCTGCACCTCGGCGTTTAGGGGCAGCTGCAGCGCATGCTGACCGCCGCGGCTGGATCGGAGCTCGACCACCAGCTGGGAGCGGTCCAGGCGGTCGCCCGGGGTCCACTCCAGCCGGACGGCATCCAGGGTCACCTGGCGGCCGGCCACCGGCTGCGGACGGGATACGCCGATCAAGACCTCCTCACCGGGCCACGGGCGCCACTTGGGGCGCCACTGGCCTTCCGCGTCCTGGTGGTGGAGCGCGGCAATCCCCGTAAGGCGGCAGTCCCAGACCGGACTGGCGTCCAGAATCCAGGTTTCCGACCAGGGCACCCCGACTGGGGCCTTGAGACCAATCTGGGCCGAGACGGGCAGATCGGCTGTAAAGGCCAGACTCCGGCTGCCGGCGGGCAGAATGATCTGGGCGACGCCGTTTTCCACCGCGATTCCCGGGGTCACCACCGCCTCCCCCGGAATCAGGGGCAGGCTCAGGCTGACCGGAAACTCGGGCGCCGTCAGGCGTTCCACCGCCGTATGCACCTGCCAGCTCAGCCCCAGCCGCAGCTCCCGGGTGACATGCAGAAACGGCGGCAGGACGCGCTCCGCCGTCGCCTGGGCGGTCTCCGCAGGGGGGCCCTCGCGCACCAGTTGCAGACCGCCTTCCACCCGGCCGTCCTTGCCCACCCCGCGCACCGACCAGCCCTCCAGGTCGAGGCTGACCTCCCGCGGCGGCAGCGGCAGGGGCAGCTGCACGGCATCCAGGCCGCCCACCGGGCCCTCCACCACCACCCGGTGGACCCCCCGGGCGACCAGCGTCCAGAGGTTGCCCTGGTCGCCGCGGATGACGCCCCCGGCCGGCTTTTGATCGATCATGACCGACTGCGGCAGCCACGAGGCCGCGGTCGCCGGCAGGGGCACCGCGGCCTCGCAGCCGGCGTGAATCAGGAGCCCCAGCCGCAGGCGGCCGCCGCGGGCCGTTACCACCAGACGCTCCAGGGTGGCGCAGGACGGCAGACAGGCCGGTTCGGGCAGCAGCCGTTTTTTGAGTTCTTCCAGCAGGGGCGCCGGGGGAAACCCCGCCGGTTGGCCTTCCGCGCGCACCAAGGTCGCGGGCAGCACCACCCCCAAGAGCAGCCCGGCAATCATCGCACGGGCCCATCTCTCAGGATTCAACCGCTGCCGCCAGAAACGCCGGTCGATCAGGCCGATGCACAGCGCGGCCAGGCAAAAAACGCGCAAAAACGCCAGCGCCAGGTTGGCCCCGGGCGGCACCAGCCACAGGCGGATTTCCTGGGAGGCCGTCACCGGGCCGCTCCAGCGCAGGGCGAACGTGCGCCAGCGCCAGGTGGGCAGGCCGGGGCCGGTCTGAATCAATTCCGGGGGCTCGTCAGGCGCGGCCCCAGGCCGCTGAACCTTGCCCATGACGCTTTTTGGGGCGGTGGCGGCCAGCTGCCCGGCCACCGGCGGGGGCGCGCTTTCATCGACGCGGGAGGCCGGATCGGCGCTCTCGGTCATCCGGTAGCGGGCAACGCGGGGGCCGTCATGCTCGGCCAACTGCGGAAAAAGCCCGCCGCGGACCTGGCCCACCATAAACGGTACCGCCAGCACCACCAGCACCAGGCCCGCCGCCAGCAGCCAGGCGCTCACCAGCCGCGACCCCCAGCCGGGCGGCATCACCCGCAGCAGCGCCAGGGCCGCCAGCAGGTTCAGCCAGACCAGGCGCGGCGCGCCGGGTTCGTGATAGATCAGGACCATGGTCGCCAGGGCGAGCCCCCCCCAGCCCCAGCCGCGCAGCTTCAGAAAGGAGAGCGCCACGATCAGCACCAGGAAAAAGTCCAACAGGGTCCAGCGCTGCAGCCAGGTACCGCTGATCTGGTCGACGCCGGACGCCCCCAGCAGCCGCCAGCCGGGCGGCAGGTTGAGGGTTGCGCGCAGGCTCTGAAAGCCGTGGTCCCACGCCACGGCCCCGAACCGGCCCCCGGGGGCTTCCAGACGTGAGGCCGCAGTCAGGTCCAACTGGCCGCGGCGGAGGGTGACGCCCGGTTTCTGGTCGGGCCCCTGGGCGGTGATCAGGCGGTCCTCGCCGTCCACCGTCACCCGCCCCAGCGCAGCGGGCGGGTTCATGGCCAGATACCACTGCCGGCGCATGCTGCCGGTGATCCGGTCCTCGGCCGTTAGCCCCCGGCCGTCGAAATCCAGCCACCAGGTGCGCACCAGGTTCAGGCGGTCCGGGCCTGGCTCCGGGTCGCCGCGCCGGGTTTCGGTGATGGAGAGCACCGTCCCCGGCTCGATCACGAAGGCCGGCAGCCGGTGCCATTCGGCGGGCAGTTCGGTCTGCTTGGGATCGATCCCGCTGGCCCCCCCAAGCTCCGCCAGGCGCAGATCGGGCTGCGCCTCAAAGGCCCAGATCTCACGCCCGTATGTGCCGGCCAGGGGGCCGATGGCCGTTAGCGGCCCCTGGAAACGGGCTTCCAGGCGGAGCGCCCATTCTCCCGGCCGCACCTGGACCAGCAGCCGTCGGTCCTCCCCAAAACGGGCCGGCAGGGGGCTTGAGATCGCCATCGGGACCGTCTGGGGCGGCAGCAGATCGGCCAGGGCGACCTCCCGCGAGCGGCCGGCGACGTTCAACTTCAAGAGGGTCGTGAGCCGCATGGGGATGTCATCCCGCAGCCGCCGCAGGAGTGTCACCCCGAGATGGTCCTCACGCTCCGGACGGTCCCCCTGGCGGGTCAGCCACAAGCGCCCGTCGCCGTCCACCAGGGGAAAGGGCACCGCTTCCCCGGCGAGCGTCAGCCGCACCAGCCCCACGGCCGGCGGAATCCGAAGGGTCTCGGGGCTTTCGCGCCACCGGAAGTGGCCGGTCACGGTGTGAGTGCCGGCCGCGACCCAAACCGCCGGTCCACTGTCGCGGGTCATGACCGGCAGCGGCTTGCCGTCCACCGCCGTCTCCTGGGGCCAGCGCGCCGGGTCCCCGGGAAGGGGCAGCCACCCCTCGGCAAACAGAACCCACTGCTGGCGAAACCGCCCCTCGGTCGCCAGCACCTCGATCTCCAGCGGCCCGGGCCAGGCGCAGTGGCGGGCGCCGCCGTCAAATGCCGGCGGACAGCCTTCGGCCCCCAGGCCGTGCAGCACCCACGGCACCCAGGGCTCCAGTGCGGGCGGCACCGCGATTTGGGCGGGCTTCGCAGCCGCCGGCAGCGAGGCGGCCGCCAGCAGCCCGAAGGCAACGGCCAGCAGCCGCAGCCAGAGGAACAGACTCTTAGACATCTCCCCTCCTTGGGTCGGTTGTGGTTTTCGATGGATGGGTTATCGGTCGCGGCGGCGTGTCGGTAAAACCCAGCCCCCTTTTCTTATCAAAATCAGGCCCCATCGTCGCGCGATTTTCCCTCGCAGCCTGAAAATGGGTGGTGTTATCTGGAATTTGGCGCCTGTGCCGCACAGGGGTTTGACAGCCGTCGACAAATGTGAAAAGAGCATGCCGATGGACCGAGCGCACCCCACAACCAGCCACCGGGTCTTTTTCGAGAGCGCCGCGCGCATGGCCGCCGTTGCCGCCCAAAGCGCGCACCTGGTGGTCACCTCGCCGCCCTACCCGATGATCGCCATGTGGGACGAGGTCTTTGCCGCCCAGGCCCCGCGCGTCGAAACGGCGCTGGCGCGCCAGGACGGCCGGCAGGCCTTTGAAGAGATGCACCGGGTGTTGGACCCCGTGTGGGAAGAGGTCGTGCGCATCCTGGTCCCCGGCGGCCTGGTCTGCATCAACATCGGGGACGCCACCCGCAGCATGGGGGAAATTTTCCGGCTCTACCCCAACCACGCCCGGATCCTGAACGCCTTTGAGCACCGGGGGCTCTCGGTTCTGCCGGCCATCCTGTGGCGCAAGCAGACCAATGCGCCCAACAAGTTCATGGGATCCGGCATGCTGCCGGCCGGCGCCTACGTGACCCTGGAGCACGAGTATATCCTGATCCTGCGCAAGGGCTCCCCGCGGCGGTTCGCCAGCGCCGCCGAAAAACAGGTCCGCCGTGAAAGCGCCTTTTTCTGGGAGGAGCGCAACAGCTGGTTTTCCGACATCTGGTTCGATCTCAAGGGCGCCCGCCAGAAGCTCTCCAACGGCGAGAGCCGCCTGCGCAGCGGGGCCTTCCCGCTGGAGCTGGCCTACCGCCTGATCTGCATGTACTCGGTCCAGGGGGACACGGTGGTGGACCCCTTTGCGGGCACCGGCACCACCCTGCTGGCCGCCATGGCCGCGGCGCGCAACAGCATCGGCTACGAGCTCAGCCCGGAGTTCGCCCCCGTTATCGGAGCCCAGGCGGCGCAAATCCGGGAGACCGCCAACGCCCTGATCGCCCAGCGGCTGGCGGCCCACGAGGCCTTCGTACGCGATCACAGCGCCCGCAAGGGCCCGCCCCGGCACACCAGCCGGCACTACGACTTTCCGGTGGTGACGCGCCAGGAAATCGAGCTGCAACTGCCCCCCCTGGCGGCGGTGGAGGCCCCGGACGAAAATGTTTTTGTGGTCCACTACGGCGCCCCTCCCCCAGAGACCGTGCGCCCGGCGGCAGGTCCGGCGCCCGCAACCACGGGGCGGGAAAGGCCCCTGCCGGGGTTTGCCTGAGGCTGCCTGCGGCAGCGCCGATCACGGAGAAGCAAGATGCGCAAAAAGGTCCTCGTTCCGATAGCCGACGGTGTGGAGGAGATCGAAGCGGTCTGCATCATCGACGTCCTGCGGCGCGCCGGGGCGGAGGTGACCGTGGCCGCCGTGGGCGAGTTGGCGGTCACCGCCTCCCGCGGCGTCCGCCTGTTGGCCGACCGGCCTCTGGAGAGCTGCCGCGGGGAGCACTTCGACCTCATCGCCCTGCCCGGCGGACTGCCGGGTGCCGAGCACCTGCGCGACTGCGGGCTGCTCACCGACCTGCTGCGCCAGCAGGCACGCCAGAATAGGCTTTACGCCGCCATCTGCGCCGCCCCGGCGGTGGTGCTGCAGCATCACGGGCTGCTGGTCGGACGGCGGGCGACCTGTCACCCGGCCCTGGCCGATCGGCTGGACCCCGCGGCGCGCCCCGGGGCGCGCGTGGTCGTGGACGGCAACTGCATCACCAGCCAGGGACCGGGGACCGCCCTGGAATTCGCCCTGGAGCTGGTGTCGCGGCTGTTCGGGCCCGAGCGGGCCGAGGCCGTGGCCGGCCCGATGCTGGCCCGCAGGTAGCGCCGGTGGGCTACCAGAAGACGATGACCCCCGAAGAGCGACTGGCCATCATTCAGCGCTACATCGCCAAAATGCCGCCCCTGCCGGCGACGGTCACCAAGGTGATGGCGATCTGCAACGACCCCAACGCCACCCCGGCGGATCTCAACAAGATCATCAGCCTCGACCCCGTCCTGATGGGCAAGGTCCTGCGGCTGATCAACTCGGCCTATTACGGCCTGGTGCAGGAGATCACCTCCCTGGTCCGGGCCATCATCATGCTGGGGATCAACACGGTCAAAAATTTGGTGCTCAGCACCGCCGTGCTCAGCACCCTGGGCAATCGCCGTAATTTTCAGGCCCTCAACATGGACGATTTCTGGCGCCACTCGCTCAGCGTCGGCGTGGCCTCCAAGCTCATCGCCCGCAAGCGGGGGGCGCCCCGCAACCGCTTGGAGGAGTATTTCATCGCGGGCCTGCTCCACGATTTGGGCAAGATTCCGCTCAACAACCGCTTTTCACAGGATTACCAGGAGGTCATCCACCGCTCCCGCAGCGACGCCCTGCCCCTCCACGTGGCCGAAAAGGCTTCTTTCGGGATCGACCACGCCGATGTCGGCCGTTTGATCACCGACAATTGGCAGCTGGGCGCGGATATCAGCGACACGCTTTTTTTCCATCACACCCTGGAGGGGGTCGCGGGGGACAACCGCGAGATCATCCATTCGGTGGCCCTGGCCAACTATTACGTCAATGTCAAAGGACTCGGGTTTTCAGGCAACTGCTGTCCGCAGCCCGTCAGGGCTGAAAATTTCAGCGGCCTGGACATCACCCTGGACTATCTGGAGAGCGTCGAGCAGGAGGTCAAATCCGAAATCGAGCGGGCCCTGGTGTTTCTGCGAGTGGCCGGCTGAGCGTCGGCAGCGAAGGAGTTCGGCATGCACGTGCGTTTCTGGGGTGTGAGGGGGTCGGTGGCCAGCCCGGGCCGGGACACCGTGGTTTACGGCGGCAACACGGCCTGTCTGGAGCTGCGCCTGAACGGCAGCGATCGGGTAATCATCATCGACGCCGGCTCCGGCATCCGCAGCCTGGGTGCGCATCTGATCCGCACCCGCAGCGCCCCCATCGAGGCGGAGATCTTTCTGACCCACACCCACTGGGACCACATCATGGGGTTTCCCTTTTTCGATCCCATCTACCGGCCCAACACCCGCCTGAAGGTCTACGGGCCGATCACCTACGAGGAGGACACGCTGGATCGGATCGTGGGCGACCAGCTGAGTTACCGCTATTTCCCCGTGCGTCACAGCGAGCTGTCGGCCGCCATCAGCTATCATCAGCTGCGCGAGGAAGAGATGCGCTTCGGCGACGGCCTGCGGATCAAAACCAAATACCTCAACCACTCGCTGCTCTGCCTGGGCTACCGGTTCGAGTACGACGGCAAGGTGCTCTGCACGGGCTACGATACCGAGCCGTTCCAGAATGTTTTCAGCGACGACCCCGCCTCCCCCGGCTACGACCCGGTGGTCTGCGAGGAGGGTGCGCGGGCGGTGGCGGATGCCAACAAGGCGCTGCTGGACTTTTTCCGCGACGCGGACATCCTCATCCATGACGCCCAGTACACGCTGCGCGAGTACAGCGCCGGCAAGAGCGGCTGGGGGCATTCCCCGATGGAGCACGCCATCCAGACCGCCATCGCGGCCGGGGTCAGAAAAGTGGTTCTTTTCCACCACGATCCGGACCGCCGGGACGCTGAGCTGCAGGCTCTGGAGAGCAAGTTCCGCGCCGCCCAGCCCTCGGGGGCGCCCGAAATCCTCGTGGCCCGCGAAGGCATGCAGCTAAGCGCCTGACCCTCGCCCCAAGGCGCACCCCTTTAAACGCCACCATCGCCAAAATAGCCGCCAAAGTTCCTTCCTGCCAAAACACCCCACGGCTGGGGGTAAAATGGCTTTTTCGACCACAGCCGGTCTCAACCGAGGAAAAATTCCCGCACCATCAGGGCATCAGAAAGATGAAATCGGCCGCCGCGGCATCCATGCGCTGGGGGTCGATATCCCCCGGTACCTCCGGCAGGATCACCACCGCCGGAAGGCCGCCGTAGGCTTTGAGCTGGGCCGGGATGCCGGGCTTCCAGGCATGCCCGATGCCGGTCAGGATCACCATCAGCATTTCCGGGCGCTCTTTAAGGTAGGCTATCGCATGCAGGGCCATGCTCTTGTCCCACACCAGCTGGGCCTCGCAGAAATTGGTGAAATCCAGGTGCCCGTGGGCGTGGGCCCCGAAAGCCTGCCGGATGTAGGCCATGTAGGCGGCATCCACCTCGCAGGTCACGGCTGCCGGCAGTTGACCGCGCTGGGTGGTGGAAAGCGACTCAAACCCGTCGCGGGCCACCTGGCGGGTGATGGCCGGGGCGACGTTCAGCCCCACCAGCGGCACCCCGTGCTCCCGGGCGTAATCGAACACCGTGCGGTAGGCCGCCCAGGGGTAGTTCCAGTTGCGGTAGTAGGCCTTTTCAAAATCCGCCGGGGAGAGCTCTCCGGCCACCCAGCGGTCCAGCTCCGCCTGGCTCTCGCGCCGGAACATCTCCAGCCCCACGGCCACCGGCCGGCCGGCGGCAACCAGGGCCGCGATGACCTTGCGCTGCATCTCGTGATGCAGCGCTTCGCTGTGCTGCTCGCCCACCACCACCAGCGGTGCCGAAAGCAGCTGGGGCAGGGCCTCTTCGAGGGTCACGGTCAGCTTGCGGTTGAGGTCGTAGAGGCGGTCGACGGCCGTTGCCGGGGCTGCCGCCAGCAGCCAGCAGAGGGTCGCGGCGAGAATGATGCGTTTAGGGCACATCGCTACTCCTTTCGGAAGGTTGGGATCTCAGGGCCAGGTGTGCACCAGCGGGGAGCGCGCCGCCGGCCAGGTGCCCTTGGCCTGATTGGCGCCGTCCCGGAACACCAGGTAACTGGCCTTGCCGTAGTGGGTGACCTTGCGGGCCACCAGGGCCGCATCGGCCCGGGCGAGGGGCAGGAAAACCGCCACAACCGCTGACGCCGAGTGGGGGTGGGGCCAGACCGCGAAGAGGGTGTCCCCCGGGTCGGCATATCGCCGCCCGGCGACAGTGAAACCGGCGGGAGCCAGGACCAGCTCGGCCGGCTGGGCGGCCAGCAGCCCGGCCGGCGGCCGTGCCCCCACCCACAGCATCGATCGGCTGCGCCAGCGGTCCGGGCCGAGGGTCGAGGCCCGCACCAGGCGCGCCTGCTGCAGCCCCAGGGAGCGCACCAGAAGGTCCGCGGCGGCCTCGAGTTCCGGCGCCGGCGCATCGGGCAGCACCACCAACGGCCCCTTGGCAGCCTTGAGGGTGTTGACGCTGGGCGGGATCTCCTCGGCGGACAGCCGCCTGAAGAGGTCAAAATCGGGGTCGGCTACCAGGCGCTGGGGGGCTTCGGCCACGGAAAAGTCAAACCGCGTGGCGGGGCCGGTCAGGGTCAGCCGGCGGGTGACACGGGTGGTGGCCGTGAACACGGTCAGGGGCACCTCCAGGTGGTAATGGGGTGCCCTCTGGGTAAGCTCCCCGGTCACCCGGTAGCCTTCCGCGGCCGGCGTAAGGCGGACGCCCGTCAGCGCCAGCTGCGGCCCGCCGGCGCGCGCCACCCACTGGTCGAAAAAGCCCTGCAACGGTTCAGGGGAATATTTTTCGAAGACCGCCCGCAGATCCTCCCAGCCGGCGCGCCGAAACCGATGGCTCTGGTAAAAATCCCGCAAGGCCTGATCGAAGGCCGCGTCCCCCACCTGCCGGCGCAGCATGTGAAACACGAAGGCCCCCTTGTCGTAGCCCACCGTCTTGGAAAGCGGGTCCGTGCGATGGGTGAAGCGCGAGAGGGGGAACTCCCGCTGCGGGGGGGCCAGGGCGGCGTAGCCCCGCAGGAGCTCGCGGCGGTATTCCCGGGCCGCCGCCGGCCCCTGCTGTTCCCTGAAATCGTAGTCGGCCACATAGGTGGCCAGCCCCTCGCTCCAGTTGCCGCCGCGGGGGTCCACGTAAACCCCGTTGCCCCACCAGCAGTGGGCGATCTCATGGCCCAGGCTGGTGCTGAGGATAAACGGCAGGCGCAGCACCCTCCCGCCCATCAGGGTGTAACCCGGGAAGCCGTAGCCGGTGGGAAAGAAGTTTTCCACAACGGCGAACTGGGGGAAGGGATAGGGCCCGAAGCGGTCCTGGTAGCGCGCCATGTAATCCAGGCTGGCGTCGAGGTAGGCGTCCGCCAAGTCCCGGTTCGGGGCAAAGAGGTAGGCCGCCGCGCTGAGACCTCCGGCCGTTCGGCGCTTTACATGGTATGGGCCGGCGGAAAGCGCTAAACCCTCCAAGGGCTGGTCGATCTTCCAACGGGAAATGGTGCGGCCCCCGCGGGTTTCCGCCCCCAGATCACGGCCGGCGGTCACTGCCAGGGTTCCGGCCGGAGCGCTGACGGTCAACTCGAAGCTGTCCGCCCGCCCCGCCAGCCGCGGGTACCAGCCGGCACCGGCCAGCAGGAAGGTGCCGGCTGTGGAAATGCTGCCGCTCACCCCGTAGCCCGGGTTGTCGGTGTTGGCGGGCTGCAGCGGCACCGGGTCGTCAAAGACCGCCGTGTAATGGATCGCAACTTCCAGCGGCCTGCCGGTGGCGGCGCCCGTCAGCGGCACCCGCAGACGTCCTTCGCTGAAATCAACAGATAGCGGGCGGCCATCCACCCGGACAGCGGTCACCGCAGCCCGCGGCGAAAGAGTAAACGTCAGCGTGCGGGCGCCCTCCCCCGTCAGCTGCATGAGATCATCGGCTGCCAACTGCTGTCGGTCGGGCGCCAAGACAACGCTCAAACGATGGTGAAGCACGCTCCCCAAGGCCAGCGACGGCAGGAATCCCACCATCAAAAGAACCAGCAGCTGCGGCAGACGCTTGGGGTTCGATGCCATCCGCGGAATCCTCCAGCCCAACCGGCCCCGGAGGCATTCCGCGGCCGGCGGCTCAGTTGAGGGAATTTAAAAAGTCTCGGTACAGGGAAATGGTCTGAACCGGTTTCTCAAGATAGAGCACATGGCCGCAGTTGTCGATAACCGCACCACGACCGCGGGGGATTTCGGCGGTGAAGCGCGCCTGGCTGGCCACCGGCTGCACCTGGTCCTCCCGCCCCCAGAGCACCAGGGTCGGGCTGGCGATCAGGCCCAAACGGCCTTCCAGCAGCCCCATCCCGCCGTTTACCATGTCCGCCAGAATTTTGAGGTACAGATCGTGGCCGTGGCTGTGCCGCCCAACCAGGTAGCGCTTGATCGGGGTCGGCAGCCAGGGCGGGTCGTGAAAGAGGACCCGCATCAAATCGTCAAAGTCCGACAGGGTGCGGTAGAGCAGCAGGATGCGTCCCTCGCGTTCATAGATCCGCTGCAGCTTCCCCGGGACAGGGGGCAGGACCCCGGCAGGCGCCATCAACATTAGGCTTCGGACCTCAGTCGGGTGGTCAGAGGCATAGTAACCCGCGATATAGCCTCCCATGGAGGCCCCCGCCAGGTGAAAGCCGCTCAGTCCCAAGGCCTGGACAAACCTCCCGAAGCGGGCGGCCTGGCTGGGAATGTCGTAGGCCAGGGAAGCATCCCGGCTAGATTCCCCGAATCCCGGCAAATCCGGCACGATCAGGTGGTAGCGGCTGCTCAAGGCGCCCAGCAAGGCGCCGAAATGGTCCTTGTCGGCGCCAAAGCCGTGCAGCAACACCAGCGGCTCGCCCTGCCCCCCGGCAAGGTAGGTCCAGTCGACCCCGTCCACCGTCACCGTCGCCGGCCGCAGGCCGGCCCGCCAGCGGTTGACAAAAACCACGCTGTCGTAGACCCAGCCCGGAAAGAACAAAAAGACGCCCCCCAGCCAAATCGCCAGCAGAGCTGTCAGAACGACGCTGACTTTGAGAAAATTGACCATGCCCGTCTCCTCAGCCGGGATCGTTTCCGAAGACACCCGCTGGATGCAGCGCCAACCGGCCGGAATGAAACACCCCTCCAAAAAACCGTTATCAGCTGTTTTCATCGGGGCGCGGGCGGCGAAGTTGCAGTTTCGCCGCAACCTATGGTAGGTAGGCGCGAGCGGTGATCGGACCGCGCCGCCGGGCCAGGCCATGGACTCCGGCCGCATAGCTGAAAACCCCCAACCCTGACGATCGCCATGCCCCCCACCGACCCCAAGACGCTCTCGACACTGCGGATTTGGCTGCTGGCCTCCCGGCCCCGCACCCTGCCGGCCGCCGTGGCCCCGGTGGCGGTGGGCGCGGCCCTGGCCTTCGCCGCCGGGCAGTTCCGCCTGGGCCCGGCTGCTGCGGCCCTGCTGGGGGCGCTCCTGCTGCAGGTGGGGGTCAACCTGGCCAACGACTATTTCGATTTCCGGGCGGGGATCGATACCCCTGACCGCCTGGGGCCGCTGCGGGTGACCCAGAGCGGTCTGCTGGCCCCCGAAGCGGTCAAACGGGGCATGATGGCGACCTTCGCTCTGGCCGGGGGGGTCTGCCTCTACCTGGTCGCGGTTGCCGGCTGGCCGGTATTGCTGATCGGCGTCCTGGCGATCCTCTCCGCCCTGAGCTACAGCGGCGGCCCCTACCCGCTGGCCTCCCACGGTCTGGCCGATTTTTTCGTCTTCCTCTTCTTCGGGCTGGTGGCCGTGGCCGGCACCTTCTACGTGCAGACGCTGGCACTGAACGCCCGGGTCTTCTGGGCCGCCATACCGGTGGGGCTGCTGATCACCGCGATCCTGGTGGTCAACAACCTGCGGGACATCGCCACCGACGCCCGCAGCGGCAAGCGCACCCTGGCCGTGCGGCTGGGGCCCCGCGGGGCGCGGCTGCAGTATGCCCTGCTGGTCTCGGCCGCCTACGCCGCGCCGGCGGCCGGCTGGCTGGCGGGGGCGACCCCCTTCTGGGGGCTGCTGTGTTTTCTCTCCTTCCCGCGCGCCCTGCAGCTCATCCGGCGCATCGCCGAGGCCCGCGGGGCGGCGCTCAACCCCGTCCTGGGGGCCACCGCCAACCTGGCCCTGGGGTTCAGCCTGCTGCTGGCATTAGGGCTGATCCTGGCGGCCTGAAGTCCCCGCAGCCAGCCGTCAGGGTGTCACCCGGGTTCCCAGGACCTCGAGGAAGCGGGCAAGCCAGACCGGGTGTGCCGGCCAGGCCGGCGCCGTGACCAGGTTGCCGTCCACATGCGCCTGGTCCACGGCGATCTCCACAAAACGCCCGCCGGCCCGGCTGACATCCGGCCCCACTGCCGGGTAGGCCGCGCAGGCGCGGTTCTCCAGGACCCCGGCAGCCGCCAGCAGCTGGGCCCCGTGGCAGATCGCGGCGATGGGTTTGCCGCTGTCCGCGAAATGCCGCACCATCTGAAGCACCCTTTGATCCAGACGGATGTATTCCGGCGCCCGGCCGCCCGGAATCACCAGGGCATCGTAATCCTCGGCGCGCACCGCGTCGAAGTCGGCGTTGAGGGTGAAATTGTGCCCCGGCTTCTCGCTGTAGGTCTGGTCCCCCTCGAAATCGTGCACCGCCGTGCGCACCGTCTGCCCCGCCTTTTTCTCCGGGCAGACCGCATCCACGGTGTGCCCGATCATCTGCAGGGCCTGAAACGGCACCATGACCTCGTAGTCCTCGACAAAGTCCCCCACCAGCATCAGAATTTTTTTGACACTCATCCGGTCCTCCTTTGGGTTGCGGCCGGCGGGGCGCTGCGGCCATCCATCAGTTTCCCGCCGTGCGTTGTCGGCAGAGCTGCGCGATGTCAGCCGGGTGAAAAAGATAGCGGCTGCCGCAGTAGTGGCAGCGCATCTCCAGGGGAAAGGGCCCGTTGCGGCGGATGTCCTCCAGTTCGGCAACCGGCAGCAGCCTGAGAACCTCGCGGGTTTTCTCACGGCTGCAGTGGCACATGAACTCCACCCGGTAGTCCCCTATAAATCGCGGCCCGAAAGCACCGAAAGCCTCGATCACCAGACTTTTGGGATCTTTCCCGGCGCCAAACGCCGCCCCCAGCGAGGGCAGCGCCGGCACCCGCTGCTCCAGGCGCCCCATGGCGTCCTCATCGGCACCGGGCAGCGCCTGCAGCCAAAGTCCGCCGGCGCCCGCAACCTCACCATGGCGATCGAACTGGATGCTGAGGCTGAAGGCCGTCGGGATCTGCTCCGAGCTCAGGTGGTAATGGGCCAGGTCCTTGGCGATGGAGCCGTGCAGCAGCGCCACCTGACCGGTGAAGGGCCGCTTGGAACCCTCCAGGTAGCGGGTCAGCGAAAGAATGCCGGGGCCGAAGAAAGGCGACAGGTTGAAGCTCTCCAGGGGCTTGTGGACGGGGATGACGCCGGTTTTAAGATAGCCGCGGACCTCGCCGAAGGCATTGGCCTCCACCACCAGACCCCGGATGGGGCCGGAGCAGTCGATCTGCAGGCGGATGCGGTCGCCGCCCTTGCAGTTGCCGGACATCAACCCCGCACCCAGGTAGGCGTGGCCCAGCACCAGGGTCTCCAGAATACCCAGGCCGTGGTTGGCGCGCATTTCGCTGATCATCCGGGTGCCGTGCAAGATCGCCCCCCGCACCTGCCCGTCGGCCAGGACGAAGCGGTGGATCCGGTCGCGGGCGCCGGCTTTGAGCTGCTCCTTGAGGGTTGCACCGTAGGGGTGTTTCTTTTCCATGGGTCCTTTTCCAAAACGCCGCCAAGCCGCGCGGCGGACAATGGGTCACACGCGCGGGCGGCGCAGCACGGTGAGCTGCCAGGCGATTTCCCGGCGGCCCAGGCGGTCGGGGGTCGCCAGGCGCTTGCAGAGGGTCAGCCCGTGGCGGCGGGCAAGGCCCAGGAACGCTTCCGCCGGGCAGGGGTGCATCGGCCGGTCGGCTTCCACCGGCCCGTTGCGCAGGCTGACCACCAGCGGCGCAGCGGGCGCCAAGAGGTTCTTCAGGGTCTCGAGGGCCGTTTCACGGTCATCGGGCGCCACGTGCATCCAGACCGCGTTGACCAGGATCAGGTCGAATTTTTGGCCGCCGGCGCACACCGTTCTCAACTCCGGCAGACGGTCGTCCACCCAGCGGATGTTCGGCCGGGGGTGGCACCTGCCGGCCGCCTGCCGCAGGGCCGCGCACGGCTCCACGGCCACCACCCTATGGCCCAGACCCGCCAGCCAGGCCGCATCGCGGCCCGAGCCGGCCCCCACGTCCAGCACCGCGGCGCCGCTTGCCGGCAGAAATTCCAGCCAGCCCCGGTGCAGGCGCTCGGGGTCCAGCCGTTCGTATTGCACCGCCAGCAGGGCAGCGTTTTGGCTGTAGAAATCCTCCCAGGACATGCCAACAGGCCCCACGCTAAATGGCGCCCGGCGCCAGGTCGCGCTCCAGGCAGCGGGCGGTGTGGGAAACCGATGCCGCCGCCAGGATCTCCTCGGGCGACCCGGCGACCACCACCCGGCCCCCGCC
>Ga0272444_10001101_pt1 | contig 26618 bp, 32 predicted proteins | sample SSMForm13_FD_201033 | JGI IMG/M metagenome (GOLD analysis project Ga0272444, IMG submission 201033) | Marine sediment archaeal communities from Little Sippewissett salt marsh, Falmouth, MA, United States - SSM-Form-13 | ecosystem: Environmental > Aquatic > Marine > Wetlands > Sediment ...
GCCCCAACTGGGACGAGCTCTTATCCACATCTGCCAGCGTCGGGGCTTCAAAAGTAACAGGAAGAGGGAACCAAAACCTGAAGAAAAGGCCACCGAGAGGCAGAAGGCGAGGCAAGAGCTGGCGAAAGAACTCAAGTCTCGTGATATAACATTGGGGCAGTACTTGGCGGATTTCTACCCGCCAGATCGCGACCGGCAGGCTCATCGCCAAAAGAGGCGGTGGATCCGCAACCGCGACGCTTCTGAGACTTACAACTACACATCGCGTGCGATGTACATCAAAGAGTTCGAGAAGATCTGGTCCACGCAATCTGCCTTTCATCCGATCCTTGCCGCTACCGGGCTGAAGGGCAGCGTGTACGATGCCATATTCTACCAGCGGCCTATGTGGTGGCCCGCGGATACCATCGGCACATGCGAACTGACAGGCGAACCGCGATGTCCCAAGGCTCACTGGGCCGGACAGGAGTTCCGCCTTCTGCAGGAGATCCGCAATCTTCAGGTTGTGGATGAATCGACAGGCGAAGAACGCTTCCTGAACGAGGATGAGAGGGAACGTCTGCACGAACTCCTGTCCGGGCAGAAAACTGCAACGTTTGCCGGGATTGCCAAGAAACTGTGGCCTGACCAGCCAATGCGATTCAGCCGCTTCGAAGACAATGCCAAGCGCAAGGGCCTCACAGGCAATTGCGTGGAGGCGGGGCTGCGAAGGGCACCGCTGAAAGCATGGTGGAAAGGTGCATCCGACCAGGTCAAGGAAGAAGTGTTCGACGCTCTGGTCGCCGTGGACGTCAAGGAGGTGGCCGGAAAGAGGCGTGTTTACGGGGCCGACCAAGAGGCGATTCTCGGAAACGCGGATCGCTGGGGTTTGAGTCCAGAGCAGACCGAGGCGATGGATAAGCTATCGGCCGATCTACCTGATGGTTATTTGGAGTACTCCCTCTCGGCCATCAGAAGGCTCCTTCCTCACCTGAGGAAGGGGCAGAGAGTTGATCAGGCGGTTGAGGCTGCAGGCCTCTCTGTAATGGATGCCCCGGTCTGCGACTTCTTGCCGCCCGTTGACGCCGTTGTTTCATACCTCACCAACCCCTTGGTTCACCGGGCACTGTCCGAGGCGCGCAAGGTGGTGAACGCGTTGATTCGCGAACACGGCAAGCCTTCTCGTGTGGTCATTGAACTGGCACGCGAGATGAAACAGTCACGCAAGCATCGCGCCAAGGTTCTGAGCGAGAACAAGGGCAGAGAGAAGGAACGTGAGGCTGCCAAGGTGGAGGTCGAGAAGCTCGGACTCAGCGGGGAAAACAACGCCAATATCCGCAAGTATCTCCTGTGGACGGAATACAGGCAGTGCTGCGGAGAGCCATGTCGCTGTCCATTCTGTGGCCGGAACATCAGCGAGGCGGATATGGCCTCGGGGCGCGTTCACATCGAGCACATCCTTCCGAGATCTCGCTCGCTCGACAACTCCTTCAACAACCTGGTGCTGGCTTGCGCCCAGTGCAACGCCGACAAGGGACAGCTGACGCCATTCGAACGATGGGGCGACGAGCCGGAGCGGTGGGAGCAGATCAAGGCTCTCAAAGCCAAGTTGCCATATCCCAAAGGGAGGCGTTTTGACACGCGACTAACGATGGAAGGAGCGCGCGACCATTTATTCGAGGACAGAGTGGGCAAGATGCTCAATGATACTCGGTATACCTGTCGGCAGGCCTCGAAGTACATGGCCGTGCTTGGCATGCCCGTCAGCGTTGTAAGTGGAACAGTCGTCGGCCCGCTGAGGCACTACTGGGGGCTGAACGGCATTAGCGGAATGGGTCCGTCCGACGCCAAGAATCGCACAGACCACCGTCACCATGCCATTGACGCCATCACCATAGCCAACATAACGCACAAGCACATACATGGTCTTTCCAACAAGCTGAGGGATCGAAATGCTGAGTTCCCGTGGCCTTGGGAGTCCTTCCACAGGGATGTCGGCGAGGTCATTGCAGATATAGGCGAGGGCACCCGTCAGGGAGTATCCCACCGACCCGGACGTTCGCTGTCCGGAGGACTACACGAGGATACCGCCTACGGTCCCGTCAATCCGGAAGAAGGCGTATTTGTGACCCGGAAGCCTGTTGGCAAACTCACCCCCGCATTAGTCAACAGTGACGATATTCGCGATCCTGCGATGCGCAAGCTGATCCGTCGCGCGTGCGTGGACAGCGGGCTCGCAAAGTCCGCCGGACCCCAGTCCAAGGATGCATGGCAGCTTGACGGCCGGTGGTACACCATTGCGAAGGACAAACACTTCGGAGCCAAGCTTGCCAAGGAACCTATCCGCATGGTCTCAGGCGTGCCCGTTAAACGAGTGCGGATACTCATACGAGACAGGTCGGCCGTGCCTGTGCGCAGCGGACCCGACGGGCAGGCAGACAAGTACGTAATACCCGGAGACAACCACCACCTGGCGATCTATCGGATGCCCGCCGGCGACCTCAAAGGTGAAATCGTGTCGCTTTTCGAAGCGAACCGGCGCAAGTCGCACGGCGAGGCCGTCGTGAACCCTTCCTATGGCGACGGAGGGGAGCTTGTAATGCGGCTCTGTAAGAACGACATGGTTTTGCTTACAGACCCGGAATCCGGGCAGAAGAGGCTCTATCGTGTGCAGACGATGTCGCTAGACAATCAGAGACTGGATGTGCGGTTCCGCCTTCACACCGCTGCAACCATCGCTGATAAAGTAGAACGGGTCCGCCCCCGATCATGGAAGGACCTTGCCGCTCATCGATTACAGAAGGTCGAGGTGGACCCGTTGGGTGGTGTGCATCCTGTGGGGCAGTGTCTGGAATGATCAAACGCACGATTGAGATATCGGGGTTGGGCAATCGCCTTTCAGTCTCGAACGGCTCGCTGGTAGTGGAGCGGGACGGAGAGAGGCTCGCCCTCATCCCCGTCGAGGACATCGGTGTGCTTGTTCTGGATGCATGCGATACCGTTTACACGCATCGCACCATCACATCCGTGCTTGAGGCCGGCGCCGCAATTGTTCCCTGCGGGTCCGACCACCTGCCGGCTGCCATGTTTCTGCCCCAGAACAACTCGCTGCAAACCCAACGCATGGCAATGCAGGCGGGAGCGCCTATCCCCTTGCGAAAGAGGCTCTGGAAGCAGGTGGTCCGGGGGAAGATCGCCAACCAGGCCAGGGCCGTCGGATGGAGCGCCGATTTGGGCAAGAAGCTCAGGAAACTTGCTGGAACAGTGAGATCGGGAGATCCCCATAACGTCGAGGCGCACGCCGCAAGAATCTACTGGCCCGCAATGTTCGGCAAGCAGTTCCGCAGGGACCGAAACGGGCCTTGCCCCAACAGCCTGCTGAACTACGGGTACATGGCTCTTCGTGCGGCTGTGGCAAGGGCCATCTGCGGTGCGGGTTTGCATCCCTCGTTGGGTCTGCACCACAAGGGCCGATGCGATACCCACTGTCTTGCCGACGACCTGGTTGAGCCCATCCGACCACTGGTTGACCTGTCGGTTCAGGCCTTGTGGCATCAAGGCTGCAAGGACATAACGCGCCGGACCAAGCAGGAGTTGCTCGGTCTGCTGACCGCTGAGGTCGAGGTCGCCGGGCAGCGTGGCCCGCTGTTGGTGGGTCTGGCGCGCATGGCGGCTTCTCTGGTTTATTGCTACGCAAGACGCCGCAAAGATATGGAGCTGCCTGTACTGTGCAAATCAGCGGATACAGATGCATGTGGGTCGTAGCCATGTTCGATCTTCCGACGGATACGGAACGGGCCAGGAGGGCCTACACGCAGTTTCGCAGGTCGCTTATCAAAGACGGATTCACTATGATGCAGTACTCTGTTTACATCAGGCACTGTGCGAGCGAAGAGAACGCCGACGTTCACAGCAGCCGAGTAAAATACTCACTTCCCCCGGAAGGCGAGGTCCGCCTGGTCAGAATCACGGACAAACAGTATGAGAGAATGCAGGTTTTCTGCGGGAGAAAACGCCGGGTGCCCGAGCAGCCACCCCGCCAACTCGAGCTTTTCTGATCGAGTAAGCGGGGCCAACTGCCTTTTTAAACCAAGCTTACAACAACTGCAGTGTAACAAACCCTGATCTGAGATCAATCCACGACTTGGTATCTGCGGGGCTCTCGACTCGCCTCAGTGTAACAAACCCTGATCTGAGATCAATCCACGACAGGCGACGGAGGGGGAGCCGCCGCCTCAAGAGTGTAACAAACCCTGATCTGAGATCAATCCACGACAGCTGATCGGCATGCCTATTGCTCCATCGGAGTGTAACAAACCCTGATCTGAGATCAATCCACGACTACGCCAGTTCTACACCAGCTTCTTCAACGCCACTCCGATCGCCTGGGCCAGCCGTTCGGCCTGCTGAATCGACGGCGATCTCAGACCGCGTTCGTAGAGCGACCACAGAGGCTGAGGTACACCGGCGCGCTCCGACGCCTCGGCCTGAGTGATCTTCTTTTCCCGGCGGAGGCGGCGGAGGTTGTCTGCGAATTCGGTCATGTTCGCCATTGTATATGCCTTTGCATATGCTGTCACTACTCCACGTGACACGTCCTTGGGCTCGGCGCTCTAAAGCCCGGCCTCTTCGCAGAGCAGTTTCTCGATGTTTTCCGGTTCCTGGTTCGACAGGAAGGCGACGGCTCGGACCAGCTTGGCCCGGATGTTTCCCAGATCCCCGGCGTAGCCCCAGTCGTTGGGATTCGCCTTCGCGTTGGTCTTGTGCTTGTCGAGTTCGAGATCGAGCCAGTCGATCAGGCGGGCGATCTCCTCGCGGCGCTCGCTGTACAGGTCTCCGGCAGTCTGTTTGGCCTTCATGGTCGGTGTCTCCTTTCGGTTTCAGGCCTTGCAGGTGGCCCTGTCGTGTGCGCGAATGCGGTATGTCTCGATGTGGCAGGTGTAGGCGTTGTCGACGATCAGCTTGACCGTCACGGTGTCGTGGCTGCTGGGGTAGGCGTCGAAGACCTCGAACCAGCCGTTGGCGAACCAGATCACATCGCCCGGCTTGAGGTCGTGCCAGTCGCGTTGGGTGGTGTTCCTTGTGTTTCGTTTTGTGGCGTTCTTCATCGCAATTCTCCTCGTGGTCTTCGGTTACTCGGCGTTCATCGCCAGGATCGTGCTGGGCGTGTATCCGCAACGCCGCGCCTCGGCGTTGATGGCCTTGCGGATTCGGCTGCCCGGTCGGTTGGTGTAGTAGATGGCGGCCAGTCGCTTACAGCCGAGCGTCTCGATCCGCCTGCGTCCGTTTCGCATGGTCGCGGTCAGCCATTCGTAAGACTGTCTTGCGTTCATCGTCGCTGTCCTTTCGGTTGTGCGTGTCGTTTTCATCTGATGCCATGATATGCGATTACATATATTAGTCAAGCGGGAAAATATACTTAATCGCATATATTATTCGGGCCGCAATTACAGATCTGTAACGATTTGCCTTTCCCTGCCGGAGAAGCCTTGACTACTACCGTCCACGCCGGGAGATTGTAGTCTGAAGCACGAAGACGCGACTGACGGACGAGACAACCTAGCAGAGCGACGCGGCGGCTGATCACCGACGCGATGCCAATAGAACACAAGGCCGCTTGGGGCCAAGCACCCCTGCGGCCTTTTCTTTTGGCCGGCTCTGCCAGGTGCGGCACTGCAGGATGGACTGGAGCGGTTCCAGCACGGCCTCATAAGCCGACGACGCCGGTTCGAATCCGGCTCCTGCGATTGGTGAACGTATGGCGGAAGACCTGAACAGTGCGATCCAGACCGGCGCCACCCAGCCCAAGCGGGGCAAGGGGGATGGCATCGAGTTCGAGCAGCGCGGCCTGGACGAACTGATCAAGGCCGACAAGCACCTGGGCGCCAAGGCGGCGCTTTCGGGCAAGCGGCCCAAGCTCATGGTGAACCGCATGGTTCCCCCCGGAGCTTCATAGTGGGCAAAAGACGCAGAAAGCGAAGGCCGACCGAACGCCGTACGACCGCGCGGCGAGCAGTCGTCGTGCCGTCACACATGCGCGCCCGCTACGACGCCGCACAGAGCACGCCCGACAGTCGCAGGCACTGGGCGAACGCCGACGGGCTGGACGCCGTCCGTGCCAACGCGGCTGCCGTCCGCGCGAGGCTCCGCAGGTATGCCCGCTACGAGGTCGCCAACAACTCCTACGCCAGGGGCATCGTCCTCACGCTGGCCAACGATACGATCGGCACGGGTCCGCGACTCCAGATGCTTGCTGAAGACGTGCAGGTCAACCAGACCGTGGAGCGCGAGTTCGCGGCCTGGTCGAAGGCCGTCGATCTGCCGGCCAAGCTCCGCACGATGCGGATGGCCCGGGCGCAGGACGGCGAGGCCTTCGCGATGATGTTCTCCAGCTCGTCGAGCTGGCCGGTATCTCTCGACCTGCGCCTGGTCGAAGCGGACCAGATCGAGACGCCTTCGCTGGTCAACAGGGAATACACCGAGGGTATCAAGTTCGACAGCAACGGCAGGCCCAAATCCTACGCCGTCCTGAAGAGCCATCCCGGCGGGCTGAAGTCGACCACGGAGTTCGAGCATGTCGACAGCGAGTATGTCATTCACTGGTTCCGCCGGGACAGGCCCGGCCAGATACGTGGCATTCCCGACATCACGCCGGCGCTGCCTCTGTTCGCGCACTTGCGACGTTACACGTTGGCGGTCATCGTCGCGGCCGAGATCGCCGCGGAGTGGACGATGTTCCTCAAGACAAATGCTTCCCCGGACGGCGAGCACAGGCCCATCGAAGGCGGAAGCGGCGGGTTCGACGAGATCGAGATCGAACGCGGCCTCATGACCACGTTGCCGGAGGGTTGGGAGCCGAGCCAGCTCAAGGCTGAACAGCCGACCACGACCTACGAGATGTTCAAGCGGGAGATCCTCAACGAGATCGCTCGCTGCCTGAACATCCCCTACAACATCGCCGCCTGCAACTCGTCGGGCTACAACTACGCCTCGGGGCGACTGGACCATCAAACATACTTCAAGAGCATCCGCGTCGAGCAGACACAATGCGAGGCCGTCGTGCTCGATCCCATCCTGGACGCGTGGATCGACGAGGCCTCGCGGACGTTCGGCTTCCAGCTCGAGAACCGGCCCCATCAGTGGTTCTGGGACGGCCACGAGCACGTGGACCCGGCCAAGGAAGCCTCGGCCCAAGCGACCCGCCTGGCCAGCCATACCACCACGCTTGCCCACGAGTATGCCCGGCAGGGCAAGGACTGGGAGACCGAACTGCGCCAGCGCGGCAAAGAAACGGCTCTGATGAAGGAGCTTGGCCTGACGGTTTCGCAAAGCGCCCCGTCGGAGCCGACAGAGAAAGACCGCGAAGAGGACGAGGTCGAGGAAGGAGCTGAGGCATGAAGTTCTTCAGGAAGCGATCAGGCACAAAGACCGTGCAGGCCGGCGGGGATACCACCGATCGGTTCGACCTGTCCGCCGACGCTGTCGTCGAGATCGAGGCCGCAGCCGAAGGCGAATCGCCAAAGCGCCCAACGTTCAACATCGACGCCTATTCCGGAGGTCTTCTGCGCGTGGCGGCCTTCTATCGGCCTGTCGTGGTCGACCTGGCAGGTTTGCGAGCGGGGCGAGTGACCGTGCTGAGAGACCACGACCCGTCGCAGATCATCGGCCAGGGGACCGCCAAGGTCACCAAGAGCAAAATCACCGTCGCCGGGCAGGTGACCGGCGATCACAGCGACAGGAACGACCCCGCATACAGCGTGGTCGCGCACAGCAAAAACGGCTTCGTCTGGTCGGCGTCGGTTGGCGTGTCGGTCGAACGGGTCGAGTACGTCGATGCCGGGGCGAAGGTCAAGGTGAACGGCCAGACCTTCACAGGGCCCATCGGAGTTGTTCGGGCCGGTCGGCTCGGAGAGGTCTCGTTCGTCGGTATTGGCGCAGACGAGACCGCGTCAGGAAAGATTGCGGCGACAGCCGCTGGAAGCAAGGAGAACACGATGGACGAGTTCAAGAAGTGGCTGACCGCAAAGGGCTGGGACTTCGACGCGCTCAGCGAAGATCAGCGGAAGACCCTGAAGGCTCAGTTCGACGCCGAGCAGGAGCCTCCGGCAGACGAGCCAGAAGAGCAGCCGGCTGAGAAGGTCGAGGCAGCCGCACAGACCGATCCGCTCGACCAGGAGCGCAAGGTTCGCGCGGCAGAGGTCCGCCGCGTCGGGGCAATACAGAAAGTCTGCGCAAACAAGCACGCGGACATTGAGGCGAAGGCCATCGAGGAGAACTGGTCGGTCGAGAGAACCGAACTGGAGGTCCTCAAGGCGTCGCGCCCGACGCCTCCGGCGGTGCATGCCAGCCAGCCGGTCGATGCGGAGCCGACCGTGATCGAGGCGGCGCTGTGCATGCACGGCAAGCTGCCGGGCGTTGAGAAGGCCTACGGCACCGAAGTGCTGGAGGCCGCGGACAAGGGCTTCCGCCACCTGGGCCTCCAAGAGACGCTGCTGATGGCCGCGGCACTGGGCGGCTACTCCGGGCGCCAGCGCATCAGCAACGGCAATGTTCGGCAGGTGCTCCATGCAGCGTTCAGTACGATGAGCCTGCCGGGCATCCTCTCCAACGTGGCGAACAAGTTCCTGCTGGACTCGTTCAACGCGGTGGAGTCGGTGTGGCGGCGCATCGCCGCGATCCGGTCCGTCTCGGACTTCAAGACGGTAACCAGCTACCGGATGACCGGCACGCTCGAGTACGAGCAGGTCGGCCCGGACGGCGAGATCAAGCACGGAAAGGTGGATGAGGAGTCGTTCACCAACAAGGCCGACACCTACGGCAAGATGCTGTCGATCACCCGGACCGACATCATCAACGATGATCTGGGCGCCCTGACGAGCGTTCCCGCCAAGCTCGGACGCGGCGGCGCTCTCAAGCTCAACGACGTCTTCTGGACGGCCTTCCTGAACAACAGCGCTTTCTTCAAGAGCGCCAACAAGAACGTGTCGACCTCCTCGGCACTGAGCATCGCCGGCCTGACCAAGGCGATCGTGGTGTTCCGCAAGCAGACCGACAGCGACGGCAAGCCTCTGGGCATCACCCCGGAGATACTGCTGGTCCCGGTCGATCTGGAGGTCCCCGCCGGCCAGCTCTACAACGACCGAGTCGTCAACGAGGTCACGGCCGAAGGAAAGCCGGCGCCCAACGGCAACCCCCATGCCGCCAAGTACACCCCGGTGGCGTCGAGCTACCTGTCCAACTCCAAGTACACCGGCTACAGCACGACCAGCTACTACCTGCTGGCCAATCCCGCGAGCCTGGCGGTCATCGAGATCGCGTTCCTCAACGGACAGGAGAACCCGACCGTCGAGACGGCGGAGGCGGACTTCAACACCCTCGGAATCCAGATGCGAGGCTACCACGACTTCGGGGTGAGCCTCCAGGAGCCAAAGGCGGGCGTCAAGGCGACGGCCTAAGCGAATCCTTTCGGTGCGGTGTGGCCCGGGCCGGGCGGTCGATGACGGTCGCCCGGCCTGAGACTCCGCAGGAAACGAGACCTTTTCTCAAGTTCAGAGCTTCTGAAAGGAAGGACGGACATGAAAGCGACTTTCATACAGGACGGACGGGCCGTCGATTACACGCCGGGTTCGGACGTTGCCGCCGGCGACGTGGTTGTTCTCGGCAACCTCGTCGGGATATCGAAACTGCCGATTATTGCCGGATCGCTGGGAGCGCTGGCGGTCAACGGGATCTTCGACGTGGTTCAGGGAGCGGTGACGTTCACCCTCGGCCAGGCAGTCTATTGGGATGCCGACGGCGATCCCGTAGGTGGAGTGGCCGGCAGCGGCTGCGCAGTGGAATCAGCCACGGGCAACACGTTTATGGGCTACGCCCTCGGGGCGACCGAGGCAACCGACACGACCGCCCGCGTGCTGCTCCGCAGCGTCGAGGATTCGGCGGCCGAGGCCCTGTCATTGGGCGACCTTGGCGACGTTGGCGCGGTGGCATACGACGCCGGGCGGATACTGATTGCCGATGGCGACAGCTACGAGGACCAGCCTCTCAGCGGTCCGCTGACACTGAGCGACGCGGGCAACGTCGCAGTGGCTTCCGCTACTGTCGCTGCGGCCGGTTCGGCGCAGGGCGACGCGGCGGCGCTGGCCGAAGGCTTCACGCTGGTAACGGCGGCTGACGGCACGAAGGGCGCAAAGCTTCCCGCCGCCGCCGCGGGCAAGCTCTGCATCGTCAAGAACGAGGATTCGGCCAACGCAGTGCTCAAGCTCTATCCGAACACCGATGACGCGATCAACGCGCTGTCGGCCAACGCGGCACTGAGCATGGCGGCCAAGACGTCGGCCGTGCTCGTCTGCTACGACGGCACGACCTGGTACACCGTCCCGCTGCTGCCTTCGTAGTCCGCCAATAGCATGACCGACCTGCTCGAACAAACTGCCTCGTGGCTGGACGCGATGCGATCTTCGCATCTGTCGCGGACCATCGTTTACAGCCGCGGGGCACTGTCGGTCGCAGTTCTGGCCATGATGGGCGGCGAGGCCTACGAGGTCTCCGACGAGTACGGCGTGACAACCCGGGCCCGGTCCGCGGATTTCGTGATGACGGGTGCCGATCTCGTGCTGGGCGACGAGACCGTCACGCCGGCCCCAGGTGACAGGATCACCGTGGTAGTGAGCGGCAAGACGCTGGTCTTCGAGGTGATGAACCTGGGCGGAGCAGGCCACTACAGACCGAATGACCCCTACGGCAAGTCGATTCGTGTGCACGCCAAGTGCGTGGAGGCGGCATGACAAAGTCGAGTGAACCGAAGATAGCCGTCCCGCTGGACGAATGGGCGGAAGCGCTAATCGACAGGACGCTGGAACGTCACCTGAACACCTGCCCGGTCCGAGAGAGAGTTGAGAAGCTCGAGGTCCGACTGGCCAGCCTGATTGCGTTCATGGCCGGGTCCGGCCTTCTCGGCGGGACGGTGGGTGCGGTGATAGCGAAGATTGCGGGAGTCTGATGTCCAGGATCACAGATATTGTGGACGCCGTGGCCGCAGAACTCAACACCGGCGTCGCGGCCGACAAGTTCAGCCTGTCCTTCGTAGCGGCCAGGCATTACGTGCCTCGCTTCAATCTGGAGGACATGGCCGATCTCCACGTAACGATCGTGCCCAGGGGCGTCGAGCAGGCCAAGGCCAGCCGGGTTCTGTTGCAGTCCGACGTGCAGGTCGACGTCGCCGTGCAGAAGAAACTCGACGCCTGCAGTTTGGCCGAGGTCGACGAGCTGATGGGCTTGGTCGAGGAGATCTCCGACTTCCTCCGGACGAACCGTCTGTCGGCTTGTTCCCAAGCGTCGTGGGTCAGGGCAGAGAACGTGCCCGTCTATTCACAGGAGCACCTGGATCAGTACCGACAGTTCACCAGCGTCGTCACGCTCACGTTCCGCGTGATGTCGCAATGAGGATGCGCAGATGGCAAAGGACAAATGGCTCAACGGGGTATTGCTGAAGGTTGACGACGAGACCGAGGCATTGCTGGTAAAGCTGATCGATGCCTACCGCGCGATCTCCGCTCCGGCGGCGGTGACGGCCACGACGGGCCAGTGGACGGCAATCGACCTGCCGGAAGGCGTGCGATATCTCCACGTCGGCGTCTCTGAAGAGACCTACCTGGTGACTAAGACGGACACCGGAGAGCCGTCCGGCGTCGGCTGCGCCTACGCGGCCGAGGGCAATCACGAGATCGACTGTGCCGGCTGCACGAAGTTGTATGCCAGGCCGGTCGGTGGCAGCGATTCGACTGTTACGTGGACGCCGTTCGAGTTGGTGAGCGACTGAGGACCATGACCGAAACGCGGATAACCAGCTTCGCTACCGACTGGGCGCGGATACCCATCGGCGTGCCCGATGGCCGCGACTTCCCCGCCGACCTGTTGGCCTACACGCGCGAGCATAACATGGCCGCCGGGTACATCCGCACGCCCGTCTGCCATCAGCATGTCGAGGACTGCTATACCGTAACGCTGATGAATTTCAACGAGCGACAGGCCGAGGCCAAGCGCATGCGAGGCGACGCCATCAAACTCGCCGGCCACTTCGCTAGGCTTTACGGACAGAACGTGGTGACTGTGGTCTTTCCGGATCAGACGGTCAACGTGAGGGTTGAGCCGTGATCATCGACTCGCACACAACCCGGCGCGGCAACAAGGTAATCGTCCACGCGATCTGCCGAAACGTGCAGGTGGATGGGCAGTGGGTGCGGATCGAGGACGTGCTGACGGTCAAGCGAACCGGTCGCGCGTACGTCGTCCAACTCGGCGACGAGTGGATCCGCTTCGAGCCTCGCGGCAAATCGGATTCGGAGGTCCTGGTCGCCGCCGAGATCGGCGAGCAGCTCGATCCGTGGCACTTCGGCCCGCTTCTGGATATCTCCCAGATCGGCGCGGACCGCTTGGAATTCCAGATCAGTCGGAGCAAGGGCGTTTCGTTCGATGCAAGGGCGGACTCGCTTCGTTTCGACGAATGCAGGGAACTCGGCCTGTGCCTTCGCCGCTGGAAAGAGCAATTCGGCGAGGACCTGGCCGTCGCGGACCTGGATGGCGGAGATCTGCGCTTGGAGCTTGCGGCCATTCGCCAGGCCGACGCGGACATGGCCCGAGACAGCGACCTGACCAAAGTCCGCAGACCGCTGGACCTCGACCCGGAGCCGGTAGTCGTGGACGCGAGTTTTCGCTCGCATTTCCACGCCGTCGATCCGATGGCCCCGGACCCGTGGAGCGACCTGCACGACGCGGCCTCATCTACGTCGAGCGAGTCGACGCCGAACCTGTATCTGAACTGGATCCCCGGCAAAGCGGCTCAGTTGCGTCGAGCTATCTTCAACTTCGACACTTCCGCCCTCGACGAACCGCTGGAAGCGTATTTCAAGCTGCATCGCGTCGGGGCGGCCGCGGGGGAGAACCGCCTGATCGACGGAGGCTACGGAGAGTCTGCACTGTCCACGGCCAGCCACTACGGCGCGATCGAAGACAACGTAGCGGCCCACACGATCGGCGCGATGACCGAGCCGGTGGCCAATACGCTCTGCTCGCCGGAGCTGGTCGCGGGGGGCTGGTGGGACTCGCTGAGCAAGTTGCGGTTCGGCCTGATGCAGGCGGCAAACGACTTTGCTGATTCGGCCCCGGCCGGCTCGGAGAACCTGAGCTACTCCTACACCGCGAGCGGGGACAACGCCCCGCGGCTCGAACTGACCTACCCGGCCAGCGCGACCGGCGGAGGCACGTCCACGTCCACCGGCGCGGGCAGGAGGCGCAGGCGATGATCCGGTTCGTGGGCAGAAACATGTTCTTCAACCGCAAGGCCGTTACCGGCGCGGTGGACAAGGCCGCGCGGCGCGTGCTGAGCCGCTTCGGCGCGTTCGTTCGTCGCGGCGCGAAGTCGTCCATCCGCAAGCGCAAGCGCGTCAGCCTGCCGGGCGAGCCGCCCAGCAGCCACTCCGGCCTGCTGAAGCGATTCATATTCTTCGGCTACGACCGTCAGAGGCGAAGCGTGGTCATCGGCCCGATGCGGCTGAACCAGAAAGTCGGCGACGCGCCCGAGGCGCTCGAGGAAGGCGGAACATCGACCATCGTCGCCGGCCTTCGCGGCCGTCGCAGGAAACGACGCGTGAAAGTCAAGGCCAGGCCATTCATGGGCCCGGCATTCGAAAAGGAAAAACCGAAGCTGCCCGGCATGTGGGCGAACTCGGTCAGGTGAGAGGAGCATACCAAAATGGCAGATTATGTACTTGGAATGAACGCCGGGCTCTACCAGGCGGCGGCGGGCTTGACGGACCCGGACGCGATGACGAAGGTGGACAACGTCCGCGACGTGAATCTCTCGCTCGAGGCGGGCGAGGCGGACATCACCACGCGAGGCAACTCCGGCTGGCGGGCCACCGCGCCGACGCTGCGCGAGTGCACCGTCGAGTTCCAAATGGTCTGGCAGCCGACCGATCCGGTCTTCACGGCGATCAAGAACGCCTTCCTCACCGCGGGCACAGTCGCGCTGGCGATACTAGACCAATTGCGGACCGTCACCGGAGCCCAGGGTCCGGTCGGCGACTTCGCAATCACCAACTTCAGCCGCAACGAGGCGCTGGAGGAGGCCATCGTCGCCGACGTGACGGCCAAGCTGTCCAGGTTCGAGGAATGGCACACGGTCTCCTAACGGCAGACCACAGGCCTGAAACAGGAGAGATGCAATGGCATTACTGACGAAGCAGGCGGCCGCACGCGCCGCCAATGACCTGACGTTCACGACGTCCAGCGACGACGGGGACACCTTCGAGACCAACGGGACGGAGGCCCTGCTCGTCCGCAACAACAAGGCCGGCACGATCACGCTGACGGTGACCACGCCCAAGACGGTGGACGGCCTGGCCGTGGCGGACCTGACCATCGAGGTGGGCACCGACGAGGTCGCGCTGCTCGGACCCTGGCCTTCGTCGATCTACGGCGACGGCGACCGCATCGTGAGCATCGACGCCGGGGCCGACTACGCCGACGTGGAATACGCGCTGATCTCGATCTAGGAGACTTGCGGCGATGAAGACCTTCAAAGACGCGAGCGGGCGAAACTGGACCGTCGCGCTGACGCTCGGCACGGCAATGGCCGTCAAGGACAAGCTGGGAGTCGATCTGCTTCAGCCTGAAGCCGGAGACCCACCGCTGCTGACGCGCCTGGGCACCGACGAGATGCTCCTCGGCGAGGTGTTGTGTGCGCTGCTTGCGGATCAGTTCGACGCCCACCAAGTCAGCGACGCCGACGTGCGGGCCGGTTTCGACGGCGCGACGCTGCTGGCGGCGCAGACGGCCTTCTACGAGGAGATGGTGGATTTTTTCCGCAGCCGCGGCCGGGCCGACAGGGCTCGCGCCGTGGAGACACAGGCGGCGATGATCGACGCGGCGGTCAAGGCAATCGACGAGCGGATCGGCGGAATGGACATCGACGAGACGATCCGTGGCGCGATGTCTGGCTCATCGCCGGACGCTGCCGGATCGACCCCCGACCGCTGACGTTGCGGCAACTGCTGTGGATGGCCGAGGGCCACGGCCGCGACGAGTGGAGCCGATGGTCGGTCCTGCTGGCGCTTACGGCCAACTGCCATCGCGACCCGAGCAAGGGCCAACCATTGAAGCCCGGCGACTTCGACCCGTTCGGCAAAGACGCAGACCGCCGGAGAGAAGGCGCGCTTGAAGTTGACAGCGAGACAATCGGCGACCTGAAGGTCGCCTTCGAGAGCTTTTCGAAGACATCGAAGACACCGCAAACATGAAGGAGTCGGAAATGACGGAACGATGGATGACATTGCTGATCGTTGTGGCCCTCGCGGCGGTGTGCTGCGTCGGATGTACGCAGGCCAGCACGAAGATCGACGGGCAGAGCAGAAACGTAAAGCTGGGCAACACCCCGGCCAACGTCGGGACGGTCGAGCCGGACGGCGGCATCGTCGCCAACTACTACGGACTGGGCGGCACGGCCATCAACATCGACGAGCAGGGCAGCTACATGGCCACTCCCGGCGATGGCGGCTGGATGGCGTACAACCCCGAGACGGGGACCATCATGCTGTGGTCGCCGAAGGACTCGACGATGAAGGGGGTCGAGTTCACCCCCGCGCCCCAGCCCGGCAATGCAGCGCTGAAAGCCGACGAAATCACGATGAACATCAGCGCTCCGCGCGAGCAGCTCGTAGCCGGACTTGCCGAGGTCATTGAGGCAATCATCGCACTGCCGAAGGATCAGGCGGAGGCCGAGGTCAGGAAGTACGAGGAGGTCGGCAAGATCACGCCGGAACTGGCCAAGCTGATCATCGAGTCGATCATCCCGTTGCTGTAGTCCCGCCAACGCGTCCTATTGCAGGAAGGAAGACCGATGGAAAAGTTCCTGAAGCGAATCAGCAGCCGGAAGTTCCTGACGGCGATTGCCGTGCAGATCGCGGCGGTCGTGGCGCTGTTCGCGCCGCCGGAGATGGAGTCCGAACTCGCCGAGGGCGCCGTGCGGATCGCGGCGCTTGCGACGATGGTGCTGGCCGCGCTGGGCTACGGCAGCATCGAGGCCGGCATCGACAGCAACCCGGACGTGACGCGCCCGGACGAGTGACGCATGAACGGGCCGTGGCGACAACTCGTCGCCGAGGTGCTCGCCCGCTACACGACGAGCACCTTCGAGGCAGCCGAGATCGTCCGCAGGCTCAAGGCCGGGTGCGTCTACGAGTTGGCCCGGGCGCTGGCGATCCAGGGCGACGGGCGGACGGCCAAACGAATTCTGGCCGGCGCGATTACCGAGATGGGCCACGAGCCGCTGAGGTGAGCGATGGCGAGCACAAACGCAATCAGGGCCGGCAGGGCGTTCGTGGAACTCTTCACGGACGACAAAAGGCTCGTGCGCGGTCTGCGGGCCGCGTCGGCCAAGCTCAAGGCCTTCGGCGCTGGCGTCCGCAACATGGGCCTGAAGATGGCCGGTGTCGGTGCGGCCGTGCTCGGCCCCATGCTCGGCGCGGCCAAGGCCTTCAGCTCGATGGGCGACCAGGTCGCCAAGATGGCTCGCAGGACGGGCGTGTCGGTCGAAGCGCTATCTGAGCTGAAGTACGCCGCCGGCCAGTCCGGAACCTCCATTGAGGCGCTGGAGGCGGGCTTTCGCAGGATGCAGCGGTCGATCTATGACGCCGGGCGCGGGCTGAGCACGCAGACGGACGCGCTGGCCGACCTCGGCCTGACATACAAGGACCTGGACGGCCTCTCGCCCGAGCAGCAGTTCAAGACACTCGCCGACGCCGTGGCAGGCGTTGCGGACCCCACACGCAAGGCGGCGCTCGCGCAGGCCATGTTCGGACGCGCGGGCACGCAGCTTATCCCGATGATGGCCAACGGAGCCAAGGGCATCGAGGCCCTTCAGCGGAAGGCGCGGGCGCTGGGACTGACGATGTCGGCCGAGGACGCCAAGTCGGCCGAGGAGTTCACCGACGCGATGGACTCCCTCTGGAAGGCCGTCAAAATGGGCGTCTTCCAGGTGGGAGCGGCGCTTGCACCCGCCCTCCAGCAGCTTGCGGGCATATTCACCTCCATAGCGATCAAGGCCAAGACGTGGATCGACGCCAACCGGCAGATCGTGGTCTCCGTTGCGAAGGTCGCGGCCATCGTGATGGCCGGCGGGATTGCACTTGCGGCGCTCGGCACGGCAATCTCGCTGGCGGGAACGGTCCTGGGCGGCCTGGCCACCGTGTTGTCGGTGGTCCTGTCTCCGCTGGGACTGGTCATCGCGGCCGTGGTTGCGCTGGGAGTTGTGCTTTTTAAGTACACCAGCCTCGGCGGCAAGGCCATCGAGTGGCTGGGCAAGGCCTTCGCCTGGTTCAAGGGCGCCGTGGCCACCGCCATATCTGCCGTCGTCTTCGCCGTGAAGAACTGGCGGGCGGTCATGGAATACGCCGCCACGGCCGGCGTGCTGCACATCGTCCGCTTCGCATCGCAGGTGCGGCACTTCTTCGTCGAGGTAATCCCGGCCACGCTGAAGTGGTTTGCCGACAACTGGCGAGAGATCTTCACCACCATCTGGCGGTTTACCAGCACGGTGGCGACAAACATCGGCCGCAACCTCAAGGCCCTGTGGGACGCAATCATCGGCTTCGCCACCGGCGAAGGCTGGAACTTCAAGTGGACTCCGCTGCTGGAGGGCTTCGAGTCGGCCGTCAAGGAGTTGCCGAAGATCGCCGCCCGGCAGATGGGTCCGCTGGAGAAGGAGCTTCAAAGCCGCGTGGATGCCCTCGGCAGCGAACTGGCCGACAAGTGGCAGTCCCACGACGCAGAGTTCCGCGAGAAGCTTGGCGATTCGTCACTAGGCAAGCTTCTGGGCTTGGATGGAGCCGTCGAGATCAAGGCCCCGGACATGTCCGGCCTTCAAGGCATGGCAGAGGGTGGCGGCATGGAGCTGTCACAGCAGGCGGCGCAGATCGGCGTGACCGGCACGTTCAACGCGGCCGCGCTGCTCGGCCTGCAATCCGGCGACGCCGCCGATCGCACGGCTAAGGCGACCGAGGAAACCGCGAAGAACACGAAGAAGCTGCTGGATGAGGCCCGCAACGGCGGGCTGGCATTCTCATAAGGCGTAACCAATGGCGATAACAGTCGAAGAACTTCCCGATAGCAGGCAGTGGACGACGGGCGCGAACCTGTCCGTTACGTTCAGCTACCAGGTACGCGGCACAGCCAGCGACATAGAAGCCAAAAACGCTATGCTCGGGGAGGCACCGTCAAGCTACCAGTACCTCGCCCGCCAGTCCAGCCAGATCGAGCCGGTCGTGATGGACGCCAACAACGCGGATGCCTGCATCTGGAAGGGCACGGTCCGCTACGCCCGCGCCAGCCAGGACAGCGAGCCGCCCGAGACGGGAGACTCGGCGTTCTCATTCGACACAGGCGGCGGGACGCAGCACATCACCCAGTCCATCAGCACCGTCAACAAGTATGCCCCGGCCGGCAAGACCGCACCAGACTTCAAGGGCGCCGTCGGCGTCACGCACGATTCGGTCGAAGGCGTGGATATTACCGTGCCGGTCTACAACTTCTCCGAGACGCACTACCTGGCCGACAGCGTCGTGACGGCGGATTACCGGGGCAAGCTGTTCCGGCTTACCGGCAAGGTCAACGGCGGGTCGTGGCACGGCTTCGACGCGGGCGAGGCGCTGTTCCTCGGAGCGGCCGGCTCCAAGCGATCCGACGAGGACTGGGAAGTGACATTCCGCTTCGCGGCCAGCCCGAACAAGACCGGCCTGACCGTCGGGACCATCACCGCCATCGACAAGAAGGGCTGGCAGTACATGTGGGTTCGCTACGCCGACGCCGAGGACGCCACGGCCAAGGCCATCGTCAAGAAGCCGGTAGCTGTCTACATCGAGAAGGTTTACGAGGACGGCGATTTCTCGGATCTGCGGATCTGAGCCGCCGACATCGAGGAGACGAGCATGTTTCGGTTCGAGGAAAACGGAATCTTTCGCGGCGTGACAACGTTTCTCAATGCCGTGCTGAACTCCGGCTGCGTCGGCGACGACGAGGTCAAGGTCGGTGCGGGCATCGCGGCGACCAAGCTGGAGCATCAGCACCGCGCGGTCTACGAGCAGGAATCCGATACGACGGCCGCGGCCGAGACCCGCGTCGTCCACGTCGTGCGAGGCACGAGCGGCACGCTCAAGGCGATCAATGCCGGCTGCGTGACCGCCTGCGTGGGCAACGCGACGGTCACCGTCGATCTGCTGGTCAACGGCGCAAGCGTGCTTACGGCCACGTTCGACCTCACCAGCGCCGAAAGCGCCTACGAGCTGGTGGCCGGGACCATCGACACCGACACGCTGGAAGCAGGCGACGTGGTCGAGATCGACATCGCCGTCGCCGCGGGTACCGGCACACTCGGCAAGGGCGTCTTCGCCTACGTCGATATCCACGAGGACGAGAGCTAGCACGTGGGCGGCGATTCCCTCAAGAAGGTCAAGAGCGGCGATCCGCTCCGGATACCGGCGCGGACGTTCAACACGTTCATCGATTCGGCCCGCGACTACCTCCAGCGCAGCCAGAGCAGCGGAGGCAGGCCGACGCAGTCGGTCAGGCAGACCGGGATCGCCCTGGTGAAAAACGACTCGGGCACCGACGTGGACCGCTTCGCGGTGCTGCAGATCACCGGGCCGCTGTTCACCCCCACCGAAAACGAGCAGACCTTCCGCAACCAGGTCGCGCTTACCGGCTCGACGCCGTCTGCCGGCGGCGAGGGGCTTTTCGTCGTCTGCCAGGAGCCGATTGCCTCCGGCGCGCTGGGCCGCTGCATGGTCGCGGGCGTGACGCCCGTACAGGTAAACGTGACGGCCGAGGCGCACGAGTGGGCCGAGATCGCCTCCGGCCAGACCGGCTACCTGGCCTCGGCCGCGTCGGGCTCCGCGCAGATCCTCTGTGTCGAATCCGGAACCGGCACGAAGTGGGCCTACGTCCGACTCGGACCGCCGGTCGGAGAGACAGGCGGGGGAAGCACGGTGTTCCTCGCGAAGGTTATCAGTTCGCAGGGAAGCGCTATTTACACGGTGCGCGAGCAGGTCTACAATGCCACCGGCACACTGGTTGACAAGGATGGAACCTCTAATGTGTCGGCAACAAATCTGGCGGAGATGTCTCAGGGAGACGGGGACGCGGTTGACACGGGTGAGTTCGTGCTGGTCCTGGCGACTGACGACACGGCTGATCCTCCTGTCACTCGCTACAGCTTCGACCGTGCGGTGTATGCCAAGTACCTCGACTAGGGAGCCGCAGATGGCGTACTCGGCAACGTGGGACAACGGCAACGCACAGGGACGGCTGGAAGCGGGATCTCACTACGCCAGCCTTTCCGACGCCGACGAGCTGGCCGAGAGAGTCAATCGCCGCCGCCTCCTGGTCTACCAGAACTCACAGGACTTCTCGTCGGCGGTCTACAGCGGCGCGCCCGTCGAGAACGACTTGCCGACCGATCTAAGGTCCAACATGACGGGCACGATCCTTGAACCGTCGGTCGGGGGCCTGGGCGGCTCTCCCGCCACACCGGCGGATATGGACTGGCTGTGGCCGATCGCCGATGCGGACGAAGGCAAGATCATAGTCGCGGGGGATTCCGGCGTCGGCGCGGGCGAAGTAGGCTTGCTGCAAAAGCTGAACGGCACAGATCATTGGACGGATTCCACGCTGACCGCCTACGAAACCGGCGTTCGCGCCGTCCACTACAACGAGCTTCGCCAGGCCATCGAGTGGATACACCGGGGCAAGTGGGAATTGCCGATCTACTTCGCGGCTGGGATATTCTCTGTTCTTCCAGATGCGCAATGGATCGACGAGGCAATTGCAAATAACGGCAGCGACGAGCTGCGCAGCATCGGGTATGCGCTGTTCACGTCGTCTGGTCGGGGCCTGGTCGATGTGACAGTCAGGAGCGGAAGCTCCCTGACGATCACCGCCAACAAGGATTGTACGGTAGAGGCGCACCACTGCTTGCGACCGCTGCTGTGGGCCTCCGACCAGCCGACTTGGAACGAGTACCAGCCTGGGCCGGATAAGTCATGGAGCACTGCCGGAGGTGTCGGCGCAGGCGATTCCACCTTGATCGGATCTGTGGCGCTGACAGCTGGCGTTCCTGGAAGTATCTCCAATTCCGCGCTGGTCTCGGTGCTTCAAGCGATGGTAGACGGGGCCGAGACCAACTTCCTCCTGCGCCGCTATGACACCGGCTCGGAGACCATCGACATCTCCGGGGAAGTCACCATCGAGTTTGACTTGACGGCCGATGAGTGACAGAAGGAACGCTGGTATCCCCCCTTACCTGTGCTCCCGCTTCTCGCCGAACAGCCAGTCTCGGACGTAGTCTGCCACGGCTCTGAGACGTTCGTCGCTGATGCGGAGCTTGCCGAACAGCCAGTTCATCCAATTCTTCTTGCCACCTCGGCGGCCTTCTTTCTGTTGATGTGGGCGTAGAGCATCGTGACGTCCACGTTCGCGTGTCCCAGGGCGGCGGCGATCTTGTCGAGTTGCCCGTGTCCGAATATCTCTCCTGCCCGAGTGGCGAAGCTGTGGCGCAGCCGATGGGGCGTCCACGTCATGCGCTTGCGGAAGGCAATGAACTTCAGATCGTATCTGGTCTGCCTGCCGTGTTCTTTCAGCCAGTCCTGCTGCATATTCCAGCTTGGCTGGCCTCGCAAGAACTCTCTGAAGGTCTCCGACAGTTGACTGTCGGCGCCGTGCTCTTCCTGCCATATCTTCTCGGCAGCCACTGTGCATGCCTCTGTAATCGACCTTCTATAGCTGGCGACGGTGTAGTGTTCGCCGGGCGCCTTCTTAGGTCTGCGGGCATGCGGTCGGTTGATGCTGGACGGCCAGAGGGGCGTGATTCTTTCTTTTCGGAGAACCTCGTTCTTCTCTGCGATTGCCTCGACGGGCTGGAACAAGTATTCCTCCGTCCTGGTCCGAATCCAAGATTTTAGCACGGCTTGTGCCTGAGGCCCAAGTGCGATCACAAGCTCCCGATCGAGGTATGCGGTCTTGTGGTCGGTCGGCCGGTAGTACCAGATGGGGCCGGACGTATCGAGATCCGCTGTCCGCATGATTACCGCTGAGCCGGGGCGCATGCCGCTGTGCCACTGCAGCTCTATCATGGCCCATATCTGCCGACTAACATAAGGCCTTACGGCATCGACCAGGTCGCGGCTGACCGGCTGTCTCTTCCTGGGCTCTCGTCCGCCCCGGCCCCTACGGAGTCCCTTTACCACATGAAGGCGATGGTAGACCAGAGGGTCGGCCAGGCCATTCTCGCCGGCCCACGCGAAGATTCGCTTTATGCGGCTGACATGCTGATTGATCGTCGTGCGTGCCAGGCAGCGCTCGACCATCTGTTGTCGGCACGCTTTTAGTGCAAGAGGGTCGAAGTGGTCCGCTAGTAGCTCGCCATAGAGCTGAACCACCATCTTGATCGTTGTCCGCACGTGGTCATACTCCGGCGTGAGGTGTCCGTTCTTGACGTAATACCCCAGTGCGTGCCTCAGGTACCCCTCGCAGATCTCGGCGACGGTGACGCATCCTGTGCCGGTGGCCGGGCGGGCGTTCCGATCGGCAGCAATCCATTCGGCCATAAGTCGGTGGTATCTGGACTGCGCACTCGCAGAGGGTGCGTTATTTTTTGTGTCCCAAGGGCCACAGTAATGATCTTTGCCGTCGAACCGAACGACGGATTGACCTGAACCCTTGTGGTGAGTGAGCTTGGGAACTCGATTGCTTCTTGCCATGGCGGTGCTCCTTTCTGGGATTCTTCAGTACTACTACTGAGGAATCCTTCCGCACCGCCCGGCAGGGCAGGAGCCACTAACTAGTGGCATCGGAAGGCCTTACATCGAAGCCGACCCTGGGATTCGAACCCAGAACCTCAGCTTTACGAATCCGCTGGAGCCCGCCGACCGAACGGTGCGATTATGCTGTTATTATTGATCCAAACGGCCGTGAGAGAGGCCGAAAACGTCACTACATGCTGCAACGCAAAACAAAGACTTGCGCGCTGTCTGCCTCCGATTCCTCAGTAGTTACTGAGGAATCCCAGCGGCGACTTAGTCGACAAGGACGGTCAGGACACTTCATGTCATCCATGGTCACTTTATCACCCCGAACAGAGCCAGCAGGCCTATCGGGACAAGCACCCATCCGATCAGCCGCTGGAGTACCATCCATGTCCGCATGCCTTTGGCCCTGAGGCCCCCGCCTTCTGGTACCCAGCGATCTGCCCAACCGAGGCCTATGGCAGGCAAGGCGAGATCCAGGCTGTACCATACACAGCTATACGGCAGTCGTGGCTCATCGCTGCCCTTGCGGGGAACCATATACGCTGCGTTCCGGAACACAACAGCGCCGATGACAATCACAGCCAACACTCCCAAGAGAGCTCTTCCCGGCGCGCGACCGTAGTCGACGCTCTTCTCGATGAACCAGTCCCAGGCGCGACTTAGTCCCGAGAGTTCTTCTTGCCTACGCCGGCGACGGAAGGCTCTATGGACATCATCGGCGCTACCATGGTGTCCCAGACTTCGCAACGAGGATTCCAGCGTGCTGTACGCACCGGGTGTGTAACGAGCAGTATCAAGAAGCTTCAGGCGTTCTTCATTCACAGCACACCCCCTGAAGCCTTGGATCGTCCCGCCGTAGTGCAGCCCTCGTAGGAATACGTTCTTCGGCACGTGAAGGCCATGTATCCAGATATCCGTACCGACGTCTGCACGCGACAAGTAGATTGTGTTGCCCTTAAAGACAGTGTCATCGAGCTTCAGGCTTCCGCCAATCACTGCGTCGGTCAGGTACACATCTCCCCAGAAGTCAGCCGACCCCAAAACCACATCTTGGGACACAGACACCTTTCCTAAGTCGACCTTTGCGTGTTCGCTATGGAACTGAGCATTCGAGAGATCCAGGTCGGCTCCGAAGACTGCCCCATAGAAACTGACCGGGCCCAGGAACTTTGCGCCCGTCAGGGAACACGCGCTTCCCACATGAGCCTGGCCCAAGGTGAACGGATTGGTCGGGCTCAGGCTTTCGCAGTCCGACGCAAACAGGCCTTCGCCGACATGTGCGTATGCCAGATCGACGCCGCCCGCAAAACTTGTGCTGTTAAGAAAGAGACTGCCCTCGACCTTCACGGTGTTCAGAGATGCACTCTTGCTCTCATGTTCGAAGGATGCTTCCTGTGCCACCAGGTCCCCTACTACAAGCATTTTCGTGAAGTTGACGTCGTCGTGGAAGACAGCGCTGTTAAGGCGGCAGAAACCACCGATGGAAGCCAGTGCAAGAGACACGGGGCCGTGGAAGACAGCGCCTGAGAAGTCTGCGGGGCCCTTTAGTTCCAAGCGGAACAGGGAGAAGGAACTTGTCGAGCTCAAGCTCCTGCAATTCTGCGCGTAGAGGCCCCCGCCGATATGCGCGAAGTTGAGATCAGCCCCTCCTGCAAAGTTTGCGCCCTTCAGGAAGATGTTGCCGTCGATCTCGACGCTATTGAGGGAAGCTACCTTCCTCTCACATTCGAAGGATGCTCCTGTGGCCTGCAGATCACCTTCTGCCCGGGTCTTGTAGAAGACGGCCTCTTTGCCGAAGACGGTGCTCTCCAGCCATAGAGTTCCACCAATAGAGGCGCCCTGGAAGCTGACTGGGCCATCAAATGTCGTTCCAGAGAAGTTGGCGTCGCCCTTTACCTCGAGACGCCTGAGAGAGCTAACGCCCTCGGATAGCAGCTTTGCGGACGACATCTCCAGGTTTCCTGAGACCTTGGCGTCTTCCAGAGAGAGGGGGCCGTTGAGTGAGGAGCCGCCCATCAGGAGATGGCCCGACAGAGACATGCTCCCCATATCCAAGGCTGAATCCCCGTCCTCAAAGATGGCGTTCTTCAGGTCGGCAAGCTCAGCCTTGGCATAGCATGCGGAAACGGGTCCCGTGAAGCGGGAGCCCATGAGTGCGAGTGCTCCGCCGATCTGCGCTCTCCTAACACTCAATCCCCGCAACTCACAGTCCACCAGCCCCAGGTCCCTGGCGAATGTTGATCCGTTAGCACTGAAATCTCCTAGCACTTGGCACTTCACCAGAACGACTGATCGCCCAATCTCACTGACGTCTATGGCTATCCCCTCGCTAATGACCGCGTGCTCAATGACCAACTCCGATGCACGTGCAGGGGAAGCCAGCCAGTCCTTGTCAACCAGGATTGCTGCAACGACATCGCCTCTCAACACCCGGTCTACCGTATTGGGCGAGAACTGGCTCAGGTCCGCTGACTCGCCAGCGTCGAGGCGATCGAACACCCATTGCTCAGCAGGAGTGCGCATCTCACAGCCCGCACCAGCAGCCAACAGCATCGCCATGGCAATCTGGATCAGGGGATGCCCCAGAGAAACACGTCCCCTACTCGTTGCGGAATAGGGACGTAGACTTCCCGCTGCAGTCGCCTTTGACCTGGCCGGCTCACAGTTGGGCCAAACTCGCGGGGTCATAGTATTCTCCTCCTCTTCGCCTGTCGGCGCGTTGGTCGCCTACGACATCTTGCTTGGCCTATGGTGACAACCGCTTGCCGAGAATCGTCTTGGCCCATCCATGGGGGTCGGCCTTAAGACCAACCAGCAAGCGCAGGTAGTGTTCAGCATAATCAGCTTGGCCTCGAAGCGCTCGTTGCGTGGCCACGAACTGCACGAGAGGAGATGCGGTTCTCTCAAACACAGACGAATATGCTTTGACTATGGCGCGCGCCACCTTGTTCTTCTCGCAGTAGGGAACAGCCAAGAGCGCGTATCCGTTGAGCACCCCTTCGACCTTCTGCAGTGCTTCGTCTGCAGCCTCCAGAGATTCTCTGAAGCTGGCAAGCAATTGCTTGTCAGGCTCAGCGCTGAGTACTCTGGGTACGTCGAGAATGCGGTGAGTACCGTCAGATGAAACGGTGATATAATCTGCCCCTAGCCCAGGCAATGATTCAACGACGTCAACCAAGATATCCTGCAAAGGCCCGTAGACAAAGCCCCTTGCACTGTAGCTGCTCTCCCATCGAGTGTGCACGTTTACCAAAGCGTCGAAGGAAGTGCCGTCCTTGAGCAGTCGAAGTTGCTGAAACGTGAAACAGGTGTAGACGATTACGACTATCAAGGTCAGCACCAGCGCCGTAGTCTCTATCCAGGAGCGAAGGTTGCCATCCACGCTGTTGTCCAGTGGTTGGGGGACAACCGGCTTCGTCATCGACAACTGGCTTACCCCCCCGCCAGTGAGCTGTGCGTTGACAATCTGCCCGTCAGGCAGCACACCAATGGTCGACCTGACTTGGCCGGCCGAGTCGTATAGTACCAGGCCTGCCATGCCCTCGGGGGACACGCCCAGAATGGCTCGACGAGTCCCCGTTTCGTCGATGATCTCAAGCTTTTCGGTACCGATGTAGGACGGCTCAAAGAAAAAGGCTCGGTAAGTCATCAGTGCCATTGCCGCCGCCATCACAAAGAAGGCGGCGACCATGAGTCTCTCACGGTTGGTCAACGGCTCTTTCTTCGGGCGTGCACTTTGCCTGGATTCGTCTGCCATCAAAGCCCCCTTTCCGGGGGTGCCCGAAC